>Ga0163180_10001668_pt1 | contig 12581 bp, 11 predicted proteins | sample AtlANTMetagenome_2_FD_109647 | JGI IMG/M metagenome (GOLD analysis project Ga0163180, IMG submission 109647) | Marine eukaryotic phytoplankton communities from the Atlantic Ocean - Atlantic ANT 4 Metagenome | ecosystem: Environmental > Aquatic > Marine > Oceanic | place: North Atlantic Ocean...
ATAGACAGATGGCTGAAGCGGCCTTTGACTTGTTTGAGCCCCGCACGCTCCCGTGGATTGGGGATGTGGTAGAGCATCTGTGTCTTGGAGCGCCTTCTGCCGATATTCCTGAGCCGGTGGTGGTGGATGACGAGCGGATTCTGGGGTTGAGCTCGAACCAGCTGGATCGTTTCCTTAGAGCGGTGCGGGTTGGACAGGAAGAAATACGGCCAGAAGAACGGGCTCGGGTGCTCTACAAGATCGATGGCTACCTGGCCGCCTCAAGCTATGTCTCTCGGGCCAGGGGCTGTCGTATGGTGGGGAATGGGGGGTTTGAGGAGCGCTTGGATGTGTTGCTCTCATTTGCTGCCGGAAGAACTGCGGAGGGTGCGTGGTACCAGCCGCCGATTGTGCGAAGAGACGCATTTCGTGGGCTGCAGTCGCTGGGGCTTGTGACTCCGGCCATCGTGGAGGCGCTGACTGCTGGGCTGACGGATCCCTACTTTGAAGCGCGGGCCAAGGCTGCGCAGGCGATAGGGGGCGTCGGAGGCATAGACCAGGCCATGGCGATTGACCCTGCTCCAGGCTTGGCTGAGTTGCAAGAGGATGCGTCGGCCTTTGAGTCGATGCTCCCGGTGTTGCTGCAGATGATGGACGATGATTTCTTTGAAGCGCGTGCTCGCGCTGTCCGGGCCATTGGTTGGATTGTCTCGGATAGGGCAACAATCTCCACGGTGACCGAGCAGCTATCATTTGATGCGCGATGGAAGGTGCGTGTGGCATTGATTGAGGCGTTGGGGCTTCTGGTCAAACGCGGCGTGATCGATGCGGATACGGCGGCCGATGAGGCGAGCAAGGTGCTGCGGACAAGTGATGGGTTTGAGACCCGGTATTCCTTCAAGGAAGCGTACAACGAGCTCCTAGCACTGCGCGGGGAGGGGGCAGGGTGATCTACTGGTTTTCAGGTGTGGTGGAGAGCCTTGGTGGGCCGGCTATTCTTCGGTTTCTTACCTCCAGAGCGCTTTTTGCGTTCATCACGGCTCTGGCGGTGGGCTTGTTGGTCGGGCGTCCGGTGATTCACCTGCTCTACCGAAAAGGCATGCGCTCCAAAGAACGCAAATACCAGGCCATGGATACTGGCTCCAAGGTGGGGACTCCGGTGATGGGGGGCTTGATTCTTTTCATTGCTGGGATCGGAAGTGCGCTCTTGTGGTGTGACCTGAGCTCAATCTCGGTTTGGCTTTGCATTGCTGCATCCGCCTGGTTTGGCCTGGTGGGCGCAGTGGACGACGTGATGAAGGTGCGGGGTGGAGCGGAAAAGGGGATGTCGCGTCCATTGAAGCTGATTGCCCAGCTGGGGTTTGGCGCTGGCTTGGGCATGATTGTGGTCAACCCGGAGTGGACTCCTTTTCCGCTGGATCTCGCCAGCGATGTGTTTGTCCCATTCCGGCAGGCTCCCCTGGTGAGTCTGGACTTGGTGTACTTGCCCTTCCTGCCTCACGCGTACTGGAACCTGTCGTTTCTGTATGCGGGGCTCGCTGCGTTCTTTCTGGGTTTCTGTACCAACGCGGTGAACTTCACGGATGGGCTCGATGGCCTCACGACCGTGCCATGTCTTCTCTCGTTCGCGGTGCTGGGTGTGTTTGCGTACGTGCTGGGGAACATCCAGTGGTCGGAGTACCTGTTGTATCCCTACTTGCAGGGGTCCGGTGAGATCGGAGTCTTTTGTGCGGCGATGATGGGAGCTTGTTTGGCGTTCCTTTGGTTCAATGTCTACCCAGCGGATGTGTTTATGGGGGACATGGGCTCTTTGATGCTTGGGGGAGCGCTTGGGACGGTGGCGATTCTGCTGAAGCAGGAAGCCCTGATGTTCATTGTTGGCGGGATCTTCCTCATTGAGCTGGGCAGCTCAGCGCTGCAGGAGCAGGTGGGTCTGAAGAAAGGACGGCGGATTTTTGCAGCAGCACCGCTGCATCATCTCTTTCAGCACCGCGGAATTGCTGAGAGCAAGATCGTGGTCCGAATGTGGATCGTGAGCGTTCTTTTTGCTGCTCTTGCCCTGTCTACTCTGAAGATTCGCTAGTTGCCTTCTTCGGGGGCATCGGCTTTGGGTCCTGACGGCGGGGGCACGGAGCCTTCAGGCATTGTGCCGTCTGGGGCGGGGCCTTGGGGAGCATTTTCTGGAGCGGTGTTTTCAGCATCCTCTCCCTCGGGTGTCGTGGGGTTTTCAGGCCCTTTGGGCCCCTTTCCAGCATCTCTGTGCTCCAGGAAGGCGCGGTCACGTGCGATTTCCTGGTCCGTTGCGGGAGGGGGCTGCTCCTCGCCTTTGCCTGGGGTGAGGTTTCCCAGGTCGGCGTTGTCGCTCAGGGTGAGCACAATGCCCGAGACGGGATTGTCCTGCACTTCGATGGGAAGCATGCCGGCTGGGTCATGCTCGGAGGGGCCGTCGCCATCTACATCTACAAAGGCCACGAGCTGCACGCTCCCCAGGCCTTTGGGCATTGCAATGGTGAATTCACCGGCCTTCTCAAAGACCTCGGAATGCTTTAGCTCCGGGGTGTTGTCTGTAATGGTGAGCACTTCTACGAGCAGCTTGCCTTCCTTCTGGCCGGGATAGTCGAGCGTTCCTGAGATGGCGATGCTGTTTTCTGGGTCCAGATCGAACTTGGCGGCGTTGACCTCTTGAGGTCCTGCGCCATTGGGAGGCGGCATGTCTCCTGGGCCGGGCTCTTCACCCTCCAGGGTGGGGGCTCGACTGGTAATGTCCGTGGGGGTTTCCACGGGACAGCCGATTAGACAAAGCGAAAGGGGAAAGTAGAGAGTCCAGCGCATACGAAAAGCTCCTTGCCAGGATCGCTAACGGTTCGATTCGGGGGATGCAATCGGCGAACACAGCCTACAGTGATACGCTGGTGACAGAGGGGTGAGTACCCAGCATGCGTTGGTTTCAGTTGATGTTGTCCGCTGGGCTTGTTTTGGGCGTTATGACCGGCTGTGTTCCCCTGTGGCAACCAGATGTCTCTCGCGTCGTGGAAGTTCCCGTAGAGAGCCTTGCTTCACCTTTGTTCTGGAAGGTGGTGGCCGCTGGGGGGCTGGCGTTCTTGTTGCGTTTGACTGTGGTGGTCCGGGCTCCAATGATGACCCCAGCGCGCTGGATGGGCATGCTGATTGTGGCTTTTTTCGTGCAGGTGGTGCTCTCCCGTACTTTTCCTGGGACCTGGTTCTACATGGGCGTGGATTGGCTGACTTCCCTGGCGGGGGTGGGGCCTGTGGTGTTGGTGGCAGTGGGGATGCTCTTGGGTCTGCGAGGTGGGTTTGCTGGGCTTTTCCCCTTGCTGCTCTATTTTGTGTACCGGGATGAATCGCTGCTGCGGTTTGTGGCCATGCCGGCGTTCATTGTCCATGGGTTGGATGCGCTCTATTTGAGTGCCAAGCTCCGACATCACATCGCTCAGGACCCAAGCGCCCGTTCATGATTTCGGTTCGTTTTGATAAAGGCACGCTCCTGGTTGAGGGCGTTGAGCCTACGGAGATCCCCTTGGGGTTTCGATGGGATGAGCGCGTTGGGGCGGCTCGGGCCATGGCGCTGGAGTATCGGGAATTGGTTCAGGGACTCCATGACTCAGGAGTGCCCTACCAGGACGATGTCCAAGACTATCTGCGCTTTGATGTGCTGGAACATCATACGGATCGGGAGCCACGGGACTACCAGCTGGCCGCGCTTGAGCACTGGACTCGTGCTGGCCGGCGAGGCCAGGTGATTTTGCCGACGGGCTCGGGAAAGACCTATGTCGCGGAGCTGTGCATTGCGGATACCCGTCGGGCCACGCTGGTGGTGGCTCCGACCATTGACCTGGTGAACCAGTGGCAGGTCGTTTTGGAGAAGGCTTTTGACTGTGAGATCGGGATGCTTGGTGGTGGTCAGCATGAGCTCAGGCCAATCACGGTCTCGACCTATGATTCTGCCTACCTGCACATGGAGCGCTACGGGAATCGATTTGGATTGGTGATCTTTGATGAAGTGCACCACCTTCCCTCTGGTGCCTGGTCGCAGATAGCGGAAATGTGCGTAGCGGCGTTTCGGCTTGGATTGAGCGCTACGCCGGAGCGCCCCGATGATGCACACCTGGCCCTGGAGTGGCTGGTGGGCCCAGTGGTGTACCGCAGAGGCATACGGGAGTTCGCTGGAGAGGTGCTTGCCGAGTACGACACCATTCGGGTGGAGGTGTCGCTGACCGAGGAAGAGGCGGAAGCTTACGAGACGGCCCGTAAGACCTATTTGTCTTTTCTGGGTGCCAAGCGTATTCGCGTGGGAGGGCCGGGGGGATGGCAGCGTTTTCTGCGGACCGCGGCCCGGAGCAAAGATGGCAGGGCTGCGCTGCGTGCGCATCGAGAGAGCCGAAGAGTCATTCACGAGGCCCGAGGCAAGCTCGAGGCTGTGGAAGACATTCTTGCGAGACATCGGGACAACCGGGTGCTGTTGTTCACCAATGACAACCGGACTGTGTATCGAATCTCTCGGGAGTTTCTCGTGCCCTGCATTACCCACGAAACGCCTGCGGCGGAGCGCCGGGAGATCCTGGCGGGCTTTTCCGAGGGGCGGTGGAAGGTCGTGGTTACGTCCAAGGTCCTCAACGAGGGGGTGGACATGCCAGAGGCCGACGTGGGAGTGGTGCTCTCTGGCAGCGGCACGGTGCGTGAGCATGTTCAGAGGCTGGGGCGGATTCTCAGGCCGGGGCAGGACAAGCGGGCCCTGCTCTATGAGCTGGTGACCATGGACACGGTGGAAGAGAAGACCTCCGAGAGGAGGCGGGACCACGATGCTTATAGATAGCGTTGTAAAAGTCTAAATAAACTAGTGGTTTAGAAAACAGTAGTCCAAATAAATCGTTCTCACACCGTTCTCACACCGTTCTCACACCGTTCTCATTTCAGGCACTTACGGCTCTGGATAGCTCAGAAAACTCTCACCTGGGCGTCCCTTGTCCTACAAGAAGGACCCGGTGCAGCTTTGATAAGATGACATTCTTGTTGGAGTCGCCCGTGAGACCCTTTGTTCTTCCAGTATTCGCACTCCTGGGTTGCCTGGGGAATGACAGCAAACACCGAGCGAGCACGCATTGAGGCGCTTAGGACGGAAGTGTAAGCGAGCTTGCACCTACATGAAGTAGAAGCGTAACCATACACCCACTAAAAAAGGGTCTATCCATGTTTGAACCACGACAGGGTCGAGTTCTTCGCTGAGGGTGATGGTTGGTCGCCACTCCGCGATGAACTCTATCGGGATGTTTGGGGAGCGAGTACCCCACTCCACCACGCCTGACAGACCAACCCCGATCACACGATTCTCCACCAACTCGACGCGTCCCCCGCCCCCGACACTCACAAAGTGGACTCCACCGTTTGGGTTCCACTTCTGCAAATCGAACTGAAACAGCTCCTGGAGATAGTCCACACCGATAGCTACTTTCGGCACCTCAGGACCCGAATAAACCCCATAATATGGCAACACGCCCAGCATCCCTTGGACCGCCCGATCGGGAGACAAGTAATGCTTGGCCGAGATTGCAAGCAACGCCGTGTCCAACCTTTCGGAGCTTACCCAACCAGCACCAAACCCGGTCTTCAACTCGGTAGGAATGGGAGACCCTGCATAAGCAGAACACGAGAACAACAGTGCGATGGCTGTAAACACCGAGCGAGCACGCATGGAGGCACCTAGGATGACATGTAGGGCGGAGCGGATTGTATAAATCGCAATAGACCCTGCCTGAAAGGAAGTGATGCTGATGACTACCATATAGACGATGGGTTTATTTCGAAGCTGTTGTCCAGATGGATTCATACAAGTTGGATCAGTAAACTGGGGAGATTGGGCTCCAACAAAACAAAGCGTTGCCTTCCTCGAAGACTAAAAACCATATGGAGATTATTATGCGTATTCCAGCGATATCCCTACTAGGTTCTTTGGTCCTTAGGGATTAGGATAGAGACGAGTGAAGCAAAGATTCCCAAATCCTTCTCACCCGACTCATTGAGTGTAAAAGTGTCTGTAATCACTACACTTTTGCAAGGTAATAGATACGATGCTTACCGGTGATCTTGTGCGGGCACGCGTCCAGAAGAAGGAGCTGCGCCCCTCTCTGGTGGACCCGGAGAATGAGAAGGTGCAGGAGCGTGCCCATGCGGTGTTCGCTGTCTACCAGGCGGGGCTTGAGTCCGGTGCGAACCGGGGAGCGCTCAAGGCGGGCGTGGACGAGGTGCTGGGAGACGGGATCGACCACAAGCTGGTTCGGGGGCTCGCCAAGGTGCTCTCCGACGCATCGGAGTTCACCTCCGGTCCGCCAGTGCCGGCACCTGAGCTTCGTGCCCGGCTCTTTGAAATGGCTTCTGCTGCCCCCTCTCGAGCGTTTGCTCGCCAGGTGTATGCGGAGGTGGCCCAGGAGCTCGGGCTGGCGCCAGAAGAGGTGCAGCGCTTGCTCTATGCGGACCGCAAGCAGGAGCAGGTGCTCATCAAGTTAGGGGCGCGGGACGTTCACTGGCTGCTGAATCGCTACAACGTGGCCTTGGTTCAGGCCTTGCTCTTGCGCTGCCAGGAGCTGGAAGTGCGCCTGGCCGCGCCTTCACCTGAGCGGGTCCGGCAGCTGTTTCGGTTTGTGAAGTTCCATGGCCTGATGCATCGGCTGGAGAAGGCAGAAGGGGGCATTTCTGTGACGCTGGACGGTCCGGCATCGCTGTTGCGGCTGAGCACGCGCTATGGCATGTCGCTGGCCAACTGGTTTCCGGCTCTGCTTCTGCAGGAGTGTCCCTGGGAGCTGGAAGCCACAGTTCACTGGGGCAAGCGAAACCTTAGAAAACACCTGGCGCTCGACTCGAGCCTGGGACTGGTGTCTCACTACCGGGACACAGGCGCCTACACCACCCAGACAGAGACCTGGTTTCAGGAGCGATTTGAGGCGCTGGAGACAGACTGGACTCTTAGCAGGGACGGGGTTCCCCTGGACATTGGGGACAACCAGGTGGTGGTGCCGGACTTCACATTCACACGAGGTGGCAAAGTCGCCTATCTTGAGATCGTCGGGTTCTGGCGGCGCTCCTGGCTTTCGAGTCGCATGAAGCTCTTGAAGCGTGGTGGCCCTGAAAACCTGGTGATGGCGGTTTCTACGAAGCTGGCGGGAACAAAGGAAGCGCTCTCGAAATTTCCCGGCCGGGTGGTGTATTTCAAGGAAGTGGTGCCCCCCAAAGATGTCTTGGCTTGCCTGGAGAATGTGGCCCGCTGAAGACTATTCTTCGGCCAGGCCAAAACCAAGCTGGACGAGGCGCATCTCCAAGGCCGCGAGATCCTTGCGGCGCACAATCGATGAGCGCTCGTCGATTGTTGTGTGCAGCAGTGGACCTGAGACAGGATCTCGACGCAGAGACTCGCTTGCCTTGGCTGGAAGGTGAACCACCAAGGCTTCTTCTGTTTGGAAGCCGGCCTCACCGTTTGCAGCCCAGATAGCGGCTTCCAGTTGTCCGGGTACCTGGCCTTCGGGGGAATGCTTGGCCAGTCCTCGTAGCGTGGCTTCTGGATCGGGCAGCACTCCGGGAGCGATGCTGTAGCGATGTTCACCGTCTTCTAAGCCCAGGTAGCTGCCCACGCGGAGGATGGCCCCCCGAAGTCGGAGAGAGTCATGTCCCGCAGGAATGACAACCGTGTCTTCTTCCATGTGGAACTGGGCCTGGGTTTCTTTGTGGTAGTCGATCTTCCGATCAAAGGACTGGTCTTCAGCGAATCCAATGACCCCATCTTCCTCGAGCACATCTACGCTGGTCCATAGAGTGATTCGAGAAGCGGATCGTCCCCACTCCTGCAGGCTGCTGTTGACGGATGGGGGTAAGGGAATTCGAGCGTACTCGGACAGGAAGATCTGGGGCGCCTTGTGGCCGGCGGCGATGTCTGCTGCGATGCCGTCCCGGCTCAGTCGGTGTCGATGCACCCGATCTCCATCCACATAGGGAGCCATGCGGCACAGCCGTCCGTATTCGCTCCTGGGGAGCTCTCCGGGGGCCACCATGATTTCCAGATCGGGGGTAACCAGAAAGCCCGGGGCTGCAGGGAGTCCGCCTTGGGGGGTGCGAAGGGCGGTGGGGCCATCGGGGCCTTGTACGCTCTCGAAGAGCCCGGCTCGTGTAAGCACGTCTGCGGCCAGCCTCAGTGAAGGTGCCTCGATGGTGCTCCAGCCGGCATTGTTGAACGGGCAAGCAGGGTGGGCTGCGTAGTGTCCTGGAGATTCGGTCCCTGGAGAGTGAAGCACTTCGCGGGCGCGATTGCAGAGCAAGTCCTCCAAGGCTGCGAGATCGGTCCAGGCGTTATCTACCAACCGCAGGAGCAGGAGCGCTGCGCTGCGGTCTTCTTCCGGGAGAAGCTCTTCGGGGTGACTCAGGCGTCTGAGGGGAGACTCTGGAAACCCCAAGAGCTTCTCGTTGACTCCCCGAACCAGCCCGCCGCAGCGGGCCAGCTGAAGGGCGAGCTGCCAGCGGTGTGTGTCGTCTCCTAAGGACTGGAGCAGGCGTGACTCCACGTCTGAGCGGAGGTTCCCGTCCTTGGACAGCTTGCGTGGAGTGCGTTCCAGGAGAGCGGCTACAACGACCGCATCAAGACGAGCGTCTGCGGGAGGAAGACTTGGGGCCAGATCCGGGTCGACTCGGGGTCGCTCACTGGAGAAGGATTGGTATTCTTCCAGGTGGGGATTGGTTCGGCACATTGCAGCGTAGTGCCTGGGATCAATGGTGACTCCGGGAGAGGGTGCGATCACTGGAATCAGCAGAGCGGCTTCCCATAGCGGCCCGCCGTGCTCTTCAATCACCGATTGAAACCGGACTGGTACCCGGTCGCCGGGATCGGTTGCCAGCAAGAGCGTATCCAGCAGGTTTCTGCTTCCCTCGGAGAGGGTGTTGGTGTGTTTAAGGCAGGCGGTCGGGTCCGTGACTTCCTCGAGGCTCGCGCTCATGGCGGCTCGGAAATCCGGGCTGTAGCATCGTATGACGTGCTGGATCTTGGGAGGATTCTTCACGGACTAAAAGCCACTCTTGAATGCTTCGAAGTCACCGCGAGCGTAGCAATCAATCTCGCCGTCTCCGAGGGTGTCCAGTCCGATGAACCCAAAGCCTTCGATTACGGTTCGATCGCGGTAGGCGTCCTGGTAGACCATGCCTCCCATGCTGACCCACATGGTTCCGTGTCTGTCATCTTCGTGGATACCCGAAAAGACAATGCCTCCGTTGGCTGCCTGTAGCCCGTAAAAACGCTCGTTCTCGTCATCAAATACGGCGTAGATGGCATCGGGCACGCGGCCCTTGACTTCCATGGCGCCGAGCAGCCAGTCTTCGCTTGTGTTGTCGAAATCTGCTACCCCACAGCCGTCGGTGTAGTTGTTTGTCCCAAAGCTGACGGTCCATCTTCCCAGCACGCCGGGCAGGTTGCCGGTGTCGCTTCCGGAACCATCGAGGTCTCCGCACGCGCTGGTGTCTGTAGAGTCATCTGCGCCGGAGCCGCAACCTGTGGCGATTAGCAGGGGCCATAGAGCGTTCATTGTTTTTCCGTGGGTAGAATTTCGAGGGTGACCCGGCGATTGGAAGAGCGGCCTTCGGCGGTGGTGTTGTCCACGAGTGGATCAAACTCGGCCCGGCCGGCGGCGGAGAAGCGCTCTGGAGGTACATCGTAGCTCTCCACAAACTCCCGTATGACGGATGATGCGCGGGCGGAGGAGAGCTCCCAGTTTGAGGGGTATGCTCTCTGAAGACGTCCGGAGAGCGGCGTGTTGTCGGTGTGTCCAACCACGCGAACCCTGTGGTCTGGGTGTGTCTTGAGGATGGAGGAGAGCAGGTCGAAGATCATTTGGGCCTCTTTCCTGACTCGAACAGACCCGCTGGCAAAGAGGGTAGACCCGGGAATGGTGACCAGCACGACGGAGCCGTCGCGGTCGATTTCCACATCTCCTTCGTAGAACACCTGGTTGAGATCTGTGAAGATCGCTGGGGGTGGTGCTGTCGGGTCGTCGCATGTCTGGGCTGTTTTCTCCAACATCACGTTTCTATTTTGTAGGGCGATGACCTCTCGATTGAGTTGGGCGATCATGTCGGCATCGGGGCCGAAAGAAACACAGCCTTGAAGACCGATGACCAGGAATGAAAGGATACGCATGGGCCTAAATGAGACCCGCTTCGTCGGGGGGGAGGGCAAGGCTGTCAATGGTCCAGTCTGCTGGTGAAAAGCTCTTGGGATTTTGTCGGGCACGCCCCGAGGCGCGGATGCGCAGAAAACGTGAGATCCAGCTGCGGAGCTCGGCAGAGTAGCGTGGCTTCCATTCTCCTTCGGAACGGACCAGCGCGATCTCCATCCACTGCAAATGTACTGGGTGTTCTTCTACGGGCTGTCCTTCCAAGGGGGGTTCCGCAAAAACCGGAATACCGCTCTCGTTCACGCGGATGACATCTCCTTCAGGGGGTTGGCCGAGGGCGTCCGCCCAGTCGAGCATTTCCTCGAGTTCTGTTGGGGCGTTGAGCTGGTCTGCGATCTTGAGAAAGACCCGGCCGGAAGCTTCGGCATCGTTGGATGCGCGGTGGGCTCCCTCAAGGATCACCCCCAGACGGCTGGAGACGTCTGATAGCTTGTGTCCTCGGGATTCCTTGAAGAACCGGACGGAGAGATCATAGGTGTCGATTTCGGCCAGCGGGGCGGGCCAGTCCAAGCCCAGCTTGCGGAACTCCATACAGAGAAACCCACGGTCAAACGGCAGGTTGTGCGCCACGATGATGCGCTCGTGGAGCAGGGACCAGATTTCTTTTGCGTGGGTCTTGAACTCGGGAGCATCGACGACATCTTCGTCGGATATCCCTGTGAGCTTCACCACTTCACGGGGAATGGGGATGCCTGGATTGAACAGCTTCTCTCGACGCGTGACGTTTTCGATGCGACCGGTCTCGTCCAGAGTGAACTCCACCGCCGCAAATTCGATTACGCGGTCTCCGTTGTGAGCTTGAAGACCGGTGGTCTCGGTATCGAACGCAACGAGGGGAAGTTTCTTCCAGGACATGCCATGTCTCTAACCCAGCTTGAGAGCCCTAGCCTTGTTGGGTGAGCTTTGTCGGAGCCAAGAACACGTCGGCGGCAGCTCGAACCCGGTCTCTGGCGTCTCCCCTGTGGGCCAGCCACTCTGTGTGTGCGCTGGGGCCTACCTGGTTGGAGATTCCGTAGATGCCCACAAAGGGCACTCCCGCTTGTGCGCAAGCATGTGCGGTTCCATAGGCTTCCATCTGTTCGATCTGCCAGCCATCAGAGAGGCGATCTGCGAGTACGTTGTCGGTGGTGATCGCGCCCACCGACAGAACATCTACTTGGGGCAGGTCCAGTTTGTCCATCATTCGGCTGTCGCACCTGTAGGGCACAGGCGGTCTTGGCACATAGCCTAGCCCCATTACCGCAACCCCTAGTGACAATCCGATGCGCCGAGCCACCACGGCCGAACCTGTTTCTGGCCCATTTGGATAGCTCCCGGCCGTACCCAGCATCACCACACCGGATGGGCGCGTTTCACTCAGTAGAGTCGCCATGCGCGTGGCTGCCACCACGTAGCCCACACCTAGAGCTTCTCCGGGGAGATCTCCCAGTTCCTCTCGCACAGCCGAGACAAATAGAATCAATCGAACACCTTGCGCACATGCAGCCCCGGCGTCGCTGAGATGGTAGACCAGACTTCCGCAGAGGTAAAGTCCGTTGTGGATTCGGACCGGCCAGCGACTTGTGGCATGAAACAGGATTGGAGGGGTGCTGGGGATGATTGAGGAAGGCCCGCTTTCTCTGCTGCCAGCTTTTGCGGCCATCGGACTCTGCCTGGTGACTCGCCGGGTGCTGGTTTCTCTGGTGGCTTCGATCTGGTTGGCTGGATTCCTTGTGGTTGTGGCAGAAGACCCGTTCTGGTTGGCACCTCTCACGGGGGCGTACCACGTGGTGACGGTGATCATGTGGGAGGCGCTGTCGGATAGCTTCCACTTTCAGATTCTACTCTTCACGTTTTTTGTGGCAGCGATGGTCGGGGTGATGTCTGCCTGTGGGGGAACCCGCGCCATGGTGGGACTCCTGCAGACCCGCGCTCAAACACGTCGCGGAGGCATGCTCGCAACATGGATTGCGGGCCTGACGGTCTTTTTCGATGATTACGCCAACTGTCTTGTGGTGGGCAGCGCGATGCGTCCGCTGGCAGACAGGCTGCGTATTTCCCGAGAAAAGCTGGCCTACATCGTGGACAGCACGGCAGCGCCCATTGCGTCGCTAGCGTTGATTTCTACCTGGATTGGCTACGAGATTCTGTTGTTGAGCGAGGGCCTTGAGGCGGCAGGAATCGAGAAGGATGCCTACATCTTCTTTGTAGAGGGCTTGGGCTATCGGTTCTACAGTCTCTACACGATTGTGTTTGTGGGAGCGATTGCCTGGACGGGCAAGGATTTTGGCCCCATGGTTGCGGCAGAAGAAGCGGCTTTGGCCAAGCCCCAACAAGCGCCTGGCCCCGAGGAAGAAGATACCCGACCGCGCTTAGCGCTCGCGGCGATCCTTCCGATTC
>Ga0163180_10001669_pt1 | contig 12577 bp, 10 predicted proteins | sample AtlANTMetagenome_2_FD_109647 | JGI IMG/M metagenome (GOLD analysis project Ga0163180, IMG submission 109647) | Marine eukaryotic phytoplankton communities from the Atlantic Ocean - Atlantic ANT 4 Metagenome | ecosystem: Environmental > Aquatic > Marine > Oceanic | place: North Atlantic Ocean...
CCGTGACCACTACGGAAAAGACTCGAAAGGACTATCGCGTCTCTTCCCTTGTGTTTCCGGCTTTGATGGCACCGATATGGGCGGTGTGGACATGATCGCGAAACGCATGATCGAGTTCCCTGGGACCTTCCGGTGCATCGGTGAGGTCATGAGTCGACACGACGACTTGACCAACCTCACCACCGGAGATCGCCCGCGCGTCAATCACCCTGCTCTGTTTCGGGTGTTTGATTTCGCAGGGGAGTTTGGCATTCCTGTCAGCCTTCATCACAACATCACTGCAATCTCTCGGGGAGCGGATGTCAAAGAACCCCTCTACCTAGAGGAACTCCTGCAGACATTCCAAGCCTTTCCCAAAACCCAGTTCATCTGGTGCCATGCGGGGATTAGTCGTCGCTTGAACGTGGCAGGCATGACCGATATTCTTGACTCTGTACTGGCCGCACACAAGGCGCATGTACGCATCGATCTTTCATGGGTGGTCTATGGGGACTACGTCAAAGCTGACTGGGAGAACTGGCTTCAGCTCATCGAAAAATACCCTGACAACTTCCTGGTAGGTTCTGACCAAGTCGGTAGCTATGGCACCTACAACACCACGGTTCGCGACTACGATGAGCTTCTTGAAAAGCTCAGCAAGACCACCCGCGACAAAGTCGGCCGAACCAATCTGCTGGACCTCTTCGCCGGCGACGCGCCTGTAGTCCCTCGCACCTATCGATACCCCGAGGATAGATTTACCAACGTCGCGTCCCCCAAAAAATAGGGTTTCCAGGCGGTACGTTTTACCCCGAAGTCGAGAAACCCTGTAGCCGGCCGACAAGGTGCCTGGTGTCACCCGTCTCGACGATAGCCGCTTTATGATGCTGGTTCCGACAACACCGGAATAGTTATCGCATGCGCTACGAGCCACTGACGGGTTTCTCCGATCGCCATACTGAGATCCGAGTTGGGGCTACCTCCTAAACGCTCCCAAATCGCTTCGGCTTCCTGAAGGCTCCGCGCTGCTGCTTCAACATCTGCGCCCAAGCACTCTACACGCGTCTTCTTACACAAGAACTTTCCAAACTCCACTTCTCGTGCGCCGCGAAGCTGCCCCTCACCTACCTCCAACATGGCAAGCGCTTCCTGCACTTGGCCTTGCTGAGCGCAAATCAGCGCCAACGAACCGCGAAAGGCACCCGCGGCCATCGAGAAGTTCTCATCACAAATCGCAACAGCATCTCGCAAATAGCGCTCGGCACGTAAGGTCTCTCCGCGTCGAACCATGAGGTCACCTAAATTGCCCAAGGTCGCCCCCTCGCCCCGACGATTGCCCACCTCGCGAGAAATCGCGAGTGACTTCTCAAAGTTCGTCCACGCCTCTTCGAAGAGCCCTCGACTTGCATAAAGCAATGCGAGGTTCCCAAGAATGATGCTTTCACCGCGACGGTCCCCAACCTCTTGAGCGATCGAGACTGCATTCAAGAAGTGTTGTTGGGCTTGCTCTAAGCGTCCCTTGTCTTGATGGACATTGGCCATGTTGCCGTGAATGACGCCTTCGTAACGCCTGTCGCCGACCTCCTGAGCGATCGATAAGGCCTGCTCTTGGTGCGTCAAAGCATCCGCATGGGCGCCTTGATTCCGAAACACATTGGCCAAGTTCCCCAGGAGAATGCCCTCGCTGCGTCGATCGCGCACCTCTCGCACAATGCCCAAGGCGTCGCGGAGATACTTGAGCGCTTCGATAGTCTTGCCCCTGTGTTGAGCCAGACTGGCCAAGCGCACAAAGATCTGGGCCGAACTACGCCGATCGCCAATCTCTTCAAAAATCGCCAAAGCCTGGTTGTAATGGCTCGACGCGTCTGCCGGCCTTCCGGACAACTCCAAAAGCAGAGCGCGATTCAGCGTCAATCGCCCATGACTGGTCAGCCCAACCGGTTGCCGAAGGTCGGCTTCCACCTGCTCCAGCAGCGCAATGCCATCGGAAAACGGTCCGTGCAGTCGGAAAATCTCCACCGCCCCGAGGACACACCCCACAGCATCTTCCACCGATGCGGTGGAGAGACCGCCGCTCACCCCCGCCAACAGATTCTCCAACTCCAAGAGCAGAGTCCGCCGGCGCTCTACCCCGCCGTGGGTATCCAACAAATCGACAAAGGCTTCGCGACCAAAGGAGGCGTAATGGGCTGCGTGGCGCTTGCGCACCGCTTCCGAATCGGGCCCCATCTTCTCAGCGGCATACTGCTGAATACTGACGTACATCCCAAATCGCGTCCGACCCCGGACTTCCCGGGCATGCAACAGAGACTTGTCCAGCAGTGACGCCACAACATCGAGACTCCAGGGTGCATCTGGCCACGCCGAAAGATCCAGCACCGCTTCAGCAGCCTCGACGAAAAAACCATCCCGAAAAACCGAGAGTTGAGACAGGGCTGCCTTCTCCCATGGCTCAAGGAGTTCCCAGGACCAATCCATCAAGCCCACCAAGCTTATCTGGCGTTTCGAATCTCCCCGAGCACCCTGGTTCAACAACTTGAATCGCTGAGAGAGTCGCTCCAAGATCTGACGGGGAGCCAATACCCGGGCCCGCGCCGCTGCAAGCTCAATCGCCAAGGGAAGCCCATCGAGTTGCTGGACGATTTCACGAATCTCCTGTCGTGTCGCAGACGTATCTCCCAAGCTCGCTCCTGCGGAGGCGGCTCGTATTTGAAAGAGCGCCACGCCCTCAGCTTCCGGAAGTGGGTCCAAGCCCACCACCCGCTCGCCCCGTATACGAAGAGGCTCCCGCGATGTCACCAGAAACTGGGCATCTGGTGCCATTTCGAGCCATCGTCCGATGGTCTGCGGGCCATGTGCAACGAGTTGTTCGAAGTTGTCGAGGATAATCAGAGTGTCACCCCGCGCCGACATCGCATGACCCAATTGCGTCATCAGGCCCTCGAAATCCGCTCCACCCAGCGGCACTTTCATCGCAATCGCAGTGGCGTGCACGATGCCCATCGGACTCCGTGCCTCCGTGAGATCGACAAAACAACTCCGGAGACGACCTTCCTCACGACGCACATCAGAAAAGCGCCAGGCGAGACGCGTCTTGCCTGCGCCACCTGTGCCCTTGATCGTGACCAACCGCGCCCCTTCTCGAAAGAGGGCATCCAAGGAGGCCAACTCATCACTTCGACCCACAAAAGAGTCCAATGGCGAGGCCGCACCTGTCGGCTTGGGTACACCCATAGAGACATCAAATGTGCGGCGCTTGGATTTGACCTGCTCATCCGGGAGATTCAACACGCCAGCTTCTGCTTGCTGCCCGCCGTGATCGGCAGACCATTGCGGCGCAAACTCTGCCGCGAGCCAATTTCTTAGACGCGGATGAAAACCAATGCGATCCCGCAGACGCTCGAGGTCGTCCAACAATCCTGCCGCGCTTCGGTAGCGACGCTGAGGGTCCGGAGCAAGACATTTCTGGACCATAGAACCCAGACCTCGAGTGTGACTATCAAGCTCTTTCAAGAGGCCATCGCTCAGAACCGGTGCATTCCGATCCCCCCCCGCTGCGTATCGATCATAAAGAAAACGTCTCGGCAACGGCCGCCCCAAGGCAAGCTCAGTGAGAACCAAACCAAAGGAAAACACATCGGAGCGGCCATCCACCGGCTCCCACATCATCTGCTCCGGCGACATGTAGGAGGGGGTTCCTCTTCCCAATGACGCGTCTTTGTCAGGTGTAGCCAACTCCCCGTACTGGGTCGTCGCAATGCCAAAGTCCGATACTTTGACGCCCCCATCCCAAGCCAGAAGCACATTCGACGGTTTGAGATCGCGATGCACAAGCCCCGCTTGAAGCCCCTCGGAGCGCATAGCGTGCGCAGAGTGTAAGCCCGCCACAATTCCGACGGCTATCTCAAGCACCACAGACTGGGGCGCTTTAGACCGACTCGCAATGAGTTGAGACAAGGTCATTCCCCTCACCCACTCCATCGAGATGAAGAACTGAGACTCGACCTCACCAAACTCGTAGACATCCACAATATTGGGATGTCTCAGCAGTCCACCCAAGCGAGCCTCACGAATAAAAGCCTCCGCGCCATCGGCGTCTTCTTGCTCCAAGAGCTTGGACTTGATGACCTTGATGGCGACTTGCTTTCGGAAACCCGACGGGCCGTGCAGCTCCGCCGCGAACACCCGCGCCATACCACCCTCGCCGAGTATGGATTTCAGAACGTAGCGCCCAAAACGACAGGGCAAGTCCGAAGCACTGAGTTGATCCAGTCGAGGTTGAGTCATGGGAGGAAGTCTATACTAGAGATTCCCGCATCTACGAAACATCACGCCCATCAAGGCTTTCGGCAGCGACCGATCGTCGTGGTCTCTCGATCTCCATCGTCGTAATGAATCTTGAGCTTCTTTCCGTCCCTACCCACGATTTTCCCGGAGTAGTACACACCTAAGTTCTTCCAATTGCACTGAACACGAGCACCCACACCAAAGCCATCACCACCTGAGCCCGACTTCTTTGCCCCAACCGCTTTACACTGTGATGGGAGGGTGATCTCTTCGTCACCTTCATCGTAAAGCACTCGGATCTTACTCCCCAGAAGCAAGTCCACCCGACCGGTATAAAAATATCCCTCGCCCTGCCAATTGCAGGACACACGGGCACCCACAGAAAGCCCGCCGACTTTGCCTGATTTCGAGGCATTTCGCGGTGGACCGATTCGGCTACACCGACTTGTCGTTGTGATCTCCCGATCGCCGTCGTCGTAGAACACTGACACTTTTTTGCCCATGCGAGCAGCAATGGTGCCTGTGTAGTAAGTCCCCAGGCTCTTCCAATTGCACGACACGCGGTCCCCGGCTCGCCAGCCGGATGCCTCCGCGGTGGGAGTCATCGCAAATAGCACACCAAAGAACACACAATACTTGAACCAGCCGAACATGAGGCACCCCTGTTGATTGGGATATGCTCATCCAAGAACAGTAGTGAAGTCAAGCCTCGGGATAAAGTAGTTCTGACCGTAATGAATTGCTTAGGGCGTCCCAACCACCTTCCCCGAAAAGTAGGTGTTCTGAAAGCCCCCATCGGGCTGGGGCATCTCTGGCTCTAATTGCACGGTTTTTGTTTCAGGCGGACCCAACTCCACTAGGACATCCACCGGCTCGAGCGGGCGTCCGCCCAACACCGCTTCGAGGCTTGCCAAATCAAGCGAGTAGATGGTGTAGCCCGGCTGCTTCATCAATCCGCCGGGCGTGTACACACAGAGTCCCGCCTCTTCGTCGTAGACCAACTCCAAAGGATTGAGCGTGAGCTTCACCGTCTCCGCTTTCGCCTCGGTGACTTCAGTGGCTTCACTGACCGATTCGGATGCCGACTCTTCCACCGGGGCCTTGGCGACCGGATCCGCAGAAGATGTGTTGGATGGCGGTGTGTGACTACAGGCCAGAAGACCTGCGAGTGGAAGAAGAAGCAAGATGACTTTCATGGATAGACTCCGTGTCCAAGAGCAGCGAGTGACTCAGTACGCATATCCCAAAGAGCGCATGTGCTCGGCCTCTTCTTCCCAGACTTGCACCCGGTCGATGCATTCCTGATCCGCCAAGCTCAAACGTGAAGAGTCAAAATTGGGGTCAGGCTGATACCACGGCTTCGAGAAAAAGTAGGACCTTAAATCGGGTGACTTAAAGGTCCGCCCTTTTCGCGCATACACCTCGTTGCGACGACGGCGCAACTCCTTCTCATTCAACGTGGCCAGATACGCATCATCACACGGCGGCGGCGGCTCATAAGCACGGGTTGCTTCAGCCACCGGCCTCGGCGCGTCTTTGACCGCACCCTCATCCTTCGTGTCATCATCCCCGGACGAACTCATGACCACAGCAATCCCGATGACCACGAGAGCAATCACTACCACATTGTTGGATTTTGGTGGCGTAGGCTGGGAATTGTTCTCCATACTGCACTCCGTTGGGTCTGATGCTACCAGATTTGAGTTCCCAATACGGGAACACGCACGGGATTCGCTTCCTCAGAAAAACGGTTAAAACCCGCAATACCTAACGAGACCGCACACCCCATGAGCATTGAGCAACTACACACCCAGGCCTGCCAAAGAGGCTTGAGCTACTACATCGACCCGATGAGTGGCTACGCGGTGATGACTGCAATCGAACTCAAAAGACGCGGCGAATGCTGCGGATCAGGTTGTCGCCACTGCCCGTACGACCATGAAGCCGTACCGCCAGAAAAACGAGCCCGACTACAAGCGAAGCGTTCACTCGGCTGAGGGTTTCTTTGGCGGTGGCCCCTCCAGCTTGAGGTCCTGAATCAGGGCTCGGACCTGATTCATAAACTCTGGCCCAGGATCGGACTTCCGCGTACGATAATTGGGATCCAGCTCCTGAAAATAAGGATGTTTCTCCATCAATCGATATTCATGATGACCAATCACATGGGTGATACCGTGGCGCTTGGTGAGGTCCCGAATCAAGTCCGCATTGGCGTTGACTTGGGCCTGGGTCAGTGGCCACTTTGCACCCCCTCCCACATTCTCCACACCGATCGCAAGGTGATTCAACCCAATGGTATGGCGCCCCATGCGGGTCTCATCCATGAGCCGATAAATCGTTCCGTCCCGATCCACGAGAAACTGCACCGACACATTGACAGCCCCCGCCTTGGAAATGGAACGAGCACTTCGAATTCGGACATGATTGAAAGCGTTGAATGATCCCTGCAGGCTTCCGACAGCCGTCCAATGCAACACCACAACCTTGGGCTCCATCGTCGTTGCGACCATGGGATCTTCCGGCTGTTCCGCACCATTATGGGCCACCAGGTAAGACCGCATCAACTCCGCCCGCTCGGCATTGTAAATGATGGGCTTGTCCACGATTTCTGGAGAGGCCAACGCCAACGCTGTTCCAAAGTAAAAACACACAGCGAGAAAAAGTCGATTCATCATCTAAAACACCTCATCCCAGCCATCCATCGTGATGCAAGCAGCATAGCCGAGTAGGCTTGTCTCAACACTCCATACGCAGACTTCATTGCGCTGTACACTCTACCCACAAAAGCCAGCCGGTTTTTGATACAAATATTCACGCAAAAACTCGCGAACAACATGGGCCGCTTTGGACCATACAAAGCAGGTCTCAATGGTTAGGAACCAGTCACCAAAATCCGCAGACTACGGACTAAGATACACCGCACCGACGGCGTCTAAATCAAAGCCAGCGGACGTGCCCTCGCCCTCCTCTGCAAGGTCGCGAATACGCACATAGCGGATCTCTTCCAGACCCAAGTCCGCCAAATCAAAAGCATCCCCACCGACGCTCTCCGGCTCAATAGGAATCATCGCACAGGGGTCGAAGTCTTTACGCGGCCGCCATCCAGCACAGCCAGAATCATATGGATTACTCAACGTGGGATCGCATGAAAACACATGCCATTCTTCCCCATCCATACTGACGGACACCTCTCCAAGTTCTGCAAAGGGATTGTCGGGGTCACCATTCTGAAAAAAAGCGTTCTCCCAGACCACCAGGTCCACACCAGCACCATTCTCTACGATCCGGTCGCCAAAACCCAACACGATTTCGCCACCCACACCTAGGCTGAGCACATCCATCGAGCCGCTATTTGGCGAACCGGGCAAAGGCTCCCCAAGCACCACATCCGGCAACTTTTCTTGGCCAAAACCTGCATTCGGCCCAGGCTCGAAGGAGATCAGCTCCGATGCGTACGGCAAGTCTTCATCGCATCCCGACTCGTCGCCGGTATCCTCACCGGTATCCTCACCGGTATCCATGACACCCGTATCCGAGGCACCGGTATCAACGGGCTCCCCCGTAGCACAGGCTACGAAAAAGAGGGGGAGCCCGAAAATACGCATATGCATTAGGAACCCGAGGTCATCTGGGTCCACGCGAAATCACCGCAACCACCATTTGCAGGGTCGGTCGCATCACTGGTGTTCTCTGTAGCCAGCGCTTCCGCAAGGGTCTCAATGCCATAGCCGACTGTGCAGGTGTACCAGCTTCCGTCTTCAGCCGCGTCGGTCCAGACCACATAGTTGAAGGTGGAAGGACTCCACTCGTCGGTGTCTGGGTTTTGGGTGACAACCCAGTTGTCAGCATTGTTGTAGTCGTGGATCTTTGCCAGACCCCAAGCCACATACGAAATCTCAGTCTGACCACCATAGTTGTCATCCCACTCACCGGAAACCTCAATGGGATCCCGTGGGGTCATTTGGGTCCAGGCGAAATCACCGCAACCACTCGTTGCCGGGTCAGTCGCGTCACTCGTATTCTCTGTGGCCAAAGCTTCTTCCAATGTCGCAATGCCATAGCCCACCGTGCAGGTGTACCAGCTTCCGTCTTCGGCCGCATCGGTCCAGACCACATAGTTGAAGGTGGAAGGACTCCACTCGTCAGTGTCTGGGTTCTGGGTGACTGCCCAGTTGTCCGCGTTGTTGTAATCAGACACGGCCGCAGAGCCCCATGTCGTGGAATCGACGACAGTCCAACCGCCGTAGTTGTCATTCCAGACACCTGTCACTTCAAGACTGGTATCCACAGGTCCGGTATCGGTATCGGTATCGGTATCGGTATCGGTATCGGTATCGGTATCGGTGTCGGTGGCGGTGTCACCAGTGTCATCCGTCACATTGTCCTTTCCACAGCCCACAAGAGCTGCGCAGAGCGACAAAGACAGGACACTACGACCGATGAGTGAGATCGTTTGATTGGATAAGGTTTGCATTTCTTTACTCCCCGAAAGAGTTCATGAGCAGGGGGAGAAGAGACGCCTATTTGCGTGCCCTCACACCTCCGCCCGAGGTTGATGGTTTTTTGGTACGCCGATTCGGTGTCCTGGCTTCCGGGTCAATCGCATCTGGCCCTTCCCAGTGGTTTCCCACCAGTGGACTGCCAGAATTGTCGCCGGTTACAGTTGCGGGGGCAGCACCGGTATTCAACCGGTTTCCCGTTTCGACGTGGCACAGTTATCGCAGATAGTGGACCCTGGCAATACAACTACCGCCGAGCCTCGACTAGGCCAGCGAAAAACACCGAGGCTCGCTACATGTGAATCGCTCGATCATCCACTGCCAAGGCTGCTTCCTTGACCACCTCGTGCAGGGTCGGATGCGCATGACAGACCCGCGCAATGTCCTCACTAGAAGCACCAAAAGACATCGCCATTGCCGCCTCCACAATCAACTCGCCTACCCGGGGACCAATCATATGGACACCGAGCACACGGTCCGTCTCTGCGTGAGCGAGTATCTTCACCAACCCATCTGTCTGCCCCAAAGCACGGGCCCGACCATTTGCTTTAAACGGGAAAGAACCCTCTTTGAACGGAATGCCCGCTTCTTGGAGCTCTTCTGAGGTCTTGCCCACTGTGGCGATTTCAGGATCCGTGTAAATCACATTGGGAATCGCATCGTAGTTCACATGGCCCCAACCCGTAGCGATCCTCTCCGCGACAGCAATGCCTTCTTCCTCAGCCTTGTGTGCAAGCATTGCACCTTGGACCACATCACCAATCCCGTACACACCGGAAGCCGAGGTCTCCAAATGGGCATTCACAGGAATACGGCCTCGCTTATCGGTTTCAATACCAACATTTTCGAGACCAAGATTCTCCGTATAGGGCGCTCGACCCACAGCCACTAAGACCCGATCGCATTGGATGGGATCCAATCCGTCGGCCTCCACAATGCACCCTTTTCCCTTGGTACGTGCACCTGTGACGCGAACGCCGAATTTAAGGTTCAATCCTTGGCGTTTAAAGATGCGAGCTGCTTGCTTTCCAATCGCGGAATCCATCATGGGCAAACATCGATTCGCATACTCCAGAACAGTGACTTTCGCGCCCAAACGCGCCCAAACGGAACCCAACTCCAAGCCGATGACACCTGCGCCAATCACCACCAGATGTTTGGGTACTTCAGGATAATCCAAAGCCTCGGTACTGCCGCCAATCCGATCTCCGGACCACTCGATTCCGGGCAAGTCCGCTACCTTACTACCTGTCGCAAGAATGACATTCCGACCCGTAATCACCTGGCTGTCTTTTCCCGACTTGACCTCGATTTCGTAGCCATTATCGACACGCCCTTTCAGGGAACCATGCCCCTCCACGCGCTCGACACCGTTCTTCTTCAAGAGATGCGCTACGCCCTCGGTCAGGCCTTGAACGATCTTGTCTTTCCGAGCCAACAGTTTCGGTAGGTCAAGCGACACACCTTTCACGTTCACCCCGTGCTCTTCCAGGTGATTTTGTGCCTCCACATAGCGCTCACTCGATTCCAAAAGCGCCTTCGAAGGAATACATCCCACCCGTAGACAAGTGCCGCCCAAAGCGGACTCTTTTTCCACGCAAGCAGTACGCAAGCCAAGTTGTGCACAACGAATCGCAGCGACATAGCCACCAGGGCCCGCGCCAATCACCACCACATCAAAAGGCTGACTCATGATCACACCTCCAAGAGGATTCTCTCTGGGTTTTCAACGCACTCTTTGACACGAATCAAGAAGCCAACGGCCTCGCGTCCGTCCACAATGCGATGGTCATAGGTCACCGCCAGATACATCATCGGACGCAACACGACCTGCCCGTCCACGCCGATAGGACGCTCTACAATATTGTGCATTCCGAGAATACCGCTCTGGGGTGGATTCAAGATCGGAGTCGAGAGCAGTGATCCATATACACCACCGTTGGTGATACTAAAACTGCCGCCTCTGAGCTCATCCGGCATGATTTGATTGGCCTTTGCTCGGCGACCAAAATCAGCAATCTGAGCTTCGATTTCCGCAAAGCTCATCGATTCGGCATTTCTCAACACAGGAACAACAAGCCCCTTGCCACCACCGACTGCAACACCAATATCGAAATAGTGCTTGTACACGACATCATCACCGCGAATCTCTGCGTTGAGGGCGGGATAAGCCTTGAGTCCTTCAATGACCGCTTTCACGAAAAAGGACATAAAGCCCAGCTTCACGCCGTGAGCATCCAAATAGCGCTCTTTGAAGCGAGCCCGAAGCGCCATCACGCCACTCATATCTGCTTCATTCACGGTGGTAAGTAGCGCCGCATTTTGCTGGGCTTCTACCAGTCTTTTGGCGATGGTTTTCCGCATCCTCGTCATGGGGACTACTTCCTCATCACGACTTCCAGCTTGAAGCTTGGGAGCAGACTTTTTGGCCGTCGCCTTGGTCGGCTGCGCGGAAGCAGCAGCCACTGCTGCTTTCGCATCTTCTTTCAACACGCGCCCTCCCACTCCTGAACCTTTAATTCCTGCCGCTGACAATCCGGCCTGGTCAAGTACACGCTGTGCGGCTGGCATCACCACCGGCTCTGCCGCAGGTTTAGCTGGAGCGGCTGTATCCTTAGCAGGTGCTTCGGCGACAAGCCCTGCGGGAGCATCCGCAGCTTCAATCAATCCCAACACAGCCCCAACCTCTGCAACATCATCTTCGTTTTTAGAGACTGAACGCAGGATGCCCTGAATGGGCGCGGGTACTTCAACTGTTGCCTTTTCCGTTTCCAGAGCCACAACAGGGGTATCCACAGCCACATAGCTACCGACATCAACAAGCCATCGGCTCACAACGACTTCGTTGATGGATTCGCCCACCGATGGAACAACAATTTCACCTGACATATTTTCCCCTATTTGGCTGCATAGGAATTTTTCTGAAGTGCTCGTTCCAGAAGCCGAGCCTGCTCCAATTTGTGACTTGATCCGGAACCAGTCGCTGGACTGGCGGATTCTGGACGACTGACACGCACCAACTTGAACTGGTCTAAAAACGCCGTTTCAAAATGTTCTCTTAAAAAGCGCCAAGCACCCATATTGGCGGGCTCTTCTTGGACCCATCGGACCTCGGTTCCCGCCGGATATGCCTGGAGCGCGTCCTGCAATTCTTCGACTGGAAAGGGATAGAGCTGCTCAAGTCGTAAAATCGGTACCTGGGCCATTGCAGGATCTTCGTCTCGCGCAGTCTCGAGTTCGTAGTACACCTTGCCGGAACAGAGCACCACAAATGGGGCTTGCTTTGCATCCAAATCACCCACATCTGGAATCACTTTCTGAAAGGCCCCGCCGCTAAAATCTTCCAATGGCGACACTGCCTTGGGATGACGCAATAGACTCTTAGGAGTCATGACCACCAGTGGTTTTCGCTGCTTCGAATGAATTTGCCTGCGAAGGCCATGAAAGAGTTGGGCTGGTGTGGTCAGATTTGCGACACGAATATTGTCCTCAGCAGCAATCGTGAGAAAGCGCTCAATGCGAGCCGATGAATGCTCCGGTCCCTGCCCCTCAAAACCATGCGGCAACAACAGGATCAAACCGCTCAAACGGGCCCACTTGTCCTCAGAGGTAGAAATAAACTGATCGATGATCACCTGGGCACCATTCGCAAAATCGCCGAATTGTGCCTCCCAGATGACCAGTCCATCCGGCCATTCTAAGCTGTACCCAAAGTCAAAGGCCAAGACAGCAGCCTCAGACAAGGGACTGTTGAAGACGTCGAACTCGCCTTGATTTTCTCCAAGACCTGCAAAAGCCGAGATCTGGGTCCC
>Ga0163180_10001671_pt1 | contig 12572 bp, 7 predicted proteins | sample AtlANTMetagenome_2_FD_109647 | JGI IMG/M metagenome (GOLD analysis project Ga0163180, IMG submission 109647) | Marine eukaryotic phytoplankton communities from the Atlantic Ocean - Atlantic ANT 4 Metagenome | ecosystem: Environmental > Aquatic > Marine > Oceanic | place: North Atlantic Ocean...
GCGCGTCTTCCCGCCCGTCGCGTCGCGCGCGGGCGCGATCGACGCGTCGACACCGCGTCATCCGCGTCGACATCGATTCATCCACGTCGACGCCATGTCGACGGAAACGTGCGTGATATGCCTCACGACGCGCGAGGACGGCGACGACGCGCACGTGATGTGTGAATCCGGCGCGCACGGTCTCTGTCGCGAGTGTTTCGGCGCGCACGTGCGCGCGGAGTCGGGGAAGGCTGTGAGCGAATTGACGCGGCGCGGCGGCGACGTCTTCTGTCCGATGGCGTCCGAGGCGTGCGGGGCGGATAAGTGCGAGTCGAAACCGTTCTTGCCGAGATTGATCGCGATGGTGTGCGATGATGCGACGTTCGAGGTGTACGAAGCGGCGAGGACGAGGGTGGCGGAGAAGAAGATTGTGGAGGAGGCGGAGGAGAGAGTGGCGCGCGCGAAGGCGGAGGCGTCGGCGGAGGCGGGAGAGGAGGAGCGGTTGCGATCGGCGCGCGAGCACGTGATTGAGAAGATTTTGAACGTGTCGTGCACGAGGTGTGCACAAGCATTTTGTGATTTTAGTGGGTGTTTCGCGCTCAAGTGTTCGCGCTGTAACGCGGGAATCTGCGCGTATTGCACCGCCGACGTCGGCGTCGACGCGCACGGGCACATCGCGCACTGTCCTGCGGCGAAAGAGGTTTTAGCGTGGCAAGCGAAGGGAAAGGATGGCAAAGGTAAAGTGAAGAAGAGGCGATTGGTGAACGGGGGGCACCCAGACGGAACGTTCGGAGATATGGAACTCTTCGAAGAGGCGCAGCGGAGGCGGCGATTGAGAGCGCTCGCCGCGTACTCAGAGGCGTGGGACGAAAAGTTTTACGATAAATTTCTTAATTCTCTGGAGATCGAGCTGAAAGATTTGAACATCACTCGGAAGGATGTCGACAAGGCGCGCGCTAAAAAGAAGAATCCCACAACTCCCGCAAAGAAAGCTCAGCGACGGGGAGGTAACGCACGCGGTGGACAGGCGCACCCGGTGCTAGACATGGCCCGTGAACTTCAAAACAGAATGATACGAGAACAGAACGACATAGAAGAAATGTTGAGACAAGAAAGGAACGAAAGAGAGCTGGAAGAGATCTATTTTCGATTCGATCAGCGTCAAGAGCGAGAACGCGCAGAGCAAGAACGCAAAGAAGAGCAAGAACGCGCAGAGCGCCGTCGTCAAGAGGTCGAACGCGCTATGCACACGCTCCTCGACAGTAAAAACTCGATGCATTCGATGCCTCCCATGGATGTGCATCGCGAACGCATTGAACGAGACCGTCGAATTTTGGAAAACCGTGAAACCGAAATCGCCATACAGCGTTCGATTGAAGACGCCAAGCGCGCGCCGTTGAGCGGGGATAAACTTCTACAACGCTTATCTCGAGCGAACCATCAACCAGGTCCTTCTCGTAAGCGTGAACATTCCGCGCAAGCGCAGGCGCAGCACGCTCAAGCGAATTCGGCTCGAAAGAAGACGAGCCCGAGAGGGCAAACGCCGCGCGGCAATCAGGCGCGCGTGAAAGTCGAGCAGACTGCCAGCGCTTCTCGCGATTCGAAACGAACACAACGGCAAGCCACGAAAGCGGTCGTCATCGACTTGACGTGATTCGCCTCTGCATAGCTATTAGACGTACGAACTGTAGTAAAGCACGATGTCCATCGCCGTTTCAAGGTGTCTCTTCGCCTTCCTCATGCATTCTCATTCGAAGAATCTCATTCGTTCGCGCGTGCGCGTCGCCGCGTCCGCAGACATCGTCCTCGGAGAAGGCGTGAAGACAATCATACACACACTCCCATGAACGCCCGAAAACAACGAGGCGATGCCCCCGACGCCGCTCGAACCAAGTCGAGCGATGAAATCAATGAAGCGTGCCTTCTGTGGAGACTTCCGAAGCACACGGTGGCGGGGCTGGCGATTTTTCTGATTTCTCGCGAGCGAGACGCCGCGCTCGAAGCGACGTTAGAAGTGTTCGGTTACGGTTCACCGTGACGCGTGCACGCGACGGGGGGAGCGACATCGAAGGGGGACGCGACGCGTGAGCGCAATACAGCTATACGTTTCACGGGTCCTAATCAGCCTTCTTCGCTCGAGCAGCCTTCTTTTTAGCGGACGGAAATAATGACTTCAAGATGGCCATCAACCAGATGACGTTCATGATTTGGAGCATGGCGCTCGCGGAGACGTACCATGCGTACAACCACTTCGGACTGGCCCGACCCGCGGTGAACATCGCGTAGGCGTCGGTAAAGTACAGATACATCATCGGCAAACCCACGACGAATCGAACGAACACCCAGAGCACGAACCCGACGAGCTCGACGACTTTGAAGACGGTCGTCGATCCCATACCCGCCTTGATCATGATGTAACGAGCCGACAAAAACGGTAACGTCACCTCCCAGAGCAAAAAGTTTGCGGCGTACAGGTGCAAAAAACCCTTCGGCATCAACTGCGGCAACCCGAACGTGATCACAGAGATGATGCCGTGAAGGAAATATTGTACGTCGTAGTATTTTCCACTCACGATGGAATCCCAGACGAAATATCCCACCGCGAGACACACCAATTCCTCGCACGTCTCCATCGGCGGCGAGGCGTACATTCGACTCAACGTATCCGTCGACGTTTTCAGCCCCTCTCGCAACAGCTTGGCCGCCCACGCGCCGCACACCGTGCCCCAGACGCTCGACGCACATCGCACGCCGAAATCGGCGCGCGATTTCGCGTCGAGCGACGCTAAAAATCGTTTATGAAAGGCGCGCACGTACGCCAACGACAAGTACTGAATGGCGAAACTCCCGAACAGTCCGAGCGCGATGAACGAGATTTGCGTTCGCGACAGCGCGAAGTCGAGCTCGACGTGTTTCGGCGCGCGTGCCAGCGGGTTCTTGGCGAACATCCCGTCTCTCTCTCGCGCGCGCGGCGGTGTGACGAGTTTTCGAGCTCACAAAGCGATGGTCATCACAAAATCAATCGGAATCGTCGTCTTCGCTCGCCGACACCTCCTCGAAGTCGTCCGAGATCGACCGCGCGTCGTGATCGTCGTCTAAATCTGGGTTTAAGTCTAATGATACGAAGGGCACCGCGCGTTGCGTGGGCTTGACGGCGGCGATGGCGTTGGTCGGCTTGACCATGGCGCCGACGCCCTCGTCCATTTTGGGAATGTCGAATCGCAGCGCGTCCCCCGGTTTCCACCCCGGTGGCGGCGGAGGGATTCCCTCGGGCCACGGTTCGCCCGGTTTCCACTTGGACAGACGCTCGATGAGTTCCTCGGGGGGAATGGCGGCGGCCGCCGCCAACATTTTTCTTCGCGTCTCCTCTCTCTCGCGTTCCTCCGCCGCCTTGGCCTCCGCCTTGGCGCGCGCTCTTCGATCCGCCGCGTGTTGCGCGAGTTTGGACGCCTGAAAATGTTCCTCCTGCGGCGCCGGCGGCATCATTCCACACAGCGGCGCGCCGGGTACGTACGCGCTCGGCGCGAACGTCGTGTAACTGATTCTCCTCGCGTAATCCAACAGATCCGTGAGTTTAAGCTCGCCTGCGCGCGCTCTCGTCGTCAGTCGTCCTCGCGCGGGAAGACGATCGCGGTCTCGGCGCGTCTCGCGGTCGCGCGCGCACGCACTCTCCGGCGGAATCTTCCAATGTCCCAGCGCGGTCGCGCGGTCGATCGCGTCCCGAAGCGCGTTTCTCGCCGCGGCGAGTTCGAGGGCGACCTCGCCCGCCGATCCCGCGCGCGCGCTCGTCGTCGGCGCGTCGACGTCCATCGCGTCGTCCGCGGGCGCGGCGGCGGCCGCCGCCGCGCGCGAGGATTTCCCTCGACGAGGAGGCATGATGTGATGTGCGGCGCCGCGCGGCGAGGAGGATCGGTTCGTGTCACTACAATCTCAATCAACATCGCGCGCGTTTTTCGTTCGCGCGTCTCGCGCGTCTCGCGCGTCTCGCGCGTCTCGCGTTCGACGTCTCACGCCGCCTTTTCGCGCTTATCACTTCGCTCGAGAGAGGCGACCGCCATTTTTCGTCTCGCCGCCGCCACGCCCTTCTTCACCTTTAACGCGAACCAGTTCAACGCGAGCACCCCCGCGACGCCTCCGACGAGCGTCCCGTACTTGACCCAGTCCTCCATCGTCTTACACGCGCCGAGCGTGAGATACCTTCCGATCTCGAGCGCGGTAAAGATGTTCTTCTGCGTCTTCGTGTACACGGGCACCGCGCCGACGACGTTGCTCGTCCCGTGCGTCGTCTCTCGTCCCGACGTCCCTTGATACGACACGCTCGCCGCACCTCCGACGAACGACCCAGATTTCTTCGGCACGACGACGAACGAGTACTCCACCGTCTCTCCCGACGCGATGGACGCGAACGACGCGCTCAGGGACTCTTTCCCGGTGACGAGCTCGAAATCCGCGCTCGAAAAACCATCGTCTCTCGCCTTGACCCGTCTCGCCTCCAAATCCCCGGCGTTCGTGAGCGACACCGTCACCGTGAGGTTCTGTCCCTCGATCGCGAGGTCCTCGACCACGCGTTTTCTCGCCAAGAGTCGCGCGGGCGACGGCGGGGCGTCGGCGGCGACGTCATCGGTCGAGACGTCGGCGTCCGGCGCCGCGCGCACGATCGCGGCGAACGCGATCGCGACGAGCGCGCACGCGCGAGCGACGCGCGCGAGGGATGGACGCGCGCGAGACGCGCGGGAAGGTCTCGCGGACATTGTGAGGCGGGCGTCGGTGGGGTGGCGCGTCCGAGTGACGACGGGACGCGCGCGATCTCTGTCATCGCGATTGTCGCCCAATTTCAGTCGAGCGGGGACGCGCGGACGACGCGAATGGTTTTCTCGAAGTCGTCGTGCCAATCCTTCACCTTGATCGGTCGAGTCGACGACGCAACGATGAATGCGTCGTGGTCGTGGACGACGTCCACGCGTAAACGTCTCGCTCGAAGCGCGTCGACGAGTTCTTCGAACATGCCGGCGTATCGAGACGCGTTGACGAGCCAACACGCGCCGTCCGCCGCGAGACGTCTGTCGACGCACGCGGGAAGCGCGAGGACGTGTTCGCGCTCGTATAAGACGTCGGAACCTATGATGACGTCGAAGACCTCGTCGTCGGCGAGCGGCGCGCGTCTTGGATTCGTCGTGGGTGTCGGCTCGCGTTCGAGCTCGCGTCTCCAGTCGAGCGCGCGCGCCGAGCACGTCGCCGCGCACCCGTTTTCCACGACGCTTCGATCGAGCGCCTCCAACAGCGGTTCCTCGAAATCGCTCAGCGTGACCGATCGAGCGCCGAGTTTGGCGGCGAGTATGCCGCACGTGCCGACGCCCGCGCCGACCTCGAGCACGGTTTTCCCGCGAACCGTCTCCGGCGCGCGCGCGAGTCGTTCGCTCAGCGTTCTCGCTGCGTTCCACAATCTCGCCCCGACCCCGTTCGCGAGCGCCGTCTCCAACACGCGCACCTCGATACCGTGAAACGTGCACGTCTTATATCTCTCCACCGACCCGACCGCGCGCTCGCACGCGGCGACGGCGACCGTTCTCGCGTCTCGCGCGCGCTCGTCGGCGTCGGCGTCCCCGAACGCCTCCACCGCCTCCCTCGCGTTCGCGCGCGACGCTTCCTCGGCGCACGCGCGATCGCCATCGATCGCGGCGGTCAACTCTCGACACGCGCGCGCGTATCTCGCGCGTCGAGCCCGCGCCCGCGCCCGCGCCGCGCCCTCGTTCGCGTTCGGCGCGCTTTCGGCGGCGTTTTGGTTCGCCGATTCGTGTTCGACCGCCACGGCGCGGAGCGCGTCCACGAGCGCGTGCACGCGCTCTGCGGCGACGACGGCGGCGATCCACTCCCCCTCGGACGCGTCCGAGCTCGCGTCCGAGCGCGCGTCGACGTCCGGCATCGCTCGCCGCGCGAATGGGAGTGCCGACCCGAATGCGCGTTCGATCGCCATTTCGACGCGCGCGGCGAGGTCGAGCGACGCGATGTCGACCAGCGAGCGCGCGAGCGTCGGTGAGGGGGGCGATGACGACGACGGCGGCATCGCGAGCGCGCCGTCGACGCGATTCGACGTGCGAAAGTTTACCGAACAAAAAGTAGATCGTTACACTCGGAGTGGACATAAATTACACGCCTACGACGAGCGCGACGACGATTATCACGACGGGGAACAGAGCGAGGACGCCGGGGTGGATGAATTGAACGAGGGGGACGCGCTCGAGGACGAGGCGTCGTCGACGGACGGCGCGGGGCGAACGGTGAGAGAGCTTCGGGAGCCCGGGATGGAGCTCGAGGTGGTTGACAGTTTGAACGTGTTCAATCTCTCCATCGTCGAGCGAGGCAAGCTGAAACCGGCGATGCGTCATTGGCAGTTTTACATTTTGCTCGCGAGCGAGTGCGCGCTGGCGGTGGGGATCTTTTTACTGTACACGATGCTCGGGCTCGGACACGAGGTGTACTCTGGTTTGGCGAATGACGATAATTGGAAGTTATCGTGGAGCATCGCCGGCGGGAGCTTGGCGCTGTTCGTGATTCTGTGGGTGCTCGATGCGGCCGAGGCGGCTCGAACGCGCGGGAACACGTTAGGGAAGACGTTGACGTTTATCTTTGCGGGCGTCGGCGTCGCGGGATTCTTGGTGAGCGGCATGCTGAGCATTAAAGAATACGAAACGCTTCCGCTCTCCATCTACGTCATCTTTAAGGCTGGAATCATTCGCATCATGAAGTCAACTGTGTGTAAACAGACGCACAACGGTTCTTTCTTGAGGCACGTGGCGTATGCTAGTTACTTAGTGTGCGTAGTGTCCGTTGTCACGTGGTTTGTGTGGGTCGCCGGTTGGGATAAACATTGGAGCGAGGAATTATTCGACTCGTACGCGTTAAAGCTCGGATGCAACGGCACATCCACGACGACGGCGAACAGCGGTGACGCAAATCCGGGAGGTTGCGACAACGTTGCGTACATCATGTACGCGGCGCCGCTCGCCATCGGCGCGCTCAACCTTGTGTACGGTCTCTCTTGCGCCAAGTTATCAAAGAAAGGTGGTGCTCTGATGCTCGTCACGATCCTCGGCACCCTTGTCGCCTTCGGTACGTGGATCAGCGTCGCTCTGTCCGCCGTGCAGATGGGCGTGACAACGGATGTCATTCAGCTCATTGTCGTTTTCTGCGCGATTTTCGGCATCGCCTGTCTCATCACCGCTGGTCCCCGGCGCGTGTATCGACAGGCCACGAAGAGTAAGTTGGCAAAGAAGGTGATCGGTTACACACAAACCGATCTCGCCAAGGCGTTGCTATTTTGTTGCACGATGACTCTGATTCCGTTCGCGCTCGCCATCTCCGCCATGAGCGCCGCCGCTCGTCGACTCGGTCTCAGCTTGTATAGACAGCCGCCCGACATGCCGAAGGATGGTTTTCTGACCGCGGCGACGCATGCGATGTTCGCGTGGTGGTTTCACGACCCGACGAAGATTTTCAAGTACTCGGCGTACATTTCAATCTTCTACTTCACGTTTTCCATCGGTGTCGGTAAAGGAGCAGTCCTCTTTCTCGCGTGGCTGGTGGACGCGTTGAGTAGTCTCAACGTCGGGCTCGTCATCGTCGTCTTCATACTCATCGGCGTGAGCATGTTCTTGCTTCCACCCGTACCTGGCCCGCCCGTTTATCTCACCGGTGGCATCCTCGTCGTCGGTACGCTCGAACCGACGATTGGTTTCTGGCCCGCGACGATGATCTGCGTTCTCATTTGCTGGTTCGTCAAACTCTTCTCGTGCATGCTTCAGCAGAAGATGATCGGCGAAAACTTGGGGAAATACGTCTCCATCAGGCACATGTGTGGCATCAATTCGCTTCAAATGCGCGCCATTCGCTACTGCCTGGAACAAAAGGGTTTTTCCATGGCGAAAATCGCCATTTTGTGCGGCGGTCCCGATTGGCCGACGTCAGTGCTCTGCGGCATTCTCAAACTCGACGTCTTACAAATCATGATCGGCACGTCACCAGTGCTCGTGTTATACCTCGGGTACACCACCATCGCGGGTGCGCTTCAGTTGAAGATTGGCCCGTGCGATGGCTCCACCTCGGCCAACAGCGATTCGAGCTCTTGGGGATTGCTCAACTCGATGTTCCTCGCGTTGGCCTTCGTGAGCATGATGATCACCTCGCTCTCGGCGGTGTACTTCATGGAACAGACGATGATGACAAAGCGAGAAGAATTAGACAAGATACCGCTGGACGAGGAGGTGGAGGAGTTGGACAAGGTGGACCGTAAGACGGAGGAAGCGTACGCGTACGTGACGGATTGGTTGCGGCTCTCCGTATTATCCAAGGCGTCCATCATCGTCGCGGCGGTGAGCGGCATTCTGAGTTGTCAACTCGGCGTCGTTCTCGCGCAGCGTTCGTTTGAGTCGTTCACCGTGTCGTGCCCGGTCGCCGTGAAAGACGTCGTCAAACCGACGGGTTGGTTATCCATAGGATTGATGGGCGTGTGCATGGTTTTCACGAAGGTGTTCAATACCATCGCAAGAGCCAACACGCGGAGACGACTTGCCGAGACGGAATCAGCTGCGGAACAGCTGGAACGAACCACCGCAGCGTAGTGTAGTGCGACTTGAAACTTTTGACAATAACAAAACTACTGTACTCTCAAAGAATTTTCTGAACAATAATCGCTCGAAATGCGTGGATCTCGTATTAAATGTCTAGTGGTCCGTCTGAGACGCGTCTCTTCCGAAGATTTGTCGCCGAATCTTTTCGTATGATTTTCTACCTCCGATCATCTTGGGGAACACGTCTCTCCAAGCCCCTCCTTTTCTCAACTCTTCATTCGACGCCGATTGGAAGTGCGGAGAGTGCTTCTTTCCTAATTCTGGTGCCTGCGAGTTCTCCGACTGGGCGTTTTGCACGGTGGCGGCTTCGACCACCTTGGCGATGGTTTCGTGCCGCCGACTGTGTCCGCCCAACGACGAACTCTCCGCAATTGGTTCGTCGTACAAATCATCTTCTTCCATCTCCACAGCGCCGAGCTTTGGAGCCGTGCGTCTAAGTTTTCGGTGCGTCTCTTCGTTGTGACCCTTCACCTTTGACAGGTACTTGGCGGCGGTTTCTCTCGACATTTTGCCAACCTTTGTTTTCGAGTCGGAGCTCGACGATGGCGACTTCTTCTTCTTTGAAGTGGACGTCGACTTCTTCTCTTCGGACGCGGGGGAGTCGCTCCAACTGATGGATTTGAAACTCTTACCCGCGGTCTTCTTCTGACTCTTCGCCTTTGACGCCGCGACCGGCGCCTTCCCTGACCAGTCGTCTCGGCTCAACACGCCACCGGTTGACTTTTTAGCCTTGGGCGCCGATGTCGACGCCTTCCTCGACTTTGGACCCTCCGACCAATCGCTTCCCTTCAACTGCGTCGAAGGTTTCTTCGGCGTGACGCGCTTTTTCAACTTTGAGTTCGCCTTTTGATCCTTTCGTCTCTCCGTCGCGTGTTTCTTCGCATCCTTCGCCGACACAGAGAGCGACGCCATTAAAGAATCCATGTCCTCTTCACCGTTCGTCGACCCCGAATGCCCACCTGGGTAGTTGTCGCCATCGTACGTGGACACATCGGCGTTCGTATCGACCGTGATACCGTGCAAACGTTGATGATCGTCGCGAGGCGCCAACCCGCGCCCGTACTTGAAGTCGTCGATGGTTTCTTGATCGTACTCTCCCAAATCTAACAGATCCTTCTTCTTGTAGAAGACCTCGACATCGTTCGCATCGTTTTGATCAATGTCGTGCTTGTGATGAGGATACGGATATTGTCTCAGCTTACCTCGCCCTTTCGAAGACAAACCGCGCGAGCTCATTCTGTGGTGGTGCGCGTTCAACGCGTCTTCAAACTTTGAATTCTTTGACTTCTTGCCGAAACTCATCTCGTTAAAAACCATCGATTTGAGTTTGTCTAACGGAGACTTGCTCTTTCCGTGTTCGGGCGCCCTCAATTTACTCTTAGACGATCCCTTGGAGACCGACCTGGGATGAGACTTTGAAGACTTCGAGTCGTTCGACTTGGACGATCTCGACTTGGACGAGGACGATCTCGGCTTGGAAGACGAAGAATGCGACTTGGAGCCCGAGGACACTTTAAAAGCGTCGTCCGCATCGATGAGCAAGTCATCGATGGATAACTCTCCCTTGGCCCCGTGTCCCAGATCGGGCGCGTCTGAGTACTGCTTTGGGTGTTCGGCGGCGACTTCTCCGATGATTTCACCGACGAAGGATTCCGTCGCGTCGGCGCTCTGGGAATACGTAGGCACCATGCCTACATCCGCCTCCTGGACCGGCTTCGGCGACGCCGACTCGACATTGTCGTTTGACTGCTGCGCGGGCGCGCGCTCCTCGACCGGCGGGCGTTCATCCGTCGCGCCAATCTGCGCCCGCCTGTAGTGCCCGGGAGCGTGAATCGTCGGCTTCATCCCCGGTTTCATCCCCGAAAAGTGTCGGTCATACTTCATCTGCGGTTGCATCACGTCTTCATACTCCTTCGCCCAGCGTTTGGAGAGCCCACCGGTCGTATCCGGGTCCGCGACGCGCGCGCCTCGCGCGTACTCGCCGAAATCCAACTCTCGGAGATCGAGCTCGCGGTCGTCGACAAAATCCTTCGTCCAGCCGACGGACGCGGCGTCACCGAGCGCGGCGAACGCACGAACACCGCTCTCACCCTTCACCATCGTCGCCGGCGCCGTGCCGACCGTCGTCGACGCCGAACCGACCCCGCACAGCGCCAAGGCGCCGATCGCCAACGACGCCGTCGCCACGCGCACTCGCCGCGTGCGCGTCTCGCTCACCTCCTCCGCCTCGCACGCACCGATGACATCGCGCACGCGTTCGCACACCGCATTCGCGCGGGACATCACCGTCCGCGACACCGCGGCGCTCGCGCGCGCCTCGCGCGTGGATTCATCATCGCGTCCGCTTCCCGACGTCCCGAACGCGTCGCCGCGTCGCTCCGGAAGCAACGGCGCGCGGTCGCCGCGCGTGACCATCGTCAGACGCGCGTCCGATCGATCGACGTCGACGCTCGATCGCTCGCGCGCGCGCCCGGCGCGTCGTTCTGTCGTCTCGCGCGACGCGCCCGCGGTGGGTGTTGAGACGCGCGTGGGGTGTCCCCTGAACCCTCGGTTCATGACTCGTCGTGCGTCATTCGTCGTCGACGGCGCGCGTCTCGCGCGTCGTGCGCGCGCGCGAGACGCGCGAGAGGACGCCGACGACGCGCGCGCGTCGCGTCGCGTCGCGCGACATGTCGACGCAGAACCTGGCGCAAGGACTGGACTTGATTTTCCGCGCGAGCGCGTTCGCGCTCTGGGCGCTGGTCGGGTGTCTCGCGAGCGCGATGTCGCCGCTGACGTGGTCGGGCGTGGACGACGAGGAGGGGGGAGTGAAGTTTTACGTCGGTGAGGTGCGGCACAGGCGGTTGAAGCCGGTGATGCGGGCGTTCGAGTATCCTCTGCGGTGCGCGGCGGTGGACCTGGACGCGCCGCCGAGGTGGTTCGTCTCGAGCGGGCAGGCGCGCGATCACCTGACGGCGGACGAAGCGCGCGCGAGGTGTGGGACGAGAGGGAAAGTGGAGCTGTTGACGTCGCCGAAATCGTTCGGGTACGCGCAGAATCCGATATCTGTGTATTATTGTCGGGACGAGGAGGGCGCGCTTCGTCGCGCGTTGTGCGAGGTGACGAACACGCCTTGGAACGAACGCGTCGTGTTCGCGTTCGATCCCACGCCCGTGGCGAACGAAAACGAGGCGACGGTACCAAAATCGTTGCACGTGTCGCCGTTCATGGACATGGAGGGGGAGTGGTACATTTCGAGCACGCCGCCGGGGGATGAGGTGACGCTTCGCGTCAACGTGCTCAATCATCCAGAGTACGGCGATTACTTTTACGCATCCTTCAAGGGAAAGTTGGATAGAAGTAAATACGCCAAGTGTAGAAACGAACGCGCCGGACTGGTGAATTTACTCAAGCACGGATGCACGCCGCACAGAGTGGCGTATTGGATTTACGCGCAGGCGGTGGCGATTTTATACTCGGGCGTCTCGTTTTACTCGCCGCCGGGTTTGAGCAACGTGGAGAAAAGAGTGAAGAGTGGCGGTGATTTGCGCCCTGGAATGTGTCCGATGCGACCAACGTTTCGACGGGCGCCGTATTGGCCCTGGACGACGTAGAAGTGTAGAAAAAATAGAAAGAAATTCAAATCTGTTTGTTACAAATGCGTGGCGAGAGCCGCAAATTTACATGTTGCACGAACAAACGTCCATGCCGAGGTACACGAGATGATCCGCGAGAGATGCGTGCGTCCACTCGCTGTCGCTCCCTTTGGGATCTTCACCAGTTCCGTCGCCGAGAATGTAACCACCCGACGCGTTTTGAAACACCTCCGTCGGAACGTGATGGTAGCCGAGCACTCTCGGAGGCAGACTCGGGACGACGTCGTGCGCGTGCGTCCATCGCCGCATACGATCCCCGAACTTTCCCCCGATGAAGCTCGCGAACACCTGATCGCCGACTCTCGGTGACCCGAACGTGCTCACGCTTGCC
>Ga0163180_10001672_pt1 | contig 12566 bp, 12 predicted proteins | sample AtlANTMetagenome_2_FD_109647 | JGI IMG/M metagenome (GOLD analysis project Ga0163180, IMG submission 109647) | Marine eukaryotic phytoplankton communities from the Atlantic Ocean - Atlantic ANT 4 Metagenome | ecosystem: Environmental > Aquatic > Marine > Oceanic | place: North Atlantic Ocean...
AGAAATCCTGGCTTTTCGATGCGGCTACGGTCAGGTTCCCCAAAGTTGACACACTTGTAATTGAGTCTACTTATGGCGGACCGCAGAGCATTCAGCCTACAAGGCAGCAGGCTAGTCAGGAGCTCCAGGATCTTGTTTCCGACACTCTGAGTAGGAAGGGGAAGATTTTCTGCCCTGTTTTCGCAGTTGGACGTTCTCAGGAGGTAATGCTAGCAATTGATGAGCTATTCAAGTCAGGACGAGTGCCTCCAGTCACTGTGTGGCTTGACGGAATGATTAGTGAGGCGAGCGCGATTCATTCCAGTCATCCAAACTTCCTCAATAGGGAGCTCAAGAAGAGCATGCTTAGAGGGGGCGATGAGAATCCCTTCAACTCCTCTTGGTTCAGGCAGGTAGACTCTAGGCAGATGCGTGAGACAATTCTCCTTGATCCTAGTCCTTGCATAGTTCTAGCTACCAGTGGAATGATGACTGGCGGACCTATCATAGAGTATCTTAAGCACTGGGCACCTGAGCCCGGAAACACACTATGCTTCGTTGGATATCAGGCCTCTGGGACGCTTGGAAGGAGGCTTCAGGAGGGGCATTCGCACGTCCCATTGATGGACAAAGGACAGACACTGATGCTCGACGTGAGTTGCAACATGGTGATTATTGATGGTTTCAGCGGTCATTCTGATAGGAACCAACTTATGGACTATGTTTCGGCTCTGAATCCAACACCAAGGAAGATCATCTGTCATCACGGGGATCCTCAGACTTGCAATGCCTTCAGAATGGGTCTTCGAGATAAATTCAAGGTACAGACATACGCACCTGCAAACCTGGAGACTCTGAGACTATCTTGATCATAGCACAGGAACGTCAAAACCGGCATCTGCAGGATCGCCTACGTTGCCATCTTCATGGTCTTCGTTATCTTCAGTCCAATCTCCCATAGAATCAGATGATTCTTCAATTGAGTCTTGCTTACTGGATATTGCTAAGGCAACAGGAATAGGCGTAAGCAGAAGCAATGCCCAGGCTTCAGGAGTTATAGTCGCCTCCACTATCATGATAGCTACTGAAATAATTGCAATTAAACTAGAAATCGCAGCTGCTATTACGCTTCTCGACATATTTTCGTATTGCTCTGAGCAGATGTTTGTTATCTTTGTAACGACAAGGTGATGAACCTTGGATTAATTCAGCCTTCATGGGATTCGACTGGTATCTAGTTAGGTGTAAGTGCGGTCATTCCTTCGGACATAGAAAGGGGACTAAAGCAAAATGTACAATATGCGGTTCTAATGAAGTGACCAATGTCAAACAGTTCTCCGATTCAAGATCTCTAGCAAATGCCGTTTCAGAAGCAAATCTACCAAAAGAACTAGCAAAAGAGATGTCATCAAGACTTGATTCTAAGTCAGCATTTGGAGAAAACAGACAGCAAGGTTCCGTTAGCATTAGAGAAAGGGTCAGGGACTCTTTGAGAAGTGCTACTGATGAAAAGGGAGTATTGCGAATAGGCGCGATTAGAAGAGAATTGGACAGCGCTGGTCTCGATGCAGAATCATGGGAATCCATCATTGGAGGTGCAGAACTAGAGGGAATTCTAGTTAGATCCAGTTCTGACTCATGGCGATGGGTCTAGCAAAGTTCATGACCACAACTAGTGCGCTTTGGTATAGGGGCCTGTGGGTTAGTCTGGTCTATGCTTGTTGCTTTGGGAGCAATAGACCCTGGTTCGAATCCAGGCAGGCCCACCATTTGCTCAGTACTGGATTTTCAAATTCAGAAAAATGTAATAGTGTATTCCTCATAAGGTGATAATGTGCCTAGGAACAGAATTAGCTCGGGTTCAATTGGTATAGGTGCCATGATAGTTTTTATCGGCTTGATTCTCGTTGCTGCTGTGGCATCCACTGTGATAATTAGGACTATTGAAGACCTAAGAGAGGACTCCGACAGAACCTCAGATGATACGAGAAAGTCGGTGAATGACAGAATTTGGCTAAAGTCATCTTACCTAGCGTTCAATGGTGAATCGTCATGTACCGCTACATTGTATCAGCATTCTGGATTCGGAGGATGGTCTGCAACCTATACTGTTGGTGATTACCAGGGTGACGACTTCCTAGATCCGGATAATGATGGTGCTAACGAGGCAGTTAGCAATGATGCTACGACAATCAAAGTAGACGATGGTTGCGAGATAATAATGTATGATGGCTCCGATTTCAGCGGTTGGTCGGCCAGACTTGGTGGAGGCGATCATTCCTTGGACGACATTAACGCAAACTCAAGGCCAGTAAACTGCGGTGGCACCACTTGCAACGATCAGGTCTCTTCAATAAAGGTCCTCGGATTCGAACTTGAATTTCACATGACTCCAGCCTCAGGATCTAACTCAATAATTGCCGAGGACATCATCTGGTCGGCTTCATGTTCTGATGGGACTTCTGTTTCAGTAGATTCTGAGAATATCTCATTCTCCGGCTCCAGTTTAATTGATGGAACGAATACAAATGGGGTCGAGAATAATTTCATCTTCTCAGAGGTAATACATCCAGGCACTTACTTCAAAGTGGAGGCAACACTATCCAGTTGCTCGCCACAAATTGGCGATGAGCTAGATATTCTGATACATGTAAATGGAGGCGCTACTTCATTTTACATGATCAAGGTAAGGACTTTGGACATTGGCGCGGATCTGATGTTCAATTGAAGCTCCATGCCTATCCTAGTCTTTTTATCGCCTCAATGTCGAAGTATGAGACGGCCTTTTTCAAAGCCTCATCAACGGGAAGCCAACGGGCTTCTTCTATCTCGTCGTCCTTCGGGATAATTTCCTGGCCATCGAGGTCAGTCTCACACAAGTAAGTGAATGAAACCCAGTTTAGACCCTCTTCATTGAATATCGCTGTTTGGACTATGCCCCCATCATCCCCTTCAATTGTGTTTCCAACTTCTCCATTGGGATCGGCAATAGTGATTTTCACACCTAATTCCTCTTCAGCCTCTCTTTGTGCGGCCTTTCTAGGATGTTCAGCATAGTCTACGAATCCACCTGGTAGGGTCCAACAACCTGAGAAGAAACCTCTGGAAACCTTGACCATCAATATGTCCTTATTCGAATTAGAAATAACTACCTTACTCACTACCCTATGAAGCGTCCTATAAACAGACTCTCTTGCCAAGGGGTCAACAGCACTGTCACTAATTACAGCGTCCTTCCAAGCCCAATGCTCCGGCCAAGAAATTTCTGGCATTCCGTAGATTACAATGAAATCCTGAACACCCAACGTGATTCTGTTTACTCTTCGCTCCTTCCAAATAATTCCCATTGATTTCGCTTCAGAAACTGTTGGTAGTCTGATTCGCTCAGTAGTTTCGAACCCCACTCTTCCCATTTGTGGGATTTTTGGTCCTTCGCCATTTTCATCAACAAGTAGAATCTTACCATCATTCTCTAGGTGGACATACTCTTCACTCAACAGATTCAACCTCAATTATTTCAGTATCCAAGGATTTCAGAAAGTTGCTCTTTGTAGAAGGAACCAGAACCCTGTAGACTATCCAACTCATTTTCAGCTAGCTCGAGCTCTATGATCCTCTCTACTCCATTTTTGCCAAGAACTACCGGCACTCCAATGTATATGTCATCCATACCATATTCTCCTGAGAGATAAGTACTACATGGAAGAACCCTTTTCCTATCATCAAGAATTGATTCGGCCATTATTGCAGCTGCGCTTCCCGGAGCGTAGAATGCACTTCCCTTCTCTAGTAACTTCACTATTTCTCCACCTCCGCTAGCCGTCCTTTGGCAGATTGCCTCTACTTCTTCATTGCTCAGAAGCTGACTTACTGGGATCCCATTCACTGTCGTGTATCTTGGAAGTGGGACCATTGTGTCGCCATGGCCGCCCAGAACCATTGCCTGCACATCCTCATTACTGCATCCGACAGCCTGTGCGATGAAGTGCGTCATTCTCGCACTGTCGAGTATTCCCGCTTGGCCAACTACTCTATTGTGTTCGAATCCAGTTACTTTCTGCATATGGTAAGTCATCAGATCCAAGGGATTGGTCACCATCACAACAATCGAATTGGGGGCGTGACGCCTTATTCCTTCGCCTACTTGTGAGACTATGTCTGCATTTTTTCCAATCAGGTCTTCCCTTGTCATCCCGGGCTGCCTAGGAAATCCAGAAGTAACTACCACTACGTCAGAGTTAGCAATATCCTCGTAGTTCTTTGTCCCTGTTACACGGCCATCGTAGTTTAGTACCCTGCCACCTTGGCTCATATCGAGTGCCTTGCCCTTAGCAAATCCTTCATAGATATCTAGCAGGACTACCTCTCCAACCTTCCTTTCCGCAAGAACGAAGGCACAAGTTGCTCCTACGTTTCCTGCTCCGATAACTGCGACCTTCTTTGCTCCATTTGCCATGTCAGTCCGCTAATGATTACAGTCTTAGCACTTTGGAGTAGAATACATCAAATCCGTGACCAACTATATTGACTGGAGACGGTATTGTCAAATGTGGCTAGCATTCAGAATTCCGTAATTCCTCTAGCTTTGGTTGCCTTCATACCGACAATATCAGTATTATTCACGTTGAGCTATAACGGTGATGAGATCGTCTCTCAGATATTTTTCATATTATGCAAGCTTTGCCTTCTTCTCGCTCCGGCGTATTGGTATCTTAGGGTTGAGAAAAACTCACCCTCTTGGTCACTCCCTTCGAGAGATGGGATAGTTATGGGGGGAATCTCAGGAATAATCATGTCCATAATCATCATTTTGATGTGGCTTGTATTTGGTGATACTATAGATGCCGACTCAATGGTTTCGGAGCTGGAAAGCACGGGTCTCACGGATTTACGCATGTATCTTGCTGGTATGATTTACTGGATATTCCTCAACAGTCTACTCGAGGAGTACGTTTTCAGGTGGTTTGTAACAATCAAGCTATTAGATCTCCTTGGAAGTGAGGCCAGAGCAATAATCCTCTCAGCGGTTCTTTTCACTCTTCATCATGCCATTGCACTGCACTACTTCGGATTTGTTTGGTGGCAAACAGTAATGGCTTGCTTCGGACTTTTATCAGCAGCTGCCATTTGGTCCTGGCTTTATGTTCGATACAGATCTGTTTGGGTTAGTTGGTTCTCTCACGCTATTTGCGATGTTGCAGTATTTGGAATAGGATATCTCATTATTTTTGGCTAAGTAATTTGAGAAAGTTTCTCGCCGACGGCTTCAATAACATCCCTCAATTGGAATGATTTACTCAATCAGGTGATAAAATGAGACTTGGCGTGCTTAAGGAGCCTGTTGGTGAGAATAGGGTGTCTTTAGTTCCTAACTCATACAAGAAACTGGATAAGTTAGGCTTCGAATTAACTGTAGAATCAGGGGCCGGTAAAATATCACACTACAGCGACAACGAATACCAAACCGCTGGATTCACATTATCCGACAAAACCTCAGTCCTTGATTCGGACATAGTCGTTTCAATATCAATGCCTGACATTTCAAATGCCAGAGAAGGTCAGATATTTGTTTGTGTTTCAGATCCTTTCCGAAATCCTAGCCTGGTTAAACAGGCCATTGAAAAGAAGATCACTCTGATTAGTATGGACATGATTCCACGTAGACTTTCTAGGGCCCAAGCAATGGATGTGAACTCTAGTCAAGACAATCTCGCCGGTTACAAGGCTGTTTTGCTCGGAGCGGCCCATGTTCCGAGGGGGATACCTATGATGACTACTAGTGCTGGCACTGTAAGGCCATCCAAGTTCGTCATTATGGGCTCGGGAGTAGCCGGACTTCAGGCAATAGCCACTGCCAAGAGATTAGGGGCAGTCGTCTATGCTTCAGATGTTAGGAAGTCTGCTGCAGAACAGATTGAATCTGTCGGAGGCCGATTCATCGAAGTTGATGGGATGGATGACTTCGAAGACGAATCTGGTTATGCTAAGCCGCTTACTCCTGAGTTTATTCAGAAGGTGAATGATACCGTTTGTGAGGTTGCTAGTGATGCAGACGTTATCGTAACAACGGCTAGGATTTTTGGCAGGCCTGCACCAATTACAGTTCCTGCTTCTGCAGTATCTACTTTCAAGCCAGGATCAGTTGTCGTAGACATGAATGCTGATGTCGGGGGCAACTGTGAGTTAACTAAGCCAGGCAAGGTATTTGTCACTGACAACGGCGTAACCATTGTAGGAACAAAGAATCTCCCCGGTGAACTGTCAACGACTGCAAGCATGCTATACTCGAACAACATGGTCACATTCCTGTCCACACTTGTCGAACAGGACTCAATCTCCATAGACCTCGACGACTCTATTCTAGTCGGTGCACCAGAAGGTGACGAGTTTTACGTTCCAGGAATGGGTGGAGTTCTTTTATGTCACCAAGGTGAGATTCACCACAAACAGAGCCGACTAATGGATGTGGTTAAATAATGCTCACAACCGCAACTTTAGTAGCTAGTATTACTGTTTTCGTACTAGCCATTTTCCTAGGTTTCGAGTTGATTAGCAAAGTTCCCCCCACTCTTCACACTCCATTGATGTCAGGTGCCAATGCGATATCTGGAATCACTATAGTAGGTGCGTTGATACTTTCCAATGTGGAATTCAACAATGGAAATCCAGGCACCGCATCCTGGTTGGCATTCATTGCTTTGGTTATGGCTACAGTCAACGTAGTTGGAGGGTTCATGGTCACAAACAAGATGCTTGAGATGATTGCCGGGAAGAAGAGAGGTGGCAATTGATGGTGGACTCGGTAGTTTGGGACATAGGTTACCTTGTATCAGCAGCCCTATTCATTTTAGGGATAAAACGTCTTTCCAGCCCTAGGACCGCCCCCCAGGGTAATCGTTTTGGCGCATATGGAATGCTTCTTGCAGTTCTAGTGACACTGATGAAGATGTATTCCGAGGAAATTATTGGATTTGAGCTGATCGTAGGCGGCCTAGCCCTTGGCACAATCATTGGATACATCATGGCCACTACAGTCGAGATGACCGAAATGCCAGAACTGGTTGCTCTATTCAACGGGTTTGGTGGGGGTGCGTCTGCACTTGTGGGGCTGTCAGAAGTCCTAAAGAGACTACAGGAGGGGGAAATCCCAGATCCAGGAGTCGAGCTTTATGCAACATGGATAGCGATCGGGCTTTCCGGAATCGTAGGATGGGTCACACTGACTGGTAGCTTGATGGCTATGGGGAAACTCAGGGGGGGATTCTACATCCCCTTCACAAAAAAGGATGATAGAGGCCGGAGGAAATGGGTCAGTTTCCCTACTTGGGGCCCTCCTTGGTTGAATATTGTCAAGGGTGCTATATTGATTAGTTGTTTTTCTCTGATAGGAATGACAATACAAGAGCCTGAAAATTACGACTACATCTATTCTCTAGTTGGTCTATCTTGTCTGCTAGGCGTTCTATTCGTTATTCCAATAGGGGGTGCTGACATGCCAGTTGTAGTTAGCCTTCTCAATTCTATGTCCGGAATTGCCGCAGCGTTCACTGGTTTCGTGATAGGGAACAATGTCCTCATTATTGCTGGTTCTATGGTAGGAGCCGCTGGTCTAATCCTGACATTCATTATGTGCAAAGCGATGAACAGGACTCTCACGGCTGTTCTTTTCAAGTCATTCGGAGGTGGTGGGCGTGAGTCGGTTACGAGAACCAAAGTCGGCAGCGATCCCGAGGAGGTTGCAATGGTTTGTGATGGTATAAGCAAATGCGTCATTATTCCTGGCTATGGTATGGCCGTTAGCCAGGCACAGCATGCAGTCAAGGAGTTCGCGGATCTTCTTGAGTCCCAAGGAGTGGAGGTGTCCTATGGAATTCATCCAGTTGCAGGAAGGATGCCAGGACACATGAATGTTCTATTGGCTGAGGCAAGCGTTCCATACGAACAACTCATAGAGATGGACGACATTAACTCCGAGCTCCCTGAGACTGACGTTGCTCTTGTAATCGGTGCCAATGATACGATTAATCCAGTGGCTCGTTCCGGTGAGGGGCCACTTGGAGGGATGCCAATCATTGACGCCGACAAGGCAAGAGTTGTTGTAATTATCAAGAGGAGCCTTTCCGTCGGCTATGCAGGAGTCGACAACGACCTATTCTTTGAGGACAAGACTATGATGCTATTCGGCGACGGCAAGAAGATGATGAATGAATTGAATTCCTCTATCAAGGAGTTATGAGGTCTACCTCCCCCAACCGTTATTTGACATCGACTGCGAGGAAGGATTAGTGATATCATGCGTGTGAGCGTCAGTCGCGCCTTCGTGTGCCTTATCGTAGTCGCTGCAGTATCAATCCCTGCTCTTGGAATGAGTAATGGTCCCGGTGCTTACAATTCAAACGATGAGTTGACTGTAAAGTATGGTTGCTCCTGCCATAACAATGGGGCTCCATCAGATAGAGCAGTTGTAATGGTTACGGGCGTTCCCTTGATGTACGAGACATCTGAGAGTTACGAACTCACTATCAGGGTAGCTGATTCTCTGACACTTTCGGGCGGTGAAGGAAACACACAAGCAGGATTCTTGATCTCTTCTGACTCCATTGGAAACTTCACTTGGGAAGACGACCAAGAGATTCGATACGCAGAGGGCCGTTCTGATGATGTTTCACACTCTGATACGGATCTTGATGGATCATGGGAATTGACATGGACCGCTCCCCAAGATGACTTAGGGGTAGTACAGTTTTGGGTAGCCGGAAATTCTGTAGACGGAGGGGGAATACCCGATGAGATGGATTACTGGAATGTCCTCTCTTTCTCAGTCAACCCTCCTGGTACTATTACGACAGAAGAGAGCGGATCAACTTTGGAAACCCGGACCATCTCTGTTGGTACCTATGACTCTCTATTCCTGCTAGAAGTCTCCGAAGAGCAACTTGAGAAGGAACGTCAGGATGCAATATCCCAAAGGGTATTTTCTCAAGGTAACCTGTTCTACTGGACTAGCCTAACTGCACTTATTGTCGGGGCTGTCGTTCAGAAGGAGATTCTCGAACGCAAATATGGTGATGGTCCCGAATTCCTAGCTAGCGAACTGGCTTATCCCCAGGGATTCCGTAGAGCGTTCGGCTGCTTGCTATCGTTCTACCTAGGAGTCAGCTGGGCTAGTTCCGATACCCCAATCGTTTTCCAAGGTGTGGACTTCACAGACTTCGCCACCGGTACAGCGTTATTCGTTAGTGCATGGGCTGCTTATGGCGTATATAGAACGGTTCTTGCAGCGAGAACATTGCCTGAAGCGAAGGATGTATTGTGACTAGCGAATTCGCCAACATCTTCCCAAACTGGGATATTCAAGAACACCTGAGGGAACTGAATATTATATCCCGTAAAATTTCATTTGCATTGATTATAATGTGTGTTTTCTGGTCCTTCTCAATAGATAATATGATCACTCACTGGCTAGGCATATTGCCGTTGGAAACTGGGCCCAACAATGAGAACATGTCAATCTATGGGCCTTTCGAATGGCTACAGTTAAGGTGGGCCGCCGTGATTCTTCTAGCATTGTTGTCATTGCTGCCATTGATTTCCATACAATCTTACTCATTCGCTAGCCCGGGACTATATCCAACGGAGCGTAATTGGCTAGTATCGGTACTAATCCTAACGACAACTATCATCCCAATCGTCATTTTCCTAATATGGTATCAAGGCATCCCCATCCTGTTTGAGTTGTCAGAAGCATCTGGTAGACCCGATGGAGTACTCGTTCGATACGATGCCTACTCTATCTTCTCAATAGGTATGGCAATTTCTTGGGTACTTGTGGTCTGGTCAATGACAACCATTTCGCTCTCTCTAACTAGAATATTTGGTATGATAAACAATGGTCAAACCAGATTCAGGAAGCGCTTACTAGCAATTTCAACAGGTGTAATAATTCTAACTTTGCCGATTGAGTTTGATGGATTGAAGATTATTATTGGAATAATTTCCGCCATATTAGCCGATTTCGTTTCAGGCACCATGCCAGTTAGAATCATCAGTTAAATTTGCAATAAATTTGACTCAAGAGCTAACACATGAGCATTGATTTGAAAGCATTAGTTACCGGCCAGTAGGTGTGAACAAAATCGCACCAGGCACTATTTTCCGACTTCTTTCTGTGTCAATGCTATTGATCGCATCATCGTTTGTATACGTAAATTCTGAATCTATTAATGATGCCATATCATCATCGGTAGAAACAAGAGATGGTAATGAAAGCTCATTGGTTGGACTTGCGGATGAAGAATTCTGGCCTGTACTAAGAGTCAGCTTCCCCGCCAAGCCTTTTCCTAACTCACTACTAGGGGGACTGTTTGAAGGCAATTACTCTGCCGAACAATACATCTCCGAGATGAGCGGAGGCGATTCTAAATTGAAGACGACTATAGTGGGGGAGACATGGGCATCGCCATACTTAGAGTCTCACTGGGGAACAGACTCTGTGTCCGAGAGAGACACTGGATCGGACTCGGGCGGAGTTAGAGAATTAGCAAGAGAGGCGATAATCAGTACATTTCAGAACCAGGACATCTCTCAGTGGGATCTTGATGGTGATTTCATTGTTGACAGGCTACTAATTCTTCACTCTGGACAGGCACAAGAAGAGGGGGGGCCATCTACAAGCATTTGGAGCCACTTCTCCGCATTTTACGAACCTGTTGTGGTGGGCGAGTATACATTCGAACACTACACCATGGCTTCAGTACATGGGGGCCTCGGCGTATTAGTTCACGAGATGCTGCATCAGATGGGGGCCGTAGATTTGTATGATGTTCATAGCGATGCACCCACGAGAAACTGGCACGGACTAGGTGACTGGGACATAATGGCCAGTGGAAATTGGATAGAAGATGGTTCTAGGCCAACGCTCCCTTCATCATCGACTCTCGATCTAATTGGTGCCATAGATCCAATTCAGCCTAGTTTAACCTCTGATGGAAACTTCTCCCTAGAGCCATTATCTGATGGGGGCAATCCACTAAAGATTGAGATAGCTCCACAAGAGTATGTCTGGATCACACTCAGGTCGAATACTGGTTTCGACATGGGTTTGCCTGGGCACGGCATTCTAGTCGAGCAGCAGGATCTAAATTTCGGAGATGTATCTTCCAACCTAGTGAATACCGATCCGATAAAACCATGGGTTAAGATTGTTGAAGCAGACGGAGATGATGCTTTATTGAGGGCCAGAGACTATGGATCAGCAGGTGATGTTTTCGATGTTGGCGATAGATTTGGCCATACCGGGCAGAAGATTTGGGACAATCACGGGAGGCTTGTCCAATGGACAGCCACTGTCATAGATATCAGTGATAGTTTTGCAACTATCGAGTTCGATTTCATTGGTGATGCCAACTCTACAGTAACCGTGCCCAGAAATCCTATAGTGGTGCTTAGTGATGAGCCGATTGTTGTGGATTTTCACAGTATTGATGAATGTAAAGTCGTAGTTGATATTTCTTCGACAGGCGATGTCGTAATCCCTCCTCACGATGGCAACTCGACAAGAATTAAATTAATCGAAATAACAAACTCTTCATCTAACAAAGGGACGATTGAAGGCAATATTGGATGCAAGGACCGACCAAAGAACACAGTTTCTATTGATTGGATCGTCGTAAACCATAGACTATCCACTGATAATATTGTAGCAACCGTACCTTGGGACTCAGACTCGACTATTGCCCTATATCCAGAATCACTAGGCTCTGGCCCCAGGACATACAGCATCACGATCGAAGGTGCCGCTGGAAGAATTGCTGAACCATTAACCAACGGACTGTTCTATCCCGGAGATCCAATCGAATTGAGAATAGCTCCTGACGGTCTTCTGGAGCCGAGGATGATTGCAAAGGGAGAACTTGTCATTTTAGACTCCGATAATATCGAGCAAAGAATCCCTTTCCAATTAACTGCGGAAGGAGATCTCCCGTACGGCCCATTAAACTGGCTGGCAATCCCCTCCAATGCAATTTCAACAGTTCTCATCTTGATGGCATTGTCGGTGGCAACTGGTAACAGGCAGAACAAGAAAATTAGTGCCTGATAGGATTACTCCATCTTGAATCGGAGGGTGGTCTGGATATTTGCAGGTATCTCCAATCGTTTTCACCTTCCTTTATTGGGTAAAGCCAATCCTTGTTTACGCCAGAAGCTAACCTCGATGAGAGACAAGCCTCCGCCCAGTTCTTTGGATTGTCTGATGATGGGTCTACTACTAACCAAGGAGCGTGTCCTTCCCCTACATCTGCGGGGTAGCATCTCCACTTTGTCCCGTACTTGAAACCAGACCTAGTGTTCAAACCTCTTTTCCAAAGATCAAGAATTATACTAGACGATACCGACATATTCTCTGTTGCGTCGTTCGTAACGGATTGTATGACCTCGTATTCGATATTTTCGAGTTGTCTGCCGCCGTGTAGTGGCAATCCAATTGCTCCGTATTCCCAATCATCGTCGTCAAAAATGAATACTCCATCTTCTCCTAGATCAACGGATTTCAGATTCGATATTCTTTGAAACTCATTGAAGTCTGG
>Ga0163180_10001674_pt1 | contig 12558 bp, 9 predicted proteins | sample AtlANTMetagenome_2_FD_109647 | JGI IMG/M metagenome (GOLD analysis project Ga0163180, IMG submission 109647) | Marine eukaryotic phytoplankton communities from the Atlantic Ocean - Atlantic ANT 4 Metagenome | ecosystem: Environmental > Aquatic > Marine > Oceanic | place: North Atlantic Ocean...
CTTGCATATGGTAGAAAAACTGGTTATGGTGGTTATGGACCACCCCCAGGATGGTTACGTGGTAGTCGTGTAACAGAAATGTATTTTGATCAGGATAATGAATTTATTTCATTAGATACGTGGATTAGACAGGAAGATGGTACCAAAGATGTACAAATTTTGCACCAACCAATCACTGGAGGGCAAGATATTTGTTGTGGAATGGAAGGTGGTCAAGTAAGTAAATGTACGATTTTTGAGGAAAATTTTAGGAAAAAATTAAAATAATTTATTTTGAGATTTTATTACATAGTGTAATAAAATCTTAAGTGAAGTTTTATATTAAATATTTATAACAATATTACAAATAATTATTAAATTTAATTAATCATTAAAATTATTAATATTATGAAAATAATAAAATAAAAATGAAAAATATAAATTTATAGAAGAGTATTTGTAAATTTAAAATGAATAAAAGTAGTTATTTTATTCCAGACAAAGCATTATTTGGATCATATCCTGATGCTGATGCTGTAAAAGAATTAGAAGCAAATGGTGTTGTTTTATTTGTTAATTTAACAGAAGATCATGAAATTGAAAATAAATATACTGTTTCGGGAGATAATAAAATATTATCTTTCCCAATTCCTGATAGAAAAATACCAACAGACTATTTGTCATTTTCATTATTTATTATAAAGATATCTATATTGATGAATACTTTTAAAAATAATGATAAATTATATGTCCATTGTAAAGGTGGACATGGGAGAGCAGGAGTTTTGGTTGCTTGTTTATTATGTTATATTTATAATATAGAACCTGAAAAATCTCTTGAATTAACGACACAATATCATAGTACCAGAAAAGAAATGAAACAAAAGTGGCGACAAATTGGATCACCACAAACATGTAGACAAAAAAATTTTGTGATCAGAATGTTTACACCAATAAAATTTTATAGAGCTTTTAAATCAGGTACAACAACTGGTTTTAGTAATTTTTCTACACATCCTGTGTATATGAAATATTTTAATGTTACATTTCCTACTTCAGAAGCTGCATTTAATGCATATAAGGATCCAGATAATAAAGAATATATTCAAAAGTTGGTTGAATCAAAATCACCTTTCATTGCGAAAGAACATAGTAAAAAATGTAATTTACGAACGGATTGGTTTCAAAATAGAGAAATATTTATGCAAGAAGTTATTCGTTCAAAATTAGAACAACATAAAGAATTTGAAATAAATCTGATAAATACAGGTTTGAAGCCAATAATTCATTTTACCAAAAATGATAAGTTTTGGGGAAATGGTCCAGAAAATAATGGAAAAAATGTTTTAGGAAACATTTTAATGAAAATTAGACATGAACAATTTATTAAATTAATATTTTAATATATTGTTTTGATTTAATTATTTGATTTTTTATTCTTCATCATCACTATCGTCATCACTATCGTTATCATATGGCTCATCTGATTTTTCATCTGATTTTTCATCTGATTTTTCATCTGATTTATTTAGAAGATCATCTTTCCATTTTTTAAGATTTTTATCTCCATCAAACAAATCAGTACCAAGCCATACACCAACAAAAGCAGCTAATATAGCAAGAACTACACCAACAGCAATTAAAACTTTGTGATTTGTTGTTAACATACCTGTAGGTGCTTCAGAAATTGCAGAAGTATTATCTCTAAAACGTCTCTTTTGAGTATTTTTTTTCATTTTAATATATACAATGAAAAAAAAAATAAAAAATAAAAAAATTTATAATTTGCATGATTCACATTCTTCTGTATATTTGGAAGCAATTTCATTATAATTAAACTGTTTTTTACCTAACATTGAATTAACATCATTATGAAAACTAATAAACCATTTCGTGAATTTATCTTTATTTGTAACATCAATTTTTCTTTTTTTACGATTATCAACATAATGTTTACGACATTTTTCACAAGGTAATAAGATCATCAATGAATCAAAAAATTTAATAGCGGCATCTTTTTCTTTTTTTGTAGGATTTTCAGGATAATTAAATACCATAGCTTCCATAAATTTCCAAGCATGTGGTCCCCACATTTTTGGATCAAGAGGATTATCATCTTTATTCGTCGGAACTGAATAATCACCTACATAATTTTCTGTTGGTTGAATATTTTGATCAACGGTTGGTTGAATATTTTGATCAACGGTTGGTTGAATATTTTGACTAATGATTGGTTGAATATTTTGATCAATGGTTGATGGTAGTGATGTTTGGATATTAATTGATTCGATATTTTGTTGATCAGAAATGGTATTATTTATACTGGAAACATTATGATGTAAGTTTTTGGGTATATTTTGTATGTTATTATGAGGCATATTGGATAAAATATTAGTTTGTGTGGTAAAATTGCTTGGTATATTATTATGTGATATATTATATGGCATATTATCATATGGCATATTATTATGCGGCATATTATCATATGGCATATTATCATGTGGCATATTATACGCGGTATTATTTGTATGTTGATTAAGGTGTAAAGAGTTGTGTTGGTTATAATTATTTAAATGTGATTTATTATTGGAATATCCAGAGTTAATATAGGTATTATTGGTGTAATTCGTTTTAGAATAAGGATTTAGGATAGAAACATCATGATTATTAAGATATTTAGTAGAATCTACATTAGAGTTGTGATTAGAATTGGAATAAAGTTTTCTATACATTTTTTATTAGAAATAAATAATTTTTAAAAACATATTTACAATTTTTAATTCTTTTTTGATATATAAAAAAAAAATATTAATATAATAAATATGGCAAAAACATACATAGAATTATCTTCTACTTATCGAAATAGATTAGAATATCCAAATCCAGCAAATTTTGTTGTAAATCCATGTGAATTAAATAATGAGAATTTTTGTGAAAATTCTAATATAACAAGTTCAGCATATCCTTTTTATAATTTTTGGTCATTACCACTTAATATAATAAAGAGATATACTGATGTTAAACAACCAGATGGGTCAGATGGTGCAGATGGAACGGATGACAATTTATATAAACCTTTATTATTACCAATGAATTTTGGTTTATCAACAACAAGTTTAAAAAAAAAATTTAATGAAAATGCAACACCGATAAATTCGAATTTATCAGATTGTACTGAAATTGATCTTATTAATACAAATATTGGTACACAGGAAGAACCAATATTTACGAATGTATTAAGACCAATACATACATTAACTAATTTGTATGATTATAAAGAGGAGTATGATACATCATGTGAAACAACATCAATGTATAATATATATGTAAAAACAGGTCTTATTGGTAATATATCAAAACAACCTCATATACAAAATTATTTTAATGGAATGTATATTAATAATTTTAATACAATGGATAATTGCAAGGAATCTTCAATGGTAGTTGAATCAGATATTGATTCAAGAGTACCATTTAATAAATGTGCGGAATTAATTATACCTAATAGAATGTCAATTGGAACGAGTGAAGAAATTTATTACAAGATAGATTTTGATAAAAATTTGTTTAATATGCAAAATAAAATATTGTATAAAACGAATCAAAGAAGACCACCAATTGGTAATGTTGAATCAACATATTCATCAATTGATTCATTAAAATTTAATGTATCACCATCATTTTCAAATATATTTAAATGTTTTTGTTGGGAAGATGTAAAAAATGTTGAGTGTAAAAAAGCTAATTATAATCCATATATTTATAATAATATTGATTGGAATAGCATAAGAATACATGGTGGAGTTAATGATAATCAAGGTTATACATCAACATATGTTGAATTTATTCCAGTACCTATATCTGCTAAATTAAATTTTTCCAAAGCATTACCAAATGGTTTATCTGATAGATTTAAAATGATTTCAAATTATAATGCTACGACAAAACTTGCATCATTTACAAATTGTGAAGATGAGATAAATAATACATCAAGACAGTGGCAACGTATGATATATTGGATGTTATATGCGAGATGTGGTCGTGGATTAAGGTCTGAAATACCATATAATCCTTCAGAGATATGTAATGAAAATTTATTAAATGTGATAGCGAATCATAATCGTGAGAATTCTAATAATGGATCTGATGGTTTTTGTGATTGGAAAAAATTAAAATGTTCTGATGTGTTAAAATTCAAAAAATCAGAATTAACAAATAAAACAGAAGCTGAATTAAACAAATTATGTTTAAGTGCTACCATTCCTAGTGTTCCTTTTCCAAGTGTTAATGTAAATCTAAGTTATAATGATATTATAAATGGTAGTTTTTATACATTAATGCAAACTAACTTAAATCATGAATTAAATCAAACGAATAAACCAAGTACTTATGGAAATCCAACTCATTTTAAAGAAAATAATGTATGGAAATTATTTACAATTTGGTCAAGTGGTTCTAAAAATATAACTGCACTTGCTTGGGAACTGACATCTAATCCTATTACCTCTACACCGGCAAATGATGCTTTTCAACTTTTTTCTGCAATTAGTATTCCACCAACACATTATTTAGATCCACATACGTGTAATTATGTTGTTTGGAACGATACGGTTCCAGAAGAATATGTAGAATTACTTGGTGTAGGGTGGGGAAGTTTTAAAATGGAATATTCTAATGAATGTTCTGTTGATTATAGTGTTCCGTGTGAAGGTACTAATTATATTTGGAATTTCCGTATGAGACATGATATACCTGAAATGATAGCTACAACAAACACGGGTCCGATTGAATATACATTAAATTACACAAATCCAAATGATCCGTCACAAAAATTTATTCAAACTCCTGATTATTGTGAGACGACACCTCCTTTATATTTGTTTGGTGTACCTTATGATATAGAAATATTAGATGGAGGTTCTGGATATACACGTGGTGGTTATTTTATATATGGTGTTGATAATTGTGATTTATTAGAAATTGAATATAGTGTTAGTTGTGGGGAAGTTACTCATGTTAAATTAACAAAATTGGCACTTGATAGTATGATTTATGAAAAATTATCAAACGTAAAAGGTAATATTTTGTCTGCTTCTGGTATTTTAAAATATCAAACAAAAACATCTGAATGTGAAATACAGAATACGAAACAATATTTTAATTCAATGTTTCCGGATTATCTTGAAATGAATTGTATAAATTCGGATAGTAATGATTATGGACCTTATACATATAATTGGGATGGTCGTGATAATAATATGAGAACTAAAACATTATGGTTTGGTGGTTCTGGTGCATCAATTCGAATCAGTAAAGGATTCGGATTTTTTTCGAATTTAGGTTATTATGATCAAACAAATTATGCGTATAAATCATGTAATTCTAATATTGGTCCTTCTGATAATGATAGAAAAGAACATTTATTATTTATTCCGTCTGTTGTTGAAAATCATAATAATAACTTTTGTGAAAATATTAATAGTTTAAATTTTAGTTCTGTTTGTCAAACAAAAGACAAACATCATGGTGTACAATCTTCTGATGAAGAAACATTTAATTTTAAATGGCAATATAATTCTAAAATGGATTTTTATCGTAATTATCCTGTATATATGAACAAAGAAGCATTATGTAAAAATAAATATATGGATCCACCCTATGATTCAACAACCACAGGTACCACACCAATTTTAGCAAATTTCTCAACTAATGATATTAAAATATATTGGACTAAAGATTTACGTTCTATTCAAAATAAACCTCTTGAATGGAAATATTGTCGTTTTAATAATATTGAACCTCAAACTCAATTAATTTCATTTTGCCCTCCTGTTGCTCCTGCGGTTAATCCAAGTTATGTTGTTGTACAACATGTTGTTGACGCGTCTGTTTTTATTACTAAACAAGCTTTCCCAGGTTATCCAAAAGTAATTGAAGGATTATGGGATATTACTGCTGATGAAACACCTGATCTTAGTTGGGAAAAAAATACAAATAGCGTAACAGAAGAAAAGCAAATTCCTACACAATGTTGTGCATATGAATGGGAAATTTTAAAAGTAGATAAACCATCTTATATGTCTATGAATAATCAACTTGTTTCAAAAGCATCACAACAAGAACCTGGAAATTATAATATATCTTTACGTAATCTTATTATACCCAATTTAAGATTGCAAACAGGATGGCGTACACCAGATTATTCACACTTTTATGTAGAATTGTCTAATCAATCAGGTACCAGTAAACAAAAACAAATGATTCAGTCAAATAATCCCAATTCAAGTTCTGCGTTATTCAGAACAACAATTACTGATTCATCACATCCAAATTCAACGAAATTTTTGAAATTATCAGGTGATGGTATGAGTCAAAGTGTTAAATTTAATACTTTAGAATCTATGAAATTAAGAATTTATTTGCCTGATGGAAAAGAATTTATGACACGAGATTGTGATAATGCACCACCTTTTCAAAGTAATCCTTTGTTACAAGTTACTGCATTATTTGAATTATCAGATGTTTAATTTTAATTTTAATTTTTTGGTTTAAATACATCAAAAATTAAAATTAAAGATGTCTAACAATCAAATTATACCAAATGTTAATACAATTCATGTTGTATCAGAATTAATAATTTTAAGTGGTATTACTTTTTATTTTTCAAAAAAATATAATTATATGGAAAGTGAATTAAATAAAGTAAAATCTATTTTACAGCATCAAAATGTAAAATTAACAGATTTTGAAAAAAACAAAAAAAATCAAGATACAAAAATTGCTCAATTAGAGTCCTTGATCAATAATTTACAAAAAGATATTGTAAAATTATCTAACAATAGACAATTCCAAAACAATAACGAACAATTTATTAATAAACCAGTAAATAATTTTCAAAAAAATATACCTACACAATCTTTTTCTTCTGAATCTAAAAAACCTCCTGTTAATCCAGAGGTTGTAGAAACCAACAAATTTGCAAATAATGTTTCACAAAATACACAACATAAAAATAATATAGAATCTGAACAAAATTCCGGAGATGTACATTCAGATAATCAAACAAAAGTATTAAATGATGTGAATGAAATATTAAATAATGAAGATTCTTTTAATGAAAAACCAAATACTTTTGTTTTTAATCAAAGTCCATTTGATATTTTTCAAATGGTAGGTGCAAAATCTCATGAAACAACTGAATCACGTAAAATAGAAATAATTGAATCAGATGATTCTAATGAATCCAATGAATTAGATTCTGATGATACAGAAAATTTCGAATCAGATAGCCAATTAGACGAAGCTTTACAAGATGAAATTGCAGAACTAAAACTTGATCAAAAATCATCAAGACGTAAACATGATTTAAATAATAGATCACCATCAAATAACAGCGAATTATCTATAACAGATGACTAAAAAAAACTTTAATAATTGGTATATACAAAATAAAACAGATATTGATAATTTATTTAATATTTGGATCAATCGGTCAAATAGATTTCTAAACATTAATCCAGACTATTATGAATCAAATAAATTATATAATGTTTTTTGTAAATTTATTTATAAAAATTCTTAAAATTAAACAATTCTGTTTAATTTTATATTTAAATAAATATTCATAAACTATATAACAATGAATAAAATAAATAATAAAAACGATCAAAATTTAAATGATTTTACCAACTCTATTAATGATGATATTGATTTACATGATGTATCCAATGATAACTTTATATTTGAATCCGTTATATCAGAATTAGAAGATTATTCATATGATTTAAATTTATCCTTTCAAGAATATTTTAATTCAACAGGCGCAAATATTGGTAAAAATATAAATTCCATCAAAATATTTGATTTCACTATTGATATTTTAAACCATTTTGAAAATTAAATTATTTCTTGTCCATCCATGTCAAATTCTTCATTCTCTTTTATTAAATCACCATCATTAAAATTATATTTATAAACAGGAGTATCTGTTTTATAATAATTTAATCCTAAACATTTTAAAACAGAGCTTTCTATATTCTCCACTGTATTCTCTTCTTGATCTAATAATTCACTCAATAATTTAGTAATATCTTCAAATTCCTCTATTTGTAAACTTATATATTTATCACAATCCTTCTTTGTATCTTTGCTTGATATTGTATTAATATTTCCATCAATAACTTCTACATGCGACTCAATTGATGATAAACTAAGTGGTGATGATTCATTTTCAGACGACTCCTCTTTATTATCCTTCGATTTATCACTTGATTTTTGTTCTACAACATCATCAGGTTTCGGTTTATATGATGGAATTCTTGCAAGTCTTATCGGTGATGGTGTTGATTTACGTCTTTTAGCTTTTGCTGGTGTTCTTCTCTTTTTCGGTGAAGGTGTTGTTTTTCTTCTTTTTGGTGCTATATTTGTCTTTTTACTACTTTTACGTGTAATTTTTCGAGACTTCTTCTTAGGTGTTCTTGATTTCTTGGTTGCCTTTTTCTTTGGTGTACGAGATTTCTTCTTTGGTGTTCTGGTCTTCTTGGTTGCCTTCTTCTTTGGTGTTCTGGTCTTCTTGGTTGCCTTCTTCTTAGGTGTACGAGATTTCTTAGTAGTCTTTTTCTTAGGTGTTGTTGCCTTCTTCTTAGGTGTACGAGATTTCTTAGTAGTCTTTTTCTTAGGTGTACGAGATTTCTTAGTAGCCTTTTTCTTAGGTGATTTGCTTTTTGCAGGTGATTTGCTTTTTGCAAGTTTATTACAAATTAATTCAACTAATTCGTTCTTTTTTAAATTTACATAATTAGTTAATTTTAATTCTTTCGCAATAATACATAAATCAGCTTTTGATTGAGCAGCAACTTTTTTATTTTTATATTTAATATCTTTAAAATCTTGTGTTTTATTTGATTTTTTATTAAAATTGTAAGAGGATTCTGATTGAGTATTCGATTCTTCATCATGAGACTTTTCAATATTATTTTCAATAGTCATTTTTAATAAATATATATATTTTTTTATAAAATTTAGCTTCTTAAATTTATACAATTTGTATAAATTTATGTTTATATATTTGTATCATTATTGTTATTATTGTCATTATATTATCATATGATATAAATTATTAAGTTGTTTCGATTACAAAACATGTATGATAATCTGTTACATTATCTTTATCTCGTCCTTTTTGGTTAGTAATAAGATGAACACCATTATGCACAAAATTATGATTATGATGAATATGTCCAAAATGCCAAATACACATATTAGACTGTGTGATAAGTGTTTCTAAATTATTAGAATATAGATATGGAAATTTATTTTTTATATGTGCAACTAAATTAACTGGTGGATAATGTGTTATTACTATTTTTGTCATATTATTCTGTTTATTTGAAAAGTTTTTTGTTAAAAATTGTAAACTTTTTCTATATTGTTGATTATATACCTTATTATTAAATCCATAAATTCTAACTCTAAATTTTGGCAAATTATTATTCCCAATATCACTCCACAACGTACAACCATAAAAAATTGTATCACCAACAACAAATGTTGAATTATTCAATATTACAAGATTTGGTATAACTGTCTCAAGACTATACAATTCTTTAACTAATTCATTAAACGGTTTTGGTGTCACATTTTTTATTGTATAAAACTCATGATTACCAGGTATATATAAAATTTTCTTAAAATCAGATAATTCTTTCAAAAATTGAATTAATTGATCCATACGATACAAAGATCCTATATCACCAGCTAGCACCAATATATCACTGTCTGGATCTTTCTTGATAAAATTGTTTGCTTGAACATTTTCTAAATATTCAATATGTAAATCAGATGCAAATTGATAACGCATGCTCTATATTTTAAAAATATAATTTTTAAAATCATTTTTTAAAATTTTAAAAATTTTACATATCTGGTATATCATCCAAATCAATTTCAGGACCCTTCATTTTCCTCTTTGGTTGCTGTTGATTACCTGGTGCTCCCATCTGACCTAAAGACCCAAACATACTTAATATATTACTTCCCGTTTTACTTGCAATAACTTTTCCAAGAACAAATACAGCAGCCTGTACTAATATCATTGTTAACAATCTTACTTCTACTGGCCAATTTGATTCTGTTGGTACATACGATTTTTCACCCAATTCAATTAATAACCTTTCATAATTATTCATACTCTGAATTTGATGTTGAGTAAATCCTTTCATATCAAATTTTAAAAAAGAACCAAGTAAATATTCAACTACCATAAAACCACCAATTAAATACGTTTTATAACTATCAACTGTAGAATCCACAGATAATTTTTTTATAGTAGAGTCATATTCATTAACCAATGTTTTATAATCAGTATGAATATTAAATTCTGGTAAATCTGCATCTTTATAAGATTTCTTTAATAAATCAAATTTAAATAACATCTCTCTTTTCTTATCTTCTTCATCTTCTTTTTCAAACTCTGCTCTCTCTGCATCTAATAACTGTGGCTTACTTTCATATACACCTGTTTGTTGTAATTCAGCCAGAGTCGGTGCAACTGTTGGCTGTTTAAATATATTATTTGTTCCAGCATGTGGATCATTCTGTTGATTTGATGTGTTATTAAAAATAGGTTGTGTGTTTTGTTGAAAATATGCTTGATTATTTTCTCTATGCATCATATTTTCAATATTATTTTGTTGAGGTAATTGTCCAAGTGTCGCTGCTCCAAGTGTCGCTGCTCCAAGTGTCGCTGCTCCAACTGTAGGTCCTATCGATCTATCACGAGATGTTCTGACATGTTTCGACGAAACATGCTTATCATACTTTGAATCAGACTCTTCATCACTATCCAATAATTCATTCAATCTTTTTGAAATATCAACAGAATGTTTAAACTCCTCAGATTCTGTATCATCATCAGACGAATAATAATCACTACTTTTAGATTTACCTTCTGATGTATTATCAGAAGAACTTGATGAAATAAATTCCAATTTTTTCTTACCTTCTGATTCATCTAACGAATCATTAGATGAATCATTAGATGAATCATTAGATGAATCATTAGATGAATCATTAGATGAATTATCAGAAGAATTCTCAGAAGAATTCTCAGATGAACTTTTTGATTCATCTAATGAATCACTTGAATAATTTCTATGTTTTTTTAAATTTTTATCCGATTCAGAATCAGATGTTTGCGAATTTGTTGATTTACTTTTTTGATAATAATTTGAAGCATCATTATTAATAAAATTGTTTTGTTTATTTTCATATTGAGGTATTGTTTGTTGTATTGTTTGTGGTATTGTTTGTGGTATTGATGATTGATTAGATATGTTTTGTTGTTCATGTATTATTTGTTGAGAAGACTTTTGAGTATATGGTTGATTATTTATAGAACCCATCGAAGGAATTCTATTAATATCACCAATATATTCTTTATTAACTTGACTTGGTTTTATTTTTTCTTTATTTTCCAACAATTCTAAATATAATTGTGGCATTCTATTAAATACCGGTACTTTTGGTTTAGTTGCAGATTGCAACGGTACCTTAATGACACGAATACGGTTTTTCGGCATTTTTAATTATTATTTTTCTACTTTAAATAATTTATTATAACAATTATGTAAAAATGATTTTATATATTAATTTTTCTTACATAACTAAAAATTTTAAACATGGTTATCATCTCTATCAATAATAAACAATACACTTTTTTTACAAAAAAAGAAAATAATCAAACTATCTATTATTTACCACGACTAACCGATATAAATAAACATGGAAAAAATTGTTTCTGGGAAATTTTAGTTCAAGATAATATGATTTTTAGAAAATCATACCAAGAAGGCGGTAAAATTCGTGAATTCCCAGAAATTGTCTGTAAAGGTAAAAATATCGGTAGGGCTAATGAAACAACCGATCATGAACAAGCACTTTTTGAATCATTTTCTTTATGGACTAAAAAACAATCAACTGGATATTCTGTTGAAGATAGTCAATCGACTGCTATGACGACTGCTATGACGACTGCTATGACGACTGCTCTGACGACTGGTCAAGCAACAAAGAGTAAAAAAACTATTATCGATTTAACTCAAGAAACTCATTTGCCCATGTTAGCAAATAAATATTTGGATAAAAAACATAATTTGTTGAATCAAGATATTACTCAATTTGGTATTAGTAAAAAACTCGATGGTGTTCGAGTCATTGCAAAAATGGATAAAATGAATAATATGCATCTGTATTCAAGAACCGGTAAACCTTTCTCTCATCTTAATCGTATTCGTGAAAGTTTACAATTGTTGATTCGTGATAATCCTCAAATTATCATTGATGGTGAACTATATTCCCATGAATTACCATTTAATGCCATCTCTGGTGCTGTAAGGGCTAAAAAATCACCATCACGCCACGATGACGTAATCCAATTATGGATCTTTGATTTAATCGACATGTCTAACAATAATAGACAACAAATGTCATATCAAGATAGAATGTATTTCCTGAAAGAACTTGAACAAAAATATAATCTATCAAGCGGATCAGATAACTTGAAATTTGTATATTATGAAC
>Ga0163180_10001676_pt1 | contig 12557 bp, 10 predicted proteins | sample AtlANTMetagenome_2_FD_109647 | JGI IMG/M metagenome (GOLD analysis project Ga0163180, IMG submission 109647) | Marine eukaryotic phytoplankton communities from the Atlantic Ocean - Atlantic ANT 4 Metagenome | ecosystem: Environmental > Aquatic > Marine > Oceanic | place: North Atlantic Ocean...
AGCATTTTCGCGAGGTGGAGAGAATGCGATGATTGCCTTGTTGTGGCTTTTTGGCTGTCATTCAGAGCCTCAGTTGGCACCACCGGAACAGGTGGAGGTATCGGTAGAGGTGCATCTGTCGGATAAAAGAGCCCAGTCTGGTGAGGCGCTTCATCTCGACCTTCGGCTCAGTGCACGTGCAGACTGGAGCCCACAAGATTTTTCGGTCGAAATTGACGGCGTCACGGTGGAAGAGATGGACCGGAAAACGGTGGAGTCGTCCAGCGGTAGCACGGCAAACTATCGGTATGCGTTGAGCGCACCGGACGGAAGTTATGTCATTGAGCCGATCGCTTTTTCTTTCGTTGCATTAGACGGCGAGCTTCGCACTCGTGAGAGCCAACGGCTGTTTTTCGATATTGGAGATGGAGGCCCGTCCTCGCAGATCGATGCGATGGCTCCTGTGCCTCCACAGCCTGTCAGTCCGTGGCCGCGTCGTGTTCGGTGGATTTTGGCGGGGATGCTGCTGTTGTTGGTTCTGGGATTTCTTTGGAGGAGGAGACCTATAAAACAGGTGCCACCTCGACCGCCTGTTCCTCCCGCTGTGGAGGCGCTGGCAGCATGGGAAAAGGTTCAGAACAACCTCAATTTAGACGAACACACCCGAGCTCTTCTGCTTTCGCAGATTTATCGTCGATATTTGGAGCGGCGCTTTGGGGTGCCTGCGAGTGCATACACAACCGGTGAGGTGTTGTTGCGTTTGCGAGGAACCCTTTCCGAGCGTCACATTGGCCAGTCCAAAAGATTGCTGACTGCAACTGACAGAATCAAATATGCGCGTCGAGGGGGTGGGGCGGCACTGTTTATCTCTTTGGATGAAGACCTTAGAGAGTTGATTGAAGCGACACGACAACGGAGAATTGAGGAGAATTCAGACAATGACTGAATACCAAGATCCTCTGTTTTTATGGTTGTTTCTGCCTTTGGGGCTTCTGATTTTGAGAGACATGCTGCGCACACCGGGTGTGGCAGTGCCTTGGTCGAATCTCCGTGGCTTGTCTGCTCCGAAGAGTCTTCGGGTGATTTTAGCGCCACTACCTGTTCTTCTTCAGTGGGCTGGGATGTGCGGCTTGATTCTGTCCTTGGCTCGCCCTGTCGAAAAGAATGTGGAAGAGGTTGTGCTCAGCGAAGGCATCGATATTGTCTTGGCCTTGGATGTTTCGGGATCGATGGAGGCGCCTGATTTTCGGATCAATCAACGCAATGTCGATCGATTGCATGTTGCCAAGCAGGTCGTGAGTGATTTTGTGGATGGGAGAACACATGATCGAATCGGACTTGTTGTGTTTGGAGAAGAGGCGTTCTCTCAGGTTCCATTGACCTTGGATCACGAAGCACTACAGCGCTTTTTGGACCAAGTAAGTATCGGTATGGCAGGCGCAGCCAGTACAGCTATTGGTGAGGCTTTGGCGGTTTCTGCTCGTCAGTTGGCCGATCTCGACAGACCCTCGCGGGTATTGATTTTACTGACCGACGGTCGCAACAATGCGGGCTCCCTTACTCCGTTGCAGGCTGCACAGGCTGCAGAAGCCTTAGGGGTAACGATTTACACCATCGGAGTAGGCTCGACGGAGGGGCGCCGCAGAGGTTTGTTCTCACGCCCAACTGAAGAGATTGATGAGTCAACTTTGACTGAGATCGCTCAAGCCACGGGTGGGAAGTATTTTCGAGCGAAAGATACGCGAAGTCTCCAGGAGGTCTACGAAACCATCGATTCGCTGGAGAAGACGACAGCTGATGTGCGCCAATACGTGCGTCAGAAAGAACGCTATCGCGATTATTTGATTCCAAGTGTTGTGCTGCTGTGTCTCTCCCTACTGCTTTCCCATAGCTATCTTCGGAGGCTACCGTGAATTTCGGTGCGGCTGACTATCTGCATGGCCTTTGGGGTGTTCTCTTCTTGGGGGTACTGGTTTTGTGGAGCCGTCGCCGTGCAAAAAAGGACTTGCATCGGCTTTTTGGTGTTCATTTTTCCGCGCAAGTTGCGCCTGCTGGCTTATGGCGTCGTCGAGCTTGGAGAAGTACTTTCGTACTTCTCGGTCTAATCTCGGTTGTGTTCGCGCTTGCTCAGCCACGGTTGGGCTATGTCTGGGAAGAAAAAGCAGCAATGGGGTTAGAGGTGGTTGTTGCTCTGGATGTCTCCCGTTCTATGGATGCGACAGATGTGGAGCCTAGTCGTCTCGAACGAGCGAGACGGGATGTGACTGATTTCGTGGATGCGCTGCCGGGTAGTCGTGTGGGGTTGGTGTTGTTTGCGGGAGGTGCCTATCCAAGAATGCCTCAAACTTTAGATCACCATGCGCTGAAGAGCATCTTGAAGCGTAGCAGTACAGCGACAATTCGAGCACAGGGTTCATCGATAGCATCGGCGGTCAGCGTTTCCTTGGACATGATGGATTTGGAGACTCCAGCTGACCGGGCCATTGTTTTGGTGTCGGATGGCGAGAACTGGGATGATCGGATTGAGGCTCCACTTCGTTTGGCTAAGGATGCTGGGGTACGGATTTACACTCTAGGAGTAGGTGGTTTGAAGGGGGCTCCGATTCCGAAGATAAAAGGTGGGTTTAAGGTCGATCGCAATGGGGAGATGGTGATTAGTCGTCTGGAAGAAACCGTCCTGAAGAGGGTCGCAGAATTGACCGATGGAGCCTATGTACAGTCAGTTGGTGGAGCTTCGGATACCCGGCAGTTGGTGGCGGCATTGAACAGCCAATTGATCAAGACTGACCAAGGGAATTCGAGAGACAAAAACTGGAACGAACGATTCCAGTGGCCGCTGGCTCTGGGCTTTGTTTTGTTGTTTGGTGCTTTTGCTAGAAGAGAGACGGCAACCCGGCGTGCTCTGTTCTCCTTCCTGATTGCATCGAGTTTGATGCTTTCGTCGTCGCATAGCTTTGCTGCCGAGACGGAGTTGGATGTGCTGAGCCCGCGAGGCTTGTGGTCCCTGGCACTCGAGAAGAGCACTGCTGGCGAGCATCACGAGGCCTACCGAGCGTTCTCCCAGGCAGCGGACCAGGCTGTTGATCCAAAACTACGTTGGGGAGCGCGGTATAACGCGGCGAATTCGGCCTATGCAGCGGGTAATTTGGAGGAGGCTGTCGCGGACTGGGGGCGGGTGGTTGAGAATGCATCGGAGCTTCCTGAAATGGAGGAGCTTGTGCAGTCTGCGCAGAAGAACGCCGATGCGGTGCGTCAAGAGATTCAACAACGCCTCGAGATAAAGCCTCCAGAGGAGCAACCCGAGTCATCAGAGGACTCTGAAGAAAAGGAAGAGTCTGAAGAGGAGAGTGACCAGGACGCGTCAGAATCGGATCCCACTGAGGATACGAATCAGGAATCACAGGAGTCCACTGAAGATGAAGAATCCGAAGACCCCGTAGAATCCGAAAAGACGGATGAACCCAAAGAGCCGCAGCTCGCAGAGGGGGTGCAAGAAATGTCGAAGGAGGAAGCGCGACGTTTACTTGAAGCAGTTGAAGAAGGGGAGCCCAACGTTCAAGTGGGTGGACGGTCAGCGGAGAAAGACTGGTGAAAAGAGCCTGTTGGATAGCGTTGACTTTTATTTGGACGTCTTTAGCGTACGGCTCCGAGGTGTATCTACAAGTGGACCGCAAGAGCCTCCAGGAAGGAGAAACAGTTGGTCTGTATGTGAGTATCGTAGATGGTGATGCGACCAACGGTGTAAGAATGCCGATTGTGGATGGCCTCAGTATTGTTTCCCGAGGCCGCCGTCAGTCGTTGACCACGATCAATGGTCGGCGGACTCGGACCGTGACATATACCTATGCGTTGACGGGGCTTATCGAGGGGCAGTATGAGGTGCCTCCGATTCGTCTTTACGCCAATGGGGAAATGTTAGAAACCAATGGTTTGGCTATCTCGGTGGTGGCCCCAAATCCGGATGATGTCGGTGGCGTTTTCTCCGCCTTCAATAAGGAGAAGATGTGGGTGGGCCAGACTGTGGTTCATCAGTTGACGCTTCGATTGCCCTCTCGGATTTTTCAGTCGGCATGGAGACCACCCGAAATGGAGGGCTTTTCTCCCGAGCAGAGTGCTGAGGAAGAGAAGCGGGAGTACAACACCCTAATTGACGGGAAAACCTGGGGCGTTTTGGAGTTGTTTACGCCTTTGATTGCAAGTCGTGCGGGCGCTCGAGACATTCCGCCTGGCCTTGTTCAAGTTGAGACAGCTACTGCAAATCGACGCCGATCGTTTTTTCAGGAAACCAAAACAGAGATATTCCCGACGGATGCGATTCGGGTTGCTGTTCATCCATTACCTAAAACGGATCCGTCGATCGATTATCGCGGTTTAGTCGGTGACTTTCAGGTCCAGTCGTCTTTGTCGAAGTCACAGGTGCGGGTGGGTGAGTCTGTCACCATTGATGTGGTGCTTGTCGGTGACGGTAGTTTGCTTGGGTATCGTCTTCCTGCTTTTCCCGAGGATGTAGGACTAACCAGCTACGATGACGATCCGGAGTACGTCTCGGCCATCGAGGATGGGAATTTCATCGCTCGCGCACACTTTAAGCGGGCTGTTGTCCCTGAAGTCGTGGGGGAGATTACACTTCCGCCGATTGAGGTGGTGACGTTTAGTCCGACAACGGAATCCTATGTGACTCTCCGAAAGGAGTTGGGTGTATTGGAGGTTTTGGCAGGGGATGGGGTTGCTCAGGTCGACCAGTATGGGACGCCGACCCTTGTGCAAGAAGCATCGAAGAGTCGGGACATCTTGCCACTGCGGCATCAAGTGGAGCTAGGAGACGAACGTTTGCGATTTCAGCCGGCCTTTTGGATTGTGGGTTTTAGTCCCTTGGTCGTGTTGGGCGGTCTAGTTCTCATGAAGCGCGTTTCACAGGTAGAGCGGAGTGTAGATCCCAAGCGCAATCTCAAAAAACGAATCAAGGGCTTTCGTCGTCTAGAACTCCAAGAACAAGAAGCGCTTTTTAGAGACTGTTTGGCGCATTATCTCCGACGATCGTCGGCGGGAATTCGAAGACAGCATTTGGAGGTGGGTCTACAGGGTGAAATTCGCGAAGAGGCCCTATTGATTTATTCCTCATTCGAGGAGGCCCGCTATGGCGGAGGTCAGCCCGTGGATAGTGAACGGGTCAAGCGGACCATGGTTACGCTGTTGGAGCTGCAGAAGTGATCGCTATTTTTCTGATGCTTTGGTCCAATGCGTTGGCGTCGAATATGTCGAGCCTTCAGGATGCGAACTCCCATTATGCGGATGGAAATTATGCGTTGGCTGCGGAGCTCTATGTCGACTTGATTGAGGATGGGAATCACAGCGGGGGACTGTATTACAACCTGGGCAATACCTTTTATCGAAATGGGCAAAATGGACGCGCCATGTTGGCGTGGCAGATAGCGCGAAAATTAAGTCCTCGAAATGCCGACACGAAGGCGAATATTGATTTTGTTCGCGGCGAGTTGAATACAGGGTTGGATGTGCCGGAGACGAGCGGGCCGCTGCTTTTAAATGATGTTCTATCCGTCAAAGAACAGGCTTGGATGGCCACCTTCCTACTCTCTTTGGTTGGCTTGATCGGTATCGTAGGGCGTTTGAGGAAGCAGGTTTCTGTGGGCATACCCGCGCTTTTGCTTGGGCTTCCTGGACTTTTTCTCTTTGTTTCCGTTTTTCTATCTCTACGTATGCCTTCTTTCGGAGTCATTTTGGAGCAGACAGTGTTGCGGTCCGAGATGGGGGTGGGCGCAGGGGTGGTGTTGAGAGAGTTACCGGAAGGGGTGGAATTGGTCGTGCGAGATGTGGTTGGTAATTACGCTTTGGTCGAGCTGGCGGGAAATGGCAACGGTTGGGTGGCGACCCAGGACCTTGGCATTGTTGATGCTGCGTCGAATTTCCCTTTGTGATAGGTGGGGTTCAAGGAGAAAACACAATGGCGTCCATTCGTTTCTTTGTCGTGTTGACATTGGTGTTGTCGGCTTGCAATCCCATCAAGCGTCTTTCGGATCAAGAGTGGGATCACTATCGCGCATTACGCGTCTATATGACGGATGCGGAGAAGAAGACCTATCTCAAGCATAAAGAGCAACAGGATAGGGACGCCTATCTGCAGAAGCTCGGTCTGTGGGAAAAGTTCTACCAGTACCCAGAAGATGTCCGTGACCTCATCCTGACTGGTGATGTGGCCCGTGGTTGGACCAAAGATAAGGTGTTGATGGCTTGGGGTCGTCCCCACGATATGCAGAAACTTGCCGGTCGCGATGCCCATCGATCCGAGCGATATATTTATCGCTTTGAAGAGCTAGATAGCGGTGAGTTGGTCATCTGGCACAAGGGATCAAAGACAGCGTATAAGGCCATTCGTCTTTTTCAGCGTGTGGTGATCTTCGATGATGACGTTGTCTCGGAAATGAAAGAAAGCGGAAGTTGGTAGTTGGTCTTTTCCAGTCTATTGGCGGCTTTCTGCATTAACAACAGTTGACGGGTTGTTTTTCCTACAGCTATTCTTGGAGAGCATCGCATTGGAGCACGCATGCGAATAACCCTCGTTAGTCCCTACCCGGATATCGCCAACTACGGAATACGCGTCTTGTCTGCCGTCCTCAGAGAGGCCGGGCACGAGACGCGTGTGATTTGTATGCCCGACTTTGCCGGGGATGGTGAGATTGATCACGTCGAGATGAGCTCTGAGCGGTATTCGGCCAAAGTGATCGATCAGTTTGAGGAGATTGCGGAAGGGTCTGACTTGATCGGAATTACCTTGATGACGCACTATTTTGATTCGGCGAAACAGCTGACTCGAGCCGTCAAGGAACGTCTTGGTGATATCCCCGTGATTTGGGGTGGCTTCCATCCTTCCGTTCGTCCAGATGAGTGTGCTTCACATGCCGATTATGTCGCGATTGGCGATGCGGAAGACTTGTTGCTTAAGCTGTGTGAGCGCTTGGAGTCGGGAGATTTAGACGACTTGTCAGACATCAAAGGGCTTGTTTGGCGCAAAGGCGATGTGGTGGTTCGAAATGAACCCGGTAGTCTCGAGCAAGAGTTGGACAATTACCCCTTTCCTGACTTTTCTACGGAGGGCCATTGGGTGCTCTTCGAGGGTGAATTGCTGCAGGTGACTGGGGACCTCCTTCGCCGGTACATGCAGAACGGCACGGTTTCACGGATGTTCGGGAAAATCGGCTACCAAACCATGACAGGGCGGGGTTGCCCGCATGCCTGCTCGTATTGCGGCAATAGCTTTTCAAGAGATTTGTATAGTGGACAGCGTTTTGTGCGGTATCGCAGCGTAGAGAACGTGATTTCCGAACTTGAAGAGGTGAAGCGAAACTTCCCGTATATCAATTTCTTCTGGTTCTCAGACGATTCGTTTTTTGGACGCCCGCTTCCGGAGATGCTGGATTTTGCGAAGCAGTACAAGGAGCGCATTGGTGATCCCTTCTACTTGTTGGGTTCGCCCGGTACGATCACCGAAGAGAAATATGCGGCGCTTGTAGATGCTGGTTTGCACTGTATTCAGATGGGGATCGAGCACGGGTCGATTCGTATTCAAAAGCTGATGCGCCGTTCGACGATGGGCAAAGAGAAGATTCTCAAGAGTGCCGAAATTATTGCGAAGTACGCCGATCGGACAGCACCACCTCAGTACGACATCATCTACGACTTGCCCTATGAAACGATGCAGGACAAGTTGGATACGTTGCGCCTGATTACGGAGCTTCCAAAGCCGTATAAACTACAAGTGTTCTCGGTGATTTTCTACCCTGGAACCTCGTTGCATACGATCGCGATGCGAGATGGCCTGATCAGTGATGAACGCTCTGAGATTTACGACAAAATGTATTTCGAAAAGAACGATAATTACCCCAATACGCTCTTGTACCTAGCGCGTTCTGGATATTTTCCGCACAGCGTACTCAAGATGCTGATTGATGATCGTGTCGTCGATTTGATGACCTCGGACTACATGCGCCCAGCGTCGCGGGTATCTAAGAAATTTATTGGTGCTGTACGCTCCGCGATGAACAATCCCGTATTGACGAGGGCAAAGGCTCTAGGGACGCTGGATGCACGGATGGAGGGCATGACTGGTGCGAACGCAGGCGCAGCTGCTCCCTGGGGTGTGAGTTAGCCTTAGCGGTTTCGCGTTGATTTTGAGTTCGGCTCGCAATGCGCCTATTCGGCCGATGCCACTGTGGTGTCTTCGCTCTTCGTGTTGCTGGTCTCCATCTTTACGGTGGCGACCGCTACACTAACGGGCGTGCGGGCGAGACGAGCATCGTGCGTAATCACTGACTCAAGAATGTGCGTGGTGTGCTCAGTAGGAATCGAGGCACCCAAAGCTTCCAAACGGCGGACGGCCAATTCTGCGAGCGCGGACTGTTGATGAGTCTTGAGAAAGTCTTGAAGCTCGGACACAGATGCCTCTGTTCCCAGTGCGCGCCATGCCTGAATGTCCGAGCCCGAAGTGACCTCCGGGGGGGTTGCGTTGGCGGTGCTCAGCGCGATTGTCAGTAGGAAAAGCATGCTTTTTCGAACTCCGGAAACCCCGTTTAGGGTGACCTTTTGTTGTAAGACAGCCCCGATCTAATTGAAGAAGGCAGAGCTTTCAAGCTTTAGGGGTTGTGTCAGATTCGGCGTCGCCTGTGGAATCTTGAGTCCATTCTGCTTCTCGTCGATAGATTGTCCGTGCTGTGATTCCAAGAAGAGAGGCTGCTAAATTTCGATCGCCTTCGCATTGACGCATCGTCTCAGTGATCATGAGTTTTTCAATGTCTCTGAGGGGTGTGCCGATGGTAAAGGTCAGACTGCGTTGTCGGCTGTGGTCTTTGCGTACAGCCGATGGAAGGTCTGTGCTTTCAATCCGTGAGCCGCGACATAGGACCACCGCCCGCTCCATCGCATTCTGGAGTTCGCGTACGTTTCCTGGCCACGCATGTGCCATCAGCGCGTCGAGTGCTTCGGGGGAAAGGCCCTCAATTTGACGGCTGTTTTTTTGGGAGAAAAAGTCGAGAAAATGTGTGGCTAAGAGTGGGATGTCGTCCGGTCTTTCAAAGAGCGCAGGCATCTTCAGTTGAATGACGTTGAGTCGGTAGAAGAGGTCTTCACGGAAACGACCTTCTTCTACTTCCTTCTCGATGTTGAGGTTGGTGGCAGCGATCACGCGCACATCGCTTTGTAAGGTTTCGGTTCCACCTACTCGCTCGAATTCACCATCTTGCAGCACGCGAAGGAGCTTGACTTGGATTGAGGGCGAAAGGGAAGTGACTTCGTCCAGGAAGAGGGATCCTCCCTTTGCAAGTTCAAACCGCCCTGCTTTTCGTGTCGTGGCTCCGGTGAACGCGCCTTTTTCATGACCAAAGAGTTCGGATTCGATCAAGCCTTCTGGGATTGCTCCACAGTTGACGGTGACCAGTCTTTTTTCGGAGCGTTGTGAGATCTTGTGGATACTTCGGGCAACGAGTCCTTTTCCAGTGCCTGAGTCGCCGAGAAGGAGAACGCTTGCATCGGATGGGGCAACTTGCTGGATTTCTTCCAGCAGAAGTCGGATGGCGCTGGAGTTTCCGATGATGCTTTGTTGTCCTTCTAGTTGGGCGCGAAGCAATTTGTTTTCTTGGAGGAGTGCCTTTTTTTCGAGTGCTTTCCGAACGGCAGATACGATTTCGGTTCTTTTTAGTGGCTTGGTGACGTAATCGTAGGCGCCAACCTTCATGGCATCGACAGCTGTTTCAACCGTACCAAAAGCCGTCACTAGGATTACTTCGATCTCTGGGGACAAGGTGCGCACTGCTTTCAGAAGTTCCAGCCCGTTCATGCCAGGCATCTTCAGGTCGGTGACGATGACGTCGGGAACGGAGTCTCGAATGGATTCCAACGCTTTATTGCCATTTTCGGCTTGTGATACTTCCCAAGATTCACGACGTAGAATGCGTTCGAGTGTGACGCGGTTGGCTTCTTGATCATCGACAACGAGAACGTGTGGCATGGTGACAGCATGACACAGCTGCGTCAGATTGTCATCAAGTCTGACAAATCGTCAAAATCGAGTTCTATCCAGGCAGGATCAGGGAGACGAGGGTGCCTTCGTTTTGTGATTGGATTTCCAGTCCGCCACCGTGGTCTTCCAGAATTTGTCGGGTAATGGCGAGTCCTAGCCCTGTTCCAGCCGCCTTGGTGGAGAAAAATGGCTCGCTCGCCCGGGCGATTTGCTCAACACTCATTCCCTCGCCGTTGTCACTGACATCGATAAAGAGTCTTTTTTGGTTGAATCGGAGACCAACTTCTACCTTTGTCGCTCCGGCCTCAACGGCGTTGCGTACTACATTCATCAAGGCTCTCCGCAGCTGCCCGTCGTCCATCTCAATTGCTTCTAATTGCGGGCCGGAAACACTGAGATCAACACCAGATCGCTTCAATTCCTCGTCCAACAATTTCACCACGCCTTCCACAACCTCGTTGGGGACATGTTGGCCAGGTAGCGGTGCAGGGCGTCGAACAAGGGAGAGGTAGTGCTCAGTGACTTCTTCGAGTCTTTGAATTTCAGAGGTCATCGTGCGCAGAATATCGAGACCTTCGTCTTTGCGAGTTTCCGGAAGACTGGTGACTTCATCGGCTAACAGTTCTGCGTTGAGAGATAGGGCATTGAGCGGGTTTCGAACTTCGTGCGTGATTTGGGCCAGCATTTGTCCCACAAGGGCGAGACGTTCTGTGTGAACCAGTCGTTCGCGATCATGGAGGGCTTGCGTGATGTCTTCTCCAGCCAAGATGAATCCGTCTTGGAAGGGAACCTTCCGCATGGCGTACACTTTGTCTTCAATGGTGAGTCCATCGTCACGTTCTCCACTGATTTGGAGGTGTGTAGGCAGAGCGGTTCCGATTTGCAGGTTCCACAGTTGAACAGCGGCAGGGTTTGCGAGGCGGACTTCGTCGTCCGAGACCACGACAAGTCCGATATTGATGGCGTCAAGGACCGCTCTAAGCTCCATTCGCGCCCCCTCAAGTTCTTCAGCGCGGGCCCGCAAGGCTTCGTCTCGTCCTTCAATTGACGCAGCCATGGCGTTGATTTCCTCGGCGAGAATTCCCACTTCGTCTCTGCTGCGGACTTGGGCTCGAGCGGCGTAGTCACCCGCTGCGATTCTCTGAACTTCTCCGGTTAGCTTGCCGATGGGCCTCAAGGCGAAGACGGCAAGAATAAGCATGAGTCCGCCGAAAATCAGTGCGACAAGCGTGAGAACTGCCGCAAGGACTACCGCCCGATTTTGGATGTCCGAGGTGGTCTTGGAAACGTCTTTGGTTGCTTTTTGGATTTGCTTTGAGACCTGTTCAATCTCCGTGCGTAGGTCGGACTGAGCATCTTGAAGTTGAGGCTTCACCGCCTGCGCGTCTGAGTCCTTACCGGACTCCACATAGAGCAGGTAGGTCTGAACAACTTCCTGTTGTTGAGCGTGTGCGGAAGCGATGCGAGAAAAATAACCGCGGATGAAAAGCAGTTGCTTGCGTTCGTCAGCGCTTTTTAAGTCCGGCACGATGTCATCGATAATCCGGATCGCGAGTTGGGTGAGTGCGGAGAGCTGTGCAGCACTGCGTTTGACGTCTTTGAGGCGGATAAAGAAGAGCTGTTTGCGTTCTTCAGCATTTGCGGCTTCGAGACCAGGAACTGTCTTTTGAGATCCGTCTATGCTTGGTGGAGGGGCTTTTTGTTTTGGACTTGTGCTGTCGGGTTTAGGGATTGTTTCCTGGAGGCGTTGAAGATCCAGTCGTGACTGCTGACCTTCCATTTGACCGACGATTTTTGCCAGAGGAAGATAGCCTCGATCGATGACGTCTAAGCCTCCGCCAATACTGTCGAGCTGTAAGAGCCCAAAACCCAGCACCCCACAGAAAGAGAGGAAACTGAGGAGGAAAGCACCCAGAATTCGAGCGCGTAAGGAGAGGCGTCCCACGTCAACAGCCTACCTTAGCCGTCGAGCCAGCGCACCCCATCGATCGGGTTATGCCTTGGGCTTGGAGAGCGGCTTGGCTTCTATAAAAGCAATACAGCATCGTCTTGAGAATGGGTTGAGGGTAGTTGTTTCCCAGGATCATCATCTACCTTTGGCAGGAGTAGCGCTCTATTATGACGTCGGGGCGCGTGACGAAGAAAAAGGCAAGACAGGCTTTGCACATTTGTTTGAACATTTGATGTTCGAGGGAAGTGCTCATGTGGAGAAAGGAAGCCATTTTTCTTTGATATCCGGATTGGGTGGTCAGATTAACGCCAACACAACCCATGAGAGAACAGCCTATTTCGCATCAGTGCCGTCCCATCAAGTGGATGTCGTGCTTTGGATGGAGGCCGATCGGATGCGGTCTCTGATTGTGGATGAGCAGAGCTTTGAGCATCAGCGTCAGACGGTTTTAGAAGAGCGAAAACAACGTGTAGACAATGTGCCCTTTGGGTCGGCAAACGAGCGCTTCTCGGCCTTGTGTCAGCGGAGTTTTGCCTATGCTCATCCCGTGATTGGCTATGAGCAAGACATCGTGGATGCCTCGTTGGAGGATGTTCG
>Ga0163180_10001678_pt1 | contig 12540 bp, 17 predicted proteins | sample AtlANTMetagenome_2_FD_109647 | JGI IMG/M metagenome (GOLD analysis project Ga0163180, IMG submission 109647) | Marine eukaryotic phytoplankton communities from the Atlantic Ocean - Atlantic ANT 4 Metagenome | ecosystem: Environmental > Aquatic > Marine > Oceanic | place: North Atlantic Ocean...
CAATATCTTTTCTACCTAATATATTTAAAGTATTTTGATTTTCTTGTCGTGTTTTATAATCTGCTACTGAAAGTACATCAACTCCTTCGTTATTTTGTGCATTGAGTATAGTTCGTATATCTCTTGTACTTCCTAAAAAATTACCTTGTTTATCAATTAAAACAGAAGTCTCAGGAGCGTTTTGACTATTTATAAATTCATTTTGTAGTTGTAATTCTTTAATCCTTAAGTCTGTTGAATCTCCTAGAATATTGTCAATAATTTTTCCGCCATACCTATCGACAATTTTACCTATCTTGTTCTCAGGAGCATTACGACCAAAAGTTCTTAAAATACTAGGACCAACATCTCTGTAAATATTTGGAGTATAAGCTGGCGCACCTTGATTTGTAACTGGACCGCCAACAATTTCCTCACTTGGCTGGTCAGCAAACCTTATCATCTCAAGGTCTTTTGTTAATTTTCTTAATCTATCATCCATACCTATAGCCATTATTTAATCTCCTTAACCAAATGAAAATGTACTTGATTTGTTTTGTGATTTGAGTGGTGTTGGGAATCCACTTAATAAACCACCTAAGAATTGAGCTAACTGCATTTGATATTCTTGACCTTCAAGGAACTGTTGATAATCAAAATCTAGTTGCTGTTGGTCTCTTGCCATTCTTCTATCACCAATATCAGTCATAGCTCCATATCTGCCTAGTTCCGCATCTGTAACACCACTAGCTAAAGCAGCAGCGTTTAATAGACCTTGTTGATTTTGAGCGTTAGCATCAAGACCAAATTGAGCGTTAGCTTGGCTAGACGCTAAATCAGTAGCTTGGTTAGCTAAACTTGCTTCAAGACTAGCTGCTTGGTTAGCTAAGTCAGCTTGAAGTTGATTGCCTACATTAGTTGATTGTTGTCTAAAGGTATTGTCAACATTAGCTTGAGCTACTCTAAAGGCATCATCTTGATTCATGCCTTGTGCTTCTAAATTTGCTGCTTGGTTAGCTATAGCCGCTTGTTGTGCTATTTCTGTATTAAATCTTCCTAAATCTAAATCTCTAGCTTGATTTAATCTTTGAGCTTCCATGGCTGCATTTAAGTTAGCTTGACCAGCAGTTAAATCAGCTGCTTGGTTAAGTTGTGCAGCGTTCATCCTATTTTGTATATTAGTTAAAGAACCTTGGTTTAGTAAACCTATATCTTGCGTAGCTAATTGATTAGCTGTATCAAAACCTTCTTTATTAAGTAATGCTGCTTGTTTTGCATATTGGCTCATAGCATTGTTGGCTATTATACCAGCTTCAACAGCCTGTCTTGTGCCACCAAAAGCACCAGCTTGAGCTGCTCTTGACTGTAGGTCTGATAACTGTTTATCTCTTTGAGTTATTATATCATTTAAAGTTACATCTTTAACTTGTTGGTTAAACATATTTGTATAAGGGGAAATATCTGTTTGAGCAAGAGTTGTTGGGGTATATGTATCTGCATTAACTCTTTCAAAACCTATACTTCTGTCTAATATTTCTCTTGCTGTTATATCATTAGGGTCAGCTATTGTTTGCTCATTAACCATTGTTCTATTAATAGTATCTGGAGCATCAATTAAACCAGCAGCTACATCTCTAGCAACTGCATCTCTGGCAGAAACTTCTAATGGCGAATAACTAGAACCAGCATACATATCATCATAAATAGTATTAAGCCTGTCTGTTTCTTGAAAATTATTTCCACCTAAAAATTTTAAGGCTTCTCTTTCCCCTATAGTTGTATAAGCATCAGGAGCAGCAAATCTTGGGTCTCCATATTCCTCATACTCTTTAAGTCTATCTTCGTATAGTGGAACTGGCGCACCAAACGGATTGCTTCTGTCGTAAACTTGATTACCTTGCGCATCTAAAACAGGAACTCTTTCAGTAATCGTACTTTTACCCAAGTCAAAAGTTTCTTGCATCATTGCTCGGATTGCTGGGTCTAACTCTGAACTCCCACTAGATTTTGATTTTCCCATTTCTATAACTCCTTATCTAAAGTAAAGAAAGTTGGATTATAACCAACATCTTTAAATTCTCTTTGCCAACCTTTTCTACCAGTTAAAGTTGTATATTTACAACCAACTGATTTTGCTTTCTTTTCCAATATTGGCATTATTTGTTTTATTTCATCTGTTTTACCACCAGCTAAAAAACCATGTAAATTATAATATTGTGGAAAAACATGAACCTCTGTTACAATAAAGGAGTTTCCAAAAGTATGAAAAAACATATCACCTTTGGCTATACTTTCTCTTACATCATCAACAGTATGGCTGTTCTTTCCATAGTCTAATGCCTTTTGTATTTGTTGTCTATATTTTTCAAAATTATCTATTGTCATATTGAACTCGCTGTTATATTTCCTGAATTATCTACTGTAATATTGTATCTTGTTCCGTTAGGTGATTTCAATATTAATCTTCCGTCATTAATGTTTACATCAGTATCTTTTTTAAAATTTCTTTTATCTTCTTGCTCTAAAGTATTGTTTGTTTGTTGAGCAATACCTGAGTTATATTCTGGAGTTGGTAAGGGTAATCTCATTATCCTCTACCTCCACCAGCTCTTACGAACATCTGCATATTACCTACTCTCCAATCAGCGTTTCTTGCAGTTTCTACTCTAAACTTTATTTCTCTAGCGGTAAATCTTACATCTGTAGGATTTGCTAAAGCAAAAGAACCACTGCTTGGGTGAGTTGTTTCTGTTCCTGTAGGATAATTTCTAACTTTAAATTTAGCAGAAACATCACCTAATGTTTTTTCATCTGGTATTATCTGTAGTACATTCATTAACTTACCGCTTGGTTGGTCAAGTTGATATGGTCCTGATTCAGCAAAAACCCCTGTTGATTCACCTGAGTAAGAGTAACCAGTTTCATGCTCGTATAATTTGTAATCAGCACCAATCATAACAGGGTTTAAAAATATACCTTCATCTTCTGCACAAGTTCTAGCTAAGTTACCTATTATCCAATGATTTTCTTTATAGTTCCAGGCAACATATCTATTGTTTTCTGTGCTGTCAGAACTAGGATAAAACCACCATATTTCAGAAAATTGGGAATTATTAAAAGCATATACTTTACTTTTTTGACTAACATTCATATCGCTAAAGACATAATCGCTAACTTCACAAGGCAATGATTTAACAAGTCCGTCATAGATAAAGAATTGACCATTACCCATCCAAGCTGCAAAAGTATCAGTAGCTACTACCGAGTTTGCTGAAATAACTCCACAATTAGAACCAACTCTTTCAAAAGAATATACAAAAGGTAAACCAACATAAGTTGATGTGTAAGCATCAATAGTTGAAAGTATAAGTATTTGTCCTTTAGTTCTTATTGCTGTTATTACTTTTCCATGACCATTAAGATTAAAACTACCAGCTTGATTTGTACCGCTTGGTGTCCAATCTGTATTATCTTCTAAATCAGACCATTGTATTTTTTTAGGGTCGCCACCAGCACCTAGTAACATCAATGCTCTTTCTTCTGTAACAATTATACCTTGATTGCTTGTTGGACAATTAGCTATTTGTTGAGCAACAGTTCCGTTGCCTAATTGCCACTCATAAACTTTTCCGTCTGTTGTGCTACAACCAACTAAATATTGACCCCAATTATCTAAAGACCAAGTTGTGCAAGGTGTCCATATTCCATGGTCAGGTCTTTGCGTACCATAGTTTCCTGTTCCATAAACATAATTACCATAAGAAACATTCTCAACTGCGTCATCATTTCCTGTTGTAAAACCAACTGGTGTTATGTCGTATTGTTGACCTTCAATAGTGTAGTAATAAAGTTTATTTGGTGTTCCTACAGCTAATCTTCTGTTTCTATTGTTATCAGTCCAACTAACCATTTTTCTAGCTTTACCTATTACTGTAGAACTACCTAGCTGAGTCCAACCTTTTACTGGTTGCATAGCATTATTATCCCAACGAACTAAATTACAATCATGCCAACGACCTTTTGACTGCAACTCTGTTCCGTTCTTATAAATTCCACTTGGTATTTTTAATTCAACATAAGGCATTATTTTTATCTCTCTATCAAATACAATATTTCACTTATCTTCATAGCTGTAGCTTTTGTCGTTTTTAAATCAGGAGCTACACCATCTCGATAAGTTACTAAAAGAACACCCCAAGCATCTTCTGAGGACATAATAGGGCAAGCAGTATTAGGCACGCTTCTATCAAGAGAAGTACATTGGCTTAAAACAAAATGACCAATAACATATTCATCACCTTCCATCCAATATCCAGTTGGTAATAAATCAGCACTATTTCTTGGTTCATTAAATAAAGGAACTATATTTCGTGCATCAATCCAATCATATAGCCAAATTGATTCAATATCTCTGTTTGACCTAAGAAGTTTAGTAATTAAGTTTTCTACTTCTATTTTCTTTTCTGGCTCTTTTTCATACACTTCTACTATTGGAATCTCAGTATCTTCTTCAACTGTAAAACTTGTATATTGTTGAAAACCTATATACCCAATTATAGCTACAATGATAAGACTTGTAATCTTCATAACAAAAGCTGACCAGCTTTGTTCTGGTGATATAATGCTTTTTATTGCTTCTATAATATTGTTCATTTTCTAAATTTCTCCATACCCCTAGACCCAAAATAAAAGCAAATTACCGAACTCATGAGTCCAGCGTCATAATCTGTAAATATAACATCAATAACTTTGTAAATTTCTCCACCATCAAAATAAATTTGTAACACCGCCAATAACTTTACTGTTAGCCAAAGAGTAATAATTAAGTAAGCTGATATAGGTCTTACAGTAGAGCTAAGAGTAACAGCCCAAGTATTAGCCCTAGAAGTTAAACTTTGAGCATGAGCATAAACACCAGCAACCTCTGCTGTATCTGTTTTTGCTTCTTGTTCTTGAACTTTAAACTTAGCTTGAGCTTCTAACATTTTTAACTGGTGAGCGTTTTGCTGTTTTGTTTTCCATACATCAATAATTGATGGAATTGTAGAACTAGCAAAACCAATTAAACTTCCGACTAACCCAAACACGACAAACACCTTTCAAAAGATTCTTTAGTAGATTTTTTATTTTCAAAATGAGCTTCTGATATTTTTAATGTAGCTCCTTTTATCTCCTCTACTGGTTTAAAAATAATTACATTTTCTTTGACTGCGGCTAAAGCTACAATATCAGTATCTGTTTTGGTTAATTTTCTTTTGGCTTTTCCAACAGAGGTAGAAAAATTATAACGAGGTCTGCCACCTTTAGCAGAATGTTTGTCAGTAGTTCCAGAGCATTTGACCTGTATTCTTAAAGGTCTATCTTTAACATTAACTATAATGTCGTAACCTTGAGCATCAACTAACGAAGTGTTGTAGCCAAGTTTCTCTAATTCAAAACAAACCATTAATTCACCAACTCTGCCTAACTGCTTATTATTATTGCCCAAACATCTTTCCAAATAAGCCAACAACAGCCGCAGATATACCACTTGCTGTTAAAAATATTCCTATAACAACTCCTTTGCCTGATTTAAACTGACCTTCTAAAGAGTCTATTCTTGTATTTAATCTACTAACTTGTTTTTCAAGACTTTCTACTGCTTCTATTAATTTGCCTTGTTCAAGTTCTGAAAGACCACTCATTTAACTGCTCTTTTTTTTCTTTTTGTGATTGCAGTCATAATGAACATTGTTAAAATTCAAAGCTAAAATTTTTACTGCTTTTTTTGCCTTTTCAGGTAAAAGATTCGTAGGAACAAAGCTACATATCAAAGATGATATTGTAACAATGCTTGTTAATATTAATAATAATATAGTCATAAAAACTCCTTTTAATTAAGTACAACTTCTTCTTCTGGTGGACCAGGTCTAATACTTTCAGGTATTGGGGGTAATACAGGATTTTTGTCATCTGGGTCAAAAGTCCAATCTTCCAAATCTGTTATAAATTGTTGCCAAGTTGCTTTCTTCGTGGGGTCTGTTTCTTTAGACTCGTAATCTTTTGCCAATTCAACTTGTGCATCTCTTTCAAGAGTCAACTGCTGTTCAACGAATTGTTGTTTTTCAGCCAATGGCTCACCTGTTAATTCAGTCTTATTTTCAACAAGAGTCCATGTTTCATCAACTAACTCTATTGTAGATTCTGCCATTCTTTCATAAGGTAAAAGAGAATCTTCAAAATCATTATTAAACATAGCAGAACAATCCACTAAATGATAATTTAGAGAAGGGTCATGCACATCAATATTTCTATAATTGATTAAGTCAAACTCATCTTCAACTATATTATTAACAGGTTGACCATCTATAATCTGAACATAATATTTTCTATCTTCAGGAGGTGTTGCGTTTTTTAAAGTCATTTTCTATCTCCTTTACACATCTGCTGTATTAGTTGAAGGGTATGCTCTGCCTTCACCCCAAATAATTCTTATACCAGCCGCTTTTCCTTGACCTGCACCTGAACATGGACCCCATCCATACCAAGCACCACCGCCACCGCCACCAGAGCCATAGTTACCACCAGCTTTACCTGAAGTTGTGTTGCCTTGCGTAGCATCTCCGCCATCGCCACCGCCAGAACCGCCTTTACCGCCACCAAAAGTAGGGCTACTAAATGTGCCGCCAGCACCATTTGTTCCTTGTCCGTTAAGACCTACGCCACCGCCACCAGGTCCGCCACCGCCACCGCTATTTGAGTAACTTGCCATACCACAACCACCTCCGCCAGCTCCACCAGAACCATCACCACCAGCAGTTTGGTTACCAGAACCACCATTACCACCAGCTCCAGTATATCCACCAGCACCAGCACCAGCAGAAGAATTGTTTGGTGAACCTTGACCACCATTATTTTTAGTATCTGCTTTTGATTTAGATGATTGACCTTGTCCTGGACTTTCAGCACTATTTACATAAAATAAATAAGAGGATTCAGGAGCAGAAGAACCAGAAGAACTTGTTGTTATGCCACTAACATTTCCATAAAAAGTCCAACCATATTGTCCGCTTTGGTAATATTGTTGCCAATTAACATAATAAGTTGTTCCTGGAGTAACACTTACATTATTAGAATAACCAGAAGCTCCACCTCCTCCACCTACACCTGAAGTTACCTGATTACAGTATGAAGAACCACTACCACCTCTGCCTACTCCAAATATTGAAATTGAGGTAACACCTGGCGGTGCTGTCCAAGAAGTTGAACCACTTGTGCCTGTAGCATACCATTGACCAGCTGTTGCGTCTGATTGAACACTATTTGCTGTGGCTGTTCCAGCATCATTGGTCAAAGTAACAACAAATCTAAATTTATAACCAGCATCACCTGAAGTTAATGTATAAGAATTACTTGTTGCTCCACTTATGTTTGACCAAGAAGTAGCATCTGAACCTCTTTGCCATTGTCTAGTGAAATCACCAGAGGTATTCCAAGCTCCGTCTGTACCATATAGAGTATTGTTGTAAGCATTGACTGGAGTTGAGAATCCCATACCAGTATGATTGCTACATTTTATCCACAAAGTTGAAGGAGCATTGCTTGCCACAGCAATTCGAGTATAAGCACCAGATTGACCTGGTGTTCCAGAAGTTGTTACGCCATCAGTGTAATCAGAACCATCTTCAGAGGTACTAAACCTTAATGGATGTCCTGAATTACTTGCGTCTGATTGGTCAAATGTGTAAGTAAATCCTTGATATAGTTCTACATACAAACTATTTTGTCCATTTGCATAAAACTTATTACCACCAGAATTAACTACTGTTATTGTAAAAGTTTCATTTCTTGGTGTAAGAACTGGAATACTTACATTTTCAGGTTCAATAACTGCACCTGAAGCCATAATCATATTGTTGCCTAAACTCATTTTTTATCTCCTAATTATGACATATCTTGAGCAGAAATAAATCCATACCAATTAGTTCCGCCATCAACTGTCATTAATACAATTACATCATGGTTAGAACTTGATAAAGCTGGTGCTTGACCACCTGCCCACTTAACAGCAGCTCCCCATGCAATCGTATATGATGAACCACCTATTTTAAGAACCATGCTGTAAGCATCTCCAGAAGCTGGTACATTTGTAATTGTTAGTGTTGTGATGTTTTGCGTAGGTGTAAAAGAAAAAGCATTTCCTGTAGCACAATCTAAAGTTAATGTTCCTGTTGATTGTGTAACATTGTTACTTGTTTCTCTTGTACTTGTTGATTTTAAAGTTGTGGCTGTAACTGCACCAGCTACAGAACCACCTATTGTTACTCCGTCAACTGTACCACCATTTATATCAGCAGTAGTTATTGTTCCAGCATTTGATATAGTAGCACCAGTAAAGTTAATTGTTCCTGTGCTTGTTAAATCTGTGGCTGTAATAGCTCCAGCTGCGGTTGCACCAATAGTTACTCCGTCAATCGTACCACCATTTAAATCAACTGTTGTTACAGTTCCTAAATCAGAAATGGTTGCACTAGCGGCTGATATAGCCGCAGAATCAAGTGTAACAGTTCCGCTACCTACTAGAGTTCCACCTACACTTAAAGTTTTTCCTGAACCGACTTGCAGTCCGACTGAAGTTCCTGAACCAGCTGCGGCAAAAAGAGCATCAAGAGAATCTAAATCATTATTGATTTTAGTTCCCCATGTGTCCGTAGAAGCACCGACTTCTGGTTTAGTCAGATTCAGATTTGTTGTTGTTGTATCTGCCATTTGCATTTACTCCTTAAAAGTTATGCCGCTACCTTATAGACTTCGGTCCATGTTGTAGAAGCGTTTGGTTCATCAACCCATTTTAATCTTGCACTAAAGTTTGTAGATGATTGGGCTGATATATTTGAAACATCTATAAACACTATTCTATTGCATACAGCCGTAACTGTAGAAACTCCATTAATAGGATATGGATTACCACTAAATGTAACAGTTCCTATTACACTCAATGATGAAGTAGCTTGTGCTGGTATTATACCACCGCTTACTACTTGTCCTAATAACGAAACAGTTGCTACAGCATTAACTGTTATTTGTGGTGATGCTACATATCCTCCTACAGCAGAGACAGTAGCGACAGCATTAACTGTAGCACTTACATCTCTAATTGTTCCAGCAGAATAATTACCATAACCATATTCACCAGAAGAATAAGTATCTACAGGGTGAGCCGCAGATAAACTTAGACTTGATGATGAAGTTGAAGATATTTGACCACTATCGGTATATCCCCAAACTCCGTAAAGATTAGAACCATAGCCACCTCTCCCATAAGCTCTAAAAGCTCTATTTGTAAAGCTAGATGAAGCTGTTATTGTGCATGAAGCGTCTGAGTAACCCCATTGCCCATACACATTGGAAGAATATCCACCTTGTCCATAATCTCTAGTTCCAGACATTTGATTCCTTATGTTAAATCAATATCTAAATCACCAGCTGGTACTCTAAACACATCACCAGTTGATATTGGTTTTTGTGTAGCTAAAGTTCCTACTGCATATAAGTTACCACTTGTTGAAGCATCTAATACACCAACTGCTACGACTGTTCCGTAACTTGCTGTTGCTGTTGAATATTCTACAGCGGCAGTATTACTAGATTGACTTCCTGTTGTGGTAAAAGTAACTGTTTGTCTTGCATACCCTGTTCCAGAAGTTGAAACCTCAGTACCACCTGTTCCGTCATCACTTGGCGCTACAGTATATAAAGCCAAATAAAGTGTAGAAGCAGGAGTAAAAGTTGTTCCTGAAAAAGTGTGGGCAAGAATTTTGTTTTCTAAATAATCGCTAAAACTCATTTTAATCTCCTTATTGTAATGCGGGTGCTTTTATTGTTAAAGTTGAATCGCCTACTCTTGCCTTTTGGTCTGCGATTTCTAGGTCCTTAACTAATTTCTGATACAAACTAGACCATAATGCTATCCTTGAATCATCTACTAAATATGGTGCTGATTGTAGTAGAGTTCCGTATAAATATATACCAGGGCTACTATTCATTAACCAATTAGTTGGGTTTGCATCAGTTAAGTTAGGGATTTTGCTATAGTAGGTTATTTCTCCTGTCAGCGTTGTTGAATCAGGAACAGGTAAAACTTCTAGTTCTTGACCTACTATTGTATAAAATTTTGGTGTACCACTTGTGGTATAAGTTTCTCTGAATTTATCAAGATGTTCATTTGTGGTAAATTCTAAAGTTACTACTGGATTTGCTTCAACAACAAAATCTACTGTTTGCAACCAGTCGGCTGGTACAGCACTATACTGAGAATCAATAGTTGCTGTTGCTCTTTTAATCATTTTTCTATTTCGTATTTCTTCATTAAAACTAGATTCAGCTAAAGTAATAAAATCTGGTATAACTGTAGTTAAATCAGTTCTGTTAAGCCAAGCTGCTATATTTGTTTTTAAATCTGAATAATTTACTAAAGCCATTAAACAGTTCCCTCTCTAGTTCTAAAATATTTATTCTCAGGGTCATTAAGCCATTTCTTAATAGCTACTGGGTCATCTAATATACCCTTTTCTTTTAAGTCATAATAAACCACCATAGGGATAGAAGCGACTTTGTTCCATTCACCCCATTTAGTTCTTTTATCGGTTTGTTTAAGTTGTTCTTTATTATCATTTATAATTGCAGTTACATCTTGCTCTCTTGAAATAACGAAATGATGGTCATTATTTCCAGATATATCTTCTTCAAAAGTAAAATTGTTTGAAATTTTAGTTTTGTGGTCAAAACTTATTAGTCTTTTGTTTTTCATGTTCAGTTCCTATGGGGAAGGCTTTTACACCTTCCCCTCACCTATTAATGATTATGCTTCTGTTAAGTCAGCAACAACTCCAAGAGCTGCTTCATTTTTAACTTTAAGACCATACTCAACGAGTAACATTCTTTTTTCTGCATCACCAGTTTTAGCCAACTCAATACTTTCGATAGGTCGAAGTATGGTAGTTGCATAAAACTCAGGGTCAAGCACAAATGCGTCTCTGTCTCTCTGGAATCTATTTGGTACGATATTTACAGTACCAAAATCTGAAACATAAATGTCAGCTGCACCAATAATGACTCCAGCTTCTGGTTTTGATATTTCATAACGATTAGCTGCAATTCCTGTGAAACCAGAAACTACTGTTTTGTTATGAGGACCAACCATAAGCATTTTTGGAGTTCCGCCTTGAGTCCAAACTTTTTCAATTACATCATTAAGCATATCTATTGTAAAAGCTCGTCTATTAGCGTTTGTAGCGTCTCCAGCTGCTGCATTAACAACACCGCCAGCTACTGTTGGGTCTGTACCACCAGTACCTCTGTTGGAGTTTGTTTTTAGCCAAGCTGGTAAACCAGCAGTTCTTCTAGCTGTACCAGTACCACCACCTACTGCTGCTTGGTTAGAAAGCAAAGTAGTTTCTTGGTCTCTTTTTAATTCTTGACCCATTTTTGTAATTTGGTAAGCAAGCTCGCTTGTTCTTCCAGCAGCGTCAATAACAGACAAGTTGTCTGCTAAAATGATTAGCTTTCTTGAAATATTGGTGTAATTACCAATTCTTGTTGTTGGTGCTGTAGCTGGAAAAGTAGCAATGTCATCACCATCAATTTGATAGTTAGCTGCTGCTGCTGCAAGTGAATCTGTTTGCCATTCAAAAAATGTATTTCTAACAGTTTCTCTGCCACCATTTGACATAAATGGAGTTTCTTCTGGGCTAATATTATAGATAATATTAGATAGTTCTTCTCTGATACCTATTGAAGCGTATCTTGTGAAGGTATTTGCAATAATTGCCATTGTATTAGTTCCTTATAAATGTTTATTCGTTTAACAACATGGAAACAGCTTGAGCTGCGTCTTGCCATTTCCCACTCTTTTTTAAGCTAGAGGTCGCTTTCTTATATTTATCTTGAACTTTTGGTGCTAGTTTCGCTCCACTTTTCATAACCCTAGTTCTTCTTTGTGGGTTATTTTTTTGCTTAGAAACTTTTCTTTTGCCTTTATCATACAACATTGCTTTTCGTAAAACTTTCACATGGTCAGCTTTTACTAAAGCAGATACTTCTTCTTCGGAAACTCCCTGTTTAATTAAATAATTTTTTAACTCAGTTCGTTCCTTTGTGGCTCTTTTTTCGTCTTTCCATTCTGGAATAACTTCTTTAAGCCTTTGAGCTTCTTGAGATAGCAAGGTCTTATATTGTTCCATTTGCTCTCTCTGTTCAATCTGGGCTACTCTTTGCTTCTCAGCTTGAGCAGCTTGAAGTTTTTCATTCTTCGCTTGATTAAAACGATTCCACTCATGTTGTTGTCTGCTGGCTTCAATGGGGTCTGATTCATACAGGCTATCCCAATCAGGCTCTGGCTGAGAGTCCATATTCTGTATTTGACTCTCTAAAGCACTCAAAAGTTGGACATATTGCTGCCGTTCCTCTTGTACTTGTCTAAACTCAGTGTCAAACTGCTTTCTTTCTTGCGCAAGTTTTTGACTTTGTTTAGTAAAATGCTGTTGCCTTGAATATCCATTCCGCAATTCATCCAGCGGTACA
>Ga0163180_10001681_pt1 | contig 12522 bp, 21 predicted proteins | sample AtlANTMetagenome_2_FD_109647 | JGI IMG/M metagenome (GOLD analysis project Ga0163180, IMG submission 109647) | Marine eukaryotic phytoplankton communities from the Atlantic Ocean - Atlantic ANT 4 Metagenome | ecosystem: Environmental > Aquatic > Marine > Oceanic | place: North Atlantic Ocean...
ATGAAATAATTTTATTATCAGCACTATTAGGGTCTAATCCCACAGGAACTTTATCAAAGCCAGTCAATTCAACTTTAATTGTCTGATCTATCCCTTCTATTGTTATTCCGGAATGCAAATTTCCTTTTTTGCGAAGTTCATCTAGATATCTATTGACATATCTAGCATTCTCGCCCAATATTCCTTGTTTATCTTTAAACCTGTCTATCTCATCTAGCACTACCATTGGGATAATGACATCGTGATTTTTAAACGCGTGTATTGAATTTTTATCATAAAGCAACACAGATGTGTCTATTACGAAATTTTTTCTATTTTGCATGACATGCTCCTTTTATGTACATCTTATCCTTAAGAAGATAAATTTTTAATATTGAAAAAAACCTTTGTAGGAAATTGTTATCATGAAATGTTTTGAACTTAATAAATCTAAAGGCGAATCTTGCCAAAAGATCGATTGTAAATATTGGATAGAGTGTGAAAAAGAAAGCAACTGTACTATTATAGCTGCTTCTGCTGGCCCTAGAACCTTGCAGGAAATAGGAGATATTTTTGGCGTGACCAGAATGAGAATATGCCAGATTGAAAAAAAGATATTGGGAAAAATATCTGGAATGATAAGTGTGTAGATTGTCTTTAATCACGTTTATAAATATTATATCAATTATTTTTGTTCTGTTATAAGCTGATAGTATTTCTTAGCCATTCTCTCTGAATATACAGAATCGAAAGAAGATATAATAGTGACAATATCCATCACAAAACTTTTTATATCTTCAATATCCTCCTCCGAACTCTCAGGGTTGCTAAAGCTATGATCTATCATGTCGAATAAAAATTCAGAAGCTTTCTCATAATCGTCCATCAGGACTAGAAAATAAGAAATACTACTTGTTAGATCTTCGTACTTAATTGTCATTATTTTTTAAAAACATTTTCTCTAAGTATATTTCTTACTCCAGAATAGGTTAAAATTGGAACAACATAGCCTATTCCTGATATTTTTTTTTGATTTCCAACTACTATTCCCGGAATCTTTTCGTGTGTTGCTGGATTTAAAACAAAAACGAGACTGGAAATTACCAATCTCGCTTCTTTTTTTTTTATCACTTTGAGTTTAATTCTCTATATTTTTATCTGTTATCGATTATTTGCATCCCAGCGTCTAAGCTCAGCATCTCCGTCGTAATCAGCTTCTAGGTCTACTATGTTTCCATAGTTAGGGCCCGGAGTAGTGTCTATCACTACGTTTTCATCAGGGCCTGTGTTTTGAAGAGCATCTTGTACTTTTTGATCTGCCGGTGAATCTGCAACAGGGTCATCAATGATAATATCATCAACTACTTCTCCAGTATCAGGGTCGAGAATAGACTGGCCTTCGGGGTCAGCAAGAGGATCCTCAGAGGTGACTCGGTTAGGTTGATTATTAGAGTACCAGGAATAGAGCCCCCTAGCACCAACAGCAACAGTTACAGATGTTACACCTATAATTCCTCCAAGCATGGCTCTATTGAACATGCCTCTACGCTCTCCTCTCGAAGCTTTTACGAGAGCTTCGTAACCTCTTTTGGCAGCGTTTCTTGACCCTAAGCTGCTTGACCCGAGTCCGTCTTCTATTGCTCGACGCGCTTTGTGAGCATTCTCTATGAGCTGGTCGGTTGCACTTTGAAAAGTAGCTGTCCAACGCTCAGATGCTTCTTGAGTAAGATTTCTGGCTCCCCTGCCCCCAGCATTACCTACTGATCTTTTAGCAATCCTAAGCTCCTGAACAGCGTCAGCAAGTTTAAATATATCCTCAGCCATCTCATTAGTTATATTTCTGCCGCTCACTACAGCATCTTTAAAATCATCAACTCTTTTTATTATGTTAGGTAGATCATCGATTACAGCCATTCCACCTCGAAAACGGCGTCGACCCCTTGGTCCTAATGATGGTTCGGGAGTATCGCGAGCCTGCCTTCTAAGGTTGCTCGCCCTGGTTGCAGCTAAAGATTCTCCGCCAGAATCTTCGATTACTTCTCTTGTCGCTCTTGCTGCGTCACCTGCCTCCTCACCGAGTTCTTCAACTATTTCCCGAGCTCGAGCCTGAACAGCGGGGTCGGCAGGATTAACATCTTTCATAGCATCAGCTATTGCTCGAGCTTCGGAAGGACTTACATTATCTAGCTGGCCTAACGCTTGAACAAGTTCAGTTGCCTCGTCATCAGTTAGCCTCACCACGTCGTCAGCACCAGCCCTGGCAGTTCTCCTACCAAGGGCTCCTAAAGGACCACCGATTAATGGCGCTGTTGCCATGACAATGGCGGCACCTTCATAATCTCCGGTACCTGCAAGCAATAGGGCTGCTGCAGCCTCAGTAAGTGAAAGACCTACCAGCTGCGTTGGGTCAACAAAGCCAAGAACACCTAGAATTCCAAGAACTCCATCTACGAGGCTGATTCTAGGTAGAGAAGACTGGGAAGAAGTTCCTTCGGTGTCATAAGCTGCCCCGGTGGCATCTCCAATATCATACTCTAACAGCTTTTTTCTTTGGTGTCTTCTAAGCTCTTCTTTGATTATTTTTTCTAAGACTTTTTTATTGATTGAAACAGTCATTAATATTTCCTGCGTAAGCTTACAGTTATTAATTATTAGACTGTGAATAAAAAAATCAGCAGACAGTAAAATCTTTTAGATATCTAAATAGAGCTCTTTCCTTGGCTTTTGCCTCCAATACGACATCAAGGGTGTGACCGCAGTCAATAAAAGGCTTGTAGTAGTAGTCACTGTGAGCAGACTTTACTACAGCAGGATTCTCATACTCTTTCTTAGAGTTTGAGTGGTGGCACTGAGGAGTAATACCAGAGGGCCATGTATCTACTGCCATATCCAGGGCTTCTCTGTAAGAAGAATCCTGGGGACCGCACTCAAAGTGGTGTGAATCAAAAACAATTGGAACACCAAGTCTCTTGTAAACACCTTCATAAATCATCTTTGTTGAATAGAGTTTTCCCCGATCATCATTCTCCAGTGTCAATCTAGATTTAACAGAATCTGGAAGCAGCTCGAAGTTTCTGCACCACCTTTCAATAGCACTTTCACGATCCCCGTAAGATGCACCAAGGTGAATATTGATCTTTGACCAGTGATTGCGAGGCATGCCCATAAGATCCATAATCTCACCGTGCCTGGTCAGATCTATAATAGAAGCATCAACAACCTTTTGTTTAGGTGATGTAAGAATATTAAAATGACCCGGATGAAATGATAGGCGCTGATTATTGTCACGAGCAAGCTTTCCTGCGTATTCTAGATTGGCTTTAATACCTTCAAAATCAGGAAGCTCTTCTAGCTCGTACTCTGACATCCACGGAAAGAGGCAGGATGTCATTCTAAATACCTTAATACCCTGCTCGTTGTTCCATGCAACAATCTTAATAAGATCCATGGTATTTTTTAAAGCCAGCTCAGAGGCATAAGGTATGCCCTTAGATAGAAAGGTTCTCTTGATCATTCCCCTGTTGCAAGAAACCTTGTTAGGTTTTCTTGCTTGAAGACTCATATTAATACAAGCATAGCCAAATCTTACAGACATATTATCTCCTATGATAATATTATACTAAAAAATAAAGATTTCTACACGAAATCAGGAAGAAATGGTCCACCAAGATGGTACATTACCTTTTTTCCACTTTGCGAATCTAACTTTATCTTTAATGTAGTACTCTCTATAGCACTCTACAGGATTTTCACTTACCTTGTACTCTTCTTTCATGCAAATTTTAAAAGGAGTTTGACCTTTCTTTTTAATACCTGGTGGCTTATTTTGTTGTAACCAATAGTGCGTTTTAAAAGCTTTGTGAATCTTATCGTACCTAAAGCTAAACTCTCTGCAGAGATATAACCCTAGGTCAGAGTGCCATTTATAGTTCTCTAAAGAACCTCTTGTCCAAATAGAGCAAGGGTGATTTGCGTGAGTAAGCTTCCAGGGAGGCTGATTGTCACGAGGAACATTTTCATATAGATAGTGCTGCATATCTCTGACTAATCTAAAATCATCTCTAGATTTTCCGAGTTTTTCTAGCCACCCGAGCCAGTGTGCAGTGCAAAGCATCTGGCCTGACTCTAGTATCATTTTACAAACATGTTTATCGCAGTGATAGGAAGCAGCTAAGCTAGGATCTTGATCTAAAATAAAGATATTCATGAATCTATTTTAATCAATTATCTATAGAATTACAAGCGTTATTTTTAGGCTTCGTTTCTTTCCTGCCAGTCGTGCGAGGCTTCGTCTTCTACTATTGGACCACCAGCTGCCCAGGTATAGCAAGATCTTGCCGAGTGGCACTTGAACTTATGCATCCAGCAATACCCCAGAGTCTCCCAGGGCTGGTCTTTCTCCATGGCTTCGTCTATTTCTTCTTGGCTCATTATCTCACCAGGCATGCACTTTTGCATTCTAGGAGAAACATCAAAAGCTACGCAGTTGTAACAGCGAGATTCTTTGGCAACATCAGGTGTGGTCTTCCAGTGCTCAGCAGCACGCTCCCAGTAATCTTCATCAGACAGGTTAAGTGGACCATACTGAATATACTCTGCTTCAATCGCAGAGTTTCTATTTTTTGTATTAAGCTCGAGATCTTGTGTTGGTGCTGGGCACGCAAATTCTTTTACCTGCTCCCATAGTAGACGAAGCTCTTCTTTAATAATCTGACTAAGTTGCTTCTTCGTGACTTTCATTTATTTTTCCTCATCCTCTCTGTCTTCTTTTTGCTCGCTTCCTTTTTCTGTTCTGCATACTCGTAAGCTCGCTTAAGGCGTGCCTTGGTTTTTGGGTCCTTTGCGTTTTTATAGGCGGCACGTGCGCGCTGGTGTATAAGATTAATTATTTGGGATTGACGCTTGTGACTCTTACTTTTGAAACTTTTCTTTGCAAGTGTTCTTCTAATTGCCGCAGCAGTTCTAAACTCTACAGACACAGTGTCACTTGGGTCCTCGTCGGTATACAATCTTCGACTGCTACCCTTGGGCTTTTTACCAGTTCCTTTTGGCGGATCTGTTTCATTAATTTTTTTACAATTTGCAACTCTTTTACCAGACTTTCCAACTTTAGTCTTAGGCTCTTTGGGGTCTCCGCCACCTGGGCTGTGACCAGGCCAGCATGGGTTATCACTCTTTCCCTTATATTTTTTAAATTCTTGAATAATAATCTGACGTAATTCTCGTCTGGTTATTTTCATTTCTTCTTCTTTTTAGAAGGGCACTTCTTTCTTTTCTTAACTGAGGCCCAAGACTTACTTGGGTTTGCAGAGTTAACTCTAGCGTGTGCCCACTGGTGAGCCGACATCCCTTTTCTTGAGCCAGAAGATAGATAGGCAGCCAAGCCTTTTCTAAACTCTGAGTATACTGAACCTCTTGTCAAGCATCTCTTGTCAGCTTTTTTATCAAGAGATTTTTTAACTGCGGCTGATAGTTTTCCTGCTGACTTTGACTTCTTCTTCTTTTTCTTTTTCTTTTTCTTCTCATCAATTCTATCTTCCACTTCTGCAAGAAGTGCATCAAGCTTAACCTCTTCAACTATATCCTCTATAAGCCTTCTAAGATCTTCACTTTCATTAATGATAGTTGATTCTTTTGTGTATTTTCCAGTATCTTTTCTTGGTTTATTTTTCCAACCAGGTTTTTTTCTAGCTTTCTTTTCCATTCTATCTCTTATCCTTGCAGCTTTTTTGACATCTCCAGCAGCATACGCTGCCGCTGCAGCATCCAGCCCCTTGTCCCTGTCGCTTCCCTGCGGTGCATCATACTGTTTAGGATTTTTTCTATTTTTTGAAGGAGCTTTTCTCTTCTTTCTCTTCTTTTTTTCTTCAAGTATTTCCTCTATGACTTCAAATATACTTGATTCTTCTTCAGATTCTTCCTTGCCAAGAGCTTTAAAATCAGCGCCCGTAATCTCATCCTCAGGAGGCGCTGCTCTGGCTATCTTCATTTGCTTCTTACTAAGCTTTTTCTTTTCTGTTATCTTCAAAACAAGCTCTCCTTCTCCCTTGATTACCCTGTGCCAGCTTTTGGCCTCAATTTTAATTATATCCCCTGGATTGATTTTAAACGGTATCTGGTTATCTCTTTGAAACATCCAACCTTTACCATTGACAACCTCGACGACGCGATCCAGCTGATCCCTGTGCCACTCTAAAGCAGCTTCTGATACTGATGGTGCGAAACTTCTTATTCTAACGTTTTCTGATAGTATTTTTTCTGTATATGGTCTCATCTCTTACCACCAGGTGTACTTTTTCTTTGATCCTGTGAGATGTGGATATCTTCCAAGCCTGCATGACCAATATCTTGCTGAGGTTCTATCTTTGGTTTGTTTACACTTGTGCCTAGCAGCAAATGATTTTCTAGCTGCAGGGTCACTAAGACGAGATCTCATTTCTCTAGATCCAAATGTTACTTTTTTAACTTTTCCGGTCTTTTTGTTTTTAACAAATACCTTGAACTGACCTCCGCTAGAGCCTGAATTTCTGCTTGGTTTTCCTAGCTTTACTTTTTTACCCTGGTACTCTGCTTCTATAATTGTACTTTCATTCATCGGATAATCAAGAGGAACCAAGCCTCCTTCGAAATAATCAAATTCACCAATATCTGTTTCAAAAAGATAATATCTTTCTATCTCATTTGCTTCGTATAGTCCGGCAACCGATAGTTTTCTAGCTTCTCTAAAAAGAGAAAAAAATCCATCGGAACCGGGCCTAAGAATATTTTTATCAACACCGACCCCTCTTGAAGCGTGATATCTTAAATTCTCTGACATGACATGATCTTTGATGTATGTCTCTCTAATTATTTCCAGTATATTTTTAAGGGGTGCTTTCATAATTTATTTCTTTCTATGAAATTGTAAGATCAATCTTTAGGTTAGGACCTCTTTTTGCTTTTTCAAAAGAGATAGTGTGTGTACCTGTACGATATAGATCACTTATTAAACTCTTAATTCTAGTAGTTGCCCAATCGCCAGGAACTTCTCTCCAGCCATCAACACCAAGCGGTCCTACTGATGCTTTAACATTCACCTCTAGGTTTCTTCCTTCCGAGTCTTTTCTTATCCCTCTTAGGGTAAAATTTGGTTCAAAAGTTTTTCCATATTTCACCCTTAGGCTGGTAATTCTTGCTGTTGTTGGACTATTTCTATCACCGTATTGAACAGTTCTACCGTCTTCACCTATTTTAAGCCAGCCCCAGCTCTTTTCACCCTCGCCACCAGGAATTCCTCTCATGCAGATCCACTCACCTAAAATATTCCGACCTCTCCACTGCCGCCTTGCAAAAAAGTGCTGCTCATAAACATCATCAGAATGAGGTCCTGTCGGAGCTCTAGGTTCAAAACTGCCTGCATCCTCTCGTTCAAGCATAAGTTCTTCTGATATTATTTTTACAAGCTGTCTTTTAGTTATTTTCATTATCAATTCCTTTTATGATAACCTTTTGAACTCTTTCTTGACTCCACAGATCTTTGAACCTCCTCGGTTGGGAGATCAAGATCTTCTTTAAGAATCCATAGAGACTTCTCTATTTCGTCTGTAATATCTGGTGTATCTTCCACATAAAATGTCTTGTTTTCTCTATGATTAGATCTTTTTATAATTCTTTCGTACCACTTCATTTTTATTCCATAAAAAAAAGAAACCTTCAATCTCTAAATATTATGGAGAAAAGAAGGTTTCAAAAATATTGATAGGAGTCTTGCTCCTGGTTTTTATCCTACCAGTTGATGCCAGTGGTGACAGCAACCCTATAGTAGTTATTTACATCTGGAACAAAAACGAGATGAACAGGAACACTAAAGATTCCAGCATCTTGAGTCCAGCCAACTGCAGTTACAAGGTGTACGTAGTGATTTTCGTCTGAAGGATCTACAACAGTGACGTTGGCGCCTACAGCAAGCTGAAGAGAATCCTGAATCTCAAAACCAACAAGAGCATTACCTGACGGGAGAATAACACTTTGGTCCAATCCGCTGATTGTCAAGTTTTGAATAAACAGTAAATCAAGCCAAGTACCACCATCCATAGTTTGCTGTGTTTCAAACCCAATTGCAAACATATGTGGTCGCTGGAGTCTATCTGACTCATCTGCCTTGTTTGCATAATTGTAACCAAACCGAATACCCTTGCGAGTAGTCCAGTCCATTTCTGAGGCGCCGCCGCCTACAGCGTGATCGTCTGCATATACGGGTGTTGACAACCCGAGGCATAACATGCATGCCAAAATTTTCTTAAACATATTTTCTCCGCCAATTTAATGGCTTAATAAAATGAGGCACCTGAAACCCGTGCCTCCCTGCGGTTTTACTTAATTACTTCTTTTGAACGAATGAATAAAGCTTTTCAGCCTCAACAATTATATCTTCAGATGTAAAAGGCTCTATCGGTTTGCGCGCATAGTGCCGATCATTTTCTGCAAGAAAGTGCTCATTAGATTCAAGCCTCTGAACTCTCTCACTGACGATACCCATCGCCATGCCCAGCAGTTCTGTGCGGAGCTGGTACCCGCTTTTATTACTATCACTCATTTTTTCTCCTGTATGTGTGTGTAAAGTCAATAGTTAAATTGACCTAGAAATCATACAAAATATTAGCTTCTAGTAAAATACTTGATATTTTTAGAGATCATCTTTGATCTTGTCAACCATTGACGATATTTCACCCGTATCCAGCGCACCGTCATTATTTGTATCTGGGTCATCATCAACAGCGTATTTTGATACTATTTGCTTAACTTTATTTTTCTGCTTAGGAGATAGACCTACTCTCTTGAATTTTAGCTGATAGTGAATTTTATTAAGAAATGTTTTTTCCCACTCGCTAAGATTTTCACCCTGGGAGTTTAATGTATTTTCGATATCTGATATTGTTGAGTCATTAAGCCCAACGTATGACATGGGTCTACGACTTTTTCTTCTATATCCGCTGTATCTATAACCGGTATCAGAAGAAGATCCTCCGCACATTCTTTGAGCTTCTGATCGAGAATATCCCATACGAATGTAGTCTCTAATGCAATCGTACTCTTCTTCTTTTAGCAATTCAATTTCTTCTTTAATAATGCTTTTTAATTGTTTCTTAGTCAATTTAATCATTTTACTACCTGTTTTTATAAATATTTGAGATAACTAAAACTTATTCAATTGTAATGCCTTTTATAATATATTGAACCCTGCCCGTGTTTGGATCTATTCTTATCTCAACCTCTAGCTGAGGAGGATTCTCAACTTCTTCCTTATCCTCGGCATTACAGCCTACACACATATCTGAATCTTCTGGAGTTTCTGGAGTTTCTTCTGGGACTGGTTCAACAGGCGTATTATTATCTGCAACAGCAATCTCTAGTCCAGCAATCAAAAGGAATGTAAGTACAAATACCATCTTTACCCCCTGATATAATTTCTTGTACAAAGCGCGCAGAATGCTACACCTAGTAATCCGAAACCTATGCTTCCAGATACAAAAGAGTTAAATGCCCAAACAGCATTTACCACAGCGCATACTAAACTAACTTTTCTAGATGCTAATAATTCCATTTTTCCTCCATCTATAAGTATGGCTGAACATGGAAACATAAAATGGTGGACCCGGCGGGAGTCGAACCCGCGTCCGCAATAGCTTCAAAGTCAAGTCATTCACAGGTTTGTCTAATTTACTATCACAAATTAGAAAAGATAGATGGATTTTCCCTGCGCTTACCATCCTGTTGCGCCCCACCTGTTTCCAGGGAGCCATTTTGATTTTTTATTTTCGCAGGAGTCTACCTGTTATCTTAAGTTGGGTATCAAGGTCTTAAGAAACCCCGACGAATTAGGCCGCTAAGCGGGCTGCTTCGTAGTGATAATTGTTGTTGGCAATTAAATTTTTGAAACCGATTTTAAGGTCACCTGTTTCGTGAGACCACCTGCACTCTCGTTCTCTCCTACCCCGTCGAAGCCGTTTCGGGCCCAATGTTTAATTATATTATATTTTTAAACTTCTTTATCAGAAAGAAGTGATGACTTAACCAGATCTCCAGATCTTTGCTTTAAGAGTCTTAGACCCTTTCTAGCTCTGACACCGGCTGATTTATTACCATTTGCGTTCTTTAGAACGTCAAGCTCGAGGCTTTCAATTAAAACCTTAAGCTCATTCCACTGACTTACTAGATCAGACTTACTCATAACTTTCTCCTTTATTATATTGTGAGCAACTTGTTTTTACTGCTTTCTTCTTCTGATGATTCTTCAAACATCTTGCAAGATTCAGTAATTTTTAACATGAAATCTCTGTTTTCCATTTCCATTGATAGTAATTGAATTATTTTTACTTTTTGAAATTCATCAACACCAAAGTTTAAAATTTCTGATACAATTTGTCTACACTGTATTGTTTTTTCAATTCTTTTCTCTTCTAGAGTCCTACCATATCTTTTAACATCTTGTTTCATTGTAGTGTATTTTTCCTCGTTCTGTTCTCTATATTTATCTTGTTCTCTGAAATTATCTTCATAAGTTTTATCTGTGTAAAATCACCTAGCTCTTCTTTAGATAAAACTATGATCTCTCCCCATCTTTCCGTATCAAATACGAACTTAACATATTCCCATGTAGGAAGATCACATTTGTGAGCTTCAAGAACAGATGCAATATCCTTAGGAAGACTCATTCTAATATCGACAATGCTTAACAAAGCGCTAGAGTCTTCTGCTCCTCTTACAATTTCCGACTTGCATAAGTCAACAATATTATGAACAACTCCGCAGTTGTTACACTGAGAAAGTTTATGAATAACTTCATCATTATCATCAACAATAGAGAAGACTACAAACTTATGAAAAACTGGATCTCTTCTATTCTTATATTGAGGAAGAATACAGTGGCATTGAATAAGGTGCTTTACCCCTCTCATTTTACTATTTTAGATCTTTAGTGACAGACTCTAGTTCTCCAAAAGCTCTTACAAAACCTTGATCAATTGACTCTGATATTAGAAAAGAAATCTTCTTAAGCTCCTCTTCTCCTATATTAATCTTACCGGTGTTAGAGCCTTCAACAAGATTATTGCTGACAGTCTGCTTTATAAAAGAAACAATAGTGTGAACAGCTGAGTTAATTTCAACTTGTTTTCTGGACATACTTTAATCCTCCGTTTAATAAACTATCCATAATTACTGTATAAGTAAAATATTTATTAACTATCTTCTGCTAGAATGACACCTGTTGAAATAAAAGATGATGCTGTAGCAAAAGAAGTCTTGAGGCATGCTGCTAGCGCCCCGGCAGACATAATTTTTTTATTTTGATGACTAATAGAGTCTAGCACACATTGAATTTGAATCTTTTCTATTTTATTTGAACTGTCAAGTTTTCTTTTTAGCGCTTTTTCAATCAAACTAGTCTGAATACATCCGCTTCTAAAAAATAATCTTGCAGATCTTAAAAAAGCATCAATTGTCTCTATTGACATTTTATTTCTATTAATCTGATTTTGTCCAATTTTAATCTTCACAGATTCAGATGTCATAGATTTTATTCTACTGTCGATGTAAGGTTGCACCTCCAGGATAGATTCTTCTCTCTTTTTTCTTAATAATGACAAGTGAGTTTTAGACATGTTGGTAGAAGAGCTATTAAATATTTTAACATAACTTTCACCTATTTCTACAGAATCTACACTGTTCAAGCCCTTTCTAACAGAAGAAGAAATCAAATCACCCATATCAGAGCTAATTAATTTTGAACCTGAAACTACACATATGTCTTTTAAAATATTTAGTGTTTTATCTTCTATTGATATTTCAAAAGGAATTACATCAAGTGTACCTCTTCCCTTGTTGACAAAGAGAGTGTTAAGGACATCAGGTGATAGACTTCTACAAAATATAACTGCAGGAACATTTTCTTGATTGCATTTTTCTAGAAGGTGGTGTATTTCTGATACCTCTACAATTGCACCATCTATTACTAGGACAATTGGATCTCTTTTTACCCACCTTCCTTTTAAAAAGCCGGGATATGGTTTTATAGAAAATTTATGACCACTATCAACATGTATTGATGTTTCAAAACCATTGGAAATTTCACAAGATATTTCTCGCCTGGCGGAAGAAAGATCTAGAGCAGTTTTAACTATTGATCTTAAAGATTGATCCTCTACTTCTTGATTTATAAATTTTTGAAGATCTTTTTTAAAAGGTAGATAACCGTTATTTTTAATCTCATTTATACAGAAATTAAAGATTTCTTCGCAAGCAATATTGTATTCTTTTATTGACCATGATTGCTCTATTTTTCCATAAAGTTTTTTAATAATTCTTGAAGAAATATCTAAAGAAAGGTCTCCTGATCCAGGAGCTGATATCTCTGAGTTTATGCTATCCAACACTATTGCAGGTTTTATTACTTTATCGAAGCAAATATTACCTGATCTAGAGAGCATTGCAGATTGAATTGCACTTTTTGTAACAAAAGTTTCTCGGGAAGAATGTTTTGCTATAACCTCTTCTCCCCCTGTG
>Ga0163180_10001682_pt1 | contig 12513 bp, 10 predicted proteins | sample AtlANTMetagenome_2_FD_109647 | JGI IMG/M metagenome (GOLD analysis project Ga0163180, IMG submission 109647) | Marine eukaryotic phytoplankton communities from the Atlantic Ocean - Atlantic ANT 4 Metagenome | ecosystem: Environmental > Aquatic > Marine > Oceanic | place: North Atlantic Ocean...
TAATGTTTGCAGCGGGCAGCAGCGCACAGAAGCAGCCGACGAGCAAGACCATTTGGACGACCGCCAGACCCAGATTTAAAGCCGTTTTTCCCCAGGAACTGAGGCTGGAGCCTGTGTGGAAGAGGGTCTGGCGAATCAGCTCGATGGGGCCGGTTTGGGCTGGGCTTTCTTCGGGTTGTCGCAGGCGACGAGCAAGGATCGCCAGGGTGACTGCAGCGGCGATCGCGAGCAGACACCCAAGGGTGAGTCCTCCCATGGCTTCACCAATGCTGAAGACACCTTCGGTTTGAGCAATACCGGTCCATTGTGTTGCACCGGCAGCGAGCACGGCCAGCAGGAACACCGCAAAGGCCAGAGCTTCCAGGAAAGCGGTCAAACCCACCGCGGCTACGCTGGCTGACACCGGCAGGTTCTGTTCCGTTTTCAGTAGCCCAACCGCTACGATATCTCCGCCTCGGATGGGGAGAAAAGAGTTGGCCAGGCCCGAGGTATACCCAATGCCCAATATGGGCAGCAGCGGGCGGGGATGGGTGGCGCAGACAGCTACCCATAGGCGAATCTCGTGAAGTGTGAGGCTCAGCGACTTGATGAGAACCGCAATGCCGAGCCATCCCAAGTGCGCATCGGAGAGGTTGTGAACCACGCGGCGGGGTTCTGCATCGTGCAGCAGCAGCCCTACGATCACCACAGACCCTGCAAGCTGGGCCAGCGCAATTCGTCCCCGGTTCCTGGGGGCAGCCTGTGCTGCTACATCATTGGGGTCTTTGGATTCCACGCGTATCGAGCCTACCACCCGAGAGGTTGAGGTTAGAATGCAGCATCTTGGAGGGCTGTATCCAATGTCTCGATTGCTTCTGGGTTCTTTTTGTTTCTGTTTTCTTACGGCCTGTCCACCACCGGCCCCTGATGACTCGGGGGATTCGGGGGTGGATGATTGTCTCGCCACCTGTGTGGGGGAGCTCGTTGTGCGGTTTGCTGACGGCCGCTCCGATTTTCAGGTGCAGCTCACGGCAGAAGCCCTTTTCAGCACTTTGAATCTCGCTTGCCCGGAGAACATCGCTGCGGGCGGTCCGGGAGAAACCACTTGTCTTGAAGATGGCTTTTCCGTGTTGGCCTCGTCGTATGTGTATCCGGAGATCCTCCAGCTGAAGGTGGACGACGCAGACCCCATCGCCCTTGCCCCCGAGTGGGCGCAAGAGACGGTCTGCACCGCCACGTGCAGCTCCGCCGAAGTGGTCGTCGACTAGACAACCATCGGCGGGTAGCGCAGTGTGTTCGCTTAGACTCGGATCAGCTGCTTGCAGCAACCAGCCAGACGTCGAACACCAGGTCGGCACCGGGAGGAATCTTGCCTCCAGCGCCGCGGTCTCCGTAGCCCAGGTTGGCCGGGATCCGAAGTCGGGCTTTACCGCCTTCCTTGAGGGCCAGAATGCCTTCATCCCAGCCAGGGATGACCATGCCTACGCCCACAGGAAAGTCCAAAGGCTTTCCGCGCTTGGATGAGGAGTCGAACAGTGAACCATCGGATGCAAGCCACCCGTGGTAGTGCACGCTCACGTTCTTGCCCTTTGTGGGGGCAGCGCCAGTGCCTTCGGTGATGGTCACGATGGTGAGACCTGTCTCGGTGGTTTGAGCGGCCGACTCATCGATCTCGGGAATGCCGTTTGCAACGGGGTCCCAGGAATCCGAGGCGTACGCGCCGCCGCTTGAGGCTTCGCCACCTTGAGGCGCAGGTGCCTGGGCGGGGGCGGGTGCTTCGGCAGGGGCCGGAGCTTGAGCAGGTGCCTGAACGGCGTCGCCGCCACAGGCAAACATCATTGAAATAAGCAGGTTCATGTCTTCCTCCAGGCAAGCGGGTTAGCCCGCATGGTAGGCAGACGCCAGCCATGGAGGCACAAGGTGTACAACATTCGCAGTGAGACTCTGGGTATTTGGGTGGATCTCCGTCGCATGGGTTTGTCCCCAGAAGACGCAATGGACCCGGCGCTGGATGAAGCTGTGTCCGCGATGGAGGCTCTCGAGTCTGGAGCGATCGCGAATCCAGATGAGAATCGACAGGTGGGTCATTATTGGCTGCGAAACCCGGATCTGGCTCCTGATTCTTTGGGAGGCGGAATCGAATTGGCACTTGAGAGGGTAGAGGCCGTCGCCCAGGAGTGTCGTGCCGGTGATTCGCTCAAGCATGTGGTGCTTGTGGGGATCGGGGGCTCGGTGCTGGGAACGGAAGTGCTTGCGCAAGCCTTGTGTGAGCCGGGAAACCTGCCTCGTCTCTCCGTCTTGGACAATACGGATCCAGATGGGATTGATCGGGTTCTCTCGGGGGTCGACCTCGCTTCTTCTGTGGTGGTGGTGGCTTCCAAGTCGGGGGGGACCATGGAAGTTCGAAATGGATTGGCGGAAGTGCGGGCCGCGTTCGAGCGGGCTTCGGTGGATTTTCCATCTCGGGCGGTAGCGGTCTCTCTGGAGAACTCCGCTCTGTGGAATCGCTCGATTTCCGAGGGCTGGCGGGCGCAGGTGCCGGTCTGGCCTTGGGTGGGTGGACGGTTTTCTGTGACCAGTGCGGTTGGGCTGCTTCCTCTTGCGTTGCTGGGAGTGGATGTGAGGGGCCTGCTTGAAGGCGCCCGGCTTTGTGATGATTGGACGCGCTCCCGCCTGGACAATCCAGCGCTTTACCTGGCTCTGGCTTGGCACCGTGTGGGGAACGGGCGAGGCGAAAAATCGATGGTGGTGATGCCCTATAAGGACCGCCTTGCAGTCATTCCGCGCTGGATGCAGCAGATTGTGATGGAGTCCATCGGCAAGGAGCTCGATCTTCAAGGCCGGACAGTCCACCAGGGATTGACCGTTTATGGGAACAAGGGCAGCACGGACCAGCATTCTCTGGTTCAGCAGCTCAGAGGGGGGCCCAATGATTTCTTCGCGACGTTTGTGGGGGTGCTCTCGGACAGGCAAGGAGAGAGCGTGGAGGTTGCCGAGGGAACGCATGCAGGAGACTGCCTGCTCGCCATGATGTTGGGGACTCGTCGCGCACTCTCTGAGGCAGGAAAGCACTCGCTGACGGTGGTGCTCGATAGAGTGGACGCCCGAACCATGGGCGCAGTGATCGCCTTGTTTGAGCGTGCAGTGGGGTTTTACGGAACCCTCATCGGGGTAAATACCTACAACCAGCCTGGGGTTGAAGCTGGCAAGAAAGCGGCGGATGACATTCTGGCTCTGAGTCGGGATCTGCGGGAGGGGCGAGTCGCCCCCACTGGCGATGACGCGGAGCTGCTTGAAGCCCATCGTGCCATGAACTATTCATGAATCTCAGTTCGTATCGAAAGGCACAGGAATGTCACAAGAAGACTTCCTCGTCCCTCGTTAATTGGCCACTGTCTGAAAAGAATTTTGTTCAAGGAGCAAGAAATCAATGTCTGTTATTGCTGAGTATATTTGGATTGACGGCGCATCTCCTACGCAGAAGCTGAGGTCCAAGACCAAGATTCTGCCGAGTCTTGACGGAGCTCCCCAGTTGTCTGACTTTCCGGGTTGGGTTTTTGACGGTTCATCGACCGGTCAAGCCGAAGGAAACGCATCGGATTGTCTGTTGGAGCCGGTCCGGTTTATTCCGGATCCCATTCGCGGCGACGATTGCTACCTGGTGCTTTGTGAAGTCCAGAACCCCGATGGTTCCGCTCATTCGAGCAACAAGCGGGCGCAGCTCCGACGTGTTCTGGATGCAGGAGCGGGCGAGACCGACTCCTGGTTCGGATACGAGCAGGAATACACGCTCTACCGTGGTTCCAGTCCCCTCGGCTTCCCCTCTGAGCGCCGCTACCCTGCAGCGCAGGGCCCCTACTATTGTGGAGTGGGTGCCGATGAGGTGTATGGCCGTGACCTGGTAGAGGCGCACTTCATGGCTTGCTTGGATGCTGGCTTGTTGGTCACAGGTATCAACGCCGAAGTCATGCCTGGGCAGTGGGAGTTTCAGGTGGGTGGACCCGGTGGTGATGCGTTGACAGCCGGCGACCATCTTTGGTTCTCCCGGTGGATTCTCTACCGCATGGGTGAGGACATCGGCGTGTCTGCTACGTTGGATGCCAAGCCGGTTCCGGGTGACTGGAATGGCGCTGGAATGCACACGAACTTCTCCACCGCAGCAATGCGGGCTGAAGGTGGTATTGAGCACATCAATGCTGCGATTGCTCGGATGTCTCAGCGGATTGAGGAGCACCTGGCAGCCTATGGTTCTGGCTACGAGATGCGTTTGACCGGACACCATGAGACTTGTCGTTACGACGAGTTCAAGGCTGGTGTCTCGGACCGTACGGCGTCCATTCGGATTCCTGCACCTGTTGCAGCCAACGGCTGTGGTTACCTGGAGGATAGGCGTCCCAACGCGAACGCTTGCCCTTACGAGGTGGCGACGGTCATGTTGCAGACGGCTTGTGATATCGATTGAGCAGCAGCAGCTGCCGAAGCAAGAACGCCCGGGGTAACCCGGGCGTTTTTCGTTTTGAAAGGGCTGCGAGCTACTCGATGGTGCCCTTTACGTTCTCCTGGGAACCCCAGGTAATCCGGAACTCGGCTCTCCGGTTCTGACTCCAAGCCTGCTCGGTGGCGTCGACGGTCAAAGGGCTTTCCTCTCCGTAGGAGATTACGGACAAGCGAGAGGTGCCAATGCCAGCGTTGACCAGGTGGTCATAGACGGCTTGTGCTCTCTTCTGGCCCAGGGCCAGGTTGTATTCGGTGGTTCCCCGTTCGTCGGCGTGTCCCTGGATTTCCAGCTTGATGTCGGTGTGCTCACGCAGCAAATCGGCGTTTAGGTCGAGCGCGACACTGGCGTCATCGGTCAGGTTGGCGGAGTCCAGCTCGAAGAACGTGCGCTTGAGCGCTTCGGTCATTTCTTGGACATGGGTGGGCATGTCGGTTTCGGTTTCCTCTTCAGAAACGGGCTCGACCTCTACGGGCGCCGTTTCTTCAGCGGCGGGTGGAGGTGGGGCCGCCTTCTTGCAAGCTGGTGCGAGAACAAGAAGAGAGAGCGCGAGTGGCAAGGGGAATTGATACATGGTTTTCCTCGGAGCCCTGCGGGGTAACTAAGTCATTCGAGACGCGCAAAGAGGGCGTCGTATTCCTTCAGGGGGTTTGAAGGCTCTTCAAGATCACCTGCATGCGCTCATCGGGCTGCTTTTTAAGCGCTTCGAGTTCGGGCAGTGATCGGGTTTGTGCAGGATCAATTGTCCTCATGGCTCGCAATGCGTGGAGGCGAACTTCTTCCGCTGGGTCACTGAGCAGGGTTCGCAGCGCCACATAGGCCACTCGGTATTCAATCCAGCCGAGCATCCGTGCTGCCTGGGAGCGGACCTGTGCATCGGGGTCCTTCAGAGCATCGAGAAGCTCAGCTTCCAGCGAGCTGCCTTCTTTGTGGTATCCCACGCTGCTGACTGCGTTTGCACGGACACGCGCGTCTGGATCCACCAAGCCTATTTCAATGGCTTTGAGTCCTGCTGTTTGGCTGTATCGGGCCAGCCCGGCCACTGCGGCAGATCGGACAGCTGGGCTGGTGTCATGCTTTGCGATGTAGAGGAGGGGGGCTGCGTCCGACTGGGGAATGCTCGCGTGCAATGCAGCAAGTGCGGAGCGGGTTTCCGGGCCGTCTGCACCTTGAAGCAAACGCTCCGCGACGCTCCAGGAAGCTGCAGGATCGGAAAAGATCTCCGAATGAAACCGAAGGGTGCCAGCCCGAGTTGGCACCGGCCTTATCTCGTAAACAGCGCTGGGTAGACTTGGGTTGAGCCGTGTGCTGAGCGCAAGGCCAGCTGCATGACGTACTCGCCAGTCTTCGTGGTCAAGCTGCTGTTCCAGCGCAGTCGTGGACAGCTCGGCTTGTGGAGGTGCCGACCAGGATGCAGGGCTCATGACCATCAAGCAGAGGAATAGGCTCACAGTCGATCCTCCAGCAAGTGTATGGCTTCTTCCCACCAGGAAACACTGGGTGTCCGCTCCACGTTGGACCCGCAATGCACCTCGCCCAATCCCATGTGATACACCGCCCAGTCATCCACAAAATGCAGCTTGAGAGAGCTGGGAAGCCTCTCTTGCATCAACTGGATGAAGGGGTCGCCGCTCTGGTCGTTTGAGTTGGCACGAATGAACGGGTCGGGAATGAATAGCGCCGTGTTGTCGTCGGTATCCTGGGCCACGATCAGGTTGGCCATGCCAGGGATAAGCGCGGCTGCGTAGGGACCACACATAGAAAGGGGCTCTTCGAATATCCCCGGGACAAAGATCACGTCATCGTCATCCAAGCCCAGCTCTTCCTTGAAACGCGCCAGCTGGGTGTCCAGATACAACTCTTGAATCTCGTTGTTGAGCTGTCGAAGACCGGGCTCAGTGAGCAGCTCTCCTACGGTGTTGATCCCATAGCCAAGCATGTTCCGCTGCGCGTACTTTGGAAGCGCAGTGGACGGGTCCATTGCCTCAAGCAGTTCCCATGCATCGTCGGTGTTTGTGATCAACAGTCGAAACCCTTTCTCAGAGTCTGGGTCGGGAATGAAAGTGGTGTACTCATCGATATGACCCACACAGAGCCAGGTTGAATCCACCATGAAGGGATCTTGGAGTTGTTGGGTGGCGAGGAAGTCAGTGAGCTGGGGGCGAGGAGTCTCAGCCCCTTTCCCACCGGTATAGACTCGTCCAAACGGGTAGTAGACGCCATCCACGGTGACTGGTGGGCTGACTTCAAGGTTGCCGAAATAATCCAGTGAGCTGCCTCTGCCTTCCCCCCACTCCTGAACAAAAACGTCTGGTTCGACCATCTCGTTTTCCGGAAGGTCGTCCAGTCCAGAGCCCGGCTGGCCTTGTCCATTTCGGATGGAATCGATCACCACCCCCACGTGGTGATCGGGGGTGTCGAGCACTGCCCATTCAAACTCGTCCTGTACCCATGGGTCCCAGTCGTACTGTCTCCCGGCGACTTTGTTGTAGGCATCTCCCAGCTCCCTGGCGTACGCCTGGGCCATTTCATCGTTGTTCTGGACGCCATTGGTATTGGATGGGAACTCCATCATCCAGACGCGCTGGGCCGGATCCAGGTGGTGGTAGATCACCAGTGGGGCAGCGGTGAGGCGCAGTGAGAAGCTCTCTTGGGTCTCTACCTGTGTCACATCGAGCCGGGCTTGCGCCAGGTAGTCTCCGAACTCCACGTGGAGAAGCACCTCTTCTTCCGTTCCAGAGAGGGTCAAGGGAGCATCGACCAGCTCCGCACCCAGAACGTGGGTGTCTCCTTTCCAGATGCGCACATTGTCGGTTTCTCCGGACAGCTCTATCCGAACAGACTCCCCCTCCGTATGCAGGAGGAGCTCGGTCCATTCGTTTTCGCTGTCGCTCCCGCCTTCTTCATCCCAGTCAGCCGTCCCGTCTTCGTTGTCATCATCGAAGTTCGGGGCGCCTACAAGACCTGGGAAGTCGCCGTTTTCAGGCTGGAGGGGTGACACCTTGATGCCTTGAAAGTCCATGGAGAACCCACGGCCATCACCGGTGTCATTGAGGCCACCACGGCAAGCCATGGAGAGCGTCAGAAGAATCAACGTTGCGGGGGTCAGGGTACGCATCTGCGAGGCAAGTGTTCCTTGAAGAAGACGCCACGTCCAGTCGAACACGTCAGAAACGTGACAAGCCCTACATGTTTTCAGACATTTTCCTAAGCCGCATTACGCGCTCAGTGGTGCTGGGGTGTGTGCGAAACAGCTCGGCGATTCCCCCTTCTCTGCCCAGGGGGTTCATGATGAACAGGTGGGCTGTCGAAGGATTGATTGGAACGGGATGGGTGTCGCTTAGGGACTGAAGTTTTTCCAGTGCAGAGCTGAGCGCCAGGGGCTTTCCGCTGATCTGAGCACCGGCTTTGTCCGCATCAAATTCCCGGTTTCGAGAGATGGACATCTGGATCAGCATGGCAGCCATAGGAGCCATGATTGTGATCAAAAGCAGCACCACTGGATTGGTGCCTCTCATTCTCTGTCCACGAAACATCAAGTTCCATTTTGCTGAATTCGACAGCATCGACACGGCGCCGGCTAACGCGGCAGCCATGGTTGCAATCAGGATGTCCCGGTTGCGTACGTGACCAAGCTCGTGTGCCAGTACCCCTTCGAGCTCATCTTGGCTCAAGAGGTTCAACAGGCCTGTGGTGGTGGCGATCACGGCTGTTCTGGGGTTTCTGCCAGCGGCGAATGCATTGGGCGCTTCCATGGGAATGATTGCAACTCTTGGCATGGGAAGCCCGGCTTTTTTCGCGAGCTTTCGGACCGTTCCCACCAGGCGTGGAGCATCGGAGTCCGTGACGATGCGGGCTCGATAGGCTCTCAAAACCACCCTGTCGCTGAACCAATAGGCTGCGCCGTTGATGGCCACCGCCAACAAGAAGCAGCCACGCGCTCCGTTGGGGCCGCCTAAGAGTCCACCAATGGCCACCAGAAAGACTGCCAAGGCCGACATCAAGAGAAAGGTCTTGATTGTGTTCATGAGTGAGTTGTTCCCTTTACTTCTTGAAAGTCGTAGGCACAGACGGGCCTTCCGTCAACCAGGCGATAGGATGTTGGAGATGATTGATGCGCTCGAACCTTCACTGAAGCACTGGCCATTTCTTTCGGGAATGACTGCGGCTCGGATCGATGGGGGGCTGATCAATACTACCTGGAGTGTTGGCCAGCCGCCGGTAGCTGTGGTGCAGCAGCTTTCTCCTATTTTTTCTCCAGCGGTACACCGGGATATCGAGGCGATCACCGCCCATGTAGCAGCCAAGGGAATCACCACTCCAAGGCTCCTTCGTACAGCGGAAGGTGACCTGTTTCATACAGACTCCGAGGGCGTCACCTGGCGTTGTATGAACTGGATTCCGGGTGTCAGTCATCACAGAATTCTCGATGCAGACATGGCGGAGCAGGCCGGCGGTTTGGTGGCTCGCTGGCATGGCGCTGTAGAAGACCTTGAGCATGCTTTTGCATTTTCTCGCCCTGAAGCCCATGACACGCCGCTGCATATGCAGTTTGTTGAGGGTGCTTTGAACGCGCATGCGGAACACCGACTTCTGGCAGATGTAGAGCCGGTGGCTCAAGCCATCCTGAAAGCCTGGGGGGCTTGGGATGGCGATTTGCATGGGAGCCTGCGAATCTGTCATGGCGATCTGAAGGTTTCCAACATTCGTTTTTCAGCTTCTGGAGAGGCGCTTTGCTTGCTGGATCTGGACACCCTGTCTTTTCTCCCCCTCGAAGTGGAGCTTGGGGATGCCTTTCGGAGCTGGTGCAACGCCAGTGATGAAAACACGACGGATGTCTCCTTTGACGCGAACCTCTTTGAGGCGGGTGTGCGAGGGTATGAGCGATTCAGGCCGCTGGGTTCTGAAATGAAGCAACGCCTGGTGCTTGGTGTAGAGCGAATCTGTTTGGAGCTCGCTGCGCGATTCTGCGCGGACGCGCTCAACGAAAGCTACTTTGGCTGGGATGCATCGGTGGCGCCGAGCCGGGGAGACCACAACCTGCTGCGTGCCAAGGGGCAGCTGGCCCTGGCGATGGAGGTTCGAGAGCAGCGCAAGGAGCTGGAGCTTCGACTGGGCCTTCGCTGAACGGGCCGGGTCCGCTACATTGCCTGTCGTGACACGAGTCTTTTTCAGTTTTCTGCTGTTGTTTACAGCCTGCCGACCCGCAGCTGAAGTGCAAGAAGCGCAGCCCTGGCTGGAATTAGAGGCACGACCACTGGAACCATTTCGTTCGTTGATGGAGGTCGACCTGCGTGCGGGCAAGTCTCCTCAGCGCATCGCGGTGCTGGAGAGACGCTCTCTGACGTTCTTGCTGGATCCATTGCTTTCGAAGGTACACATTCTGGATGGGCAGTATGGCCACACTGGGCTGACTCACTGCTTGGATGCATCGACCTGGCCGAAAGTGGCTTCGAGGGAACAACAGCGGGGAAGCTGTGCGCCCGGCCGGGTGGAGGTACATCGAGGATTTGTACAGACTCGAGGCCAGCCTGTTGGGATTGCTGTGGATGAAGACGCCTTAGAGGTTTCCATCGTGGATTCTCTCGGTTGGCTCTATGGGGTGAGCGCAGATGTGCTTCAGTCCAACCCCTGGGACTACCTGCGGCGAGACGATGGGGTTGTTCTTTCCGTGCTTCCCCCGGATGGGTTTTTGCACGCGGTTCGTTTTGAAGAGCAGATCTGGCTGGCTGGAGACAACAAGGTCCTCGTGTATGAGCTCGACGGAACCCTGGTGAGTGAAGAGACGCTTGGGGCGAAAGTGGTGGGCATGGTGGAGTCGGATGGGCGCATGTGGGTAGCGACCGAGCGCAGTGCGGCAGTGGCAGGTCAGCGCTTTGAAATGAGCTCTCCTCTCGGCGGCATTGCTTCGGATGGGTTTGGCGGGGTCTGGTTGAGTCTCCCGGAAGAAGAGGCGCTGGTGCACATGGCTCAAGGCCAGGAGTTTGAGCGCGTGGAGGTCTTTGACATCACAGGGCCTGTCTCAGTCGATGTTGCGTCGGGCCGGGCCTATGCCATTACCGATGACGGGGTGGCTCTTGTGGCGGAAGGAGAACTCTATGGGGAATACAGAGTGGGGCGTGTTCGGGACCTGTGGGTGAGGCCCACCCATGAAATATTGATCCTGACGGATGAGAACCTGCTGGATGTTCGATTCGATGAAGAGTCCCTGCTGGGGAATCAACCGCCTTTGGGGGTGTTCACCACTTCGTTTCTGGAGCAACCAAGGAGCAGCAGCGATGACGTGGGCTGTTCTGAAGGCAGCCTGACCTTGGAGCGCCTGATTCAGCGCTCGTTGCGCAACCGTGAGCTCATCACCGATCTGCCCGGTTCGCTGGCCTTGGGCATTACCCCTCACTATGCGCGGCGAACTCTGCAGTGCGGGATGGATGAAGTGGCCCGGCCGGCCTGGGAGGGAGACCGCATTGAGCCCGGAGTGTTGTATCACCAGCTTCCGGCGGAAGACTGTAGCGAGGAAGAAGGGTGCTATGACCAGTTTATAGAAGATCAGTGGGAGTCTGTGGAGGCACTGGGGATCACGCCTCTCTTTGCAAGTGGAATGTCCAGCCATGCGGACGTGGGGTTGGACTGGATAGCGGGCCTTGCTCGCACGGGTGTGTCTCAGCGCTACTTGTTCTTTGGAGCATCGGTGCTACCGCAGATTGGTCATGATGGTGACCCTCGATCCAAGCAGCCCTGGCCCCAGGACACCCAGGAGTTGAGCCAGGTCTTTGGAGCGGACAGCCTGAACTCGTTTTTGGAGCGGGACCTGGATGGCGCAGTGACGTTCTACCCAGGAGACTCTCGCGCAGCCTTTAGCTTGGCGGGGTGTGCTGGCTTGTTGGTGAGAGAGTGTCATGCTGTGGGGCTCGGAGGGGGCCAGCAGCTGGACTTCAGGGATACCCGCGTGCTGGATGTGCTGCTTCATCGTGCGCTGGCTGTGCGCAGTATGGACGTGCCATCCACATGGAGTTTTCACCTGCCAGATGTGAATACTTATGACTACACGGTGCGGTGTACACGAGAGGAAGGGGTCTGGAGCGGTGGTGAATGCACGGGGGGTGCGCTGCAGGAATGGCTCTTTGATGTCCATGCCAGATTTGTGCTGTCTGACATTGTGAATTGGCAATTGCCGTCGCAGGTGGCTCAACCGGATTAGAAGGTTTCCCATGAGTGATTCAATTTTGATTGGACCTGCTGCGTCCCTGGATGAACCCAACGGTCAGTATTTTGAGCGGTTCGGTATCGGACCGGAGGTGTTGCGACGTGTCATGTCGGCGGCGCTGTTTCGTGGGGCTTCAGATTGTGACCTTTATTTCGAACATTCCCACAGCACTTCGGTGGGGCTTACAGATGGCAAGGTGAATCGCGCCTCTACCCAGGTAGATCTGGGGATGGGGGTGCGGGCACGCTGCGGAGATGAAGTCGGGTATGCCTATACCGAAGACCTCTCTGTCCAATCCATGCTCTCTGCGGCCGCTACGGCGGCGGAGATTGCTGCAGCCAAACAAAAAAGAGAGCCCGTGGACCTGCAGGTCCTGGGACTGCCCCACTACTACCCGGTGCAGAGGCGCTGGGAGACTGTTGGAGTGCATGAGCGGATCCCGCTGGTGCGTTCCTGGGAAGAGGATGCTTTTGCGCTGGACCCACGCATTGAAAAGGTCCAGGCCTATGTGGCGGACACTGAGCGGGTGGTGATGGTTGTGCGTCCCGATGGGCGGTTGGCACAGGATTACCAGCCCATGTGTCGGGGGTTTGTGGTGTGCACGGCCCAGGACAACGGCGTGCGAGAGTCTGCTAGCTACAACCTGGCCTCTCGGGCCGGATTGGAGTTTTTCTCCGACAAGGAACGAACCGATCGCATGGTTAGGAAGGCGGTGGAAAGGACGCTCTTTCTGTTGACTGCGGGTCGCCCGCCTGCCGGTGAGCTGCCGGTGGTGATGGCCCCGGGGGCCTCGGGGATTCTCCTGCATGAAGCGATTGGGCATGGATTGGAAGCA
>Ga0163180_10001683_pt1 | contig 12513 bp, 6 predicted proteins | sample AtlANTMetagenome_2_FD_109647 | JGI IMG/M metagenome (GOLD analysis project Ga0163180, IMG submission 109647) | Marine eukaryotic phytoplankton communities from the Atlantic Ocean - Atlantic ANT 4 Metagenome | ecosystem: Environmental > Aquatic > Marine > Oceanic | place: North Atlantic Ocean...
TCATCAATGATTTCCATAAACTCTTTGCATAGTTGCTCTGCAAGTAGTATGCGTGGTGCAACGACTACAACTGTACCATAATCTTCCAACTGCTTTACAGCATCCATAATCATACAGATGGTCTTACCACCACCAGTAGGAACAATAACCTGTCCTTTGTCATTGTCCAACATTGATTGAATTGCTTGCTCTTGATGTGGTCTTAGTTGCATTAATTTTCTTTAGATGTCTTTATTATAGCGGTAATACTTTCCTCTGTGGGGTTAGTTGTGACAGTTGAATAATTGGTAACATACAAGTGCTGAACCTTTGAACCTGAGTGATCTTTACCTTTACCGAAGTTCTGCATATACTTAAAGTCTTTTGTGTGAATATAATAATCTTTTAACTCTTCACGATAGTAGTCACAATCAGAATGAATGAACAACCATTTTGCTTTTGTATTCTTCATTGCTTCAACAAGTCTTGTATGAAGTGTATCTCCTCCATCCCCTGTGGTGTATCCAAGTCTATCTAAGTATGGTGGGTCTAAGAATATCCAATCATCTTCAGTACACTCATTAATAATATTAATCGCATCCCTGTTGTATATTGTTGCTTTCTTACTAAAAAAGTTGTGATGGTCAGGAGATAGATTACAACTCATTCTCTTGTAGTGTCCGAAAGGTACATTGAATTTGCCCTCTGAGTTATATCTTTCCATACCTGAGAAACATAACTGTCTCACAACGATGTATGCAATAGCATACTCTAGGTCACTATAACTATCAGGGTCATTAATAATATCTCTTGATGAATAAAATATCTTCTCTAACTCATCGTGATTGTATGTTTTGATCTCATCTATTCTTCTTTGTATTGTTGGATAATTATCTCCACCAATCTCTTGATATAAGTTTATAACTGCTCCGTTAATATCATTCAGTACACAAGTATCTCCGTAGTGTAGAGATACAGCAGAACCACCACAAAAAGGTTCTACTATCCGTTTGAACTCTTTGGGTGCAAATTCTTTGATCCTAGAAAGTTCCTTTGTCTTTCCACCTTGATACTTGATAACTGGTTTCATACCAGTATTATAGCATAAAAGTAACCATAGTCAAGATATATTCACATTAAATGAAAGAATTATCCTTATATCACTAGACTTATTAGGTTGTACATAATGAGTAATCATTGAAGGAAAGAAAATCATATTTCCTTCATCTACTTCTGGTACAAATTCAATTGTATTACCCTTTGGGTCAGTAAAAGGTGCTAAAAAAATAGTTGGAATGTGTTTATCTTTATTGAATTTTATATAAGTTATAGAACTATATCCACAAGCACCATGATTATGTGGTGAATGAAATTGAGTTTTATAATATTGTTGAAACCAAACCTCACCCACCTTCATCACATCTAATTTAGCATCTTTTTGAAAATTATGTAATTCATTTTTTAATATACTTTTAACCTTATCTCTGTAAATATCATCATTACCACTTCTATAATCAGTATAAACATTATCAGCATTGACACTAGTGATTTTTCTATTTCCTATATCTTGATTCTTGAAATCAATCGTTGAACATATTTCTAATAATTTTTGTTTCTTCTCTCTCCAATTTTCAATCTTATACTGATAAAAAGGTATGTTAAACATTACTGTACTCCGTTTTTCCAATTTTCAAAATTCCAATGCTCCCATTGACCATACTCCTCATCTAGATTACCATTTGTAACTTCATAAAATCTTTGATCTGGTTTAAATGGAAGTGATTTTGCATAATCCCAAAATGGTGTGTCAAATTTAGAACCAAATTGATAATGCCAAAGTATCATATTTTGTACCTCAATCATTTTTTCTTTGATATGTATGTTGCATTTATCGAAGGAATGTTTTTTAAAAATACCATCCCAAGCACATCTACACAAACTAATATATAACCCTAAAGAAGTTGCTTCAAGTGGTTCAATAAACCCATACATATTGCCTTGAAGAATAGTTCTCTCTCCCACTTTAAAATTTTTAGCAACATAATTATCAAAATGTAGGGTATCAGTAATATAATCTAAATTAAATCTAGTTGTAAAATCAACGATAGCATCATCTTTATTTGTTATTTCTTGATTATATAAGTATCCGTATGAAACACTATCTTGATTTGGTATTACAAATGTCCAACCATTAGGTGTTGCTACACATCTAGTATAAGTCAATTCATGATCTCTATCAAATTTTTTAGATAAAATTACAGTATTAAGTGGATTAATTAAATTATGATAATTGTTTAAATCTCGATTATGTCTCCCTCTACAATCAAATATAACATTTGCATCTATCTCATCCTCTGGATTTTTAATAACCTTTTCTATAATCTTAAAAAACCCTGATTCTAAAACAGTTTTTGATAATTTACTGGGAACAAAATGTATTCCGACACTCATATTGGTAAATGGGCTGAATATTTCTCCTTGTTTCTTTCCCCAACCTTCATATAATATTCCACTTTTAAAAGTTGCACCGATTGGATTATTATGCCAATTCATGTTTAAAGTGTCTGCTATTAATTGTGGAATTGTTAATGTAGTTCCCTGTCCTACCTTTTCAATTGGATGATTGTCAGGACTATGATACATAGTAATCTCAAATTTTTCCAAGTCTCCACTATCTCGAAGGTGTTTATAAAAATGTAAAGCAGTAATACAACCAGCATTACCAGCACCAACAATAGCAATTTTGTATTTCATTTAAATATTATATCAAAAAATTTATTGTTTGACAAGTGAAATATATATGTTATAATAGTGAATAAACTTGTGCATGGAAAAAGAAGATATAGAAGCTACCCTGAATACTGATCCGTTTCCCCACATTATTATTGATAATTTTTACAACGAAGAAGAATTAAAATTAATATGGCAAGAATTAGATTTTTATACACATCCTAACAAACTAGTTCCTGCAAAAGATTATGGTGGTATAGTTGGTTCAACAAATGCCCTTGCACTACAACTTGATAGTTTGTATGCGGGTCACAGAGAAGTATCAAACATATTAAAAGTGAATAGAAAAATATTTGACAAGGAAATATTGAATACTATATCTGGTGTTGGTGGTAGTTTTACAATATTTAAATGGGTAAATGATGATATTACTAAAGTTAGATATTATCATGATGGGGAATATTATGAACCACACACTGATTATACAATGCACTTTCTTGCTTTTTCTTATTTTTTTAGAGAACCTAAAAAATTTAAAGGTGGAAATCTAGTTTTTCCAAAATATGATTATGAATATGAATGTAATAACAACTCAGTAATTATTATGCCAGGTTGGGTAGAGCATGGTGTATCAGAAGTTAGTATTGAAGACTCTGATTACTATGATGGATGGGGTCGATATGCAATCACTTCTTTTATTAATTGTAAAGATAAAAAGAAGTAACTAACTTACACCAATTCCGTCTGTTGCACCAGTTATACTTGGACTACCAACTAGAGTGAAGTTTATACCACTGACTTTTCTAATTGCTGCACCGTTAGCACCTCCAATTCCTCCACTTGTAGTATTTGCATCTTCATGTTCATTACCACTTAGAAAAGCACTATTTCCTGTATCAGCAGAAGTATCGCCAGTATGTCCTCCTTCTCCACCAAGTCCACCATTTATCGTTGCTTCTCCTCTACTCACTACTTCTGCTCCTTCTCCCCCATTTCCAGCTGCAGTTGCTGATCCAGCAGTTCCATTATGCGATGCTCCTTCAGGACTTGTTCCTCCAGCACCACCAGGTACTCCTTGACCACCACCACCGCCACCGCCACCAGCGTTCACTTCAGGTCCTCTTCCAGATCCTCTCCAGTTTCCTTCTCTTTTTGTCTCTCCTCCACCACCTGCACCACCACCACCAAATCCACAAATAATTGATCCACCAGTGGTTTGTATGTCTGTACCATTATAATCAATACCTAATGCACTTGTACCATCTTCTCCTGGTAATCCTGATGTTGACTCACGACCATCACCACCTTTACCACCTGCACCAATAACAATACCACCTGTTGCAACTTCAACTAATACTTCAGTTCCACTATCCCAGTTACCAGTTCTTAATGCTACATTGTTAACACTACCTGTAGCACCACCAATTGTTTTAGTTACATGAATAATTACTTTTTTACCATTAGTGCTAGATGGTTTAGAATTACCTGCACTACCGACTATGGTAAAATTACCAGATGCAACTGAGGCATTATACTTATCATTCTTTGCATTTACACGATTTTGATTTGAAGTGTGTAAATCAATTATAATATTTTGTTTTGCACTGTAAAAATCACTAAATTTTATTTCTTCATTATCAATAGGTATATCACTATTTGCACTTATACCACACCCATCTCTCGATAATGATACTTCAGTCAAAGCTCCAATATCCAGATTATTCATCCTATAGTCACCAAGCGACCTACTAGAATTCTGACCAAATTCATTTTCAATCTCAAGAAATGATAATGAGTTGGATGGTGGATTCGCACCTGCTACTTTGATAGCCATTAACCTGTGACCTCAACACTGGTTACTGTTTCCCAATTTGTTCCATTATGGAATTGTAATTTTCTTAAAGTCGTATTATAAATTAAACCTCCACCCTCTGGTTGATCTGCTTGCACAAGAGATGTACTTGCAGCAGATACTCTTGGTAAAATTATCATTTTCTTAGAAGCTTCTGACAAATCTCCACCAACATCAAGAATAGCATTTGGTTGTGTTGATCCGATACCTACTCTCTTAAATGCTGCATCACCCTGTAAGCAATCAAAATCAACTGAATTAGTTGGAACGGTTGTGTTAATTCCAATTTTTCTAAATGAGGAGATACCACTTGTCGCATTGACATTTCCTGTCAAGTTACCTGTAACATTACCTGTTATGTTTGCTGTAACATTACCTGTTATTCCTAAAGAACCACTGATTGTTACATTACCACCAAGAACTGTATTACCTGAAACATTAAAATTACCACCCACAAATGAATTACTTGTAACTGTTGAAATACCTTGAACATGAAGTGTAGTGGTAGGTTGTGTCTGCCCAACACCAAGACGACCCGTATTTGTTAAGGTCATTAATCTAGAGGAGTTCAATCCCTTATGCCAATGATAATCTCCAACTACTCCGCCAGGATTATTAGCACTTAAATAATAATTAAAGTTTTCAATTCCATAATTTATTATATCAAGTGACTGAGGGGTACTATAATTAGCACCTGCTCCTCCACCGTATCTAAACTCTGCGTTATTTGTATTACCTGTCCCAGACTCTCTTCCAACTGTTAAACCTGCTGTGCCTGTGTCACTGGTGACTTGTATCTCAGCATTACCAGACTTCCTTACCTGAATATCGTTTGCAGGAGTATCAGTTCCAACACCAATCAAAGGTGAATTAAGTTCTGTTGTTGCAGTAATTACACCAGATGCAACGATGTTAGTTGTATCTAATTGATTGTAAACAGTAACACCGACTCCAGAAGTAACAAACCTCTTTGTTCCAATGTGATATAATTGAGCACCAAAATTTTCCTGAAAATCAGCAATATTAGCATTATCAGCACTATTTCTTATCTGCGTAAGTTCACTAGTTATTCTTAAAGGTTCTGAATTAGAATTTTTAATATAACTATAACTATTTCCACTAGAATTATGATAAATCTGTAAATCTGAATTATTACCTATTCTAATTCTAGCATTATCATTAAAGTCTAAAGAACTATCCGATTTATCAAATTGAATAGTACTTGCAGCACCAATAAAGTTTACATCCTCATTAAATGTAGAAACACCAGATACATTTAAATTAGTTGTATCTAATTGAGATGTTATAGTAACACCAACACCAGATGTGGAAAATTTCTTTGTATTACCATAATATAAATCTACTTGCTGACCTTCAAAAAATACTGCTTGAGTTTCATTAATTGCTGCATTTTTAAATTCGATTGTACTACCACCAATAATTAAATTACCAGTTCCAGTATCACTAATAATAGAATTTCCACCACTCGCTGTTGAATGATATATCTCTAGATCTCCACTATTACCAAATTGTGCCTTTACATTATCACCAAGATTAATAGCACCAGTATGAATACCTTGAGTATTACCAGTGAGATCTCCAGTGACATTACCAGTCAATACTCCAGAGAATGTGGTTGCAGAAATAATACCTGACGCATTTATATCACCAACTGAACTTATACCTACACCTCTTCCTCCAACTATATCAGGATTATCACCAATTTGAATTGTCGATTTTGGATTTGTAGTTGCAATACCGACTGTGCCACCTGTGTTGTAAATACTACTTACACCAAATCCAGCGTTTGTATCTTGCCACTGAGAGGTTGGCATATTTAACAAATTAGTTGCATCACCAAAAAATGTAACTATTCCTGATCCTGATGCTGTAATAATTCCACTTTTTATACTTACACCAGCACCGATTATTTGAGTTGGAGAAACTTCTGTAATAGTAAGAACACCAACTGTAGCATTAGTGATGGTTGCATCGCCAATTATCTTTATATTTCCACGAACATCAAGAGCTTCTGTAGGCACGGTGGTTCCAATACCAACCAGACCAGTAGCCGTCACTAACAGGTTATCATCATCTACCTGTACACCGTTACGAAAATTAAAATTCTTCTTGATATTTGCCATCAGTTATATTTTTAGTTATTTATTTGTTTTCAAGAGCATTAACTTTAGCAGTCAATTCTTTAACTGCTTCAATTAAAACTGGAACCAATCTTTCATAACGAAGTGCCTTCACACCATCTTCTCTTGTTGTAGTGATGCCTGGTAATCCAAGTGCTTCAACATCTTGTGCTATTACACCAGTATCTGCATTGCCATTTAGATAATCATATGAAGTATCTGATTTCCAATTATAAGTATATCCTGTAATCAATCCAACCTTATCAAGAGCATTTGGAATAGCTACAAGATTCTCTTTTAAGTTGAGGTCAGAACCAGAGAAGGCAACGATGTCACCATCACATCTTAATATTGGTTGACCAGACTCAACATTAAATGATGCTATAGTTACATTAGAACCACCATTATTTCCAGCAATTCTTATTTGACCATTAGTTGCTGTATTCTGAATTACAGCAATACCATCATCACCACCAGCAGTATGAATATCACCTGAATTTGATGCAGTTCCATCAAGTTTAAGGAATTTTTTACCAATAATATCACCATCATTAACAGTCAAAATATTTCCATCAAACGTTAAGTTAGCTGATGTAGCACCATTATTGGAACTATTCTTAAATACGACTTGACTTGCAGTTCCGAAACTCAGATTAGCAGCAGTTGTTGCACTATCAGCGTTACCAGTTACATTACCAGTAACATTACCAGTTACATCACCAGTTAATGCACCAGCAAAGGCAGTCGATGTTAGAGTGTTAGTAGCAAAGTTAAATGTAAGTTGTGGATCAGTCTTTGCAGTTGTCATTGTGCCAGATGTTTTATCTGTCAATACAACTCTTTCACTTCCAGAACTAGCAGAAGATAATTGAGCACCTGTGTTTGTTAAACCAGCACCATCACCAAAGAATGTAGCAGCAGTGATTGATCCAAATCCAACTATATCAGGTGTGTTTAAACCAACTATATCACCACCGATATGCATACTCTTACCAATACCAACACCACCTAAAGTAACAATCGAACCTGTTGTTGTGCTAGTTGAATTTGTTTCACTATGATTTCTTATTTTACCAGTTGAAGCAACTTTAATTTCACCAGTAACATCTAATCTCTTATTCTGATTTGCTAATCTTACATTCTCGTTGAATGTAACAGGACCATCAAATTGAGATAGTATCTGTTTTGATGTACCACCTTCAACAAGTAATCTCTCTTTAACAATTACTTCGTCAGCAACTAAACTTAAACGATTTGGATCTTCACCTGTAATTGTAGGAATTGGAATATCAAATGTAGTTTGTTGTCCACTGGCAGATGCAATCTTAGTGTTTCCAATATAGAAGTCACCTTTATCATTCATACCTGTGTAAACTACATTACCGCAAGATGTTTCTTGAGATTGTGTTAAGAACTCTTCTCTTTCTGATAATGATCTATTCTGTAATTGTGGTAATGCAGTTGAATAGTTACCTGGACCATAACCAACGTATTCAAATGTATGTCCTGATGCTCTTAATATAGATGGTCTACGAAGTTCAATTGGTAATGGTTTGATCTTCTTGATTTTAGAATTTGCGGGATGTGCAGAACTGATTGTACCTAATGCACCACGAATTACGGATATCTCATCACCACTACCACTTAAAGTATTGGAAGAAATTCTCATTATTTCTCCATCTATTTCTATGTAAGAACCAAGTGGGAAACGATTTGTAATTGAAGTTGCGTTAACAGTTCCATCCGATAAGGTTACTTTAAATGCAGAATCTGCTGAAGTAATAACTTCATTTAACTTCAATATTTCATGATCAAATATTGAAAAACCTCTTACTCCTAAATTTTCACCTTCCTTACCTGATATTGCTTCATTATCAGATAAACCATGCTTCAAGATATACTTAGGACTTGATAATGCAGTGGTTGTTACTGCTGTAAATGTATCAACATCAGGAACGCTTGCAACAATAAAATCACCTAAGTTTACATCACTAGCATTTAATACCCTAAATTTATTACCAACCACTAATCCGTGACCTACAGTGGTATTGAATGTTGTAACTGTTGATGAGAAGGATGCACTACCAACTGCTGTCCAAGGTCCTAAATCAATAACTTGTTGACCATTTAACAATGTATCAGCAGCAGATTTAGCAACAGTTATTTGGTTATTTGTATTTACTGCACTAATTCTATGATATGAGTCAGTTCCTGTACTAATACCAGTTACTTGAACATAATTTCCAGTCACAGAAGAAATACCAGCAGAAGTAACAGTTATTCTCGCATCTGGACTTCCTGCAATACCACCTGTTGCTACAGTAGAACTATCAAAATAGTAAGTTCCAGCAGTATAATTTTGACCACTTTGATTAATAGAAGCAGAGGTAACTGAATTACTAGATACTGTTAAATCGGCAGTAGCACCATTCCAAACCGCAGATGAAGGTGTAGCATTACTATTAAATATTTTAACGTTATAATATGTACCATTTGTATGTCCTCCACCACCAGTTAAAGCATTATAACTTTTTAATCCCTGAAGTCCATGCTGTTCTGTAAAAGTTATAACTGAATTATTTGTATTATTAGTGACTGCACTAATTGTATTTGAAATATCAAAAGACTCAATAAATTTATTTGTTGTTTCTCTGGTGATACTCTTCTTGAGATCATTAGTTACAACATCACCAAGTGGAAATCTCTTTGCAAAAGATGTTGCTTCTGGTGGGTTTGCATCAATATTATCACGATCATATTCTGGATAAAGATTGACAATGTTTTGATTATATTTCTCATCAGTAAATTGACCTGATGGGTCTGTCATTGCATTATCACTATTCAATACAAACAAATGGTAAATACCATCTTGAGTATCTTTAATATATGGAGTGACTATTTCTGTACGATATACAAAGAAGTTTCCTTTATTATCATTTCGACTAAATCTTGGAAGAAGAGTTGTACGTGTTTGAGTATTATTTGTAAATGTTCCTACAGTGTGTGTAATATTTTCAACATCAGTATTTGAATATTTAAACTCTTTGTCGTTAACAATACTATCAACAGTAAAAGTACCATTGTAACCCTTATCATCTAAACCAGTTGAGTTAACAGAACTTAAAACATTTTTAACTACAATTTGATCACCAACATTTACATTATGAGGTTTATCTGAACGGATTGTTACTAAATTTAATGTGCTATCAAAACTTGCTTGAGATATAAATCTTGTGTTGCGATCAAAATCATAATTTGATGCGGTTATTGAAGTTTTCGTGAAATCACTGTTTGCTAAAACTGTTGTAAAGTTTGAATCTTGTAAAACAAATCCATCTACAGGGTCTCTACCATTTGTAAGTTCTTTTGGAACAACATATCTTAACTTGTAAACTTTTTCATCTAAACTTCTATCATCGTCCTTCCTTATAATATAAGATATATCATCAGTTCCAATAGTATCATCATTTATTTTTGCGTGAAGTGTATTACCTGAAGCTAATGTATGTACAAACCATCTACTTCTTGATGTATCATATTGAATAGGATGTCCCGCTTCACCTGGTTTTTTATCTGATACACGACTTATAATTGAAAATTTACTAACAGGATCAGCAATTGTATTTAAAAATACGGGATTAGCAAGTTCTGCATTGGTTTTTGATGAAGCGATACGAATTTCTGTTGCAGATAAATCTGAGTCTCCCGCATTTGTGATTGCAAAATAAACTGTATGTGGATCAATATTTTCTGGTAAATCACCATTATCAGCAATAATTCTAACTGACTCACCATTCTGTAATGCGTGAGTTCCTACAGTAAATACATTTTTCTTAGTAGCAGTAGCAGCAGAGTGAGTTGCTTCATATGTTTTTTGTGATGTATCAGATGTTCCAGTACCTGCACCATTTGACATTACTACGACAGTTTCATATGTATTTCCATCAGAAGCATCAACGAATATCTTTTCGTTTACCTTTGCTCCTAATCTAAATCCTTGTACTATATGTGATGGTGGAACTGTTAATGAAGTTTGTCCAAATAAGTATAATTTTGTTGTACTAGAAGCACTATCTTTAATTAACTGTAAAAATTCAATTTCCTGATCATTTGTTACAACTGATCTTGGAGTGATGATTGAAGTGATGAAACCTTTATCATCTTTAGTAAAGGCATCCTTCTTAAATCCTTCAGCAGCAAGAGAGAATGTACCAAAGTTTGAGTTAGAGTTTGTAATTGATGCGTCAGCACCATCTATCATATTAAAATGACTATGGAAACCAATCGCAAATACAGAAACAATCTGAACAACAGCGTCATTTGATACCTTAATATGACTAGTTCTCCATCCCTTACGATAATTTGCTTCCTGATCTAAGTGGTATACTGTCTCTGGATTTGTTGATGAAGATTCAGCTGATAAAAGTGTTCCTGTTTGTTTTGAAAATACAATTCCACTATAACTTCTATTTGTGCTGTTATACTTAACGAAAGCACGATCATCTTTTTGAAGTGAAACAGCAGTGAACTGTGCCACAACCATAGATCTAAAACCTGTTGCTTTCTTACCATCAGCATGCATACCCTGCATACCGAATACAGAACGCATTGAGTTGTTGAAAATATAAGGAGATGCTCCTGATACTGTATCAGTTTCAACTAATACTTGTCCATTAGAAGCACTTAAACCAGCTGATTCACCAGCGGGTAAGTTAGGTCTGACAAATGGTAATGAATATTGAAATCTAGTTGTATCAATGACAGTTGATACTTTCGTTGATATATTATAATCTGCTACATTAATACCACGAACCTTAATTGGTGTCCCTGAAGTGAGGTTATGACCAATATTGGTTGTAACTGTAACAACCTGACCTGGTACTGATCCATCACCCGACTCAATATTAGATATCTTTAATGGGTCAGTGGCAAATGCTCCTACAATTTCAAATTCAGGTCTTTGTGGAGAAAATCCTTTCGCTGCGGTTGGATATTTTTGAGTTATTGCTCTTCTTGCTGCAGCTTCATTATATGCATTTGATAATTTGCTGTAATATATGTCAAGATCAGTTAAATCACTAAATTGTGGTAATTTAGTAACACCATCTGCATATTCATAACAAGTAAGTTTATGATGAGAGAAAGTTGGTTTTGATTGATTGTTAGAACTAAAATCAACTGGATCTGTATATACTAAACCTGCATCATCTCCATCAAAGAATGTAAACTGCCAGAAATAACAAGCACCAGTGATGCGTAATATCGCACTTTGTCTTACATCATTATCAGTTGGGTTTGGTACATATAGAGGTCTTATTTTTGTTTTTCTTAAATCTAATCCAACTATTGAAGTTCCTCTAGGAACTATCACACCACCATTTACACTATTGAACTTATAAAGTATATTATCTTCTTGTGTTAAATCAAAATTAGAATTTAAAGTTAAAGTAAATGTATTTAAAGCACCTGTTACAGATCCACTTGGACTAACTGCCTTCGCAACTCCCGCTTCATCTTTTATGGCAAAACCAGGTCTATTATCTACAATATGATTACCAGGAAAAAGTAATATTGTTGTTCTCTCTATTAAATCATTATCATTTCCTGCTACATATGAAAATCTAGCAGACTCTATCAGTGCTCTCTGAATAGTTTTGAAGGGTTTTGTTAATGAATTGCCTTGATTATCAATAGCGTCTGTTGAATCAAGATCATTTGGGTTTACATAAAGGATACGACCTTCTGTATTCTTTATAAAATTCTCTAACTTATTAAGAGGCATCTTTTTATACTACAATAAAATGTGATCGA
>Ga0163180_10001684_pt1 | contig 12508 bp, 6 predicted proteins | sample AtlANTMetagenome_2_FD_109647 | JGI IMG/M metagenome (GOLD analysis project Ga0163180, IMG submission 109647) | Marine eukaryotic phytoplankton communities from the Atlantic Ocean - Atlantic ANT 4 Metagenome | ecosystem: Environmental > Aquatic > Marine > Oceanic | place: North Atlantic Ocean...
TGTATATTATCCAACATTGGTAAATGGTATTCAAGTTCCAGTTACTTCTACAGGTAGATATCAGTTTATGACCGCAAGAGTGCGTTTTAGTAGTAATGCATCTAATATTACGACTTTTTCTATTGGTATAAATCAAGTTTCGCAAACTGTCAACTATTATACTGGTACTGGTCTTACAAATTACGTTGATACTATTAGTTTGAGTGCATCTGGCGAAGTATATCCGAATCAATCATGGAAAGGTGCGGATTTTGAGTACAGAAGCACTTATGTTAAAGAATATGAGTTTGATATGATTCCAATGTCGGAAAATATCTCAAAAACGAGTTTTAATAAAGGAAATCCACTCCAATTAGAACCAATTACCTCAAAATTAACGGAAGAGTTAAAACCAACCGATATTTCGATAAAAGTTGAAGATACTAGTAAATTTTTAAGTTCTGGGTACTTATTAATACCAAAATGGGTAAGAAAAACGGAAATTTACCTAGATTTGGGTACTGGAAGTAATCAAACTAAGAATGAGAGAAATAATTATTTTTATGATGGAGAAGAGATTATATTCTACAGTTCCAAGACTAGCACTGAGTTTCAAAACATTAAAAGGTCTAGATTTAACTCAGATTCATTATTTACAACAACTATGGAGCCTTATGCGAAAAATGGTGGAATTGTAAATAGTTATCAAAAGGGTTATTCAGTACAACAATATTGGCCATACCAAATAGGAGCGGATTAAATGAGACCAGTACAAGTCATAGGTGGAGCAGATAGTGGTTCTGTTTTAGGATGTTGTAAATGCTTTCCATTTGTTGTAACTCCAGTTATACAGAAACAATTTCACTTAGGATTACCAGTGGGTAGTACAGGACAACCTCTAGTGCCTGCGCCTGGTATAAACTGTTGCGGTTTTGGATGTAGACCTTGTGTTTGTCCTAGAGTTATGGTTGGAGTAGGTAAAACTTTTATAACAGGTAGAAATTTCTCTCACTTGGGAGATCCTAACCCACCTTCTGTTCCACGTTTGAACATTGCAACTCCAGCTCCAAAAATGCTTTATGCATAACACCTTTACAATTAAGGATTTTTATGTTATAATGCGTCTAATTATAAATTCATAAATGGCAGTACGTTTTAATCCTGGCACACCAACAGTAGAATCAAAACCGAAGAAAACAAGACAAGGTAACGGAAAACATTCTAAATACTCTGCTACCAGTAGAAATCACAAAGGTAAATCTTATCGAGGACAAGGAAAATAGTCTATGCGAATCCAAATTTGGTACTCTGAACATGTACAACAGTGGAGATGGTCATTATACACAAGAAAGTATGCAAAAAACGGCGATGCAACACATTTAACAGGATCAGCACCAAAAATTCGAGATGCAATGGAAGATGTTTCCAATCGAGTTGAGTATTTAACTAAACAATACATTTGAAAAATTATGGCAACGAAACGTGAAAAAGTAAGAGCACAAGTAAAATCCAGATGGTATTATCTATTCTGGGGTACAGCAACTGCCTCTGTATTTGCAGGACAATTATATGTTGGTAATGGATTTCGTAGAATGGCGGAAACTGGTGATGCAATATCTGCTGATATTAATTTACTTGTAGAAGTTCTTACTATGCCTAAACCTAAAACGATGCCTGTTCCAAACAAAGATTACGAAATGCCCATTATAAGATGAAACTACAATTATGTACCAAGCATTACCAAACAGATTACATATTAAAGATAGTGATGTAGCTGGTCAAGGAATTTTTGCTCTTGAAGAAGTACCAGCTGGTCTTGTTTTGGGAATGTCACACATAGTTGTAGATGAGGTAATTTATAGAACACCATTAGGAGGATTCATTAATCATAGCGATGAACCTAATTGTGAAAAATGGAGAGAAGATGATAAATATTTTGTAAAAACAATTCGTCATATTAGTAAAGGTGAGGAGTTATTTTTAAAATATACTTTCTATAGTGTAAAAAGTTAGCAAAACTCGCATATATAGCTTAACGAATTATGTTTTTTAACCTTGTCGTTTAGCGTAACAAGATCTACTGCACCAACTAAAATAGTTGATAATTACTTGGGGAAGACCTCTAGGTCATTTAAAGATATTAGCTTTAACATGACTAAGAATCCTATCACCAAGGATATTGTTGTACTTAAAAATGAAGAAGCAATTAAGCAGTCGGTTAAGAATTTAGTTTTAACGCAAATTGGTGAAAGACATTTTAATCCACTTCTAGGAACCAACACAACATCTTATCTGTTTGAATTATCTACTGGATTATCTGAGAATGCTCTAATTGAAGAAATAGAAGATGTATTGCAAACTTTTGAACCAAGAATTGCTCTATCATCTGTAATTGTGAACGCAAATGAAGACTCTAACAGATTTGAATGCTTTATTGAATATTATATTGTTGGTGTTCCTGAGGCATTACAAACAGTCGATTTCATTTTAGTCCGAGAAAGTTAAATGGAGTTACCATCAGTAGCATCCTTAGAGTTTGAACAACTTAAGGCGTCTATAAAAAATTATATAAAAACTAAATCAGAATTTACTGATTTTGACTTTGAAGGGTCAAACCTTTCAATGTTGGTAGATATTCTTGCTTATAATACTTTATATACCAGTTATAACATTAATATGGCATCTAACGAGTTAAATCTCGATACTGCCGTTTTAAGAGATAATATAGTTTCACATGCTAAAAAATTAGGATATAATCCTATATCTTATCAATCTTCAAAGGTTGTAGTTGATCTTACGTGCTCTGGTATAGGAGGATATAAAAGATTAGGTCTTAAATCTGGTGCAACTTTACAGACCAGTATGAGTGGAAAGAACTATACTTATGTGTCCAAAGATCCAATTAACCTTACAATTGTTCCAGGCGCATCTCAGGCGGTCTTTAGAGATGTCGAATTAGTAGAAGGTACAGTATTCGATATAAACTATACTGTCAACACCTCAAACGAACATCAAAGATTTTTTATACCTAATAATTTTGTTGATTCTACTACTGTAAAAGTATTTGTAAAAGATGATGCTAGTGCAACTACATCAACAGAATATACAAGAAAAAATACAATTGTAGGTGTAAAACCATCTGATACAGTTTTCTTCGTAGAAGAGGTTCAAGATCAAAAATATGAAGTAATATTTGGTGATGATGTAATTGGTAGAAAATTACAAAATGGTGAAGTAGTAACAATTAGATATATTGTAACAGCTGGTTCTGAACTTAATAACGTTAAAGAAAGTTCTTTACAGTTTATTGGAACTATTGAATATGTTGATGGATCTGATAATACTGGAAAACTTCCTCTAAGTAGTGTTTCATTTACTCTAAATGATCAAAATTCAAGTGGTGGTTCATCATTTGAAAGTATTTCTTCTATAAAGTATAGAGCTCCAAGATATTATGCTGCACAAGAAAGGGCAGTTACAATTAGTGACTATGAATCTTTAATAATGCAACTTTATGGTAATACTGACTTAGTTAAAGTTGTCGGTGGTGAAACATTGTATCCACCTCAATTTGGTAAAGTTTTTATTACAATTAAACCTAAAGTAGGTGATGTAGTTAGTAGCACTGAAAAATCAAACATAGTAAAGGATCTCAAGGATTATATTGTTGGATCTATTACACCAGTAATTGTAGATCCCAAGAAAATTAAAATTACTGTTAAACCAGTTATTGTCTATAACAAAGATAAAACAAGAAGAAGTGCTGCTTCATTAGCTAAATTAATTCGTGATTTACTTATAGATTATGAAAATTCTGATGCATTTAAGAATTTTACTGGAAGATTTAGTAAATCTGAGTTACTTGCTGCAATTCAAAATCTAGATGCTTCTATTTTATATACAAACGTAAAAACTAAAGTTTGTGCAGAGATTGATCTTCAATCATCTACAACTCCGATTGATTATAATGGTTCATTCTTTACTAAAATGAAGAGTAAACTTGATGGAAAATATGCTATTGTTTCTGGTTACTTCTGTTATCCAGGCTATGCAGATCCAGTATTTATTGGAGTTCCTTCACAACTAGAAGGTTGTGTTTTAGATAATAACATTTATATATTTGATCAAAATGGAAATATAATTGCTTCAATAGGTACAATTGACTTTGATACTGGTGATTTTTCATTCTCTATTCCAGCATGTAGTGATAATCCTATAGATTTATGTGGATTACAAGATGGAACTGATTTGGAGACAGATTCAGAAACTTATCCTGATATTATTATTGATGACCCTGCAATTCTTGATGATGATGATGACGATTCTGAACTTGATGATGATACTTCTATTGGTGAACCAGATATCGGAGATGTCACTGGCGATCCTGATATAACTAGTCCAACAACTGTAGTTGATGATCCTAATAATGTTATTACAATTGATGACTTTACTCCAGAAACAGATCCAAGTAAGTGTAACTAATGAAATTTCTAAGCGATCACTCAGTAGACCTTTCACATTTAATTGAAAATCAATTTCCTCAATTTGTAAGGGAAGATAATTCTACGTTCATTAAGTTTATAAAAGCATACTATGAGTCACAAGAATTAAAAAATTCACCTCTAGATATTGCACAAAATTTAATAGAATATTACAATATTGGTTTTTATAAAAAAGCAGAGTTAATAGAAAGTACTCAATTAAATGGTAATATTGCCAGTGGTGCTACTACGATTAATGTAGATAGCACTGTTGGTTTTCCAGACAAGGGATATATTCAAATTGATGATGAAATAATCTATTATGGATCTAAGACTACAACATCATTTACAGATTGTATACGAGGTACTTCTGCACTTATATTAACTAATATACCATTATCTCAAATTAGTCTTAAAACATCATTAGTTGAGGATCATCTTGATAATGCTGTAGTTACAAATATTGCATACGAATTTACATCAGAATTTTTTAGAAGAATTAGATCAGAAATTGCCGTTACAATACCAGAAAATCTTGTATCTGAATTAGATTTAGCATCTTTCTTTTCTAGAATTAGAAGTTTTTATGGGTCAAAAGGAAGTTTAAATTCTCATGCAATTCTTTTTAGAGTATTATTTAATGATAAGAAAATAAAATTTAGAACTAAAACAAGAGGTAGTGGAGCAACTTTAAAAATACCTAACTTTGATGGTGCTATAACTGGTCTTGAGATAACTGCTGGTGGGTCTGGATACGATTCTAGAACAGATGGTAGTAGTTTGATCAATCCTCCTATAATAGAGGTGTTTGGAAGTGGTACAGGTATCGATGTTGCAAATCCTACCGCTCTATTAACAGTTACTAGTATTACTAGCGGATCAATTGATGGGGTAACTATTGTTGACAACGGAGAAAATTATGTTGGCCCTATTACTGCTTTTGTAAGAGAAAGAGATTTTGCTGAAGAAGAATTGGTTAGTTCTGTTGCTGGAAATGGTAGTGGTATAGTTGAAAGTTGGGATTTTAATACAGGAGAACTTACATTAACTAATATTGTAGGATTTTTTGTTAATGCTGATGAGTTACAATCTAGTAGTGGTGAAAGAGCAAGAGCATTTGTGGATAATTTTGAAATTATCTCCCAAGATCCAGAAATAGAATTTCCAAAAGATTATCTATTTAGACCATCGACATCAAACTATGGTGGTAAAAAATTAGCTAGATTAGAAGTTATTAAAAAGTTATCAAATATATCTGATCCTTCATTAGATATCATTTCTAATAATAAAACTGTGTCTCCATCATATATTACATTTGTACAGGAACAAGATAGTATATTTGGAGTATCTAATGTAACTATTGAAAGTAGTCAAGTTGTAAAAATTGATGCTGTTGATAAACCAACATATGAAGCAGATATTGAAATTAATGATGATTTTAATAAGATATATCTTCCAGCTTCTACTCAATTAGTTAAGGCATTTAATCCTGCTAGTGATACTACAATAACTGTTGATGATGCATCAGGATTTGCTACTACAAAAGGTCAAGTTTACATTGATGATATAATTATTGATTATGATGAAAGAACTGTTAATCAATTCTTAGGTTGTACTGTTGTATCTGGATCTGGTACTAAAGCAGTTTCTACTGAAGTAGTTGCTTATGGAAGATATAGAACTAGAAAACAATATGTAAGAGGTGAGTTTGTAGGAATAAGTCAAGAAAGATATTATGGAGAAAATTTATATAGATCTGTAAATGAAGGAACTTCATCTAGCACTGCTGATCCAACTCATATTTTAGGAAGGGTTAAAGTTGGTGATATTGAATGGGAATATATTGGAAGTTCTAAAGTATCTTATTTCGTTGATGTTTTTGTTGGATTCCCAGAAATTACTTGTACTGGTAATGAAGGTGAATTAACAATAAGAGTTGATAAGGTAAGAGATATAGCTGTTGGTCAATCAGTTGTTGGTTCTGGTATTGGAATTGGTGCAAAAATTCGTTCTATATCAGGCAAAGAGTTAACATTGTCAATACCAAATACATCTAAGGTTACTGGTGGATGTATATTCTCTGTTGCACAAGCAAGATTAATGGGATTAGTTGGTGATCTAACTATTGAAAAAACTGGTGCTTTATTCAGTCCACAAAAATACTTTTTTGATGATAAAACTTATGAAGATTTTACTGGAACAGAATATACAACATGGAATATTAATAGTGACCATACATTAGATACTGACAATGATTTTGTTGGTATTTCACAAATTTATAATTATAAATCACCAAAAGATGAACATGTTTATGTTTCATCTTCTGCAATTCCAAGTTATATTTTTAGTGGATCTGTAAATGCTAAAAATAGAGTTCTTTCAAATATTTTTGATGGATATACAAATGCATTTACTTTAACTGGTCTTACCAATCCTATTGAAAAAGATTTATTTATTTTTAGAAATGCAGTATTACAAGATCCATCAACAGATTTTGATGTTGTAAATGATGTTCTTACTTTTATAGAAACTCCAAAACAAGGTGAGCCTGTATATGTAAGATATTTTACAGACACTAATAAAGTTACAAAACTAACATACACACAAACTACTCAAGGTGCTTCAAGTTCTACTCTTACATTAAATGGTTTAGGATCTTTTAATACATCCAATGATTATCTTTTTGTATCTATAAATGGTGTATTACAAGTTGGAAATTCTATTAGTTATAATAATACTACTAAAGTAGCTACTTTTACAGATAATGTAAACACTCTTACTACTAAATTAACACCAACCACTGCTTCATATAATCCTTCTAATGGTAATTTAACTCTTACTATTCTTAATAGTAATTTGACTGTAGGAGATAAAATTAAAATTGCAGATGGTGGAATTACATTTACCTGTGCAAAAGACAGTGATGCAACTACTCATGCATATCCAAGATCTACTGACCCTGTAAGCGATCAATGGTTAGAAATTGAAAGTATTAGTGGTAATGATCATTTAGTTAATGTGGGTGTTTCTAGTGATACATCAACACATACATTTGTTTCTGCTGTAACTGATTCTATTACTAGAAGACCAGATAAAGTTGTAGCATATTGGATAAAAAATGCAACTGTTTTAGATACCATTACATCTACATCTTCAAAAACTTATACATTACAAAATTCAAGTTCTAATTACACTGCTGCAACTACTGATAATGTAATTGTGGCTATAAATGGTGTAATACAAAAACCAACAACTTCATATACAATATCTGGATCTACTTTAACATTTAGTGAAGTAAATTCTGGTACTTCAATTACTGTTATCGATTTAGAAGATGGTAGTGGTGGAGCAGATATTATAAATGTTGATTTAGGTGGTCTTGCTGGTATTAATCAAGATAAAGATAATTATAAATTACAAAAATTAGTTAAAAGAATACCTTTCCCTGCAAGTCTTATTAATAATAATGTTTTAAGAACTTCTAAAGCACTTTCACCAACAAAAGCATTAAAAGGTATTGGTATTACTGTTGATGGTATACAATTCAATAGTATACAAGGTAATAAGGTAAGATATGGTGCTGTAAAATCAGTTACTATCGGTTCTGGTGGTAATTATGAAGTTCCCTTAGATAAAACTACTTCTGGTTCTGGTAAATTTTTAAAATCTTCATATCCTAAAGTTACTTTAACTAAAAATGGTGGAGAGACATCGGATATTATAATAACTGAAGATATATTTGATATGTCAGCAGGAATTAAAAAAGTTGATGCTAATAAGTTTTTAGATCTTACTCCTCTAAGTGGATTTACAATAAAACCAAATGTTGAGGTAATTAATAATAATACAACAAATCCATCAGGATTTAGAAAAGCTGTAATAGATGTTGGTTATAAAAATGGTACTATAGATGGATTTATTGTAGTTGATTCTGGATCTGGTTATACAGAGGCACCAACAATTAAGATAACTGGTGGTGGTAAACTTCCATCAGAAGATTTTTCAATTCCATTTTTTAATACATCTACCAAAGATTTGATTGTAACTATGGAAGGTTCAGTAATATCTTCTAAGAGTGCTTCTTCTACAATCACATTAACAACTCCTATTGGTAGTAAATTTAATGCTAATCCTGTAACAACTGTTGATAGTGGTTCTAATGGATTAGTAAAAGTATTTGTTGCAAATGGTCAAATTGTAGCAACTCAAGTTATTGATAAAGGGCAAAATTATTTTACCGAACCAAGTATTAAAATTGTTGGAGTTGGTGTAAATGGTGTACTTAGAGCAAGATTAGACGGTAGTGGTGGAATTAATACAGTAGATATAATAAATGCTGGTAGTGGATATACAGTTCCACCTGTAATTACTGTTATAAACGATGATACTTTAGCAGTAGCAAGTTCAATGTTAAATGAATGGACATTTAACATACCAAATAGATTTAATACAAAAATAGACGAATTTGGTGGTTATTCTTTTGATTCAAATGAAGGTGTTAAATTTAAAGTTGCTTCATTTACAACTAGTACATTAGTATTGTCAGAAGCACCTACAGGTGTAGTTGTTGGAATGGAAGTTACACATCCAGAAATACCAATTGGAACTTTTGTTACTAAAATAGATACATCTAATAAAATAATATATCTTTCTAAATATGGTCTAGATCAAGTTACAAATATAGCATTAAATGGTTCTCTTGTAAGTTTCTTCCAAGGTGATGATAGGTTTAAAGGAACACTTAAAGCACAAGAAGTTGTTTCTACAAATTTCCCTGAGTCTAGATTAAATTTTCAGTATTTACAATTAAGAAATACTACTAAGTTTGAAACTTTTTATAGTATCAGTAGTTCAGCACATTCTAAATTAGTTGGATTTTCTTATGATGGTCATCCAATATATTGTAAGTATGGATATTCAACTCCTTTAGATAATACTTCTTCAATTGAGGAACAAACTTCATCATGGAGATTAAAAGGAAATAGATTAAATGGGCCATTGGTTGAAGATTATCCATTAGGTTCATTCATAGAAGATTATGAATATGATAAAACATTTGGAACTTTAGATGAGTTTAATGGTAGATTCTGTGTAACTCCAGAATATCCAGATGGTGCATATTGTTACTTTATGGTTGATACATTCCCATTTGTAATTGGCCCACAATATTTCTCAGATCCAGATTGCTATAATACTGGACAGAATAGAACAAATGATCAGATTCCAAAACACTTTATTAGAGTTAATGATACTGCAAATACATACTTCCCACAAGAAGAAAAAAATATAAACAGATCTATTTTGTTTACTGATTATTCTTCTGTAGGTACAATTGATGGTATCTTTATAGAATCTGCTGGTGATAATTATAGAGTTGGTGACAGTGTAGTATTTGATGAAGAAGATACTGGTGGTAGTGGAGCAATTGCTTATGTTAATTCTGTAGATTCACCACCTATCTCGAATATTCAAATTGGATCAAATGGTATTATTGAATTTACATTTACTGGTACTCATCAAATTTCTAAAAATGATGTTATAGATGTAACTTATACAAAACAAACAACAAATACTATAATTAACTTAGATACACTTTCTACAATACCTACTGTATTAAGTGGTAAAAATTTATATAGCATAATTTTAGAATCTCATAAAATATATCGATTTAAATTTGGTGCATCTAGACCATACAATTTATCTTTTGATATTTTAAACTTTAATCCATATTTCCAAAGAGATATTGATTTAGAACCAACTTATTTTGATATAGATCCTACAAAAATTCCAAGTGTTATTTTTGTACATACATCTCAATCAATATTTGAACTTAGAGTAGAAACAGCACCTATTATTGGTAGACATATTGTAAATGAAGTATTATCTCCAAATACATTTACTGTTAAAGATACATCCGTTACAGAAGCTGATACCACAGTAATAGACATTGCTATAAGATCAAAAGGTGCATCAGGTCCTATAAAAACATTAAATTTGGTTGACGGAGGTAGTGGATATAGAGTCTTGCCTGGTGTAAAATCTATTACTTCTACATCTGGAAAAGGAGGTCTTTTACAAGCAACATCAACAACTATTGGTAGTATTAATTCTATTAAATTTATTACTTACGGTGATAAGTTTTATGGATCTAAGACTGTAAGAAATTATGTAGATCTTCCTGTTACAGTAAAAGTAAAATCTAATTTTGAGATTGACACTGTTTCTGTTCTTACATCAGGACAGGATTATTTCTTAAATCCTTTTGTTAGAGTAAATGGTTTAAATGATGCTGCAAATTTACAACCAATATTTAGTAACGGTGAAGTTGTAGATATGGAAGTACTTGATGGAGGTAGTGGATTTAGTACAGAACCAACTATACAAGTATTCAGTCAAAATGGTGGTTTTGGAGCTACATTCTCATCTACACTAAAAAGAAAATCATTGACTGTAGGTGATACTCTTTCTGTTCAAAATAAGAGTACAAGTGCTAAAATTCTTGCTGTAGATACCAGAGCATCTACAATAGAGTTATTAGTTACATCAGGAACATTTTTAAAGGATGATGTATTACTTTCTTCTAATGGTAAAACTTATGGTACAGTTGTAGAAGTTAATACTGCAAAAGCTTATGCTAAATCAAATTCATTTGGACAAATTAAAGAAAACTTTGTTGGAAGTGCTGGATTTATAAGTGATAGTTTCCAAAAACTTGGAGATAATCTTTACTATCAAGATTGGTCTTATAGTTTATCAAATAATAGAAATATTATTGAATGGAAAAAGAATGTTAATGATAATACTCATCCAGCTGGATTTAAGTTTTTTGGTAAGAATAGATTATATAGTAGAAAATCTATATTAGGTAGATCACAAGATATTGTAAGAAGTGCTGTTACTTTTAAATCTAGTATTAGTAGTTTACTCAATGCAAATATACAAGTTCCATTTGAAGGAAAATGTACAAAATCTTATATCTATTTTCATAACTTAGCATCTCCAAATCCATATAAAGTAAATGATATAGTTTTTGGTGATATAACTGGTAATTTAGGATTAGTTATAGAAGTTGGTGTTGGATATATTGTTGTCGAATATCAAAATGGTGAAATACAAATTGGTGAGAATGTAATTAATTATCTTAGAAATGTAACTATTTCAAGTGCTTCTGAAACTTCAAAAGCTTTAATTGCAGTTAATGGTATTTTACAATCACCAGGCATTGCTTATGATGTTTCCTCGAATCAATTATTACCTAAATTTCCAATATTTCCAAACGATGAAATTGTAGGACATTACCTAACCACTCCTTTTGAAATTATAAAAGGATCTGGTGTTAATGATGTAAATTCAATAAATCTATCTCAAGGTGGTGTAGATTATACTGCTTCTAATCGTGATCATTTATTAGTTTCTATGAATGGTGTAATTCAGAGGAATACAAATTTAACACTTACCAATAGTGGTAAAACTATTAAGTTTGCTGGTTCAAATCTTGATGGAAATACAATAGTAGAGTTTGTATTAGAACATCCTCAATTACAACCATTAACATTTACTGGAAGTGCTGGAACTGCATTTACTCTTAATGTAACTCCTTCATCTAATTGTAAATTATTAGTATTTTTTGAAGGTGTTGATCAATCTCATTTATTAACAGATTACACTGTTAGTGGAAATACAATTACTTTCCCATCATCTGTAAATCCAACTGAAATATTTGGATGGCATATTAATGAAACAGTTACTTGTCAAAAAGTTCCTTTACCAAATTTATATTCCAATAAAGCTGTTGGACTTGATAAAGTATGTAATCAAGCAAATAATATAACATTAGAAATCAACTCAGATAATGTAAAACGTGCAAATGATTTCTATGAGATACAAAAAGAACAACTAGATGGAACTATGTTCTTATCTGGTAGTCAAGTTTATGGTTTTGGTACTAAATTTAAAACTTCTAATCCAGAAAATTCTACAAGTCATGTAGAAGTTATTAATGATATTTCAAACAAAGCAAATAATGTTACATCTACATTTGATCTTAA
>Ga0163180_10001685_pt1 | contig 12502 bp, 13 predicted proteins | sample AtlANTMetagenome_2_FD_109647 | JGI IMG/M metagenome (GOLD analysis project Ga0163180, IMG submission 109647) | Marine eukaryotic phytoplankton communities from the Atlantic Ocean - Atlantic ANT 4 Metagenome | ecosystem: Environmental > Aquatic > Marine > Oceanic | place: North Atlantic Ocean...
ACGCTCGGTGTCTTAGGCGTCGTGAACCTAGTATCAAACCGCCCAAACAAATCCAAGAATGAATCCGTAGCATCAGTTCCAGCAGATGAGCCGCCGGATCCTGAAACTAGTGCAACTGCATACTTCGATGTGGTGGGCATAACAACCGGTGCTAGCTCAGCCTCAACTGGGAAGTGGGCGTACAAGAGGTGCTCTTCGTCTTGGAACCTGGTTGGATCTGTGTTTAGAATATTTCCGATATAAGACTTATGTGCGGGGTCTAATGACGCCGTCATGATCCTTATTCCGTTATTTCCATTTTCGCCAACGTTGTATACGCGACCAGATGATGAAGAGATGATTAGCTTGAACACACCTCCGTCAAATGTGGTCGGCACATCATTTCCAGCAGAGTCAGTCTCGGACGCAGCTGGGTACTGATTGAAAGCAACGTTAGAGAGTCCACCCTGCGGGTACTCACCGTCAGAACCTTGCCATGTACCTGTCATGCTGCATACCATGAACCTCGTTCCGGAAGTAGGCATAAGAACCGCGCGGAGGAGGTTTACTACATTAGCCTCACCCTGGCCGGCCCTTTCTTTAAACGAATTATTGTCGCTAAATACCGGAAACCCTTCCGCTTCGGAACCTGAAAGCTGGTGCTTTGCGCAGAGATACTGTACGGCACCCGGAGGTGTACCGGCCGAGGTCTGAAGCGAGCTTCCTGCTGCTTCTGATGAAACCCTGAATCCTGCGTTTTTAACTGTACCGATGTTTTCCGTAACCGCGATATCTGCTGCTGTATCATTTGCACCTGCACCAAGTACACGTGTATATGTCACTGCATTTTTATGCTTTAAGAATTCTCTAACTGCGTAGGGCCCGAAACGATCAGGATCTAAAGACCCGAATCTAGTTTCAAAATCTACAAATGAACCCACAGTGACGGGCACGAAGGCCGGTCCCTTAGCGGCAGTGCCGATAAATCCTGCAGGCGTTCCTGATGCTGGTTGCTGTCTTGCTGAAAGATCTATTTCCTGTTCAAAAAATCCAGGTGATCTAAATGTCTGCTCGGCCATTGAACAAATCTCCTTAGGCTCTAATCACTCTTTACTAAATATTGGGTAAAGATGTAAACTTCTATGTTATCCTCAAACTCAATTCAAAACAATTTACGGGTCTTGTGTAGTTAGTGTTCCCAAGTCCAACACAATACCCTCTTTATAAACCGTCTCTCCTTTTTTTTGTGATGCTTGTCCAGCATCTTTAATCCTTACTAACTTATTCATTAACTTTCCTGTGAAGGGGTCACGTACCATTCTTAATGTAGACACCGACGTCTTACCTCTTCCTCCCGCGCCGAAAGCTCCGGCACCTCCGGATGCTTCTTTACCTCCGATTGCCGTGCTTGTCATATTGTATCCTTTTGCGGGAGATCCTCCAATATTTGCGCCAGGCATCGGCCCCCTAGATATAGCTGCACCAGGAACGTCCATTCCCGCGCTAGACAAAGCATTCGCCTCCGGTGATCCCCCTACTGCCATACCGGGCAGAGGATCATCAATTGAAGATAGATCTTGCAAGATATAGCTTCCAGGATCTGGGGACGGAACGTTTGCCGGTGCAGGCAAGAAGGGAAATGCTTTTGTCTCAGTCATTTGGAATGTAATTTCAGGTGCCGACAAGAACCTTCTTGCAGCTGCCTGAGATCCAGGAAACTCAGGGGAAACGATATACGCCGGGACGCTTACATTAAAACTGTACCTGACTAGCCTTTCATCATCTGTGAAATCGTCAAAATTTGTTCCGGATGTCAGCGCGGCGTCTAGGTAAGCAACAAACCAATAACCCTTTTCAGTCTCAATCCTAAATGATTTTCCAGGATAGTTGTGTGGGGTTACCATGAGAGCCGTTAGCATATCATTCATTTGCTGTGTGTACTGTGTCCAGAATGTTATCTCGTACGATGCCTGATAGTATTTTACAGGAGGCAGCGTAATCACTTCGTATATGTGATCAGAGAGGTTCGGCGCTAGCGCTTTTCCTTCTCGTGAATCTGTCGACCGAGGGTTCGGGGGGCGGCGAGTTGACAGCGTTCCTGGATCTGCATTAAACTTTTTACCAGAATCCGTCTCTCCGCCGGCGTGGTTGGGTGAAGCAAGGTTGTCCTGGTTCTTAAACTGCTGCTTGTTTCTAAGCATTTGATACCTGGGGTCTCTTTTTGATATCCTCGTCTTAATCGTCATTGGCTCGTTTTGCCCGCCAGTCATTCCTCGTGAGGGATCTTGCTCTATGCCTGTTCGCATGATAGATATAAGCGGCAACACCAGGGCCCCTGCTTTGTCCCTAAGAGGACGCTTTCTACGGAGGATGGCAAACCTTTCGCCTGTTGCGAATATAACAGGAACCCTTCTCATGCCCTCTTTATGCTTATAGAAAAGGGGTAGGTCCTTGTTGAATAGGTTAAAGAGTGCCCTATCAACGTCCTCTATCGTACAAGACGGTACTTCAAAGTCGTCAGGGACATTATCACCTTCATACCCTGTAGAGATAGTTCCAGGAAGTGCATCTTTTCTTGTATATCTAGTAGACATTTATACCCCCTATGAATCACCGTAAAAAGCAGAGTCGATATACCCTTGCTCGTCCCTTGTATCATTCCCACCATCAGGTGAAACCTCAGCAGGGCCGCTTATGGGCTCAGTAACAACACCTTTTTTCTGTAAAGATCTAACGTCACCTGTCTCCCCAAGCCTATTATTAGCAAAACCGCGTTGTTGAACAAACGTTTCTTGAACTGCATCTGCATCAGCGTATGATTCATCAGTAGGACCATGAGGGACAAAGTTAATGAGTCCTTCTCTTGCCTGCTTACCAGACAGTTTGTATCCAGTTGCATGTTCTATTTGCCCATAAATTTGAGATATTGTGGAAACCTGTACTATTTCGTAGAATGTGTCTCCGTAACTGAAGAAGTCACCGTCCATACACTCGATTCCCTTGTCTAACATATCTCTCGCCTGAACATTGATTTCAATTGCGTACCTTGCCTCTGAACCAAACTTATCTGTTTTCCATTGTGTAGGCTCCCATGCAACAAGGCACTCAAGCTCGACTGGAGGATCAAATATTTTTTGTGGCGCTTCTTCATAGACATCATGGATATCGGATAGATCTTCACGCACCTTATAATAATAGATCTTTTGACCAATCACATCTTTGGTCACTTCTTTAGTGATGTCAGAGATGTAGTCAATTTCTCTAGGTGTAATGAACAATCTTGCCAATTTAAGTTACTCCTAACCCATTATAATGGACTTGCCCGCAGGCATAGGTACCATACGTAGAATTCTTTGCATATTTTCTGCTGCTGCTACTTCATCCTCAATCATCTTGCTATATGACAGCTCTAACAGCGTCTCTTTCAAGTTAGTCTTTAAAGCTTCCTGCGTTTCTCTTCCCTGTGATATTAGGTCTGCACCGTTTAGTTGCAGGTCAGCACCTGGGATGGGGACTGAGGAAAACTTAGATCTGATTAAGCCTAACAGCTCCTTGCATAATGCTAAGCAATATTGCCGCGACCACTGTCTACCCATTTGGTTTATGGTAGAGTACTGGAGATTTCCGTACGGGACATTTGACAAATTGCTAACGCCATAAATTGTATCGTCTTGGTAGTCAGGATTTAAGGGATCAGGATTTAGTGCAACCCTAATAAACAAGTTCCGAGGATTGTCTTGAGTTGGTTTCGGAAATATCCTTATCTTTGTACCTGATATTCTGTAGCTATAGTTTGATCTTCTAACGCGATTTGAAAGATCCATTTGCCCTGCGCGTAATACGTCCTCAAAAACAGGGAGTACATAAAATACAGTTTCTGGCGTAAATGACTCAAAACTAAATTCATTGTTAAGATAGTTGATGGCCGATGTTGTGTCAAAAAACCTATATGCAGCCTGCGGCGAGAAGTGAAACACTTCCATTATTTTCATCTTTGACTTTGATCCCTCTGATTGAGTATCAAATATCACATTGCCGTCTGCATCTTTAAGTTGTGTGTATATGTCGTAGTCTTGTACGTCCTTAGTTAACTCTATGGAGCCGCTTATCGTATTATAGGATCCACCTACCCCTGCATCCATGCCGTATGGCTCAGCCCTACGCAACATAAACTCAATATTTTCTCTAGGGTATAGATTTTCTTTACCATGAGGGCCAACCAAAAATGAACCGGATGTAACAGAGCCTGTTGGTATACCTAGCAGGTTCATTAGCTGGCTGCTTGCCTGTGCTTCGTTTATGATCTTTCCATATTCCATGAAAGACTCTTCAAAGCAGGCCCAAATTTGTTTCTTTGTCAATTCAACTGACAAGATATCGTCGCCCAGCTTTCGCTTGACAAACGTTACCATAGAATCGGCTTCACTCTGGAAGTGACCGTCGTCGTCAAAGAATCCAAATGGTGTAGGATTCGTTGTCTGTGTGAATGTCGGCACGCTTCTATCTCCTGTTGACGTTAATAAGTATTGTGAGCGAACCTAACAATACCGAGCAGATACTTTGCTGCCTTAGCAGTAGATCTGTTTTGTGTGTAAAAGGTACAGGAGACGAGAGATAGAGCCTCTCAAAAAAAATAAAAAAAAAAGCCGCGCAGAATCTGCGCGGCTTTAATCTATCAGTTACTATAAAAAATCTTAGGCATTTCCTTTAGTAACAGTTCCGACGCAACCGATAACTTGCCAGTTAACCCCGTCTGATAAAAGCGCAACTGAACTCAGTGCTTTTCCGCCAGCAGGCTGGTACGAAGCGTTATTCCCACTTCCCGAAAGGGTCAGCTGACTTCCTACAGAGGGAGCAGCGATTCCTGTAGTCGACGATATCGAGAATGAACCTCCAGCTATCTGAAGCACATGCGATTGACCAGTTTGGGGGTGCTCGCTGAATGTATTGTAACACCCATCCCTAAAGACCATCAAGGCTCCAGGATGATCTGCCGGTTGGGGCATTGTTACAGTAACAACTTGAGCAGCAGTGGCTGACGACGCTGACAATACGTATACACCTGACTGTTTTGGGCTAACCGTTGTAGACGTTACCAGCTGGACGCTGCCGGACACTCCCATACATGGGAATGAATCCGCATAAAACCCTGTTCCTCCATCCTGAACAAGGCCTTTTAACTTATTTAATCTTACCTTAGGCATTATTTTCTCCTTAATTCATTAATGAAGGTTTATGATAGTCCGGTGACCGCACCGCGATGCGCAAGAAGAAGCCAGTTAGCTCCATCCGACATTAGTGTGGCACCGTTGTTTACTGCAGCAGCCAAAGTTAGGGTCGTGCCGGAAACACTAGCCTGATTCTGGCCTTTAACACCCCACACATGAATCTTTGTTGTATCTTGTTCAACGGAAATTGTATGTGCTTGTGCTGTTGTACTACGGACATGAAATATTCCACCTGGATACTCTGCGGGATCGGGCAATGTCATTGCACAAACACCACCTCGGCTGGTAACATATACACCCGGTTTATCAATTGCACCGGTTGCTGCTGTTCCAAAGTCTGTGTTTGATCCTGATACACTGTGTTGTGGCCACATATCCACTTCCCACTTTCCGCTTGTACCATTACTCTGAAGTAGACCTGATTGTTTTTGATATTTGAAAGTTGGCATGATTTATTTCTCCTATGAAACGTTGACTGTACCGTTAAAGCCAATGACTATCCAGCTAACACCGTCTGATAGGAATGAAGCACTCTCATTGGCTGCAGCAGCCATTGCTGCCTCGTTACCTACGTGCCATACCGTTGCATCACCGTCAGTGTTGACGATAGAAATTACAGAACAATCCTGTGCGGTCTTTACTGTATGCGCATGTGCAGTCGTCGATCTTACTGTAACAATTCCACCTGGGCAAGAAGCCGGTGCAGGAAGTGTCAAAGTCCTACCTGCGCCTCCAGCTGTACTCACACCTGGAACGGTTAGTTTTCCATGTCCCGCGAAGTGCTTAACAGAACCGGAAAGAGTGTGTGCAGGCATATCATCTAATATGATGCCCTCGCCCCCTTCCGAGAATAGACCAGCATCCTCCGTATATCTTAATCTTACTCCCATAATCTTATCTCCTTATCCGCATGATTCCGATTCACCGGCGGGGTCGGTTGATTACTTGAACCGGGCCTAGCAATAAATAGGTCGTTACTCTAGTAAACACCTATAATAAGAACTAGGATTTAAGTGCCTTGTCCATTGCTGCCCTCTGGCCGCGGGAGCTATCTCTAAGAAATCCGTCGACCAAAACGCCGATGATCCGATTAAGGCGTGCAACCTCTTCCTTGAGAGCGTCGACGTCTGAGGGCTCTGATGCAGGTGCAGCAGGTGCAGGTGCAGCAGGTGCAGGTGCAGGTGCAGCCGGCTTTGGTGCTGCCTTAGGCTCTGCTTTTGGCTCAGCCTTAGGTGCAGGTGCGGATTTCTTTTCTGCAGCAGGTGCTGCTTCTTTTTTCTGACTTATACTTGCTGACTTTGATGCCATTATGATTTCTCCTTTAATTTCATTCCCCGTAGCGGGGCCAAGTAACACGAATACGTGTATAAGTATTGCATCTTATTGTAAAATAATCATGCAAAAAGTAAAAAAAAAGGGGCACTCCAAAAAGGAGTGCCCCCAGTGATCATATCATCAATCTATAAGATTAGATGACGTTGAGATCAAGGACCGTAACGGTACCGTAGAAGTCGGAACGAACCATCTTCTTGCCGTAGCGAGTCATGACACCCTTACGCGGGGTGAAGTCCTCAGGAGCGAAGATAGTAGGTGTGACGATAAGCGGCACATACGGAGCGTAGACATACCCAGTCTCGAGGTAGCTACCACCCTTGTATCCAACCAGAATCTGGTTGCGTGGGAAGTAGGGATCCTTGTAGACTGTGAAGCGATTGCTCAGTGTACCAACCTTCTCGGCGCCGACTGTCATTGGAGCACCAACCTGTCCATCACCATCGAGGCTGTACTCGGGGCGATAAAGCACCGAAGCTTCGAGGATAGTGGCAACATCCGGTCCGACGACGATGAAGTTGGCGGAGCCACGCAACGTCTTACGGTGGATTTGGTTAGCACAATCGATGATTGTCTCAATGAGAGTCTCATACCACTCGCGAACTGTACCGGAGAATGCCGGGCCAGGCTGGAGTGAAGTACCGCGGGCGACAATTGCACCGGTTTCCTTGTTGACGAACTTACCAGGAGCACGTGACCAGTAAAGGTTAGCGCCGTTAGCCTGTGTGAGGAGGTCATTGAGGATCTCGCGGTCAAGCTCTAGAGCAATCTGCTCAGAGAGAATCTGCGTGAGCTCAACCTCAGCATCCAAGCTGTGATAAGCATTGAGGTCCTGTGCAAGTTCCGGTGACCAGCGAGCGCGGAGCTTACGGGTTACAGCGGTAACTGCAATGGATTCAATCTTGATGTCAATCTCTGGAATCGCAACTGCAGGAGTCGTTCCGAAGTCGGACTCAAACGTTGGGATAACCAGTGTACCATCAGCACCACCAGCAGGGGCATTGAGGGTCGGTGACAGCGGGAATGAAACCTGCAGGGAGTCAAGAACACTTCGACCGGCGAGGTCGTTGACGGTGTTGTTAAGGTTACCAGAAACAACCATTAGAACTGCAGCGTTTGCAGAACTAGTTGTAACAAGCGGGTCCCTAACGAAGCCACCAGCAGCAGTGTATGTACCAAGCTGGTTCAGTCGACGGACGTTGTAAAGTGCTCCACCCTGAATTGACTCAGGAAGCCGCACAACAACTTGGTGACGTGACGCCGCAGTGGCATCATTCGGCGCAGTAGCGAAGTTCATACCCCACTCCTTGACCTGTGTGAGGTCTGCCGAAGCAAAGCCTGTTGAGGACTGTGCTGTCTTCGAGTCGTCCATTGTAGAACCGGTAATCGATAGAATAGCAAACTGGAATGCCGAACCGCCTGGGTTATCAGCAGCACCTGGGTTTGTACCCTTTTCAATAAGGTCACTAACCTGTGGATCAAACTGAAGCAACTTGCCATCAGTACCTGTTGCATAGCACATAGACCCTGCAGTCAATGTTGACGCGTTTGTACCAGCACCATCATTGAAAGCACCCATCGCAAGAATCAGCTGACGGCCGGCAGTTGTATCCGAACCAGTAAGTTGTCCCTGTGCACGTGAGTAACCGGAACCAGCAAGGTCATATTGTCCACCAACACCCAATGAGCCGGACTGAACGCCCTTACCCGCAGGGTTATTATAAATGGACTGACCAGCCTGGTACGCCGAAGCGCCGGTTGAACCACGGAGGTTGCCTGTGCCATTATCTGCCGAATCACCACCGACGTCAGAGCCGTAGGTGTAGTCAAGATAGAAGAGCAGTCCCGAAGGAAGGCTCATTGGCTGGATTGAAACGAGCTCGTTAGCAACGAGACCGCCGAAGACCCGACGAACGATCGGGAATGCAATATTCGTGAAACCACGGATATCACCAGATGAAGTACCTGATGCACCGCCAGTTGAAAGCGAGTTAGCCTCTCTCAGCATCTGCGCAGCCTGGTTTTCAAGTAGCATGGACATGTTTTCACGTGCCGTACCACCCAAGCCACGAAGAAGACCTGTTCGAGACCACTTCTCAACCAACCGTGCATTAGCAGAGCCAAGATGGCGCTGGCGAATACCTTCTGTTAATTGTTCTAGTGTAAATCTCTTTGACATTGTATAATCTCCTTAATTAGTCAAAATTGAGTTTAGTTGTTGTCCTTGCCAGGAATACCTGCCAGGACTGCCCAACGATCTACTCCAGCACCCTCTTTAATCGGCTGTGCCGAACGTGCTGATTTTGAGGCTGATCCGAGCGACCTACGAACCCGTCCTTCCGAAAGGTTTCCACCCTTCTTGTTGACGGAGGCCGACAGGCTCTTATATAGCAACTTCGCTTCCCTAATAGTCTTTGCATTGTCTAATGCTTCAACAATGACACGCTGTTGCTTAGGCGTGACATTCCTGTTTTGCATAAGCTTATTAGCATAAAGCAACTTAGCATTAAACAGGTTCATTTCATCAAGCTGACCCTTAAGGGAACCTACCGCCTTGCGATATTCGAGCAGCTTGCCTTTGAGAGCACGATTGGTGCGGCTCTCATTAACTCTTGATCTATTTGTTCTAGTTGAACGTCCGCGGCGACGCTCAGCCAACCTGCGTGAAAGGCGGCGTCTGACCTCAGCCATAGCATCGGTATCGCCTGCCCCAACGGCTGCAGGGGGTGCCTCAACTGCACCGTCATCGACTGAGCCAAGCTCATCGGCAAGTGCATTAAGAAGATCATCTTCGCTAACCTCAACAAACGCGTCTCCCTCATCCTCACCACCGTGGGCTAAGGCAGGATCTGCATCAGCAGCCTTGCTTTCTTCTTGTTCTCTGAGGCGTCGCATGCGAAGAAGCTCTCGACGAAGCATCGACTCATCAATTTCGATAACTTCCTCTTCCTCTTCAGCACCTAGCTCCATCTCTTCACCGCCTTCGTCTTCACCGCCCTCATCTTCACCACCTTCAGGTGATTCCAATTCGAATTCGACTTCAAGGTCACCAAGAAGCTCTTCAACTTCACCAGCCTCCTCTTCGTCAGCCGGTTCCAAGCTAAGAACGGCATCGAGCTCTTCGAGCTCATCCATTTCGTTCATTGAGGATTCGAAAATCCTATCAAATAGTGCGCTCTTTCTACGTCTTGCCATTTTTTTGATCTCCTTAAAAATTAATTCCGCGCGTTCATTGAGTCTATTATTGTTTGACTCTACCTCACTAAGTATTATCTGATTTCGCAAAGTTATAGCTTCCCGTAACATTTTCCTGTAACGATTACGTATAGTCTCTCGCTGGAGGGATGTCAATTTAGATGCTTTATAGCCTTCAAGCACCCTATCGAGTCGCCGAACTTCCTTCACTAAAACAGCAAGCCGAGATGCAATCTCATTCTGGCTGATTACCTTAGGTTGTTTCAATAACCTTGCTAGTGCCTTAGCAGACTCAGTACTAAGAATTAAGTCTTCCTCGCCAGGTGCGGACTCAGGGTCACCCCCTACCTCTACGTCTACCCCACTGGAAGAAATGTTTACCCCACCGGAAGCGTCGATGCTAACCGATGCGCCTGATGCAGGATCAACTTGAACTGATGTTTCAGAGCTAGAATCACCCATCTTATCTAGATCAACAACGACTGCATCTAAAGCTTGAGCAACAGGTGCAGGAACCGATGGCGATTCAGGTGCCTCAGGCTCATCAGCTACAATTTCCTCGGCGTCAAGCGTTGTCTCATCGTCCTGTTCACCTAAAAGCTGTCGCTCAATCATAACACGAAGCTGGGGGGTTAAAACATCAATGATTTTATTTTTAGCATTTTGCTCAGCCATTTCCCTAAGGGCTTTGGCTTCTGCTATTGCTTCTTTGTATAAATCAGTTGCCATAATAGATCTCTCTTTTGCATGCTTTCATAAATATATCGTCTATCGAGAAACAACACCTATTTCCGGCGTGGAAATTTCTTTGTTGCTTTCTTTTGTTGCGCCTTGATCCTTCTGATCGCAGCAGCTTTTTTATCTCTTCTCTTCTGTGACTTGGTCTTATGGTAGCCGGTTCTCTCCTTGTATTCCTCTAAGACCCTTGCATCTTTACATTTTCTCTTAAATTTTCTTATCAGTTGTTCGGTGGTTCTTATCTTACCGCCGAGCTTTACTTCTACATTAATACTCTTAGATCCCATGTTCCTGCTCATCATGTATTAGCGATATTAGTTTTTTTAATTTTTTCATTGTCCTTTGATCGCTATTTGGTATATCATACAAATCATCTACAGGTTCATCTAGCATGTCAGAGGCCGGTATAGACTCAGGTGGGGAAGATGCAAACCCTTGTTTCGAGCCCGTCCCTAAGCGACCTGTCCGGAAACCATAAGATGGTCCGGGATAGGGTAACGATTCACCTGAACCTCCAAATCCGGTGCCTGTTCGCTTTGCGTACATATCAGGGAATGGTACCATAGATCTAGCAGCAACGTTTAATGAAGACTCATTTGATGCTGGTTTTACAGGGCGATTTCCGCCTACCATAGAAAACGGATCCGTCTTCGCGCTAGCGTAGGGATCCGTTGAAACATAATGCCCGTTTACTTTTGCGACAAAGGCATCTAGCTCTTCGTCAGTCATTTGATCTTCTTGATTAGGTTCAAAATTATCGGGCTCAGAATATGGGTATGTCCCTGCCGCAATGGCAGGGACATCAAAAACAGGTTCTAATAGGCCGTAACCCAAACCCTTTCTATCATCGTACTTAGCACGATAATTAGGGCTTTTTGAATTTAAACTTCCAGCTGCAAAATTCAAGGCCTTAACCTCTTACGCACCTGGCGCTCTATGATGAACTAGCTCGCCCTAATACGTAATCACCAAGCTTCTGGCTGGCAATCTGTGCAGAGGACTCCTGTGGAGACAATTGAGAACCTACGCCAGTACCCCATTGCTCCGGAGGATCTTCGCCGTAGCCATCAGGTGCAGGTGCCTGGTTTGTCGCATCGAGTGTACCAGGACCAGGAGATGCAGGGTTCGGAACCCATGCGCTAGCAGGAAGCCCGCCGCCGCCGGTTTCGACCTCACCGTATGAAGGTGCACCATTGTCTGCATAGTCGCGGTTGAACTCTCCGTATGTGTGGCCACCATCATTAACAACACCATCTAGTGCTAATGATCTATAATGAGCCAAAAGAGGAGCATCCGCTGAGCCATCATCGACCAAGGGATTTACCTCATTTAGGATCGGTGATGCATTGAACGCAGCAGCAAGAGTAGCTGTGTTTGATTTTCCCATCCCCCCATCTGTTCGTGGTGGATTAACTGTAACTTGCTTAACGGACATTTGTGATTCTCCTTAAATTAAATCTTTTTAATAACTCTGTTACGAAGTCTTTTCTTAGCCTCTTGAATCCTCTTAAGCTGAGAACGAAGCTTCGTCTCTTGAATCTTTAGTGCCTTGATATAATCAATATCTTTCTCTAATGAACCTGCGAATTCTGATGCGTCAACCTCTTCCGCGTCAACCTTTTCCGGATCTTCGATACCAGCTGCAACTGGATCGGATGTCTCGGAGATTCTTTTGCGGCGGGCCATTCGTCTTTTTTCTTCTAGAACCAAAGCTCGAAGACCGCGGGGTGTTAATTTCTTTGCTCTTGCCATTTCTTTACACTCCTTAAGCGTTAAAGCGTTCAACTATACATATTGACGTAGCGGGAAAAACCACATCAACTTTCAAATTTTACTCATCAAAAGCTAACGCGGCCCAGTTCTTTGAAGCGCCACCGAACATGTCAGTTGGGTCAGATGCTGCAACTGCCTTTGCAGCAGAGTCACCATGTGCAAAAACCTGTGCGCCATGAGCGTTCCTACCCTCTTCTGATAGTTGCTCTTGCAGCGTTGTTCTTGCTGTGTCAGAAAATATTGACGACATAACGGGA
>Ga0163180_10001689_pt1 | contig 12479 bp, 12 predicted proteins | sample AtlANTMetagenome_2_FD_109647 | JGI IMG/M metagenome (GOLD analysis project Ga0163180, IMG submission 109647) | Marine eukaryotic phytoplankton communities from the Atlantic Ocean - Atlantic ANT 4 Metagenome | ecosystem: Environmental > Aquatic > Marine > Oceanic | place: North Atlantic Ocean...
CGCCACCCATGCCGCCACCCATGCCGCCACCCATGCCGCCATCCATGCCGCCACCCATACCGCCGCCCATGCCGCCCATTCCGGAATCTCCGGAAACAGGTCCTTTGCCCTTGAGTTCAGCGAGAGCAACGCGTTGGAATTCGTTTTTGCAAATCATGATGGCTAAGTCACCAAGTGACAAACTCGTTTCACCCGCCGGTAAACCAACGCCCGATTGCCTGTATTGCAGGCGACCAAGAGTCAGTGCGGCAGAGAGTCTAAGCGAAAGCGGTGCCTGGTCGTTCGCTACAATAGTAGATACGGTCGGTACAACGTCGCTATCTGGTGGAATGAATCCGACCCTACCGATAACATCTAATGCTCGACGTTGGAACCAAGTATGAGCCTCTAAACTTCGGCTGGCCGGTGGTGACTGTTTAACGAGCGTCAAGGCCTGGTTATAGATCAGCAGTTTTTGGTTTGGAGGTATGGTCCGCGTGTCCTGTATAGCTGTGTTGAGTTGTCCCTGGATACCGGTGTTATAGGAGTCCATCGTGATATGACGCAGCACACCGATCCATGCGCCAAGTCTTAGAGCATCTGAGGCGGTATCGTCCTGCACATACTGAACCAACACTGCCAGTGAAGGAGCGTAAGGTACCGGCGGTAGTCTGGTCGCGCCCGCTATGCTTTCTTCAGCATTAAGAGCCCCGACTATTAAAATGGCGTTGTACTTCACAACGGGGTGGAAATTACCCTGGATAATGGCCTGCATTGCCGGAAACGCGACATCACCAACCAGATAATCATGCACTTCCTGGCTGCGACACTTCTTATTCAAGTCTTCAAGAAACGAAATTCTGTTTGCGGAAATCTCTCCGACTGACGTGGGTTGAGTCAATTGGGCAAATCGATAGCCTTGGTACCAACTAACCAATAGCTGGCGATTGGTTTGAGGCTGCTTGTCGAGATCAAGTGTATTTGGTGCCTGTGCGTCAAGCGATTGAGTACCGGCTAAGACCTGATTAACCTGGCTGTTAATCGTGTTATATAGTCGCCCTTGATCAACTAAACCCGGGTGAACCGGTACTACTTGGAATGGTGTCTGGGCAGGCTGTTGGCCATCAGCAGTAGCTAACAGCAACGAGCAAATCAATGCAATTACAACGACGATATTCTTTAAACCAGTCATCTCGGTGACTCTACTTTTCTCGTATGGAATGGTCGGCCAAGTCGCCCGCCGTTTTAAAAATACGGCTGAATACTTAATGATACGGGTGCTAACTCAACTGAGTCAATTGAAGCTTACCGCACACTGCGCTTTCATATTGGTTTTACGGCAATTATCACCAAAAAACACCTAATTATTGAATCGCCCGAGTGAATATATGCTCATGACGACGGATGGGCATGTTCGATGTATTCTTAGCCTAAAAGTATAAGATTGCGCCGTAAAACCGGTCTGATTGATACATGTTTTGTGTTTGCACGTTGCAAATTACATGCAACTTGCCTCATTATATAGTGGCGTTGGAGACGACCAATGGAATATTACTTATTTGATTGCGTGATTTATGACCAATAGCTCAACCGCATAGTTCCCTCAACTCAAAAGATTCAAAGCAAATAATGCAATTTCAAGGTGGTGTTTTTAGCGAAGCAATTCCCGGCGGTCGGTCCGGCGTGGAAATCACCATCAAAACGTATGAATTACTTGCAACCACACCTGACGGAAGCGAATTTCGACTGCCGTTTACCAACATCGAATTTGAGCGAGGCGGTAGCAGCGGCAAAATGATCTTTTGCCGTAATGAAGACCGATCGCTCACGATCTTTTGCGAGAACAAACAATTCTTAGCAACCGTTCAGCGCATTGGTGGACCGGCTATCTATGAGCGACTGGAGTCGTTCCGAAGTAATACGAAAACACACCGACGAGCTTCAAGACGCAACTTCGTGTTCCTACTCTTGCTTCTGGGGGTATTGGATTTGGATGTTATTACGGATTGCGACTGGCAGCATACGGTCTGGTAGCAGCGTTACCAACTAGCTTTGACGAGCAACTCGGTAAGACAGCATTTGAGTCGATGGAGCATCCGGGTATCGAGGTAGACGACCCCGTGGTGGCAGATGCGATTACCGCCATGGTAGACCGGTTGAAGCCACATGGTGCGAGTACCGACTTTGAATATACAGTGCGAGTTATGGACTACCCAATCATGAACGCATACGCACTTCCAGGCGGATATATCGTCGTCTTCACTGGCCTCATCGAACAATCTGAACGGCCTGAGCAAGTTGCCGGCGTGATTGCACATGAAATGGCTCATGTCACCAAGCGACACGGTCTGAAACGACTGGCTCAATCGGCAGGAGCTGCGATTGCCTTTTCCGTGTTACTTGGTGACGTGGAAGGTATACTTGCGGTTGCCGTAGGGCTATTCGAGTTTGCAACGATCAATGCATATAGCCGGGACGATGAGACAGAAGCGGACTTAGAAGGCGTACGCATGTTGTATGAAGCCGGTATCGATCCGATGGGACTGGCTGAGTTCTTCGCCATTATGGAAAAGGAAGATGTCGGTACGACCGGAGCGATGCCGGGTTGGTTTAGCACTCACCCTGAACATCAGCATCGCGTCGATGAGATCTCCAAGATCCTCGAAGGCTACGAACCAAAACAATTTAAATCACTCGATCTTAATTGGGATGCGGTATTAACAGCACTAGATGCCAGGCCGGCCATTGAAGATGAAGCCGAATTGAATTTAGCGCCGTAACACTGTCCAGATTTATAAGGAAATGATCAATGCAAAGTGAAATCCGAAATAAGCCATCCTTTGCCAATATCAGATTTCAGCTCGAACCGGGTGAGACGATCACCTGTGAGTCTGATGCCATGGCAAGCATGGACTCTACCATCAACATGAAAACAAAACTCAACGGTGGGTTGTTTAAAGGACTCGCGAGGAAGTTCCTCGGAGGTGAATCACTGTTCATCAATGAGTTTTCCACGGAGAGCGGTGGAGAACTCGTCGTTACACAAGCCTGGCCTGGCGATATCGAATGCCTCGAACTCAACAACACGACGATGTATTTACAGCCGGGTGCCTACATTGCAAGTGAACCTGGCGTGAAGTTGAAACTAGGGTGGGCAGGATTTGCCAGCTTTATCGGCCGTGAAGGTCTCTTCCGTTTGAAGGTAACCGGGACGGGTAAGATTTGGTTTGGCTGTTACGGTGGCATCTTTGTAAAAGAAATTCAGGATACCTACGTAGTCGATAGTGGTCACCTCGTTGCTTATGAACCGAGTATCGGCATCAAGGTCGGCATGGCCGGCGGTATCTTTTCCAGTTTCTTCAGCGGTGAAGGACTGGTGACGCGAATACAAGGTCCCGGGCGAATCTATATGCAAAGCCGTTCCACATCCGGTCTGACTGGCTGGATTAATTCACATCTTTGGTAAAGGCGTACAGCTTAGGAGCACGTAATCATGCAATATAAAATTCTGTGTCAACCAGCTTCCGCCGTTGCCCACTTGGTGCTAAATGCAGGTGAGGCAATCACGTGTGAAGTTGGCGCGATGATCGCTATGTCGTCTAACATCGGTGTCGAGACAACTTCAAGAAGTCGTGGTGGCAAAGGTGGAATCATGAAGGGGATTAAGAGGATGTTCTCCGGCGAGAGCTTTTTTCTTAATCACTTTGAATCGAAAGCCGACGGCCAATCACTGTTAATCGGCCCCGCACATTTGGGAGATATCGTCCATCATCAATTAACTGGTGGGACAATCGTCGTACAAGGTACTAGCTGGATGGCCAGCACACCAGGCATCGAAATCGACACGACCTGGCAGGGCATCACTTCAGGTATCTTGAGTGGTGAAGGGCTGTTTTGGGTGAAATGCACCGGCGTTGGAGATGTATTCCTTAACAGCTTCGGAGCCATTTACGAAGTGGATGTAAATGGTGAATACACTGTCGACACCGGACACATTGTTGCCTTTGAAGACACATTGCAATTCAATGTTGGAAAAGCCGGAGCATCTCTTATCGGAAGTATGCTCGGCGGCGAAGGCCTCGTTTGCAAATTCCAAGGACAAGGAAAACTGTATTGTCAGTCACATAATCCACCTAGCTTTGGCAAGGCGTTATCGCCGGACCTCAAACCTCGCTAGAATTTCGAGCCCAGCCAAACCAAAAGGATAGAACAATGCAATCAACGCTCAATTTTGAATTATCTCAACGGCCGGACTTTACGCTCGTCACGGTCAATCTCGGTGATGGTGAGTCCATCTTCAGCGAACCGTCTGCTATGGCTTCGATGGATAGCAATATCAAACTGAAAGCCGGTTTTAAAGGTGGAATCAAAAAGACACTTGGCCGCGCATTTGGCGGCGAAAGTATGATCATCAATACGTACACGGCAGAAGGTGGACCTGGGGAAGTTACTTTTGCCGCGGGTCAACCCGGGGATTCGGTGCACTACTACCTCACCGGTGCCAGTGATTTGATCCTGCAACGAGGTGCATACATGCTGCACACTCAAGGAGTAGAAATCTCGGGAAAACTTCAGGGATTAATGAAGGGCTTCTTTTCCGGTGAAGGTCTCGTGCTTCTTAAAGCATCCGGTACAGGAGATATATTCTTTAATTCGTACGGAGCTATTCTGGAAGTCGATGTAACGGACCAGTATTACGTCGATACCGGTTATGTCGTCGCATTTGAATCCACCCTCGATTACAGAGTAACTACCCTGCCAGGACTACGAGCTGGTAGCACAGGTATGAAGAGTTTCTTCTTCGGCGGAGAAGGGTTTGTCTGCCAGTTTTCAGGCCAAGGAAAACTCTGGATTCAAACCAGACAGGTCCCAAGCTTGCTAAGTTGGGTTAATCGGTTCAGGCCCGTAAACAGCGACTAAAGATCCAGCTACTTTCGTTTATACGTTATAAGCACTACGCCGGGCCGCCCTGCATCGAAGGCTTTGGGGCGCATCGTGTCTTTACCGATTGCGTAACATACAATCAGCTGATCCTTTTCTAACTTGTAAATCGCCTGTAGCTTGCCATCAAGTTGCTTGCTCACGAGATCCATGCGCCACGGCTTCTGATTCTTGTTCTCAATATACGTACCTTTATCTACGACATTTCCACTCATTCTGGTTAGATAAGTCTCTTTACCGAGCGTAATTTCAGCAGCACCTTTGGTAAGCACTGTACTTCCTTCGGCGATGGCAGATTGTAGCACCCATGTGCCTTGCACAGTCTGGCCCTTGGTATCTGCAGACTCATCGTCAGCCATAAGGGGTAGGGTGAGGATCAGTAATACAATGGCAGTAAGTAGATGGCGCACAATTTCTTCTTTTACTAGGCTATTACCTGAGTTTCAGCACGGTGCGTATCATCGTGCCATGACAAAAATCGATCAAGACCGATTTGATTGCTGATAACTGCAAACCTTGGCGACAAATTCCTGTCGCAAATGATTTGAATTCAACATCGTCTCATCTACCACCGGTAGCTCAGGCCACTTGCTTAGTACCGTTTTTGCAAATCGACCACTAGCTGTCCTCGGCTCTTCACAGTTGTGCACATGTACGTTTGCAATCCCGCAGCTAGGTGATCGTGATTTCAGAATGAAACCGCAAAGGTCAATACTATCCAGCGATTCACAACGCTCTTCAGCATATTTGGACATTAAAGATGTCCAGTTCTTACGGGAATCTATACCAAACAACTGAACACCATCTTCGGACCACTCAAGCTGAATTTTCTCTCGTGGTACACCCATTCCTAGTTCAAACTCCGGGCACACTGGAACAAGCGATAGATCATTAGTAAGTTCGCCTATCCAACCCTGCAGTTTGTCATTGCCATCGTATCTCACGCGCTGCCCTGTAAGGCAGGAAGAAATACCAACTATTGGTTTTTTAGGCATAGTCTCATACCAAAGGCGTTCAATCATCGAAGGCGGCTAACCGTATATACAACAGCATACGCCATAACGGTATACTCGATTAACTTTTCCCCCGATGATGGCACCTGAAACGCAGATGAATCGTAGTCAAAAAACCACATGCGTGACCTTTCTTGTGAGTTTGGCCTACGCCATCATCAGGTATTGCTGTTTCGGAGATGTTTCTATTCACGACATTCCGTTATTCGTTACAAATAAGGCGATCGCAGTTACCGGTTTGGTGTTGTTTGGAATTGCTGGCCTGATGCAATCCAAACAAGATCGTCGCGACTTGGGCTTACTGGCCGCTGGCTGCATATTTCTTCATGTCATCGCAACGCTGATCTTGTTTTCACAGAATTACTTTGAAAAGCTCAGCGACTCGATAACGCATCGACTGCATTGGTATGCCCAGGTTTCCATGCTCGCCAGCATCATGGCGTCGCTTTGCCTACTGATTCTGATGAGAACATCGGACAGTAGTCAGAGTGCACAAATCTCGAAAAGCCTCATACCCGGGTTAGGGACATTGGTGCTGATCTTAACTTTGCTACACCTAGCATTTATGGGTTGGCAAGGTTGGTTAGACGTCGCATCATGGCCTGGTTCATTTCCACCGCTCACACTACTCGGAGCCATCGCATGCGTCGGGTTTCTCTTAAAGCGAACCTTAGCAAAGCAGTAGCCGGACAAACTGGTCACACAAGCCATGTTGTCCGTTGCGGGTCAAAGTCATCTTCAAGCGGATAGAGTGGATCACGGCGGTTCTCATAATGAAGATGTCTCATATCCGCTGTCGTAACGCCCGGCGTATTTACCCGTAGCATGTTATTGCAAACCGGTTGGTATGCAGCAATCGGTGCGTTAACACCTTTGGCCACTAAGATATGATAATCCGATGGTTGAATATCAAATGTCGTGAGTTGGCTAATGCTAAATGGGAATTGACGCCGCGACGTGATCATTATCGTTGTGCCATGATCTGTTTCGACAACAACAGTGGGGCCCTGATCACAATGAGTCATGCCACCGTGACGAGGCTTGGATTCTGTGAATTTCCCATCATAGAAACCAATGATCTTTACATCGCCTGTCCACGGTTCTCCATGCAGATCATCCGTTTTTCCACCAACGGTGATCTTTGCCGAGTCACCGGGACTTAGACCATTGAGCTGCTCAACAGTCTCTGGATCGTAAAGACAGATAAACGACTTGCCTGGCGGATCATCTTCAATCGCATGTAATAGAAGCGTACCATCGGCAGTCGAACCGCCCCCGACATTGTCACCCATATCGAGTAAACAAATTGGCCCATCGAGAGTGCGACACTGCTCGAGACACTCGTCAATGCTCAGAAGATCACCATCAAATTTTTCACGGTGCTCCCAGAGATAGTCTGATAATTCAAGAACCAAATCTTCTCCGAGCTGATCATCATTATTGGTCACGACAATGAATGCAGATCCCATCTCTTCCACATCTGCATATGGAAAGCCGAGCATAACGCTGTTACTCAACACGTTTGGTTGACTGAGTTGCTCATTTGCAACTTTGTAAAGTGACAAACACGGCTCGGCCGTGGTTTCCTGCTTTTGGATACTAATAGCAACTGGAGGCAGTGCGGCCGACATCATCGGAGTAATTTTACCGGCAAGCGTATTACCCATCATCAGAGCTGCATCGCGACCAACCTTGAATTGATCCAAATGAGGATTAGAACGGTAGGCAATCAAAGCATTACAGCTTTTCACCATGTCGGTTGAGAGATTAGCGTGTGGATCCAAGGTACCGATAATCGGAATGTCATTTCCCACGACTTCACGTACACGGGTAAGCCAGTATCCGTCCGCGTCTGGAAAGGCCTCACTAACTGTTGCACCATGAGGAGCAACCAGTAGCCCGTCAAGCGGCATGGCCTTCTTCAGCTCGGTAAGCAACAGTTCGACTAACTGGGAGAAAGCTTCTTCCGTGATCGGACCATAGGGAGTCGTTCGGGCAGCGAATAGCGGAACCGCAGTAATGGCCTGCTCATAGTCTTCGAGTCCCTTGAAGAAACCAGCAACTTCATGGTGAGTGTCTGCAATTTGCTTGCGCACCTGCTCACCTGTAAACAGCCAGTCACGCTCAAATGCTTCAAACGTCGTTGGTTCACTGATGAATGTGTTTGATTCATGCAGCAACGCCAGAATGCCAACCCGCATGTGTTACAGTACCCCGTACTTTTCATAGACCTCGCTCGCCAGCATTCCATCTTTGATGGCGTCTCGGGTCACGTTTTCACTATGTACTTTCATCCAGGCCGCTTTAATTGCCTCATCTTCGATCTCACGAGGTATCACCACTACCCCATCACAGTCGGCAATGACAATATCCCCGGCACTGAAGGTTACGCCGTCAATCTTCACGGGCTCATCAACTGCAATCACTCTCTGGCGATTCAAGCTGTCATAAACGCACGTGGACCGGGCGTAGACGTTAAAACCCATCTCAGTCATCTTCGTAATATCACGTACAGCGCCATCGATGATGGCACCAACGCATCCGCGGTTACTTGCAGCTGTACTGAGTAATTCTCCCCATATGCCAGAGTGCATCGATCCGTTTGCAGCGCAGATCAGGACATCATCCTGTGTACACTCGTCGACGGCCTTGAGTTCCAATTCGTAAGGTGAAGGATCTTCGAAATCGATATCTTCCCAAGCGGTCGTCTTGCAGCGCCCCACAAGTACGTCGCCAGTGGTTCGCGGTGGGATCTGTATCCGTGGTGACTGGTTCTTGTAACCGAGACCATCTAGTGCATCTGAGACGACAGCGGAATACAAGACTTCCCTCATCATCTCAAAGGTAATTTCTTCCGGTTGAGCTTCTGTCATATTCTTGTTGGGATAGTGAAAGTAATTGTCAAATGCTATTTGTCAGCCCATGGCCGATCGGTTTTAGCCTGAATAACCCGTATAGCTGGCACCATTGGGCCCCACACACATGTTAATACACTGTGAGTATTAGAACCAAGCAGCCAAACATAAAAACACGTCGATATCAGAAATGGATCACTATCGCCCTAACAGGTAGAGTCGACGTTCATTGCAAGAATTAAACTCACAATCTGCTGTTAATTCACCGCGCAAAAGCCAGCCGCTACTAGCTGCTATTTTGGTTGGTCACTTGGTGTTACTTGGATGGTTTAGCTCCTTCACGGCAGAAGATTCCTTCATTGTATTTCGATACAGTGAGAATCTCGTTGATGGCAATGGGCTTGTGTTTAACGAAGGTCAACCTGTTACAGCCCTAACATCGCCACTGCATGCCATCGTGGCGGCAGCCTTATATGCCATTACCGGTACATCGCTTTGGTCTCATAAAATCTGTTCGGTACTAATTCACTTGCTGGCCGTTACAACGGCGGTTCGAATTCTTGATATCCGAAAGCAGTTGTGGCCCATCGCGTGGCTTTTCATCCTTTGGTCTCCCTACGTTGTATTCTGGACGGTCGGTGGATTGGAAACGATGTATCTTTCAAGCGCAGTTGTACTATCCTTTGCGCTTTCACATTCCATCACACAACAAAAATCAACCAGCCACATTATCTGGTTTTCTATTTTGCTGGCAGTCGCTTTTCTGGGTAGATATGACAGCGTACTCATTACTGTGCCTCTCTGGTTTCATGTTGCTGCATCAATCATTAGTCAGAACAAACGATCTGGCAAAAAGTGGCTCGGAGATATTTACCGACTGTTGTTTCCCGGATTGCTGATCGCACTTACGTGGTTGGCGATCTCTCAATGGTACTTCCACGACATCATTCCAACCTCCAAGTACCACAAACCAACGCACGGTGAGGAACAATGGGCCGCGATTCTCTACATGGGCCAATTCATGATTGCCACCGGGCTTCTGCCCGTGATCCTCTGGATCCTCATCGATCGGACTGGCAAATGGGGAAATGCATGTACATCGATGGCATCGATTGCGAAAGAACATCTCGGAGTCATGACCGGGCTGGTTATTTTCTTTGGCTACTGCACCTACACCGTCATGTCCCACATGATGTTTTCATATCGGATGTTACTTCCATATCTACCGGTTGGAGCACTGCTTGTTACGAGGTGGATTGAGCGTACGATTCCAGACACTAATTCAGATGATCAATCAACTCTCGGATCTGGCCGATTCGGTGCAAAGTCGATTTCGATACTCATGGTGTTTATGGTTATTGGCCAACTAGCTCAAGCGATCGTCATCGACCGCATTTCGATAAACCCCGGCAAATTTGGAGAATATCGTCGTCTTTCTAGAATAGACTACACGAAGTTCATGCAATTGCTTTCCGATCAGGCCGATGAAATCAAACATCACTGGGAGCAACACGGTGACCAGAATCGCAAGCCTCGAATATTTGTCTATGCCGCAGGAATCGTGCCATACAAACTTCGAGATTTCCATGTTCTCGATTGGGGACTCGTCTCCTACAGAAAGAACGTAAAAGTATTCTCCATCCAACGTGGACTCCTGTATTCCTCAGATTACATCATGACGCTGACGCCACGACACCACTCTCTTAAGTATCAACTGCAACGGAATCCAGATGATCTCGAAGTTGTAACCGAAACAACAATGCCGTTTGATGGAACACAGCAAACGTTCGCTACACATTTCAACCGGAATCCTATCCAATACCGATTACCGGACTACATCGACGGGCTGCCTGTGGATGAAATCCCGGAAAAGATTGAAGACTAACGACTAACGATGCTCAGTTCCGTTGAAAATCACGAGAAGACGTCGATTACTCTCCCGGTAATCCTGCTGGTAGTGGTGGTTGGTGCCGGAATCTATGTACAACGTAACTTCTATCACGATGATGCATACATCACACTTCGATACGCTCAAAACTGGATAGACGGAAACGGGCTGACGTGGAATGTAAACGAAAAACCAGTGGAAGGCTTCACCAGCTTCCTACATCTCGCCTGCCTATCAGTGCTTGGCATCGTTGGCATGGATCTGCAACTGGCATCACAATGTATCGGGCTTGGTGCACTGGCCGGGATCATTTTCTATTCGTGGCGATACAGTAAAACGCAAAACAACGCGTGCGATCAAATGTGCCTGATGTTGATACCAAGTAGCTTTGGAATCACCGCATGGGCACTCGGCGGGCTGGAAATGACGCTCTTTATACTTTTGCTGCAAATGGCGTGCTGGCAATTTGCAGCAAGCACATCACCTAATACCAAGCAATCGCTCGCCACGGGGTTGCTGTTTGGAGCAGCCACACTAACTCGACCAGAGGCTGGGCTATTCTGGGCACTTGCGGTTCTATTTACCCCTGCGATGCATCGTAAAACCTGGAAACCATCGTTAGTGGGCCTCATCACTGGCTTCATGGTATTAGCTGGGTCATACGTGTGTTGGAGATGGTCATATTTTGGTGAATTGTTGCCAAACACATATCACGCGAAACTCACCGGATTAGATTCTGAGCGATTGCGGGATGGATTCCATTACTTACACACATTCGTCCGAACACCGGCATACCTGTTAGTCCTGGCCGCTGGAATGACATTGCAACATTGCTATCGGAAAACGCTCTCAGCATCCGTGCTGTACATGTTTGCTTCATTGGTAATCTTTTGTTGCTACATCGTATTTGCAGGCGGTGATCACATGCCGGCTCACCGTATGCTACTGGTCACTCTTGTGCCTGCCACATGGCTGATCAACAGCCGCGACCATGAGCGTTGTCCGTTCAAAATCAATGGCAACAATCTGGCAACAATCATCTTTGCAATTGCGTTACTGCAAATATGGCTGCCGATAACGCCCGGTCAGTGGCTAGAAAACACACGACATGCTGATCGGGCAGCTGTCGATGGCCGTGATGTAGGAATCTGGCTAGAAGCGAACGAACCTGAGTCGCTAATTGCGGTCAATACTGCCGGCAGTACGCCTTATTTTGCGGCAAGTCATCACTTCATTGACATGCTTGGGCTAAATGATGCAACCATTGCACGACGCGATGTATCCGGGATCAAACCGACAACCCGATGGCAAGAACTTCCGGGTCACGGTAAAGGTGACGGGGATTATGTCTTATCCCGCAATCCGGATTTAATCATCTTAGGGCCGGCTCTAGGCGTCAGCATGGCCGACCCTTGGTTCCTAACAGATGTCGAACTTGCGGATTCACCTACGTTCAAGGAACTCTACAAGGAGGATATAATTCAATTCACTGGGCAATCTGGCAAGAGTCGGACACTCAGGATGTATCGCCGAAAGTAATAATTCACATACACGTGTCCCGAGAGGTCATTGTCCATTGCGTTGTAGATATTTTCCCTATCAGCAGTGGTTCACACAATTGGCGCTGATATTTCTAATGGCGCCCTCAGCCATATACGCTCAGGAAAACCCAGAAACGCTGACCGATGAAATCAGCTCGATCATCCAAAAATACTGTGTTGATTGCCACGGGCCAGACGAGTCACAAGCACAGTTGAATCTGGAGTCCTTATCTCGCGATTTGCCATTGGTTAAGCATCGACG
>Ga0163180_10001690_pt1 | contig 12478 bp, 12 predicted proteins | sample AtlANTMetagenome_2_FD_109647 | JGI IMG/M metagenome (GOLD analysis project Ga0163180, IMG submission 109647) | Marine eukaryotic phytoplankton communities from the Atlantic Ocean - Atlantic ANT 4 Metagenome | ecosystem: Environmental > Aquatic > Marine > Oceanic | place: North Atlantic Ocean...
CTCTTCTCTCTTTCTCTCTCTCTCTCTCTCTCTCTCCGCGTGTTGTATCGCGCGGCGCTTTTAAACGTATCAAAGTAGAAAAAAAAGCGCGGATTTGAATTGGAATGATGTGGAGAGAGTTTTGGTGTGGATTCGAAAAACGGTTTTCAAACACCAACGACAAAAATATCTTTTTGCGTCTCGTCTCTCTTACTGATACCCTAAATGACACGATTTGAAACCCTAAAAATACAGCCTTTTTTTTTTTTTGTTCGTTCGTGTCTTTTGGAGATGGGATGAAATGATGTCTTCTCATCATCCGAAACATACACACGCAAAAGTGTATTGCGCGATTCTTCGCAAAGTCGACGACGAACGCAAAAGACGAAACGACGACGACGAGAATTGTGTTGTTGTTTTTGCGACGAGACGGCTGATTCTATATAGTGTGGTCTCTCTTTTTGTGGTGTAAAGCGAGAGAGAGAGAGAGAGGAAGAAAGAGAGATGCGAACGGCGACGCCGAGCGGTGCGACCACGACCGGAAGGGTCTTCCAACACCATCATCATCATCAGAGGCGGTTTAGTCGTCCTCGGTGGTCTCGAGGCGATGGTAATAGACAACAACAACAACAACAACAACAACAACAACAACAACAACGCGGTGGTGCGCGCGCGATGGCGGCGGGGAAACCAGGGATGGATGGCACGCCGTACGTGGCGAAGAACACCTTCGTCATCCCGTCCGACGAAGCCGGGGTGAAAGCGGCGGATATCGTGAGCCGGTTTTTGAGCGAGATGGACGGTCGAGAACGAAAGATGAAAACGATGCCCGATTACACGTCGTCCTCGTTGAGGGAGGTTGGAACGAACACGTACGAGTTTACGCAGGAATGGAAAACAAAAGTCGGGTACGAGAGTTGGATGAACACGCCGGAGAGACGTCGGTCGCACTTTCCAGTCGGAGTGTACCAGTATTTGCCGAAAGATAAGTGGTCGGTGCCGGAGAATTTCGCGCCGGTGATTAAACAGAAGGATCCGCCGAAACCGAAGAAGAAGTGAGCAAGAAAAGACAGACAGACAGACAGACAGACAGATAGACAGACAGAATTTGTAATCGTTGATTAATAATATTCGTTCGAATGATGTGTTAGTACAGCTGCTGCTTATATTTTTCTTTTAAGCTAAGCTCCGATGCGGCCTTGGATGATATCGAGCCAAACTTGCGTTCCCCATACCGGAATATCATCGTTAGAAGGAGTCGTTGAGCGTTGTTGTTGCCCTTCTATTTGCGGAGATGGTGCGGTAAGAGAAGGAGAAGAAGTAGCCGGGGAGGTTGAAGTTACGGCTGCTGATCCTCCCCCCGCGACTGCACTGTCACCTTGTAATTTCTTTTGTTGATTCAACTCTTTCTCTCTCATCGACAAGTATTCGGCTCTGTCGTATGGATCCATCTGGTCCAAAGCCGCTTGCGATAACCCTCCATCTTCATCCATCATACCATCCCCAGTTAACATTTGCCACGTGGCGACACAAACCAACACGAGCGGCACGATAAAACCAAACGTAACCACCGCCAAGACGTATTTAACGAACTCGTCCTTAGATAACATCCCCGTGCTTTCATCGCCCATGGCTTTCGTAAACGATTGATATTCCAACTCCACGGTCGTCTGTAAAAACCAAGACCACTCACCAATACCCGGAGGCGACAGCGCGTTATAAAGCATCGTCGCCGCGATATCTTCCGACATTCTCTTCGCCTCGAGATCGTCGTATAAATCTGCCTCTTCGGCGGCCCAAGAGTTGTTCTTGTTTCTACTCGCGCCATCGCCCAATTTCGAGGCCGACGACGACACCGCGTTATACCCTAATTTTTGCAAAGACTCCGCGCGTTCAGGAGACATCTTATTCGAACTAGTGCTGCTACTGCTACTCCTATTGTTTTTAGTCAACCTGTTCGAAACGTCGTCCAAACTTTTATCGGCGAACCTCCAATCCACTTTATCCTCCCTCCTCGTAATCTCGCCTTTCGCATTCACTTTATACGTCGTCACGCCGTAAATATACACCGACCCGAACGGATCATCTTCTTTCTCCTTAGCCAACTCCTCTTCCGTCGCTAAAAACACCGCGCTATCCATTTTTTTCTTCAAACTCACGAGGCTTTCCGACGGTTTCGCCTTTACGAGCAAAGCGTTCGTATACTTTCTCTTTTTCTGTGCGTTTGGTTTCCACGTCGCTTTCCACTGTAAAAGTAACGTCCCGGGTTCTACCGACGCGCTACGTAGCGTCTCGAATTGGAACTCAAAGTTCGACGTCGTTTCATCGTCGTTCGCCGACCAGTGTTTCATTAAACTCGCAACCTCCTTCTTCCCTCTCACCGCGTACACGTCGTTTTCGTACTCGCAATCTTCCGCCAACGCGACGTCCGCCCCGTCGGTCGCGTCCACGAACGGCAGTCCGGATCGAAACCGTTCGTCCAGCGCGTTCGTCGCGTCGATCATTTTCTGCAGCGAAGAGGAGGCGTTTTCGTCGCCGTCGACGTTTCTCGCCCCTCCGCTCGACGCGTCAGAGTCGAAAGACGACGACGATGAATTCGCTCGAATCAAAGTCGAAAGAAAAATCGTCCTCCTTTTCGACGATGATGATGATGATGATGTCTTCTTCGATGATACCGTCGTTTTGCATCGTCGATAGTGTCGTCGCGTCGCCGCCGCCGGTGTGTCACCACCACCGCCGCGGTAGTTAAGGCGGCCCCTCGAAAAAACGACGAAGACGTCACCGCCCAAAGTCGTCGTCGTCATCGTCGTCATCATAGTATTTATGGCGTTCTTTCTCTCTCGAAAGAATTCTCGTTCCTTTTTGTTTTTTAATGAAGAAGAAGAGTGGATCTTTGTTTCTAGGGTTTACGTTTAGGGTTTTTGTTTCTTTTTTTTCTTTTTTTTTACGAGTCTCTTTTGGGTGTCTTTCTTTCGATGAAAAACGCGAGAGAAAAAACAAGGGCTTTTGAGATAGTACGAACGAGTCACCATGGTGCAAATGTCGCAAAAGGAACAAGACATCCAGATGATGTTGGCGGCTGGGTGCCACTTGGGAACCAAGAACGTCAACTTTCAAATGGAAAGATACGGTGCGTTTTGTCACGTATTTTTATTTTTGTCGTTGTCGTTGTCTCTTTCGATCGCGCGATGATGATGATGATGATGATGTTTTGGATCCGAGAGAAGCCCCGAACAAAAGGGAGAGAAGAAATAAGAATTTCTCTCTGGACGCGGAAGGGTGGACGCGAAGGTTCGAAGGGAGATTCGAGGGCGGAAATGTGTTCGACTCGTATTTTTGCGCCCTAATTAACCTCTTTTTTTTTTCTTTCGCACCGCGTGCAGTCTACAAGCGCAGAAACGACGGCATTCACATCATCAACCTCGGGAAGACGTGGGACAAGCTCATGATGGCTGCTCGAATCATCGTCGCCACGGAAAACCCGGCGGATGTTATCTGCCAATCCGCCAGACCGTACGGTCAAAGGGCGGTGTTAAAGTTTGCGCAATACACCGGCGCGAAGGCCATCGCGGGCAGACACATGCCGGGTACGTACACTAACCAAGTCGATGCTCAATTTAGAGAGCCGAGAGTGGTCATCATGACGGACCCGAGAACTGATTCGCAGCCGATTTCGGAAACTGCGTACGTGAACTTGCCAGTCATTGCGTTTTGCGACACGGATTCTCCGTTGCAATACGTCGACGTTGCGATTCCGGCGAACAACAAAGCGAAACATTCCATCGGCTGCTTGTATTACTTGTTGGCGAGAATGGTTTTGCAAATGCGCGGTTCGGTGAGCTTACAAAATCCGTGGGACGTTATGGTGGATTTGTTCTTCTACAGAGACCCGGAGGAGTTGGAAGCGAAGGAAGAGGAGCAAAAGGCGGCGAAAGCGGCGGCGGCGGCTGGTGCGGGACAAGAAGGGGCTGGATACGACGCCAGCGCTGGCTACGCGCAAGACACGTGGGACGAGCAACAAGGCGGACAAGGTGGACAATACGCGCCGGTGAATGGTAACTGGGACCAAGCGCCGGCCCCGAGTGGATGGGATCAGCAACAAGGCGGTGACTTTGGGGCTGGTTACGCTCCGTCGGGTTACTAAATTCCCCTTCTTGTTTTATGATAGAAGGAGGAAAAACTCAAACTTATTAAGATTGGTCGATTACGCTGGAGACGTCTGTCTAACGGGAATAGATCACTTAGAATATAGAGACAGGGCACAATCTTTTAATATAAATAACACTACTTTACACGTGTGTTTTCTCTACGTATGCTATTTAGCTGCTATCTAACACGTCTACACACATATCTCTCTAAACTCTCTAATAAATGTTCCCCATCGCGGAACTCGCGGCGGCGTTCGAAGACGCCGACGAAGGATATCCACCACCACCGCCGCCACTCGTGCCATTACTGCTATTCGCATTCCTACAACTTCTCACCGCAATCATCACTCTCTCTTCGAACAATTCTGCCTGAATCGGTTGTTCCAACTCGTAAAACGGATTTTTCATCGCGAAATCCGCGTACACGTCGTACACTCGTCTCAACAGTCGTTCCACTCCGATTGCATTTTTCCCACCGACGACCATGAATTTAATCCCCGTTTTGGTTTCGAAACAGTGCAAATTAAACGTGGACGTCTCCAAAAGCTCGATTCCAGAACTTTTCCGCACCGGAGCGACCGAGCGCGTCCTCGAAATCGCGTGCAACGAGTGCCACACGGACGCTAAGCGCAGCGTGTCGTTGACGTCCAATCCCGTCGAAAAATCGACACGAGTCGTGTCGGTTGGTTTTGGTGTCGTCGTCGTCCAAGTCGTCGTCGTCGTCGTCGCGCGTTCATCGTTGGCGTAGTTTTTATAGAATATTAAACCGCCGGACTTGTTGACGATCCAAACCGAAAAGACCGGCACGTTGGTGGTGCTTGTCCTGGACATGATGATGTCGTCCACCTGAAGAAACTTTTTGGTCCAGGCAGGAGTGGCGTCTTAAAACTCTCTCAAAAAATGTCAAAGCCCATTCAGACCCTAAACCTTAAAACCCTAAGCCCTGGGAGCAACAAGATATGGATGAGCCCATTCAAAAGCGCCCCATTCTTAAAAACACTTCGAGTACCGGCGGCGATATTCGTTCCTCCGTGTATCAAAGCGCCTTCGTAACGTAGAGAAGAACTGCGACTCGACTCCGCACGCGAAATAAAAAAACGATGATGACGACGACGCGCGTTGCAACCGCGCAGCACTTTTCGTCTTTGGATGCCGTCAGATCTACTCAAAAGCAGCGCGGAGGTAAAGCTTTGTCGTCGTTTTTGGGGAAGTCCTCGATGCATAATCGGAGTCGCTTTTTGAAATCGTCTGGGGGGGCGGCGAAAGCGACGACGAGGAAAAGAAACGCGACGATCTCGGCATCGGCTCGCAAATACAACTTCTCCGCCGGTCCTGCCATGTTACCGCTGGATGTCTTGGAAGAAGCGCAAGAAGATTTGGTCAACTATAAAGGAACCGGAATGTCCGTCCTGGAAATGTCCCATCGAGGGAAAGATTTCATGGCCATAGCGGCGAAAGCGGAGAAGGATTTCCGCGAGTTGGTGAACGTTCCGGACAATTATAAAGTTATTTTTGTTCAAGGAGGTGCGTCGACGATGTTTGCATCTAACGTGTTGAACTTGTGTCCAACCGGGAAGGAAAAAGCGGACTTCGTGACGACTGGCGCGTGGTCGAAGAAGGCGTTGGCCGAGGCGAAGAAATTTTGCGACGCCGGAGAGGCGGCGACGAGTAAGGAGAGTAATTTTTCAACCATTCCGGACAGGAGCACGTGGAATTTGAGAGACGGGGCGAAGTTTGTGCACATTTGCGAGAACGAGACTATCGGTGGTGTGGAGTTTAAGGAAACGCCGGTTGGGTTACCGGACGGCGCAGTTTTGGTGGCGGATCATTCGTCGAACTATTTGAGCAAACCGATCGACGTGAACAAGTACGGAATTATTTACGGTGGGGTGCAAAAGAACATAGCATGTGCTGGTATGGGAATTGCAATCATTCGCGAAGATTTGATTGGCAACGCGTCGCCGCACACGCCGACGATGTTGGATTTCAACACGCACAGCGAAAATGAGAGCATGTATAACACGCCGCCGTGTTACACATGGTACATTTCCGGTTTAGTTTTCGCCAAGTTGTTGAGAGAAGGCGGTTTGAGCGCCATGGAGAAGAGAAATCAAGAAAAAGCGAAGATCTTGTACGACGCAATCGACGCGTCGGCTGGCTATTACAACTGCCCGACGGATTTAAAATATAGATCGTTGATGAACGTTCCGTTTACGTTGGCGAAAGGCGGCGACGTGGAAAAGCAATTTTTGAAAGAAGCCAGCGACGCTGGGTTTGAAAGCTTGAAAGGACACAGATCTGTCGGGGGTGCGCGAGCGTCGATTTACAACGCGATGCCAAAAGAAGGCGTGGAAGCACTGGCCGAGTTTATGAAAGATTTCCAAAGCAGAAACGCTTAAAGAATTCGAAAGAGAAGAGGAATATGCGTGTTGTGTGTGGGGGGCAGATTTTAATGATATTGATGTGTAGAAGTCAATAAAACTACAAAGCGTACGTAACTTTGTCATCGTTCTAGCTACTACACCTGCGCGCGCATCTGCTATAATGCTATAATGTTAGGTACTACCACTATGGCTACTTCTATTACTACTATTTATTATCTATCTCCACCATATGTCCTCATTTTCGGCTCTAAACTCAACGCCGTTGGGACCCAAAGAGGTATCGGCGTTAATTTTTAAACTCCATGCGTGTAAACCAATCTTTTCCTCTGGTTCTGGAACTCGCGGAAGAGGAGCGTCGTCATCATCGATAGAGTTCGCATACAAACAGTCGTTAACCAAAGCCAAATTTTCTTTTGAAAACTGCGCTCGAATCTGGTGCGTTCGACCGGTGATGAGTTCCACGGTTGACTCGTAAAATTTTTCTCCATCGAACTCAACGGGTTCGCTTTTCTCTACGCGCAACATCGCCACGTTGGAAGGAATTTTCATTTTATTCTTCAAATAAACGTTCAAATCGTCTTTCAAAAGATCCATCCCCATCGACTTCATTTTTACCATCCGCGCACCTTCACCAACCATCCGTTCCGACGGTTCGTACTCATGCAACATTACCCCCAGTGTTGGGGGCTTTTTTGTCAACACCAAATATCGCTTCTCCACGTGGCCATCCCTCAATATTTTCGAGAAGATTTTCGCCGCATTGCTCGTCTTAGCGACGATTACTACGCCACTCGTCGTCACGTCCAATCTGTGGGTTGGGAACAAGTTCTTCGCTTCGTCTTTTTTCGGCGATGAAAGACTGCTCACGCATCGCAAAACGTTTTCCTTCGCGTTGTCCACCGAAGCCGTCACGGGCAATCCGGCTGGTTTCCATACGACAAGAAAATCTTCCGTTTCTTTCACCACGCGTTCGTTCCATCTCGTTTGCACATCCGTCGCCACGGGAAACCGTCTCGGGTGTACGTGTGCCCTCACGTAATGTCTCGAATTTGGGGGTAAAACGACATCGCTCGTAACTCTTTGCATTTTGTTCTTCACTGCATTTCTTTCCAAACGAAAATTTTCCTCGAGTTCGTCGGAGATGTACACGGATCCAAAATCGATCAGCTCTTGGAAATAATTTTCCGTGACGTCTTTGACTTCTCGGTGTAACGCTTTCGAGAGTTGAATCGGCGAATCGGCTCTGATATCTAGATGTTCGACTCGCGCGGGGAGTTTACGCTCTGGAACATCTAACGACAGATAAGGCATCGAGGAAGAGACCGTTGTTGGTAAAGAAGAACTCTTCGATCGTTTCAACGATCCAGAAGAAACGAACGCGGCGCGTGCAAAGACGCTTCGCGTTATCGCCCGGTGAGAGGACGAGACGGCACTCGTAATCATGATCGTTCTCTCGCGACGATGATGCGCGCGCACGCGCTCGCCGCCCGAAGCAGCTTTTTTTTTGTGAAGTTTTTCCCCGGGGAAAAAGAAGAAGAAGAAGAAATCTCCAAAAAGACTGCGCACATCGAACGGTCGCTACGAATGCCACTCGCCTCCATCTCCCCCGCGCGTCTGCCACGCCCTCGAACATCCTTGGTACCGCGTCGTCGTAAACCTGGTCGACGACTGCGGCGGTCGAAATGTGACTTCGTCATCGAGAACAAAAATCGCATTCTCTTTACCGAAAGTGAATTGAGCAGCGTGGAGAACAACAACACACGGATTCATTTGCACGCGTCCGACGCGCGATACGAGCATTTAAAAACAGTTTTGAACAAGATAAACGTAGGAGACGAGTTTAAGTTGACCGTTTTGAACGACTGTTTAGCCGTCGGGAAGATTATCGAGAGCACAGAAGAAGACGGCGTTTTGATAGAATTATCTAGAAATACGGATACAGTTAAAGAGAAAATGGGAGCAGTTTCTGTACTCCTCGCGATGCCGCGACCAAAAGTGTTGCGACGACTCTTAACCGTTTTTGCTCAATTCGGACTAGAAAACGTGTATTTATTCAGCGCGGAGAAGACGGAGAGGTTTTATTTTCAGAGCGACGTTTTAACCGAGGAGACTTTGATCAGAGAATTTACTCGCGGCGTCGAGCAAAACGCCGTGGATGTGAGCTTTCCGAACGTGAGCAAGTGCAGAGGATTGAAAGTGGTTTTGGAGGAGTTAATTAAAGAGGATAGAGTAGACTTAGCAAAGCGAGTGAAAGATAACAAAGGTTCGGACTTTGAGTGGTTGTTGTCGAGGAGAGAGGAAGAGGATAACAGAAAAAGGAGCCAAAGAACGCGTGTAAATTTGGTGGCCCATCCGTCGAACGATAGCGTGTCCGTTACGGAGGCCATTCATACCGCTCTTCGGAGAAAGAAGAGCGTGACTAGTAGTCTAAGTGATAGCAGTAAAAAAGTAGATATATTGCTAGCGATTGGTCCAGAAGGTGGTTGGAGTGAAAAAGAGCTACAAACGTTCGATGCTTTCGATTTTGTAAACGTGGGACTCGGCAACCGCGTTTTCACCACGGACGTGGCGACGATTGCGTTACTCTCCTTCATCAATGAATACTTAGAATATGGATAATAGTAATGTATATTAATATTAATACAAAGTGAGCAGCGCGTATAAGGAATAGAGCAAAACCATCGGGTAAAACACCACCAACCGTTTCCCTTCGCCGCACTGTCCCATTCCATGTAAGAATAACCCGCTCGATTTACTCGACGCTTGCAAAACGCACACGGACGCGAAGGCCAAAATACCAAACGAGTTCTTTCCCGAAGGGCTACCATCACTGCTATTGTTACTACCGCTATTGCTACCTTGGCTATAAACAAACGCTTTCATGAAGCTCAAAATCAATATCGACGTCGCGTTGTACCCAATCACAGACGCCGTTCGACTCAAACTCAAATTCTCGACGGCGTTGCTATTACTCTGCGCGGTCAACTGATTCAATAACCAACACGTCAAACCACTCGCAATAGCCGACCACCCTAAAATATACCCGTAGTGCATCTTCCCTTGAATCGCATGCAAAGTGGCAATCAGACCAAAAACCACCAAAGGCCCGGCTAAATCGTCGTCTTTCGACGTCTCTCTTGTCTTTCGACTCGGCAACGGGTTCATCGCGCTCTTCGCTCGCCTCGCGATTTGCGAGAAATCAACCCCGAGTTCTTCTAAAAGCGGTGGTTCGTCTGGGAACCCACCCGACCAGGACACTTTCCCTCGGAATCCTTTGTTATTTTGTCCGGAAGACGACGACGTGTTTTGCACGTTCCCGAAACTCTTCGTTCGCGTAAACAAGGCTGCCCAGCCACTCTTCGAATTCGTCGGTTCCGGTCGTTGGAAAGACGGTTGCGACTGAAAATTTTGCGGCGGCGGCGGCGGCTGGTACCGTCCACTCCCACCGTCCAAGGAGTTCCTCTGGTCGTCGCGTCCTGGAGGATTCGACGAGGGAGGTGCAAACGTCGACGGCATGAATTGCATCTGCTGGTTTTGTTGCGGTTGAAACGGCACCGCCGAAGAATTTGGCACGAAGAGCGACGGCTGTTGTTGTTGTTGTTGCTGCTGCTGATGGTGGTGTTGCTGCTGCTGTTGCTGCTCTGCCGATGCTTCGCCGTGGGGTGCGAACGACGGCGGCGGCGGGTGCTCGTAGCGTTGGCCGGGCTGCATGGGAGTAATCCAAAGAGACAAAAAGAGAGAAAAATGGAGACGAATTTGAAAAGAGAAAAAAAATCCCCCCCCCCTTCTTTCGAATTTAGGGGCTCGGTCGTCTTTGTTCACTCATTAAAATTCCTTCGTCGCTCCAAACAATACGACGCGCGAAAACGCCTCGGAAGAAGAAGAAGAAAAAGAAAAAGAAAAATGGTGCGATACCTTCTAAACTCTCGTCGATCTCGTCGCCGCGCGCCGTTCTTTCGAGACGTCGGGGAGGATTGACGTTCGCGTCCGGGCGAAAGCGTCCCGAGTTGCGCGCATTTTTTTCTTGGTTTTTGGACGGAGGGCTTGATGTTTTTAGGCGGAAGATTTTTTATAAAGTCCGCGAAAAAACGTGCACTTGCGGTCGGAGACGCGCGGCCCGGAGACGGGTTTTGCGATCGTCATCGATATTTACGTCGCGAGGATGTTTTTCGAGGAGAACGCGCCCGCGTGGCGAGAGGAACGCGGTCGCGCGTCTCGTTTTTTTTTCTTTTGTCTTTCAATCGCGTGTGCTCACTCGAAGGGTCTCTCTCTCTTTTCTGCATCATTGTGAAAAAACAGCCATCGCAAAAGACCTTTAAAATCAAGAAAATCTTGGGCAAAAAGCAAAAGCAAAACCGCCCGATTCCGCAGTGGATTCGCATGAAGACCGGTAACACCATTCGTTACAACGCGAAGAGACGACACTGGAGAAGAACCAAGCTGAACATCTAAACGCAATTGGATTTTAACGTAGGATTTTCTTAGCAGAGTTTCATAGCGAAAACGAATAATTACTAGTAGCGAAATAGGTCTACGCGTTGTATCGAAAGAAATGAAACACGCGTAACGAAACACGAAACACGACGCGCTCGCTCGCTCGCCCTTGATGGTACCTTTTCTCGTTCTTGTTCTTATAAAGTTAGCGTTACAACAACAACAACAATAACAAGAAGCTTTTTTTTTGTGCATAAAGTTGCGCGCGCCTATCAACAACTCCGCGAAGCTACCGGTCTTCGCAACAACGCAAATAACTTTTAAAATAAATCTCTTTTGTTACAGTCTCAAGTATTAATTCGTGGTACGCGTATCTGAGAGTACCACAGAGAACAACGCGTTTCTCGCTTATTATATCGTGTTCTTTTTCTCACACTTTCATTCGTTCACTTGCCTTCCGAAGAAGCGCCAGCTGGAGCGTGGTACGCCGAGTTCACCGCCGTAGTATTCGTCGTCGCATTCATATCCCACCTCCCGCGACTTTCGTCCAGACTCGATCTTCTCTTCGTCTTCGAGCTCGTATTTGTCGTCGTAAACGTGCTCGCATCCGACGGCGGCGAAGTTCCCGGCACGTCTTTCGCCCCCAACACCGGTTTCAATATTTCCTCGTCGTCGCAAAACTCTGCCCCGTCACCACCAGCCGAGGACACCACTCCAAGCTGTCTCGACCTCGACCAATCCGCGCTGTCGAAGTGTTTCTTGTCCGACACGATCAGGTTTTTCTTCGGGATCATCCCCCCGTATTTCGCTCTCAGTTTGTCCTCTTGCTCTTTGAGGAGCGCGGCGGTGTCGTCTCGGTCGTCGCGACCGTCCATCGTCTTCTTCTCGTCGTCGAAGAAAGAAAAAATATCTCGCAAAAGCGCAAAAGTCTCTCTCCAATTCTCGTCGAATTTTGATGACAAAAAAAAAGCAGAGAGGAGAATTCTCTCTTCCTTTTATTCTCCTCTCAAGAAAAAAAGTACGTCTCACGAAGCGCGCTTTCGACGACGACGACGACTCACCAAATTTGCCGTTTCGTCGCGCGCGCTTCTTCTCTCGCGCTTTTTTAGACGCAGGAGAAACTATTCTTCCACACCACCAAACGGGACGAATTTTCTTTTGCGGGATTGGAAAACAACACCAACAACAACAAAAAAAGATCACTCTCGTATAAAGTCGACGTGTCTTTCGAGTGCCTTTTTCTCGTCTCTTTTTTTCCCCTTCTTTTGTGAGACCATCACTTTTTCATCATCACTTGTGGGATGAATGCGTTTTATCTAAATTCTTAAAAAATCACATTTTAGGGTTTAGAGTGTGTTGAAATGTTGACAAATGTTGACATTTGAGATATCGAGTCCGTAAATAGCCGGAGATCCCCAGTTCGAACCTGGGCTTGGTCAAAACAATACGTACATCAAAAGGCCATGTGGCAAAGTGGATGAATGCGCCGGTTTCCGATACCTTTTTTGTGTGTGTGTGTGTGTCTTCCTCCTC
>Ga0163180_10001692_pt1 | contig 12464 bp, 10 predicted proteins | sample AtlANTMetagenome_2_FD_109647 | JGI IMG/M metagenome (GOLD analysis project Ga0163180, IMG submission 109647) | Marine eukaryotic phytoplankton communities from the Atlantic Ocean - Atlantic ANT 4 Metagenome | ecosystem: Environmental > Aquatic > Marine > Oceanic | place: North Atlantic Ocean...
CGGGAAACCCGACGATGACGACGACGATAAAGCGCATGAGGGCTGGATGGGTTTTTACTCCCCGGGCACCGACTTTGCGTTTCTGACATACGCGGATGAAGGCTGTGAAGGGGGCTACTCACTGAGTGTCGAAGCGGCGGATGACGATTGCACCGCCTGTGAGTTTGCCTACCACTTCACCGTGATGGAATCGGAGTTTGAGGACATCGAATCCTGTCCATCCAGCGTATTCATCGAGGAAGGCGCGGTCTTCGGTTTTGGTCAGGGAGCGGACGTCATCTATGAGGACGACGAAGTCACGGCTTACGAATTGTTTTGGAGTGCGGGGCCAGGAGAAGATTGGACGAGCGTCGAGGGCGGGTTTTCGTTTTCCACGGAGGATGACGACGGCGAGCCCCTTTGGGTGTTTGGTTTGGGTCCCGCGGCACCGGACCATATCGGTTGGCTCGGCGCCTATGACTTCTCGACCGGAGAGGCGGGCATCTCGTACAACGATGAGGGTTGCTATGTCCAGTATGAAATCGCTGCCGAGTCCATCGAGGACGGTGAGGAGTGTGACGCCTGCCAGTTCGCCTACTGGTTTACTTTGACACCGGTGGAATCAGAGCGAACCGACACCACATCATGCCCCGATAGCGTCATCCATGAAGCGGGCAACGTGGAAGGAATGGGTCACGGTTCGACATCGATGGGCAGTGGCTATTATTCGCTGGTTTACTACGATAAAGCGTTGGAGAGTTGGATTGAACTTCCGAGTGGCTTCTCCTACTACGACGCGGGCGACGATTCGGTCTGGTGGTTCGGATTGGGTCCGGTCGACGAATAGTTAGAGGGGGGTGCCGACAAAGGTACCCTCAACGCTGCCCTCACAGTTGTTGCCAGAATAGGTCCCCACTAGGCTGTCCGCGGTGCGCTCCGTGATGGTGACGACGCCGTTGCAGTCGCAGTCATCGCTGCATTGGGTGGTCCAGCTTTCTTCCCCGCCGCCCACAGTTTGGTCCAGTATTTTTCCTTCGCAGGATAAGAACTCGCAGCTGCCGTCAATGTTTTTGTAGTGTCCGGAAAAGAAGCTCCCATCGATCGTGCAAAGCCGGGCATGGTTGACGTAGCCTTCGGGTGTGGTGAGCTCCCAAAAGGCGTAATCGAGCATCACTTCGAACTGGGCGACTTCGCCGGATGCTTCGATACCGACTGGGGTCAATGTGAGTCGGGTTTCATCGATACCCGGGGTGAAGGCAGGCGGTTCTTCAGCGAAGAGATCAATCCACCATGGGGCTTCCTCACAGCGAGAGCGGTCCACTTCGGCAAAGTGGAGCGTGCCCTCAGCGAAGGTGGTGAGCCCGGTCAACGTGCAGGAGCCCGACAGGTTTTGCCAGGTGTAGCTTTCTTCCGTCAAGGTGAGGGTGCCGTCGCACGATGACCAGACTCCAACGGGGCCTTTGTATTCATCGGGCGAGTCGCCGGTATCGGGTTCGTCGGTATCGGGTTCGCCGGTATCGGGTTCGTCCGGAGGCCCGTCGACATCGCCAGATCCAGAGTCGTCACCGGAAACTTCCGCGGTGATGACGGATCCGGATGCGGCGTCGGATTTACTTCGACATCCGACGAGCAGTATGGAGAGGAGCATCAGCGAGCGCATGCTCCATTGTAGTTTGAATCGAAGGGGCTGTCTGTCTGGATTGCGAAGTGTGTGTACAGAAAGCACTGGCAATTGGTTGAGGCTTATGGCCTGCTTGACCTGTGAGACGTGTACGTACCAAGCTTCGCTGGACGGTGATTATTGGGCTCGCCGTGACGGGTGTGTTCTTTATCGTTCGAGGCCTTATCCCTACGGATACACCCACCTTGGAGGGGCCCAACATTATCGTTGTCACCCTCTGTTCAGTTCGAGCCGACCGGGTTCATGAAGACTATGGCCGGGACCTGACTCCCAATTTAGACCGTCTGGCCGATCAGGGGTGGCGATTCAATCAGGCCTATACCAATGCGACCACGACACTTCCGGCGCACGCCTCCTTGTTGACCGGTTTGCTTCCAGATCGGCATGGAGTGATCGACTTTGAAACGCGGTTGAACGCGGCTCTGCCGAGCTTGCCCGGTGTGTTGCGGCTGTATGGATATCGCAGTGCATGGGGTATGGAATCGGACCGTTCGCGTATCGCTGGGGGACAATCCAGTGGTGTGGCGCCAGCCGGTTTGGGTCAAGCTCAGGGTTTTCTGGATGCCTTCGATACCCAGTTTTATTTGAATCGTGACGGCGACGGATTGGATGTCTTCAAGTCTTGGTTGGCCTCGGACTCGCGGCCCTTCTTTGCTCTGGTGTTGTTGCGCAGCGCGCATGTGCCCTATGGCGATGGGGAGCCATTCGAGGAGGACTTGGATTCGCGAGTGACCGAGTGGCTTCAGCCTCCAGCGGTTCAGCGTCCGGGGGCCACGCTTCGATCCGAGCGTTCACCTGCGGGAGATCGCGAAGCGCGTCGGATGCGTGAATTTCTCGTCGAGTTGAACACGGATGAAGCGGTTCGGCGGTCACTGGATGCGGCCTATGATTCGGGGGTCGCCCATGTGGACCGACTTTTAGGTCAATTGCTGGATGTTCTGGAGGTGTCGAATCAACGGGACAATACGATTGTCGTGGTGGTGGGAGACCATGGGGAGTCCTTGGGTGAGGGAGGCCGGCTGGGTCACGACAACACCTTGAACGAATCTGTGATTCGAGTGCCTCTGGTGTGGTCGGACCCCGAAGGCGATCGGCGAGGTCTGGATCCGGACCGCGATGTGAGCTTGGTCGACATTATGCCCACCCTATTAGCGCGAGCCGGCGCGACCGTACCGGTGGGTTTGGATGGCCAAGATCTCGGCAGTGCTGTGAGTTCGGATAGTGCGATGGCAGCTCAACCGGTCCGAACCCAAGCTGCGGCCTTACCGGGAATGGTGCAACGGCGGTCGGTGGTATCGGGCACTCGGTTGGACGAAGTGCTGAGTTCGGGCGATTTGAGGGTGATGTTCTCGTCGACCGATGGGCCGGTGGCTTATCGTCGCGCGTCGGGAGACCTGGTTGAGGTGGCGTTGGACTCGCCCGCTGTTCAGGCACTGGTGCAGTGGAAACAGCGGGCAGACCAGGGTCGTCGGCAAGGAAAAGCGGAACGCGTCACGCTGTCAGAAGAGGCGATACGTCAGCTTCAAGAAGAAGGCTACTGGTAGTTTCAGCGCATCAAGGCGTGAATGGGTTCGATTCCTGGCAGATGGTCTTCTGGATCCATATCGGCCATCGCGATGAGTGTGGCTCCGATGTGTTCGGGCGTGAGGGCTGTACCGGCCGGGTCGGGTTCACCGGTGCTCAATTGAACCCGATGGCCCTGGAAGTGGTCATTCATCTGGCCGACGACACGCCCCCCTTGGACCCCGGCCCCCATCAACATGGCGGATGTGAATGTCCAGTGGTCCTTTCCATTGGACACATTGAGTCGAGGGTGTCGGCCCATATCCGAAAAGACCATTACGGTGACCTCGTCGAGCAGGCTGCCGCCCGTTTCGCCGATTCCCGTGCTCAGTGCGTCCATCAAGCTGTTGAGAATCATGAAGAGTTCTTCGTAGTGCAGCGCTTGCATGTTGTTTTGCGAGTGGGTGTCCCAACCGTTGGCACACCAACCATCGTAGCGAACCATGCCGGTTCGACTCAGACCGAGAGAAAAGCACTTGAGTATGGTTTCCAACTCTCCCAAAGGATCGCTGTTGCAGAGCGGAGTTGAGCCGGTTTCGCCGAGTGAGAGTTCAGAGTCCAATTGGCGCAGATCGTCGAGCTGGTTCAGCACATCGGCGTAGGCACCCGCGAGCGGTGCAGAGGTGCCATAGCGTTCGGCAAATCGCGAGACCCGGTTTTGCAGATACGCTTGTACGCGGTCCTCATCGGATGGGTCGGGCAGGTCGATGGGTGTGTCGGATAGGGTGAGCGCATCGCCATTCAGAAGGGCTGGGAACTGGCCATCTGTACCCATGCGGACCACTTTCGAAGTGTGTACTTGGGTGTAGGACGGGCCACTCATGACCAGGTGGGGAAGGGTTCGCTGCTCGGTGTCATGGGCGGCCAATATGGAAGGCCAATCGTCGGCTGCGCCGTCGAGCTGGCCGGTCAGCATGAGGCGAGTACACCGATCATGAGTGATGGACCGCACCTCGAAACCGTTGATGAGGGCAGCTTGATCGCCCCATTGTTCGAAGAAGCTGCGAACGCTGGGACGTGATGCGGCATCGACAAACGGGATGCCATTGGCTTCGGCAGCGACGGCATCTGGCTCGGTGTCGACCGATGGATTGTCGAGCGCGGGCGCGAACACCATGCTCGGGTCCCAACCGCCGCGACAGAAGACGAAGATGTATTTTTTCGACCCGGAAGGCTGTGGGAGCGCCCAGCTTTTTGGCCCGGCCAGAAGGCCTGCAGAGAGGGCACAAAATTGGCGTCTGTCAAACATCAGTAGCTCACGAACTCGGGGTCGGAAAAGAGTGCGGATAGAACGCCTTTCCAGGCGGCTTCCGGTCCACTGTTCTCGTGAATATCGAGCCATAGTTGGCTGATGTCTTCCCTCCAGTCCGAGTCGGCTCTGGAACCGAATAGCCGCCAGTGCAATTGATCGAGTTCTGCAATGAAGACGGGGTCGTCGGGCTGATCATCCAAACTTATGGCTTCGAATAGGTGCCGGGTTTGTCCATTCTCCAGTTCGTTTCTTACCGCCTGATCGGCAGCGAACTGGCTCATTCTCAAAATGACGAGAGCCCACGATAACGAGGCGTCTTCCTGGGATGTGAAGACCTCTTGGCCGTCGATGCCTCCGGCCAGCACGCGGTATCCGAGTTCGTCATTTTCGAGCTGGTTGTAGCCCCGCCATGTCCATTCGAAACCAGTCAGGTCTTTGATGAGACGAGAGAGTTGATCAGGAGACAACATTCGGATGATTTGCTCTCGAAGTTTGTCTTCATCGGATGCGCGGGAATTGAAGCTGCCCGCTTGGTACTGTGGTGTATCGATCAGCGTTTCGATGAGACGGTGCATGCGCATGCCGTTCGCCTCAAAGGATGCTGTCAGGTCACTGATTTGGTCAAACTCGGATTCGTCGAGGGGTCTGCGCCATAGCAGGGAAGCCATGGTTTCGACGGTGCACCGTCGAAATCGGGAATCTGCTGCGATCTCCCATGCCACATCCGTCAGGTTTTGGACGGGTGTACCAAAGAAAGAGGGCTCGACGTCCAGCCATGCGGCCCCCAGTGGTTCCCGTTCGGGATGATAGCGCGTCAGTTCAGCGGAACTTTCCAGGGGGTTCCACCAGAACCCAAAGAGTGTGGCAGCCAAGGGATCGAGGGACGAATGACAGGCGATGCATCCGTCGTCGGTTTTCACGGCGAGATCTGGCGATTCATCCGAAGCGAGGGAGGCCGACTCGGAAAAAGCGATGGGTCGGCTTAGAAAGTCGTTGCACAACAGCAAGTCCGAAATGGCGGCTGCACGAGCGCGGTTCATATTGGAGTTGGTCGTGTAGTACCGCCACCACAAGCCGGTGGTGCTGAGGACGCCCGCAGGGGGGCGTCCATCGGTGTACTTTGCGACTTCCCACTCATCGGAATCAATGGATCGGTCCAGAGACAGAATTTCGCTCAGGTAGCCATTCGCGACCGTGTGATCCGCCGTCAATATCTCGGTCCAGGGGTGATTGTTCGCCGCTACCCAAGCCATCAGCCGGAGGGGCTCATCGCCGGCGGACCGTTCGAATTTGAATTCGTCGCGAACCTCAAATCCGAAGTCGGTCACTCGGGCGTTGAATGCATCGATCTGGGTGTGCCAGCGCTCTCCGAGTAGATTCACAAACCGAGGGGTGAAGGCATCGGATTTGAGGTACTGGGCCCGTAAGTCCTTGAGCACTTCGGGGTTGTCCTCTACGGCGTCGAGGTCTTCGATGCTTGGGAGCTGGCCGGTGATATCGAGACTGACGCGGCGAAGAAGTCTGGGCGGGCTGAGTGCATCGGTATGCGTGGGGGCCGCGCTGACCTCGGGAACCTCGGGAGTGGCCGAGACAGTGGCGGTGTCGAGCGTGGCATATTCGGCACCACCGCAAGCGATGAGAAGCAGGGGAATCAAGGTTGGCTCACGGCGTCGAAAATGGTCTGAGCAAGGTCATGTTCACCGATGCAGACGTCTCCCATATCGGTGGTTCCGTGACTCAAGCTACCGCAGGAGTTGCATTCGAAAGCGGCCCAGTACCAGCTGCCGGCTTGGTCATGGATGCCCACCTCTCCCTGGGGTCCATCGCAGTCATCTGCATTCAGGTTCAGGTCGCGGAAATGCAGACTATTTGAGTGAATGGTGAGCCCGCCGTCCAGAGAAACCTGATGGGTGGATGCGGTGCCCGTGACATGGGTGGTCAGGACGGCGCTGATGCCATCACCCAACCAATCGGTTTGGGATTCATCCTGCCAAGTCCCATAGAGTTCAACGGTGTACTCCGAACCGCCAGAAGGGGCTTGGAGGTAGTTCACCATGACACCCCCGCCTCCGATGAGCGCTTCACCGTTGGGGTTTTGGATTTCGAAGTCGGCGGACACCCACCAATTGGCCATGTTGTCTTCACCGATGGTGCCGGTTTCTGAATAGGTGGCGTGGCCCTGGTAGGACCAACCGGACGAGGCTGTGCATCCTTGCATGGCTGTGATGGGATCCGTCATTTCCTTTCTGCTGCCCGGGCAGGTGGTGTCGCCATAGGACATGGCTGTCAGGTAGGCATCTTTGATGCGACTAGGGGATGGCCAGGAGGCGTTTAGAGCATCATTGAGTCGTGTTTCGACGTCTTCCGCAGACCACGGGGGAGTGACATCCCGGGTGACATCCTGGGCCGCATCCTCTTCGTCTTCAAGCACGGTGTCTCCAGCGGGATTGGCGTCATTGCTATTCGGTTCGTCGGCGTACCGTGCACGGGTACAGCCCAGGCCCAAGAGACAGATGGTGAGGAGTTGACGCACCGTTCAACTATACACGCTCTTGTGGCTGTTTTCGGGTCAGCAGCTTGTGTCGTTACAACAAAGGGTCGTTGTTTCGGTCAGGCCGATGGTGATGCTCTCGGCCCATTCGTCGACGATACTTTGGCAGAGACTGGCATTGTCGAAGATATTGACCTCGCCATCGATGGTTTGGAGAGAAGAAAAGCCAGATAGATCGGTGAGCGCGTCCAGAAAGCGAATAGTGAGTCCAGCGCCAATGTGTTCGATACCGCCCATACCGGACAAGTCGCTGAGTTTCGCGTTGGATTCGAGGTACAAAATACCTCCCACAGTTTTGGCCCCGATAAGCCCGCTGATGTCGATGAGTTCAGGGTTCCATCGAAGGTCCAAATCATAGTGGAGTGTGCTGATGGCGCCGAAACCGTGAACCTTCTGAAGCGCATAGTTGTTCCAGATCTGAAGGTCACCGGTGAGGTCGTTGAGGGCGTCGAAGCCCGCCAGTCGGGTCATGGCTTTGTTGTTGGAAATGTCCACATGACGGCCGATATATTGGAGCCCGTTGAGCGCATCGAGTTCGATGATGGCATCGTTCTCGCGGATGTCCACATCATGTCCGACCCGTTCGAGTGTGGCGAGTCCGCTGAGATCGTTGAGGTGGAGATTGCGATCAATGATGAGATCGACCCCGATCTCGCGCAGGTTGATGAGGGTGTCCAAATCCACAAAAGGGGTCTCTGAAATTCTGAGCGAGCCTTCGATATGCGTGCATTCGGAAATCTCAGTGAGCGATTCGCTTGTCTTTGGTGCGTAATCACCGGAGCAAACCACTTTGTCCTCGTCTGGGGTTTCCGTGCCGGTATCTTGAGGATCGGTGGTTCCGGTATCTTCTGGGTCGGTGGTTCCCGTATCTTGAGGGTCGGTGGACTCGGGTGTCGTGTCGTCAGAACCGGGACTGTCCGGTTCGGAAGCGTATTTGTTCGCCGTACAACTCGTGAGAATGCTGGCGATAAAAAAAGTACTCAGGATCTGCATGACATGAAGTGTACACTTGGACGAGTTGCTTCGGCAGGAGGGTCGTGAGTGAGGCTTACTTTTTGCCTTTTGGGTTTAGTCGGTTGTCCGGCGAATAAGTATGCGGACGTGGATCCGGCATCGGAAACCGATGGCGGACCGGGCGACGACTCTGGGCTCGATTCTTCCGACGCCGACGCCGACGCAGATGCAGATGTGGACGCGGACGCTGATGGGGATGCAGACGCCGACGCCGACGCCGACGCCGACGCCGATGCAGACGCAGACGCCGACGCCGACGCAGACGCCGATGCCGACGCCGACGCCGACGCCGACGCCGATGCCGACGCCGACGCCGACGCAGACGCCGACGATACCGGAGAAACATTGGCTCCTGTTCATACCCACATGACGTTCAGCGGTGCGTTCATCTTTTCGGAATTGGTGTCGTGGGAGACCAGTGTGTTTTGTAAGATCGTCGCGTGGCCAGTTGAGGCCGTCGATCCGGTCACCGGCTTTTTGGATCATTCCTCAGGTCTTGCGATGTATGGCCAGGAAACCGTGCGGTGTCCGAGTGGTCCGGGCGACAGCGAAGACTACGAGGTGGAGTTGATGGTGAGCCGCGAAGAGAGCACGGCTGAGGTGGCGCTATTTGGAAAGGTGGAGTCGGAAGACGGGATCTTTGAGGTGGGGACGACCTCGAATCCGATTTCTGTGGAAGCGGACCAGTATGTTGGCGGTGTCGACTTTATATTCTCCCTTTAATGAGCAATTTTTGTAGGATTAGCCCTCAAGGGGGCTTTTATGCGGTTGGTCGTATTGTTCATTTTGGCAATGGCAGGTTGTGCCAGCGGTAAAGACTGCGGAGAAGGGACCCATGATGAAGATGGGGCTTGTGTGCCGGATGAAGCGGATGCGGATGCCGACGCTGACTCGGATGCGGACGCCGACGCGGACGCCGATGCCGACGCCGACGCCGATGCGGACGCGGACGCCGATGCGGATGCCGACGCCGACGCCGATGCGGACGCGGACGCCGATACGGACGCCGACGCGGACGCCGATGCGGATGCCGACGCCGACGCGGACGCCGATGCAGACGCCGATGCCGATGCGGATGCGGACGCCGACGCGGACGCCGATGCGGATGCCGACGCGGACGCCGACGCGGACGCCGACGCCGACGCGGACGCCGATGCGGATTCAGACGCCGATGCGGATGCGGACGCCGATGCGGATTCAGACGCCGATGCGGATGCGGACGCCGATGCGGATGCGGATGCGGATGCGGATGCGGATGATACTGCTGCGCCGAGCGTGGAACGCGATGCCGATGGTGATGGATTTTCTTTAGCGGACGGTGACTGCGATGATTTTGACGCCACCTCTTACCCTGGAGGTATCGAAATCTGCGATGGACGCGACAATGATTGCGATGGATCCGTGGACGATAGCGCCATCGATATGATCACCCTGTACGTCGATGGTGATGCCGATGGATATGGAGACGCTGCTGGGGTCTTGAGATCATGTGGGGCCACAGATGGCTACGTCCTTAATGATGTGGATTGCGACGATGGTGACGCGAGTATCCACCCGGGCGTGGACGAACTTTGCGATGGCATCGATAACGATTGCGATGGCGCCACGGATGAGGGTGCTGCTGCTGATGCGACGACCTGGTACCGAGATGCGGATGGCGATGGCTATGGAGACACGGATACATCGGTTGTCCGGTGTTTGATGCCTGTGGGCTACATAGAACTGGATGGGGACTGCGACGATTGGTCAGCGGCTGTTCATCCGGGCGCAGAAGAACTTTGCGACGGACTGGATAACGATTGTTCACCCGAAACGACCGATGACTCGTCCTTTGAAGCCGTCCTCTGGTTCGTCGATATGGACGGTGATGGCTACGGCACCGATACCACCACGGCGACCGCGTGTGAAGCTCCGTTGGGTTTTGTAGACAACGCTGACGATTGTCATGATGGGTCCATGTTGTCCTATCCGGGAGGGACCGAAGTCTGTGACGGTATCGATAACGATTGTGATGGTGTGACCGACGGACACGATGCGATCGATCGGGTCGATTGGTTTATCGATGCGGACGGCGATGGGTTTGGGTCTACGGAAGCAGTGGAGTTGGCATGCGATGCGCCGGATGGTTTTGTCGATGATGACACCGACTGTGATGATGGCAGCGCAGAGGCCTACCCGGGCGGAACAGAAGTGTGCGACGGGCTGGATAATGACTGCAACGGCGAGCGAGACGAGTTGGACGAGTGCGGCTGTGATCTCGCGTCGATCGACTCCCCCGATATCCACAGCTACTACGGACCCACCTGGGGAGCGTGGATGCAAGATCCATTGGAGACGCTCGGTCCCGATCTGGTTTGGAAAATGTCGGCCTACGACAACCAGAATGAGGTGATTCAGTACCCCTCAATTCCGGACATGGTCTCGGGATATAGTGCGATATACCACTACCTCCCGTACGGATACGATGGAACCGGGCACGTCGTTTACGATGGATACCTTTACTACAACCAATCCTTCGGAAACACCATCCAGAAAGTCGATTTGGAAACCATGGTATCGGTGGGCTCACTGACCATCCCGGGGGCGGGCTATCGCAACACTTACGCCTACGATTGGGGCGGGTATAGCGACATCGACTTGGCTGTCGATGAGGAAGGGTTGTGGGTGATTTACGGGACCGACGCCAACGACGGTAGCTTGGTGCTGAGCAAGATCGATGTCGATAGTTTCACGATAACGGACACGTGGAATACGAATTCCGACATCAAGTGGTCGATTGGCAATGCCTTTATGATCTGCGGAAAGCTGTACGCGACCGATACTTACGGTGCCAGTTCAACCACGGTGGACTTTAAGTTCGATCCGTTGACCGGAGAAGAAAGCAACCCGGGTATCTCCATCTTGAACCCTGGCGGCTACAACAGTTCGATCGACTACAACTTCATGGAGCAGAAGTTGTATTCCTGGGATGACGCGCAACAACAAACGTACAACTTGACCTTTGAATAGCCGGAGTGTTTTTCCGACGAAAACCCTGTACAGCCTGAAATTGTATGGGTATCGTTGGCATCTGGACTGGGGGCAAGCGTGAGGCGAAATCTTTTCTTTTTGGTCGGCCTACTTGGCTTGAGCTGTGCCAAAGACGATGGCGCGGAAACACCGGGTTTTTCCTTTGGCGACTCCGATGCGACCGCGAAAACGGACACGGATGCTGACGCTGACGGAGATGCGGATGCCGATGCTGACGCTGACGGAGATGCGGACGCCGACGCGGACGCCGACGCCGATTCGGACGCCGATTCGGACGCCGATTCGGACGCCGATGCGGACGCCGATTCGGACGCCGATGCGGACGGGGAGTGTGCGGACTACCGCACCACCTATCCCTCCGGCTCCTACGGTTTTAGCGTGGGCGACATCATGGCGGATCCTCCCGGTATGGTGGATGCCACCGGTGCCGTTCAGTCCTTGATGGATATTTTCAGCGATCGGACCAAACGGGTGCTGGTGATTGCCAACGCCTTCGACACCTGAGGCGCCTGTCAATCAGAGGCGGGTTCTCTGGATTCATGGTTAGCAGGAAAAGACGAAGTGGCGCTGATACAAACCTTGTGTACATCCTCAGGGCCGGGTTCTGCCGAATTGGCGGCCTCGTGGTCATCGGCCTTTGGGATTGTCGAGGCGCATGTGTGGGGAGACACCACCGACTACATGTTTGAAAACTTCGCGTCTCAGGTGGGCGCGGCCTATCCGAACACGCTGGTGGTCGAACTGGACACGATGGAGATTCGGTATCTAGCGGCTGGAGGCCCAACCCTCAGCGAGAGTGCCATCAACCAGATCTTGGCTGAAGAAGCGGATCCCTGCGCGGAGTAAACGGGGTCCGTGAGTACGGAACCGCTCGTTAAGAGCGGGACAGGCTTGCTTGGGCGTGTTTACCGATTGCTGCGTATAGCGTACGGCTGAGGTGGCGCTGTTTGGCAAGGTGGAATCGGAAGAGGGAATTTTTGAGGTGGGTACCCTCTCGAACCCGATTTCTGTTGAGGCAGATCAGTTTGTTGGTGGTGTTGACTTTATATTCTCCCTTTAACGCCGATTTTTTGTAGGATGACCCCTCAAGGGGGTTGTATGCGGTTGTTGTCTGCGATGGTTGGCGTATTTTTGGTCGGGTGTTCAAGTGGCAAGGAGTGCGGTGAAGGCACCTACGAAGAGGATGGGGTTTGCGTAGCAGAAGAGGCGGAATCTGATACGGATGCCGACGCCGACGCGGACGCGGACGCGGATTCTGATGCCGACGCGGATGCGGATGCGGATGCGGATGCGGATGCCGACGCGGATGCCGATGCCGACGCGGATGCGGATGCGGACTCTGATGCGGATGCGGATGCGGATGCGGATGCGGATGCGGATGCCGATGCGGATGC
>Ga0163180_10001693_pt1 | contig 12461 bp, 2 predicted proteins | sample AtlANTMetagenome_2_FD_109647 | JGI IMG/M metagenome (GOLD analysis project Ga0163180, IMG submission 109647) | Marine eukaryotic phytoplankton communities from the Atlantic Ocean - Atlantic ANT 4 Metagenome | ecosystem: Environmental > Aquatic > Marine > Oceanic | place: North Atlantic Ocean...
GGGGATAAAAAAGTAACAAATGACCTCTATGAAAAGAAAGAAGATGATGATTTTCATGAGTTGTTAAATTCTTTAGAATAATACTGCTAAATAAAGATATATTTGCCCGTTTATAGTGCCTGTTCAACGCATAAGTAAATCATTTAAGGATATTAGTATGTCCTTTCAGGTTAATCCGTTAACTGAAGACCTTATTGCGATTAAAAATCAGACTGCTATTGCTCGTTCTCTTCGTAATTTAGTGCTTACTGCACCAGGAGAACGATTTTTTAATAATAATTTGGGTTCAAGAGTTAATGAATTACTCTTTGAGAATATGGATGATATTACTGCATCCTCAATAAAGGGTGAAATTGAGAATACTATTAAAAATTATGAGCCTAGAGTTAAATTGTTATCTACAAAGGTATCTGCCAATCCTGATTCATATGAATTCGATGTTATCATCACTTATGAAATAGTTGGAATAGATGCACAAGCACAACAGTTATCATTCGCATTACAACCAGCAAGATAATGCCCCTAGTTAATTTCGCAAATCTGGACTTTGACCAGATAAAAACATCAATTAAAGATTATCTTCGATCTAATTCCAATTTTACGGATTATGATTTTGAAGGATCTAACCTGTCAACTATAATTGATGTCCTTGCATACAACACTTATATCACCTCATACAATGCCAATATGGTATCCAATGAGGTTTTTATCGATAGTGCAACATTAAGAGAAAATGTTGTATCTCTGGCACGGAATATTGGATATGTTCCTCGGTCTAAAAAGTGCTCTCAAGCTAATATTTCCTTTTTTGTAGATACATCGGACTATGCATCTGTACCTCAAACCATAACTTTAAATAAAGGGATAGTTGCATCATCATCTGATTTCAATAATGAGAGTTATACCTTTGCAATTTTAGATGATATAACAGTTCCTGTCTCAAATGATGAGGCTGTATTCAATGATATTCCAATTCAAGAAGGAGTTTACATTACTTCGACCTTTACTGTAAATTCATTTGACCCCGATCAACGGTTTATTCTGGAAAATGCGGGTATTGACATCTCTACAATGAGAGTAATTGTAAAACCATCCGAAGCTTCTACTGTTACACGAAAATATAGTCAATCTGAGAGTCTATTTGATATAAATTCTGATTCTCCTGTTTATTTTATTCAAGAAATAGAAGGTGAAAGGTATGAATTGATCTTTGGTGACGGAATTTTTGGTAAAAAGTTAGAAGCACCTAGTTTTATTGAAGTTTCTTATCTTGTAACTAATGGATCGCTTGCAAATGGCATCTCAAATCTGAATTTTAGCGGAAAATTAACATCTTCAAGAGATAATACTGCTGTAAATTCTGGAATTTCCGAAATTACTACTCTTAAAGATGCTTCTAACGGTGAAAGTATTGAAAATATTGAATCAATTAAGAAATATTCTACTAGAATTTACTCTTCTCAAAAAAGAGCAGTAACAACTGATGATTATGAAGCAATTATTCCCTCATTATATCCTCAAACCGACGCTGTATCAGCATTTGGAGGGGAAACATTAAATCCTCCTCAATATGGAAAGGTTTTTGTGAGTATAAAACCTTCAAATGGACTTTATTTGTCCAATATGATCAAAGATAATATTAAAAGAGACATTAAAAAATATACTGTAGCAGGAATAGAAGTAGAAATCACGGATTTGAAGTTTTTATCAGTAGAATTGGGTATAAAATTATATTATAACTCTAATTTAGCAACATCTGGTAACAATCTCATTACTCAGGTATTATCTAATGTGTTGAAATATGCAAATTCTGCGGAAATGAATAAATTTGGTGCGAGATTTAAGTATAGTAAACTCTTAGCTGTGATTGATAATACTAGTGATGCAATTACTTCTAATATTACTAGCGTTATCATGAAAAGGGATTTGAGAGTATCGTTAAATAGTTTTGCGGAATACGAAATTTGTTTTGGAAATTGTATTTCAGTTAAAAGTTGTGATGGTTACAATATTAAATCATCTGGATTTAATGTAGATGGAATTGCAGGTACAGTTTATCTTACCGATCACCCAGATCCACATTCTACTTCTACAGGTACTATTTCTTTAATACAATTGACATCCTCTACTCAGGCTAAAACTATTAAAAAATCTATTGGTATAGTTGATTATAAAAGAGGGGAAATTAAACTTTCTCCTATCAACATAACTAATACTCTTGTTAATAAAGGGTTCCCAGTTATTGAAATTTCAGCCTCTCCTTGTTCTAATGATATTTTAGGTCTTCATGATTTGTATTTGCAATTGGATACTGACAATATAGATATTAGTGCTATTTCAGATATTGGTGATACTCTGGAAGACACTACTCCAACCTTAGTTCGTGGAAAATTAAATATTCCAGGTTCTACAAGTTGTGATACACCAGATAATACTGTAGTTAGTGCCACTAGTCCTACTACAACCACCACCACTAGTGCTACTACATCATCCACATCTTCAGCAACTACTTATTAATATCTTAAGATGATATCAACAGATCTCCAAAGAGTACAGATTCAAAATATAGTTGAGAATCAACTTCCTTCTTTTGTTCAAGAAAATTTCCCTTTACTGGGAGAGTTTCTTAAAGAATACTATGTTTCTCAAGAATATCCTGGAGCTTCTGCTGATTTAATTCAAAATATAGATGAATATTTAAAATTAGAATCATTAACTAATAATTCCAATCAAACTCAACTAGGAAGTGATGTAGGATATCAAGATACTACCATCACCGTTACTTTTGATCTTAATAAAGGTATTTTTGGTACATATCAATTTCCTGATAGGTATGGATTAATACAAATTGATAATGAAATCATTTTATATACAGAAAAAACAAATACAACCTTCAAGGGGTGTGTAAGAGGGTTTAGTGGTGTAACATCTTATAAGGCTTTAGATGCTATTGACAAGTTACAGTTTTCTCAATCAGATATTAATCCTCATGGAGCAGGAAGTACTGTTATTAACTTAAGTGCTTTACTTTTAAATGAGTTTTTGATAAAAGTTAAAAAACAAGTTTCTCCAGGTTTTGAAGATAGAGTTTTAGACTCTGATTTAAACGAAAGATTGTTTATTTCTAGATCTAAAGATTTTTATGAAACTAAGGGTACTGATGAATCCTTTAAAATTCTTTTTGGTGCATTATATGGAGAAAAAGTAGATGTTATTAAACCAAGAGAATTTCTATTTAAACCATCTGATGCCCAATATAGAATAACTAAGGATTTAGTAGTACAATCTATTCAAGGAGATCCTCTGGATCTGCTTAACAGCACTTTATATCAAAATGCTGCTCATTTTGGAGATCATTATTGTGTTGAGGAAGCTTATGCACCTATTAGTGATGTAGCAAAAATAGCTATTGGAAATTCTGATTATTATAAGTTAAGTCTTGATTATGGTTATGCTAGAGATGTACCTTTAAAAGGAAGTGTTTTTGGGGAATTTATAATTCATCCAAATACTCAAGTAATAACAGAGGTATCAGTTGGATCAAGCGTGGTGGACGTAGATTCTACTATAGGATTTCCAGAAGCAGGTGAATTGTACGCTGTCTATGGAACAGGGGTTACAGGAATATTAACTTATAGATCTAAGTCTGTCAATCAGTTTTTTGGAGTTGGTTTAGCTAATACTACAACTGTTGGTGTTACAACTGCTATCAATTCAAAAGAAAATATTAGATTAAATATTGATGCTTATGGATATGTTGGATTAGGAACTACTACTAAAGTTTCGGTAAGAATTGGTGGTGTTTTAGCAGATCCTATAATTCCTGAAAATACTTATTATTTTGATAAAGATGATACTATTTCAATTAGGTCTTTAGGAATAACTACTAGTAGTGCAAAGGTAGATAATTGGTTTTATAATGTTGCTACAAAATATGATGTAGAATCAATAACATTAGTTGATTCTTCTGATTTTACTTATACACTTGTTACTCAAGCTAAGAATAATTTTAGATTAGGAGATAAAGTTACTATTACTGATAGTTTGGGTAGCACTAAAGATTCTACAGTGACGGAAGTTATAAGTGCTTATAGTTTTTCTATTAAGGGACAAGGAGTTATTGCTGCTGCTAAGTATACTGTTCAAAGACAAATTTTAAGAGGAAAGGTAAAAACTTCATTATCGGATTATTCTTATATTGATAATTATTTTGCAAATATTCAAAATACCTACGTAAAATTTAATCAAGATCTTGTAGTTGCTTCTTCTTCTATTCCCAACTACTATAATGCTCCTTTAGATTTTTATGATAGAAAAATTACGTTAAACGGTGAATATACTGGATCTGAATTTACTATTCTAGATGTAGAAGATCATGGTTATTATACAGGAGATGCGGTATATTATAATTCTTATGATATAGAAACAAAAGATTTTCTTGGAAATACTACTAAAGTTGTTAGTAAGTTTCCTGAGATGGATCCTGGTATTTTCTTTGTAAACCGATTAAATAAAAACCAATTTCAACTTGCTACTAGTCCTGCCAATATTTCTAATAACTCATTTGTTTCTGTATCAGGAATTGTAACATCTAATACGTTAGAGTATATTAATTTTCATAATAAAGATGTTGAGCATCAGTTATTATTAAAGGAGATAAAAGCACCTGTTAATGATGATGGAAATTATGATACTGAACCAGGAACAAGAACTGGTATACTTGTTAATGGAGTTGAAATATTAAACTACAAGTCTAACGAATCTGTTTATTATGGTTCTATTAAAGAATTTGATGTTGCATCGAAAGGAACTGGTTATGATGTTATAAATCCTCCAATTTTACATGTTTCTGATAATGTTGGTTCAGGTGCAACAGGAATTTGTGCTGTTAAAGGATCTTTAATAGATGTTAATATTACTGATCCTGGTTTTGATTATGTTTCTACTCCTACTGTCACTATAAGCGGGGGTAATGGCACTGGAGCAAGTGCAAGTGCTAGTTTAAAATCTATAGATCATTCTGTTTCTTTTAATGCTACTGCAGATTCAGCTCGTGTTGATTTAACTGATAGCACGATTGGGTTTTCTACCTTCCATAAGTTTAGAAATGGTGAAAAAGTAATTTATAAAACCAATGGACAGACTGCAGTTGGTGGAATTTCAACGGATGCAATTTATTATGTTCATACTGTAGGTGTATCTACTATTAAACTTTATAAGAGTGAAACTGATGCTATAAAGGCTGGGATTAATACAATTTCATTGTCTAGTTTTGGAGTAGGCGTTCAGGAGTTCCATTCTTTTGATAAGAAACAAATTTTATCTAATATTATCATTGATAATCCAGGATCTGGATATGAAAACAAAAAAAGGACAATAGTTTCTTCAGTCGGCATTAATACTTCTTTAAATCAAATTAACATTAATGATCATGGATACAAATCTAAAGAGATTATTCAGTATTCGTATAATGTTGATCAAATTAGTGGAATAAATTCAAATACAAATTATATTGTTACTGAAGTTGATAATAATAATTTTAAACTCTCTAGTGTTGGTGTAGGAACAACAACTAAGTTCTTATATTATGATACTGAGCAGTATATTGATTTGACTATTTCTGGTTTAGGGACTGGAACGCATACATTTAATTATGAACCTATTACAGTGTCTCTTACAGGCGAAATAGGAGTCATTACGGCTACGGGTCAAGACTTTAGAGCCAAACTTCAACCATTGTTTAAAGGATCACTTGAGTCTGTTCAAGTAACGTCCGAAGGTTCTCAATACGGATCATCAGATATCATAAATTATGATCGTCAACCTTTAATGACTCTTAATAGTGGATCAGGTGCTGAAATCACCGCTATTATTAATAATGGTAGAATAGTTGAGGCGGTAGTAGATAATCAAGGTCAAGGATACAACGCACCTCCAAATTTAGTTGTTTCAGGCACAGGATATAATTGTAAATTAGTTCCTATCATTGAAGATGGAAAAATCACAAGGGTAAGAATTCATAATCCAGGAATTGGATATACAGGTTCTGTTGGAGTGGGGGTAACGGTTGATGATTCTAATGCAAAGTTAAGAGCAAAAATTCAAACATGGTCTGTTAATTTATTCCAAAAATATTTAAATATTATTTCTGATGATGATGGAATTTTAGTAGAATCCGAAAATTCAGAATTAGGTATAGAATATACTCATTTATATGCTCCTCGTAAATTAAGAGAATCTTTATATGTTAGAGATCAGGATAATAATGTAAAATATGGGTTATTAGATTTACAAAAAGTTGATGAAGAGGAAGTATCTGCTTCTTTCCATTCTCCTATCATTGGATGGGCTTATGATGGAAATCCAATTTATGGTCCTTATGGATATACTGAAAGAACAGGTGGATTTATTAAAGCCATGGAATCTGGTTATAAACCAGTAACTGGTACTAATCGTCCTTCTTTATCAATTTTCCCACAAGGATTTTTTGTTGAAGATTTTGAATTTGATAATTCTGGAGATCTGGATGAGCACAATGGTCGTTTTTGTATTACACCAGATTATCCAGAAGGTGTTTATGCATATTTTGCAACTATTAATCCTACAGTAATTGAAAATTCTGGACCTTTTAATAGATATAGAATGCCAGAGTTTCCTTATTTGATTGGAAATTCATTTAAGTCTCAACCTAATAGTTTTAATTATGATAATTCTATTGATCAACAGTCATATGATTTTAATAATACTACATGGTTTAGGAATACAACGCCATATTCTTTGACAGAGCAAAATGCATATTATGATTTTTTACAGCAACCTAATAAAGAAAAAACTCAATTAATAGATATAAATTTAGTTTCTCATGGAAGTATTGATAAAGTAGGAATTCTTACTGGCGGAAATAATTATAAAGTAAATGATGATATACATTTTCAAAAAATAAATGAAAAGCAACAAGCTAAAGCGAAGGTTTCTAAGGTTGGTGGAAAAGTAGTTAATACTATTAGCGTTGCTTCAAGCACTATTTCCGATTTAGAGATATCTCCATTTGATAGTAATGGTGGTTATATAGCTTTCTCTACTTCTCCTCATAACTTTACTAATTTAAATTTAGTTTCTCTATCTGGATTTAATACTTCTACTGATTATCTACAAGGAAGTTTTAATATTGGGGTAAAGACTGAAAGTGTTTTACTTGCAGGAGCTGCAGCAACTATTGGAGCAACTGGAATAGTAACTTATTTTGGCATATCAGGATCACTTTCAAATGATCTTTTATCAATTAGAGAAAATGATATTTTAGGAATTGGAACAGAAACAATAAAAGTTCTTCAAGTTGATAGAGTAAATTCTAGATTAAGAGTTCTTAGAGCTCAAGAGAGCACGATGGGAAGTGCTCATACTGCTGGATCTGCAATAACTGAAGATTCTAGAAAATTTACCTTCAAGTCATCTCCAGAAAATGAGGTAACCTTTGAATTAAATAAAGAGATTTATTTTGAACCAAAAGAAACATTAGGTATTGGAACTCTTGCTGGTGTGGGTATTGGAACTACTATTTCATTCTCAAATCCTGGTGCAGGTATAACTCAAGTTTATATTCAAACTGAGGCACTTTATCTTCCTAATCATGGATTAAAGAGTGGGGATGTTGTTAATTACAAAACCAATACTGGAGATGCCATAGGTGTTTCAACGGATGGTATTACTCTTTATAATCTTCCAACTGATGCTCCTTTGTATATTGGAAAAATATCTAATGATTTAGTTGGAATTCAAACATTCCAAGTTGGTATTGGAAGCACTGGTACATTTGTAGGTATTGCAAGCACCACAGTCAATAGAGGATTATTGAGATTAACTGGAATTGGTACAGGAGTATACCATAGTTTTAAAACAGTTAAAAATAATGTAGTTAATGCCGAAGGTCATAGAAATACAGTTACTGTGGCCACTGCTTCCACACATGGATTGCAATTTAATGATAATGTTACTATTAATGCTCAACCAGGAATTGGCACTACTGTTACAGTCAAATATAATGACTTTAATAGAAGAATAGTATTTGATCCAAAATCATTTGTGGCAGGTAATGTTGATACGACTGATAATACAATTGAAATTAGTAATCATGGTTTTAGTAGTGGAGAAAAAGTAATTCATACTGCAACATCTTCTTCAGGTGGGTTAGAAGATAATAAAATGTATTATATCTTCAAATACTCCACTAGTAAAGTTAAATTATGTTTAAGTAAATATCAATCGGAGCAATTTGAACCTGAATTTGTAAATATAACTTCTGCATCTGCAGGAACTTTATCAGCGATTAATCCTACTCTTAATTCGTATAAGAATCATAAAGTAAGATTTGATTTATCTGATTCATCTCTAGCTGGGTTTGTTGGTATATCTTCTTACTCTGCTTTTGATTTTAATCTTTATACTGATAGTGATTTTAAAAATCGTTTCTATTCAAGTTCTACAACTAATGTTTTTGAAGTATCTAAATCGGGAGAAGTTGGAATTAGTACCGATGCAGGATTAACTTTATCTGTAAGTAATAAATTGCCTGATACATTATATTATAAATTTACTCCAATTAATAAAAGTTTAGTTAGTGAGAGTAAATCAGGAATTGTTATTGATAAAGAAATTACTGGATTTAACCAAATTGAAATCAAAGATAGTTTATATTCGGGAACATATGCTGTAACTGGTATTGGAACTACTAATACATTTACTTACAACTTAGTAACTCGTCCTGAAAAACCATCTTATAGTGAATCAGAAAGTCTTCTAGAATATTCTACCGATTCCACTACTGCATATGGGGCAATAGCAGATATTGAATTAAAATATAAAGGAAGTGGGTATTCCGAAATAGTGGGAATATCTTCTATTAATACTGGTGTTGGAACTAAAGCAATTTTAGAACCTTCTAGTGAAAGTATAGGTAAAATAGTTTCTACTGAAATTGAAAATATTGGATTTGATTATTCTGCTGATCATACTATAAGACCTGTTGCTAATTTCCCTGAAATATTGCAAATTGAATCTTTAACTTCTTTTCAAAAAATTGGAATTAGTTCTGCAGGTAAAAATTATTCGATAGCTCCTAATTTAATTGTTATTGATGGATATACTGGAAAGCAAGTTACGGATGTAGATTTAAAGTATGAAATTGGTGATCAGCAAGTAACTATTTTAAAAAATACGAAAGGAATCTATAATACCCCTCCTACTCTTATTCCTACTGGCAATGTAAATGGTATTGGTATTAATACTATATCATATGATTCTACAACCCAAAATGTTACTGTTGGACTCGATACAGCATTTAGTGATTCTTCACCATTTAGCGTTGGCGATAAAGTTTTAATTGAAAATGTAAGTGTAGGAGTTGGTACAAGTGGTTATGGATATAATTCATCCAAGTATGAGTATACTTTATTTACTTTAACCGATGTCAACATTCCTCTTGGAGGAAGTGTAGGATTTGTTACTTATAGTTTGGCTGGACTATTACCTGCAAACGCACTTCCAGGAAATCAAGATGTTTTAAACTCAGCTGGAGTAATTATACCTCAAAAATATTTCCCTCAATTTGACATTAAATTACAGAAAAATAATTTTATAACTGGTGAACAAGTTTCCTCTGGTAATAAAATTGGAAAAGTTGAAAGTTGGAATAATAATAGTGAAACATTAAAAATATCTTCTTCTGACGAATTTGATGTTGGAGATTTGATTATAGGTAATACTTCTGAAACCCAAGGAACTATTGATTCTAAAATTAATTTTGAATCTGATATTGAAATAAATGCAGGTTCTATAGTTAAAAAAGGATGGCAGAGAGAAACAGGATTCCTTAATGATAATCTTCAAAGGTTACCTGACAATGTTTATTATCAAAATTTCTCATATTCATTGAAATCTAAAGTTTCTATGCATAAATGGGATGATGCTGTAAATAAATTAAGTCATCCTACTGGATTTTTAAAATTTAGTGACTTAGTAGTAGAATCTAATTCTGATTCAACCGACATTATTGCAAATGATAGTGATTTATTCATTTTTATAGATTCAATTGGAGTGGTAGATATAAATGCATATTCAAGTTTTGATTTAGTTACTGAAAATTCTCTATCTATTAGTGATACTAAAACTTTATCAAATCAAGTTTATTTTAATTCTAGGGTTTTAACGGATTACTATGAATCAGTGGGTAATAGAGTTTTGACCATTGATGACTTTAGTACATCCTTTAACAGTGATCCGAGATCTACAAGATTCTCTGTTGCCGATGAATTTCCAGTTAATCAAAGATCTAAAAAATTCCTTACTCTAGTTAAAGATAAAACTTTTACTGGCGAACGTCAGGTAATGATTGTATCTCTTTTACAAAATGGAGTAAAAGGTTATATTAATCAATATGGAAGAATAGAGTCAGCTGTTGATTTAGGAAGTTTTGATTTCACTGTAAGTGGTACGAGTGGTCAACTTCTTTTCTATCCAACCAAGTATTCTGTTAATAATTATAGCATCAGTTCTGTAAGTTTGGATTTAGTTGGTCTTAATACTACTGGTATAGGATCCACAACTCTTGGTAATTTTGTTAATATTAATTCTACACAAACCTCCGTTCCTACAGGAACCGCTACTACAATTGTTGGAATTGCTTCAACATATAGAAGTTCAAAAGTTCTTGTCCAGATCAATGCTGATAATGGAAGAATGGAATATGATGAACTCAATATTCTTCATGATGGAACAACAGTTGATGTTCTTGAATATGGTCAGATAACAACTGATGATAGTGTTTATGGTGGAGGAAGTGGATTAGGAACCTATACTGCATCAATGGCCACAGGAGATATTATATTGCAGTTTGTTCCTCATGCAGGTATTGCGGCATCAGTAGATACAATAAGAGTTTCTATAGCAGATACTGCTTCAGGAAGCACTGGAATTGGAACTCAATTCCTTGGTAATGGAGATGAAGATATAGCTTTCATAGATTCTTCTTATACGGTTATTAATGCCTCTGGATCTCCTACAGAGAATTTAATTGCTCAGTATGATATTAATAATACTGTAGAAACTAATGATCATAATGCTGCATATTATCTTCTTAGTGTGGAAGATGTTACGAATAATCGATATGAAATGTCAGAGGTTATTGTTCTGAATGATAGTTCAGAAACTTATATGACCGAATATGGAAACATCACCAGTGTTGCAGGATTAGGAACAGTTGGTTCTGCTGTTTCCTCTAACTATGTGAATCTTTATTATACTCCTAATGCAAGCACTCATGTTCAGGTTCGTGTTTTCCAGATGAGTTTGCAGATTGCTGCAGAAAACTCTGCCATTACTTCAGTAAATTCGATTGATCTTAATAATGCATCAATTAATTGTGGATTTGGAAATTATGAAGGAACAGAAGTTGATGTTCTTAGAGCCTTTAATTTAACTCATGATGGAAGAAATATATTTGCAAGAGAATTTGATGGAAGTGATTCCTCTGTAGTTAATTTAACAAAAAATAGTGTTACTATTCCAGAGCACTTCTTTGTAAGTGGTGAGGAAGTTACTTATGCTGCTACTGGTGATAGTAGTCCTATTGGAATTGCAACTACAACTATTACTGGTATTGGAACTACTAGTCTTCTTCCTTCTACACTTTATGCAATTAAGATTGATGAAACCACTCTTAAATTTGCTAAGACTGCCGAAGATGCATTAAAGACTGTTCCAAATGAAATACATTTGACATCTGTAGGAGTAGGAGCAGCTCATACAATAACTTCACGGAATCAAAATACTAAGTGTTTAATTGGATTGGATAATGCAATCCAACAACCAATTGTTTCTACTGCTGTCACCACTGGAATAACAACTCAAATAGGAATTGCTGATGTTGTTGTACAAGTCTCTGGAATTACTTCTTTCTTTGGGGGAGATTTAATTCAGATCAATGAAGAGATTATGAAGATTAATACAGTAGGATATGGTACTACCAATCACCTATTAGTTGATCGTCAATGGATGGGAACAGCATTAGGAATTCATACTCAAAATTCTATAGTTACTAAAGTTGAAGGTGATTATAATATTGTGGATAATACTATTAACTTTATTACTGCACCTAAAGGGCCTGATCCAATAAGTTCCACAACTAATGAACCTGATAGTAGAGATTGGGTAGGAATTACTACATTCTCAACTTTCCAAGGAAGAACCTTCATGAGAGGGGCAGCTGCAAATAGTAGTAATAGACCTTATGCTACTAACCAAGTTTTTGATGATATTTCAGAAGGATTTACAGGTGTTGGAAAAACATTTACTTTAAAATCAGATGGATCAAACGCAGTAGGATTTTCTACTAATAATGGAGTTATTCTTATAAACGGAGTATTCCAAGGACCAACTGGTACATTGGACACACCTCAAGATTATAC
>Ga0163180_10001694_pt1 | contig 12457 bp, 9 predicted proteins | sample AtlANTMetagenome_2_FD_109647 | JGI IMG/M metagenome (GOLD analysis project Ga0163180, IMG submission 109647) | Marine eukaryotic phytoplankton communities from the Atlantic Ocean - Atlantic ANT 4 Metagenome | ecosystem: Environmental > Aquatic > Marine > Oceanic | place: North Atlantic Ocean...
CATGTCTATTAGCAAAAAGGAAATTCCTTCTTGTGGTTTGCCTTTAGTAGAAGTTCTTACCAGGCAAAAAATCATATTCGCGTGCTGTCCCAACGTTGTCCAAGTTTTCTGCCCATTCACAATATAGTGATTACCCTCACGGGACGCTGAAGTTTTTAAAGAAGCTAGATCAGATCCGGACCCCGGCTCTGAATAGCCTTGGCACCACCAATCATCACCATTTAGCATTCGTGGTAGCCAATAATCTCTTTGTTTATCGGAGCCAAAAGCCATTAATACTGGAGCTAACATATTAAATGCAAAAGGTAATATTCTAGGAGCTCCAACAGCTGAACACTCTTCTTCAAAAATAAAACTTTCAATCACTCCCCAGCCCTGACCTCCATATTTTTTGGGCCAACTTCCGGCCAACCAGCCTTTCTCATTAAGGTTATTGTGCCAGCTTTCAATTTCATCTTTACTTAAAAGTATACCTAATTTCATTTTAGAAGAGATGTTGGGTTTAAGATTATCCCTTAAAAAATTTCTAACCTCTTTTCTGAAATTTTCTTGCTCATTACTAAAACTAAGGTCCATGAGACTCCTTTTTATTTATTGAGACTATTAAAATTTTTCCCAGAGCTTACCAAATCTACAATTAGCTGGGAGGGAGACCAAAAAACAGGATCTTCTTCAGAAAATGCATTTAAATCATCTAAGATTTTATTGAGTCCATATGTGTCAGCATAATGCATCGGTCCGCCCTTATGTCGGGGAAATCCATATCCATATAATTTTGTTACGTCTATGTCAGATGGCCTTAATGCCATATTTTCTTCAATGACTTTAGCACTTTCGTTAATCATGGCTCCCAGGTATCTCCTTAAAATCTCTTTTTCAGAAAAATCTTTCGGCTTTATTCCTTTTTTTTCTCTTTCTATTCGAATTATATCAAGGACTTCTGGATCTTCTTTCCCCCTTCTTTCACCTTCCGTGTATCTGTAAAATCCTCGGCCTGTTTTCTGGCCAAACCACCCATTCTCGCATAGGCGATCGGAAATTTCTACATAGCGCAATTTAGGATTTCTAGTAGCTGATTTTCTTTTTCTAGTTGCCCAGCCTATATCTCCTCCAGCCAAATCAAACATTTGGTAAGGGCCCATAGGATATCCAAAGTTTACGATTGCCTTATCAATTTCGTATGGGCTTGCCCCGTCTTCCATTATGTAGCCTGCAGCCTCACCATAGGTTGATAATATTCTGTTCCCAATAAATCCATCACAATTTCCTGCTCGAACAGGAACCTTTTTCATTCGCTTGGCTAAATGAAAGCCAGTTGCAACTACATCATCAGCTACTTTTCCTGGTATTACAATTTCTAATAGACGCATTATGTTTGCAGGTGAGAAGAAATGTAAACCAATTACATCTTGCGGTCTTTTGGTGACTGATGCTATTTCATCTATATTTAAGTATGAAGTATTTGAAGCAAGCACGGCTCCATCTTTTGCTATCTTATCAAGCTTCCTAAATACACTCTTTTTTATCTCCATTTCCTCGTAAACTGCTTCAATCACCATGTCTACTTGTGATAGGTTTTGCATGTCAGTACTTGGCTCATAATTTGAAAGAATTTTTTCTTTCTTTTCTAGATTCATTCGTCCTTTTTCAACGTCTCTTTCATAGACTTTTCTTACATTACGAATACCCCTATCAATACTATCTTTATCCTTTTCAATCATTTTGACATGCAATCCTGCGTTAAGAGCTGCAACTGTAATTCCCGAGCCCATTGTTCCACCGCCAATAACTCCTAAAGAACTGATAGACCTGTGAGTAGCTCTAGCTATTTCAGGAATTTTTGCACTTTTGCGCTCAGCAAAAAACGCGTGAATTAGAGCCTTACTTTGCTTAGTCGCCATTAATTCAGAGAAGGCATTTCTCTCGAACTTTAAACCGTCCTCAATTTTTAATGAAAGAGAAGCTTCCACGCAATCAACTATTTTCTGTGGGGCCAATAAACCTCTTGCTTTTTTTTGAAGCTCTTCTCTGAAAGACTTAATTGCTCCTCTATTTTCTTCTGAATCTCTTATTTTATCTTGAATATTGCTCGTTATTGGATAATTGTTCTTCCCCATATTTTCACGAGCAAAAGATTTCGCGTTCAATAATAAGTCTTCAGCAATTTTATCAATAATCCCAATCTTTAAAGCTTCAGTGGAACTTATAGGGTTTCCGGAAGTCATTATTTTTAGGGCTGGAACAATTCCGGCCAATCTCGGCAACCGCTGTGTCCCACCTGCTCCTGGCAGAAGTCCAAGATGTACTTCGGGTAGCCCTATTTTTGTTTTTTCTGATGCAATTCTATAGTGTGATGAGAGAGCTATTTCTAGCCCTCCCCCTAAGGCAGTCCCGTGGAGTGCAGAAATTACAGGCTTTTTTGTTTTTTCAATTTTATCACAAATAGCAGGTAAATGCGGCTCTTGAGGTGGATGTCCAAATTCTTTGATGTCTGCTCCTGCGGGAAAAGTAGATCCTTCTCCTATTAAAATTATAGCTCTGACATTTACATTGTTTTCAGCAGCATTTAGTGCTTCAACCAATCCTTTTCGAACGGCTAAACCTAGGCTATTAACAGGAGGGTTGTTAAAAGATATTATCGCTAAATCTTCTTCAATCGATAAATTAATAACTTCTGCCATGTATATTCTCCAAAAGGTACTTTGTTGAAGCTGCCATTAAAAGCGCAAACTTTAATAAGGTTAGTGCTAAATAATGCAAAAATTAAACTTTAATCATAGTTACTAATATGTATGATGTAGTCAAGTTAAAGCGCTTCTTTTAGTTGGAAAGACGCTATAGGAATTTTTTTTAAATGCAAAGAGTAATACTATGAAATCAGTACTGTGCGAAAATTTTGGCCCACCGGAGAATTTGAATGTAAAGGAGTTGGAAGATCTAGAGCCTGGTCCAAATCAAGTAAGGATTGATATAGAGGCTTGTGGTGTAAATTTCCCTGATACTTTAATAATTGAGGACAAATATCAATTTAAGCCACCGCTACCGTTTTCGCCAGGTGGTGAAGTAGCTGGTGTAGTAGATAAAATAGGATCAAATGTTAAGGGAGTAAAGCTTGGAGATAAGGTTATGGCTATGACTCTTTCAGGCGGATTTTCAGAACAAATATTAGTAGATGCTTCTGGCTTATTGTATCGCCCCGAGGGCATGGATGGAGTTACTGCTTCTGGGTTTACCATGACATATGGAACATCTATGCACGCTCTTAAACAAAGAGCAGATCTTAAGAGAGGAGAAACTTTGCTAGTGTTAGGTGCAGGCGGCGGAGTCGGGTTGGCCGCCGTTGAAATTGGGAAGGCAATGGGTGCTAAGGTTATAGCTGCTGCTAGCAGTAAGAAGAAACTAAATGCTGCCAGTGAAGTGGGAGCAGATCATTTAATAAATTATAAAGAGCAGAATTTAAGAGAAGAAATAAAGGCTATAGTAGGTAAAAAAGGTGTTGATGTTGTCTATGATCCCGTAGGAGGTGAAGTGTTTGAGCAGGCTTTGAGATCGACAGCTTGGAGAGGCCGTGCACTTGTAGTTGGGTTTGCATCTGGGGAAATACCAAAAATCTCAATTAATTTGGCACTTTTAAAAGGTTGCGCCATTGTTGGTGTGTTTTGGGGAGCGTTTAGAATGAATGAAACTAAGCTTGATAATGAAAACTTTGAGCAGTTGTTTAAGTGGTATGGTGAAGGGAAGTTAAAGCCTATGATTTCTGAAACTTTCAGGCTGGAAGAAGCACCAATTGCTCTTCGAAGAATTATGGACAGGGAAGCCGTAGGAAAAATCGTTTTAAAAATATGAGAGATTACTAGCTATGGATAAAGAGACTTATGCCAAAATGTTTGATTTGAAAGGCAAGGTTGCGTTAATAACTGGCTCGTCAAAGGGTATTGGTTTAGCAATAGCTTGGCAAATGGCACGAGCTGGAGCAAGTGTTATAATTTCTAGCCGCAAAAAAGATGCCTGTGATCAGGTTTCAGAAATGATGCTTGGTGAAGGCTTGAGTGTTAAGTCAATACCTTGCAATGTGGGAGTTAAGGAAGAGGTTGAAGAGCTAGTTAAGAATACGAGGGTAAAGTTTGGAAATATTGATATTCTTGTTTGTAACGCTGCAACTAACCCAGTTTTTGGATCTCTTTCCAATCTTCCTGATCAAGCATTTGAAAAATTAGTAAAGGTTAATATCCAGAGTACATTGTGGTTATCTCAGTTGGTAGTTCCTCAAATGGTGGAAAGTGGAGGAGGATCAATCATTCTTTTGTCTAGTATTGCTGCTATAAGGGGAAATGCTTTTATAGGGGCTTATGGAATGACAAAAGCTGCTGAGTCAGCATTGGCTAGAAATCTGGCTGTGGAATATGGTCCCTCTAATATTAGAGTAAATGCAATTGCACCTGGATTAGTGAAAACAGATTTTGCAAAAGCACTTTGGGAAGATCCAGTTTACAGAAAAAAACAGGAAAGTGTGACTCCATTAAGAAGAATAGGTTTGCCGGAAGATATTGCAGGTGTTGCTCATTTTCTAGCTTCTCCTGCCTCAGCTTATTTGACTGGGCAGTCCCTAGTTGTCGACGGTGGAGAAACAATTACCTCTTTATAGATACAAATTTAATTTACCTCGAACAACCCGGCGGCCCCCATACCTCCTCCGATGCACATGCTTACCACACAGTATTTTTCCTTTCTTCTTTTCGCTTCAATAAGGGCGTGGCCAGTCATCCGCGCTCCACTCATTCCGTAGGGATGTCCTACAGCAATAGCACCGCCGTCAACGTTGTATTTTTCAGGGTCAATTCCAAGTTTGTCACGACAATAAATTACTTGACTGGCAAATGCTTCATTTAATTCCCAAAGGCCAATGTCTTTAACCTTAAGTCCACTCTTTTTCAGTAAATCTGGTATTGCAAACACTGGACCTATTCCCATTTCATCAGGGTCACACCCAGATACTGAAACACCTCTTAAAATTCCTAAGGGTTCAATTCCTTTTTTCACTGCTGTACTTTCAGACATTACCACTGAGGCGGAAGCACCGTCAGATAATTGAGATGCATTTCCAGCGGTAATATACTTCCCCTCTTTGATGTTTTGTCCATCTTTAAAAACTGGTAAGAGTCCTTGCAATCCATGATATGTGGTGTCGGGTCTGACACCTTCATCATATTTAAGTGTTACTTCCATTTCAGATAACTCTCCACTAGTCTTGTCTTGTACTTTTTTAATGGTTTTTAGTGGCACCAGTTCTTTATCAAATCTTCCCCCCTCAATAGCTGATTGGGTTCTTCGATGGGACTCGCAGGCATATTCATCTTGCTTATCTCTTGTTACGTTGTATCGATCAGCAACTACCTCCGCTGTTTCAAGCATTGTCATATACAAAGAGGGTAGGTTTTCGACAATCCAGGGGTCAGTTAAGCGATATCTATTCATATTTTCATTCTGCACCAGAGATATGCTTTCAACACCTCCGGCAACTGCAACGTCTATATCACCAGTTGCTATTCTGCCTGCAGCACTCATTATTGCCATCAAGCCAGAGGCACATTGCCTGTCAACTGACATTCCAGGAACAGTTGTTGGCAAACCGGCACGTATTGCACCTTGTCTGGCAATATTCATTTGCGTTGAACCTTGTTGCAACGCTGCACCAATTATAACATCTTCAATCTCTTCTTTTTCAAGTCCTGCTCTCTCGACAGCGTGTGATATAACATGTCCAGTTAGAGTTTGAGCCTGCGTGTTATTGAAAGCACCTCTATAGGCCTTGGCAATTGGAGTTCTAGCTGTTGAGGCGATTACTATGTCTTTGGTCATTTCTATTCCTTTATTTATAGAGCGTCAGTGTGAGCCATTCCGCGGAAACTGCCGGCTTTTCTTCTTTCTCTGTTTCAATTACTAAATTAAATGTTTTCAAAATTCCGTTAGTTCCCTTTTTCGCTATATCAGACAAGATAAATCGACCTCGAATGTTTGAGCCAGACGGTACGGGTGAAACAAATCTAATTTTGTTAAAACCATAGTTTAGATTATAAGAATTATTTTCCTGTTTGGGGAAAACATCCAGGGAGAATTTAACTGCAAATGATAGAACGAAAAATCCGTGAGCTATCGTACCTTCAAAAGGTGTTTCGGCTTTTGTTTTTTCTACATCCACATGAATAAAATTTGGATCTTCAGTTAGATTAGAAAATTCACTAATGGACTTTTGATTAAGACGGACCCATTTGGATACACCTATTTCTTTTCCTAAGTCTTTTTTAGAATGTTCGATTTCTTTATTTATGTCTATCATTTCTCATTACCAAATATTTTGCTTTTGATTCAAAAATTTTTTAACGATTTATGAATGTCTGGCAAGGTTTGTTTGATAGTATAGCTCTCTCATAAGGATACTTAAAACAGCACAACCACTTTTTTTCAATACTTAAATTGTAGTTATTTCTCAGTAATATTGACAATAAAAACTGTTATATCATGATAAAATGAAATTAAAGGACATAAAGATATCGATGGTGTCATATAAATTAGATCTGCAGAAATCATACTTTCCAGCTGTAAAGAGTGGTGAGATTTGGGATCATTCAGTGGGTGAGGAGTTAAGGCTGGCTTCCTTTGACAGCTCATTAAAAATAGCTCTTGTTGAAGTTAATGAAAGTGGAAAAATTTCCAGAAAATGGAATTTTCAAGAATTATATAATGATGCAATTATTGTAGCCAAGCATTTGCTAATTAAGCATAAAAAAGGAGATAGGATTGCCGTCTGGTCATCTAATAAACCTGAATGGGTTTTGCTTGAGTATGGTGTGGCATTAGCTGGGTTGGTTTTGGTAACGGTGAACCCTTCTTACCAGGCCGACGAATTAAAGTATGTACTTTCGCAAAGTGAAAGCTCGGAGTTATTCTTATGTAGATCTTTTAGGGGCAATCCAATGTGGAGAATTGCGAATGAAGTTTGTAATTCCATAGGGGTAGAGATAGAAATGACCGATATTGAAGATATTACAAAGATTGTCCTTAAAGGAGATATTAAAGGGGAGTTGCCGGAGGTGCAGTCGGATGATCCATTTCAAATTCAATATACCTCTGGCACTACAGGATTTCCAAAAGGAGCAATGCTTCATCATAAAGGTTTGCTAAATAATGCAAAGTTTTATCAAGAAAGAATGAAAGCGAAAAATGGAGACAAGTTTCTGAATTCTATGCCATTATTTCATTGTGCCGGTTCAGGTATGGCTACACTTGGTTGTTTAACACATCGGTCTGAACATTATCTAATGTCAATTTTTGATCCTATAGTAGTTGGTAAAGTAATTGAGAAAGAAAAGATAACGCAATGGGGGGGAGTTCCCACCATGTTCGTTCAAACCTTAAAGGCTCAAAATGATAAATTTCGAGACTTCTCTAGCTTGAAATCAGTTTCATCTGGGGGGTCAAATGTCCCACCAGCTTTAGCTAAAGAAATAAAATCAAAATTCAATATTGATATACAAATTGTTTATGGTCAAACCGAAGCAAGCCCAATAATCACTTTAGCTTGGCCAAATGATCAAGCCGACCAGCTAAAAGATACGGTTGGACAACCCTTACCAAACATAGAAGTATCCATTAATAGCACTGATAATGGAAAAATTTTACCTATAGGAGAAGTAGGTGAAATTTGTTGTCGTGGTTATAATATTATGCTTGGCTACTTTAATAATAATTCTGAAACAGAAAAAACTATTAGCAGCTCGGGTTGGCTGCGTACTGGTGACTTAGGGTACATGGATAGGAATGGTTATATAAGAGTGACAGGTCGGACACAGGAGATGATTATTCGAGGAGGTGAGAATATTTATCCTAAAGAAATTGAAAACTGTATTTTAGAGAATAATGCGATTTCTGAAGTTGCAGTCATAGGTGTGCCTGATAAAATATTTGGTGAAGTCATAGCTTGTTTTCTGAAGTTTAATGGTTCGTATAAATTAGGTGAGGATGAATTAAAAAAATTTATTAGGATAAAGCTATCTGCTCAGAAAACTCCTAAGTATTGGATAAATATTGAGGAATGGCCATTAACAGCATCTGGAAAAATACAGAAATTTGTTTTAAGGGAAAAATTTTTAAATGGGGAATATGAGCGAGAAAAAATTTAGGTATATTACTTTTTGCCAGTTGAAAAAAAACGGTATATTTTTTCTGGCTTTACGAGAAAATTAATGAGAAAAAAGAAACTAAGAATAGGTGGTGCAAGTGGTTATTGGGGGGATGCTAGCTCTTCAACTAAGTTTTTACTGGCAGAAGAAAATTTAGATGTACTAGTTTATGATTATCTTGCCGAAATTACCATGGCCATAATGGCGAGGGCAAATTTAAAAGACGAAACTCTTGGTTATGCAACTGATTTCGTATTCGAAGTTCTAGATCAAAATTTGGCTGAGATTTCAAATCAAAAGGTGAAGGTGGTATCAAATGCCGGAGGTATGAATCCAATTGCTTGTGCCTCTGCTATAGAAGCTTTGATTAAAAAGCAGGGTCTTGATCTTAAGGTTGGTGTGGTATTAGGGGATAATTTATTAAATAGGGCTTCAGACTTTCAAATTGATGCGCCAACAGAAATGTTTTCTAAAAGAAATTTTCCAGAAAAAGATTCTATTACGAGTATCAATGCATATCTAGGTGCTTTCCCAATAGCAAAGCTTTTAAATGAAGGGATTGATATAGTTATAACTGGTCGGTGTGTAGATAGTGCTCTCACACTTGGTGCCTGCATTTCTTTTTTTAACTGGAATGAAAATGACCTAGATTTGCTTGCGGCAGGTAGCTTGGCAGGTCATTTAATTGAATGTGGAACTCAAGTTACAGGAGGAAATTTTACGGACTGGAAAAGTATTTCAGGAGGATTTGAAAAAATAGGTTATCCGATTGCAGAAATTTCTTCAGATGGCAAAGCGTTAATTCAAAAGCCTTCTGGGTCGGGAGGAATAATAAATTTTGGAACTGTTGCTGAGCAATTAGTTTATGAAATTGGAGATCCGGCAAATTATATTTTGCCTGATGTAACCTGTGATTTTTCAAGCGTAAAAATTAAAGAAGTAAGCTCAAACTCGGTTGAAGTGTCAGGGGCAAAAGGTTACCAACCACCGGATAAACTTAAAGTCTGCCTTACTTATTCAGATGGATATAGGGGAGGACATTTATATGGGTTTTATGGCATGGAAGCTGTAAAGAAAGCCGAGGCATATTCGCATGCAGTAATTTCAAGAGCAAAAGCAGATCTGAGAAATATTAATTTGGACGATTTTACTGAAGTTAGTACTGAAATATTGGGTTCTGAGGCTCAGTTTGGTAAAGCTTCTAAAGGGCAAAATAATAGAGAAGTATTTGTTAAGATAGCTGTGAAGCACCCTTCTCCTAAAGGGGTAGATATTATGTTAAAAGCTGCAACGGGTTTAGGACTTTCCTCTCCACCAGGTTTAAGTGGCTTCGCCGGTGCTCGGCCAAAACCAACTCCAGTTTTAGCTTTATTTTCTTTTTTAATTTCAAAGGAGAAGGTGCCGATATCTACAAAAACAGGATTGGCTAATGCTGAAAAATTTAACACTTTTGAATTAGGAGGAAAATTAGTAGAGAGGGACAATGTAAAGCCGCCAAGCCATTTCTACACTAGTGAAAAGACAATGTTTTTGCCTCTTGTAGCATTGGCATATTCTCGGAGTGGTGATAAAGGCGATAAGGTAAATATTGGGGTGATTGCTAGAAGCCCCGAATTATATCCATTTCTGTGGTCTATTTTAACAGAAGTTAAGGTAAAGAATATATTCGAACATTTTGTGAAAGGACCAGTTGAGCGCTTTCCGATTCCTGGCTTCAATGCTATTAATTTCGTATTGAGCCAAGCCTTAGGAGGTGGAGGTACTACGAGTCTAAGAAATGATCCGCAAGGTAAGGGCTATGGGCAGATATTACTTTCAACTGAAGTGTTAGTACCGAAAAGTTTGGTACCAAAAAATTGGCTAAACTATAGGCTGGAGTAAAAAAATGGCAACTTTTCTGACCAAGATACAAAAAAATACATCATCCTTTAAGGCAAACATCAAGGACCACATGACCCTTATTGATGAAATGCGTTCGTTAGAGAAGCGAACCATTGAAAAGTCAGAGCAAAGAAAGCCTCGTTTCAGAGAAAGAGGACAGTTAACGCCACGGGAAAGGCTCTCTGCACTTCTTGATCCAGGTCTGCCTTTTCTGGAACTTTTTAATTTTGCAGGTTATTTAGTTGATGATCAAAACCCTGATACCTCCTACCCTGGAGCTAATATGATAATGGGAGTTGGTTTCATAAACGGAACGCGTTGCTTTATTTGGGTTGACGATAGTGGTATCAATGCCGGAGCAACAACTACTCAGTCAATGGAAAAAGGCTTGGCCGGTATAACCATGGCAAAAAGGCAGAAACTTCCTTTTGTGCATTTGGTTGAAAGTGCTGGCGCAAATTTGATGGCATACACTGTAGAGTTATGGGCAAAAGGGGGAGGCCTCTTTGCAGGGTTAGCAGAATTAAGCGCAATGGGTATTCCTATAATTACTGTGCTTCATGGCCCTTCTACGGCTGGGGGAGCATATCAGCCTGGTTTAAGTGATTATGTTGTGGGAATAAAAAATAATGGTATGGCAGCTTTAGCTGGAGCAGCATTAGTTAAAGCAGCTACTGGTGAGGTTTCCAGTGATCGTGAACTTGGAGGTTCCGAGATGCATTCAAAATCTACTGGTTTAGTAGAATTCCTTGCCGAGGATGACCGGCACGGAATTGAGATAGCAAGGGAAATTGTAAAGAGCTTAGATTGGAAAAAAGGTATTTCTTGTTCCAGAGAAGGCGAATGGACCGAACCTTTGCATTCTGCAGATGAATTAATTGGCTTGGTTCCTGTTGATTATAAAAAACCTTACGATGTTCGGGAGGTAATTTGTAGGTTAGTTGATGGTTCAGAGTTCATGGATTTTAAACCAAACTATGGAGTATCTACAGTTTGCGTGTATGCTAATATCATGGGTCACTCTTGTGGTTTGATTGGAAATAATGGTCCTATCGACCCGAATGGTGCAACAAAAGCAGCACATTTTTTCCAGTTATGTGATCAAGCGGACAAGCCCATAATTTTTCTTAATAATACTACGGGCTACATGGTTGGTAAGGAGTATGAGCAGGCGGGTATGATTAAGCATGGATCCAAAATGATTCAGGCTGTCACAAATGTTAGAGTGCCAAAGATAACATTTTACATAGGTGCCAGCTTTGGTGCTGGAAATTATGGAATGTGTGGATTTGCTTATAAGCCTGATTTTCTATTTTCCTGGCCTAATTCAAAAACTGGGGTCATGGGAGGAGAGCAGGCAGCATTAACTATGGAGGAAGTGACTGTAAATGCAGCTAGGAGAAGAGGAAATGAAATAGATCCAAAGGCTTTAAGGAAACAAAAGAGGGAATTAACAAATCATTTCAATAAACAAACAGAGGCATTTTACACTTCGGGTAGACTTCTTGACCATGGTATAATTGATCCAAGGGATACTCGAAAGGTTATTGGCTTTTGCCTTGACACTTGTTGGGAATCTAATAGGAGGCTCCTTAAGTCAAACAGTTTTGGTATAGCTAGGATGTAATGCTGACTGCTACAAAACTTAATGGGTTGGAAGTGAGTGAATTTTCTACAAATGAGTTTGCTAATGGAACGATTAGTGATCAGGGTCAGGAAGCATTTGCAGAAAAAAGAAAACCGAGATGGACAAAATTAAATGAACTATACTGATGGGCCTGTAAGAAATTTCAATAAGCTGCTTATTGCAAATCGAGGTGAAATCGCTGTTCGAATAATGAAAACTGCCAAAAGATTAGGTTTAGAAACTGTAGCTGTCTATACTGAAGCAGATTCTGGAAGCCTTCATTTAAACTATGCCGATGAGAGTATATGCATAGGTGTAGGTCCTGTAGTAGATAGTTACTTGGACGCTGAAAAAATTATAGCTGCAGCTCATCAAACCGGGTCAGATGCAATCCATCCAGGATATGGATTTCTTTCTGAAAATGATAAGTTTGCTAGTTTATGTCAAAAGGAGAATTTAATCTTTGTGGGCCCATCTGCAAAATCTATCCAATTGATGGCTAATAAAGCAAAAGCAAAGAAGATATTAATAGAGGCAGGAGTGCCGTGTATTCCTGGTTTCGAGGTAGAGGGTTTGATTTCAAAAGAGATCGAAAAGAAAGCAACTGATATTGGTTTTCCGGTGATGATAAAGGCCGCTGCAGGAGGTGGCGGCAGAGGAATGCGCCTTGTGAAATCAAAGTATGAACTTAGTGAATCAATAAAGATTGCAATGTCTGAAGGCCAAAGTGCCTTTGGCTCAAGTGAAATTATTATAGAAAAGGCTATTA
>Ga0163180_10001695_pt1 | contig 12452 bp, 12 predicted proteins | sample AtlANTMetagenome_2_FD_109647 | JGI IMG/M metagenome (GOLD analysis project Ga0163180, IMG submission 109647) | Marine eukaryotic phytoplankton communities from the Atlantic Ocean - Atlantic ANT 4 Metagenome | ecosystem: Environmental > Aquatic > Marine > Oceanic | place: North Atlantic Ocean...
ATGCTCCAACGAGGAGCCTTGGAAGACGCACCCCTTTTGCCGAAACTCAGGGCGTTTCCTTCATGCTCAAGAGAGAGTCCTTCGGGCGCGGCTGCATAGCGCTTTCGGCCCAGCTTGACGGGGCTGTCATGGCGCCAGGCATTGGGTTTGCCTTTTGAATCGCCTCGCCACTTGGAATCCAACACCAGCCGGGAGCCGTTCAGGCCGCCTTCCGGAAGATTGGTACTGGAAAGATTCAACGCCATTTCCGATGTCTTCGCGGTCAGTCTAAAAGCCGGTGCTGCTTGCGCCTGGGCGAGTGTGCTGGTGGGCATCTCGCTAGAGGCCTGAGGCAATTCGGGAGAATTGCTGCATGCGAAAAGTAAGGGGAGCAACATGGGGTGCAGAAATAACCTGAGTCGTGCACACCTGGGACATACGGTTATCGGTTCTTTGTCTGTATGATTCGAACTGGAGTACCAATGAGCAACGACGCTTCTCGTATCGGGCATCTACCGTCCACCCTCGCAACCTGGATCTACCTTTTGCATGCAGGAGGTCGTCCGGCTTCGGACGATGGGCTTCGAGCGTCATGTGAAGCCATCGACGGGGCAGTGGGTGAGGAGGGGGATCTGGCAGAACATGGGGCAGCGCTCGCGGATGCGGTTGCATCGCTTTTGGAGAGCGGCGGGCTCGATAGTGCGTTGGACGCGGTCTATGGGAATGCTGGGGTGGCTGGCGGTTTTGGAGAAGGAAGAGAGGAGCGCTTGCGAAATGTGCGCAGATACCAGTTTGGGCTGCCACTGCCATGGCTGGCACGGATTGCCGAGCGAACCAATGAAGGGCAGATCGTGACCAATTGGGTGCTTGTGGAGGCTCTTCGGGAAACGGTGCAGCTCATGGACCCCTATCCTTGGGATCGCCTCGAAGAAGAACGTGAAATGCCTCTCTGGGAGTTCGTGGCGAAATGGGAGCTGGCCGGGTCTGATGCCTGGCGAGTGCTGTAGGGACTTGTTGTGATTACCTGGACTGCAGCGGGGGCGGTCGAGAGTCCAACCATGCTTCAGGTGCGCGTGGAGCACCAGTTTGACGGGCGGGTCGAGGCGGGAGCGCCCCAGCCGGAGCGGTCTCTTGCTCCCGAAGAAGTGTTGAGCAATCTTCGGTATTTCACCGAGGAGAGACGGGGCCCTAGAACCTCTCCTTGTACGCGATTGGTTTTGTCCGGGCAGGGCGTGCTCAAGAGGGCCGATGTGCCAGCGGCGATCCGGTCGGCCCGTGAATGGGGAGTAGACTGGGTGACCCTGCATGTTGGAGGGGGGGACATTGAATTCTTTGATGTAGATGCCTGGAAGGGCTTGGTAGACGCGGTGGTGGTGCCGGTCGAGGGGACAGGGGCGGCGCTGCAGGGGACCGAAGCACTCATGGCTGCAGCGGGTGCGGCGGGCATTCGGGTGATCTCGAATCTGCAACTCGGCCCGGAAAGGTTGTCCGATCTGGGGGCTGTCCTGGATGTGCTTGTTCGGGTGCGGCCGCATTCGGCGGTGTTTACTCATCCGTTTCCCCGAGGGGAGAAGGACGACCGCGCACTGGCCTCGCTGGACAGGGTCATGGACGCCCTGGTGTCTGCACAACGCGTGCTTCAGGAAGCAGAGATTGCTTGGAATGTAAAAGGACTGCCGGTTTGTTGGTTGACGGGTCTTGGTGTGGAATCAGGACGGTCATCGAACCGGTGGTATGTGGACGCCTCGCACCAGAAGGAGAACGCGCTGTTGTTTTTTCCGGATGTGGTTCGCATGAGCAAGACAGAGCCGTGTCGTTTCTGCGCCAGGAATCTGGAATGCGACGGATTTTTTGAGCAGTGGCTGGCGCGGGGCGGCTATCCCTCGCTTGAGCCGATTGGAGACTAGCGGTTCTCTCTGATTTTGGCGGCCAACGTGCGCGCGTATGGGGCCCTTGGGTGCTCCTCCGCCGCGAGCGTGTCCAGCGTGGTGAGGCCTGCATCCGTGCGCCCGTCCAGTAGCTGAGCCTGGGCCAGCCACCACTGGAGTCCAAAGGGTGGGAACTCCTCGTCGCGCTGAACTTCTTTCAGCGCCTGAAGGGCTTCAGTTCCATTGCGCAAGCACACGTGCGCCAACCCTAGGTAATAGACCGCCAGCAGATCGTCGGGGTCCTGTTCCAGGGAGATCTGGAGCCTCCGAGCGGTGTAGGCACATCGACCTTGTTTCATGGCTTTGACGGCTTCCGTGCCAACCTGGTTGAGTTCCTCGGCGCGGCCAGTTGGTGGAAGCTCGGCCGGCAGTAGAGCAGCCATGGCTCCGTTAAGCACAATTCCTGGGTCGGGGCGTTGGGAATACCAATAGGCTGCGACACCTAAGATCAAAGCCACAAGTGGAAGCATGCTTGTGAAGGAAAAGGTGCTCGGTTTGGTAGAGGCCTGTTTGCGGGGTGCAGGACGGCTCCTGGCCGGGGCAGGGGTTGGCTTGGAAGGTTTCGGGTTTGTGCGCTGGGGCTTGGGCGCCATGCGCTGGGCGGTGACCGCCGACCTCAGCGCGGTAGTAGCGGCCGCCAGGTGGCGCCGACAGGTCGGGCAATCCTCTATGTGCGCTTCCGTCTCTAGTTTTATGGCTGAGGATAGGGTTTCCAGGGCCGCGCCGGCAATCAAGGCCTCAGATGGGTGCGTGTCATCGCTGATTGAATCTTTCTTTCGCAGCTCGGTGAGCCCGAGACGCACAGCGTGTCCCATTACGTTTGTGGCAGCGCCAACCATTGTAGAGGCAGGAGACTCGATCGCTTCCCTGGCCGCCTGTTGCTCCTTTTCCTGACGGGTGCGCTCGTCGGTCAGCTGCCACTGTGGCGCCGCGAGCACCCTTGCTGCGATGGCTCGCATGTGGTTGCGCACAGCAGTTTTTGCTGTGGAATCGCCAGCCAGAAATTGTTGGTAGAGTTCATCGTTCATGTGGGTAGGGGTATGATAGGCCATCACGCGCCAGACAAGGCGCAGGAGAGAGATTGGAGAACAGACCTCCGACCGTACTCATCATTGATGACGAGGTAAACATCCGGCGAGCCCTCAAGCGCCAATTGGTGCGCCAGGGCTACGAAGTCACGGATACGGGCAATGGCCGAGAGGGGATCACCTGGGCCCAGGAAAACGATCCAGATATTGCGTTGATCGACCTGAAGATGCCGGACATGAATGGTCAGGATGTGCTCCGGGAGTTGAGAGCAGGCTGTCCGGCGACTGAGTGCATTTTGATCACGGCCCATGGGAGCGCGGAAGCGGCGTACCTTGCGCTCTCGGCGGGTGCGTACGATTACTTCGAAAAGCCCATTTTGGACTCCAGCCGCTTTTTTCAAATCCTGCGCAAAGCACTAGAGGTGCGAGAGCTCAAAGAGGAGCGGAGCCGCCTGAAGGCCAGGCTGGGGGGAGGGGCATCGGATCAGCTGGTAGGCAACAGTCCTGCGATGTTGAAGCTGGTGGCCCTGATTCGTGATGTGGCGCGCGTTCCAGTTCCTGTGTTGGTGACAGGTGAAAGTGGCACGGGAAAGGAGAGGGTCGCCCGCGCGATACACGCGAACTCCCCTCAGGCAGAGGGGCCCTGGATCGCCATCAACTGCACGGCCATTCCCGAAAACCTGCTGGAAAGCGAACTGTTCGGATATGAAAAGGGGGCTTTTACAGGGGCGGAGCAGAACAAGCCTGGCCTTTTTGAAAAGGCCAGCGGGGGAACGCTGTTTCTGGATGAAATCGGAAATATGGCGCTGTCTATGCAGGCGAAGCTGCTGCGTGTGCTCCAGGAGCGGGAGGTGGTGCATGTGGGTGGTTCCACACCCATTCCCATCGACTGCCGGCTGTTGGCGGCCACACATGTGGACCTGAAAGCAGCGATAGAGGAAGGGGCTTTCCGAGAGGATTTGTTCTATCGACTCAACGTCATCAATATTGAGGTCCCACCGCTTCGGGCGCGGAAGGAAGACATTCAGGTTTTGACCTATTTCTTCGTGCAGAAATTCAATGAAGAGTACGGCAAGGCTGTGCGATCTGTATCGGGTGAGGTGTTGGAGTTTCTAGCAGATCAGGAGTGGGCCGAAAACAACGTCAGGCAGCTGGAAAACGCCATTAATCGTGCGATGGTGTTGGTTCAGGGGACAGAGTTGAGCCTGGAGTTGTTCGACCGGGGTGCCGGGAGGTCTGCCTCGAAGTCGGGTGCTTTGGACGGCCTGCCGGATGGGCTTGTAGACGCTGCGTTGTTGGAGCTGGATTACACAGAGGCCAAACGCCAGGTGGTGGAGACCTTTTCTCGCTGGTATTTAGAAGATCGGTTGAAGACGTCTGGGTGGAACATCACCCGAGCGGCGGACATGAGTGGGCAGCAGCGCCCCAATTTTCGAAAGCTGATGTCGCGCTTTGGGGTGGAAATTCCAAGTGAGTCTCACCGTCAAAAGAAGTTGAAAGGCTAAGGTCCGGGGGGGTTCTTTTAGGGTTTTTGCTGAAACAGGCGGTTCTGTGTCGGAGGCCGCATGATTCAAATGACGCCATTTGTGGTATGGAGTGGGGCCGGTATCTGGGAGGTTTCGGATGGATGCATTTGAATCGATGTCCGCCATGGGGCATGAACAGGTGGTGTTCTGCAGAAACGATGAAGCAGGGCTGCGGGCGATCATTGCGATTCATGACACGACGTTGGGTACCAGCTTGGGGGGCGTTCGCTTGTACCCCTATCTTTCGGAGGAGGAAGCTCTCCGGGATGTGCTGCGGTTGTCTCGCGGTATGACCTACAAGGCCGCGGTAGCAGGGCTGGATCTCGGGGGGGGCAAGGCGGTGATCATTGGGGATCCATCGATCAAGTCGGAGTCGTTATTTCGGGCGTTTGGTCGGTGTGTTGCCTCTCTGGGGGGGCGCTACATCACAGCGGAGGACATGAACACCACGGTAGAAGACATGAACTTCATCCGTCGAGAGACGGAGTGGGTGATGGGCAAGGGGACACACCTTGGGGGTTCCGGTAATCCTTCTTCAGTCACGGCTTGGGGGGTTTTTCATGGGATTCGGGCTGCCCTGGAGGTGGTTTTTGGTACTCCTGATCCGGCTGGGCGGAAGGTGGCTATCCAAGGGACTGGCAGCGTCGGAACCCACCTGGCGAGCTTCCTAGCGGAATCTGGAGCCTCATTGTTTTATACAGACATTGATTCCGAGCGAATCGCCCGGTGCATTGAGCGGTTTGGAGGGGAAGCGCTGGATGAAGATGACTACTATGCAGCGGATGTTGATGTGCTTGCTCCCTGCGCGGTAGGCGGCATTATCAATAGCCATACGATTCCAGAGCTGCGGGCCCCCATTATTGCGGGTGGGGCCAACAACCAGCTGGACGATGAGGATGTGGATGCGCATGCTCTGATGGAGCGTGGCATCACGTATGTTCCTGACTATGTCATCAACGCGGGCGGATTGATCAATGTGGCGGCGGAGTACAGAGGCTATCCGAGCCAGCAGGCCATGGACGATACTGCGCAGATTTTCAATACGGTGAAGTTGGTAATTGACAAGTCGAAGAGCGACTCAATCTCCACCATCAAGGCCAGCAACATTCTTGCGGAAGAAAGAATCTCCGCGGTGGGACGAGTTCGCGACTTCCACCTCTAAGAAGACCTGCGTTGTCAGCCCGGGTCTGTCACCATGTGCATTTCGTTTCCGACTTGCTCCATGCCCACCCATCCCAAGGCGGTGGATGGTAGGCGCCTTAGCATGCTGGGCAGAGCGGTCATGACTTGGGTGCGGTTTGCAGCAGAGGCCTGCTCCAGCTCACTGGCGGTCTCCGAAAAAGCTTCCAAGATTGAGAGCCGCGCAGCCTCTTCTAAAGCGACCTCTGCGGCTCTGGATTGCAGGCCCATCAGAATGCTCTGAAGCTGTGCATCCAACGGTGAATCAGACAGCTCGAGTGGGCGAAAGAATCGCATGCGAACAGTCGCTTCGGTGTGCGCGACCATGACGCGTGGCGTTTCAACAGACAAGTAGGTGATCTGCATGGGGTGGGCTTGGCGGTAGAGGCCGTCGACCAGGATGGGAAGGTTGTAGTAGCTGCCCTCGACTTCCAGGGTCAGCTCTACGGGCACGCGGTTGTCTGTCACCGGCAGCGTGCGCCATTGGAGGTCGGAAAGTGACAGCTCGGCGGCTGGAGCCTGGAGTGCAGAAAAGTCTCCGACGGAGCGCTCATCATGAGAAAAGAGACCAGCGTGAAGATCTTGTTCCAGCGTTTCACGGTCGCTTGCGAGCACGCTCGCTGCGTGCGCCAGCGCGGTGCTGTCCATGGGGGGCTGGTTCGTGCTGGCCGCTGGAGCGGAATGCGGCGGCACGAGCAAAAAAATGCCTGCAAGCACCACCCCTAATGCTGCTTGCAGCCCCAACAAAAGGGGGAGGCCGGATGGGCTGGCAGAGGGGGGCGCGTCTAAGTCAGTACTGGTAGTCGTAGTTGTTTCCACCCTGCCTCTGATCGATCACTTCAACAATCGACTCAAGCAGTTCGTGCTCCCGATCCCCAGTCGAGGGAACAGGCTGCCAATGATAGATGCTGCCCGTGAAGTCCGCATCGATGGAGATCATGTCCTTTTTGACTTCCTCCGCTTTGATGAGCTTCACCTCGGTGGCATCACCCGCCGGCATTACCCAGACTTTGAATTTGTATCGGATGGGCTCGGGAATCCGTGTGCCCCCATAGTTCTTGTACAGAAATGTCGACGAGCCGTTGACGTGCCCGGTTTCCAGATAGCCCCGATCGGGATCGATAATCGGAAGAGGGGCTGCGTCACCGATTACTTGAAGGGTGGCCTCCCAAACCGTATTGAAATCGGTTGAAAACGTACCGATTACCGGACGTTCCTCATACGGTGGGATCTCATCCTCCGGAAATACCTTGGGCATGCAACCGGCAACAAGCAGAGCGAAGAGTGGGAAAACACGAATCATGAACTTCCTCGTGCTTGGATAATAGGACAGACTGTTAGGACCGACAACTGCGCAACCTAGTTGGAGAGGCAATAGATGTTCCTGGAGACAATACTGCTTCCGGTGGAAGAAGGGCCAGAAGCCGAGTGCGCGATATCCACAGCGCTTTCCTTGGCGAAAAACGCGCCGTTTTCCGTGCGGCTCACGGGGCTGTATGTGGTGGGCGTAAGCCAGCGTACGGGGCACCTATTGCGCGATCTGGGCTCTCTGTTCGGGAAGCAGCCTGTCTTGGTGCCTGGGGGTGTGGAGCAGTGGCATACGGAGAGGGGGCGGGCACTGCTGGCGGAAGTGCGCAGCCTTTGTGAGGCTGATGGCGTGGAGTTGAATTCCCGTTTGGAGAATGGAGGGGTTCTTTCGACCCTTCTGCATTTTTCGGCTTCGGCGGAGCTTGTTTGTGTTGGGTTCGGCGCTGATGGTGCCTTGGCGGTAGCCGGGCCGGGGGTTGTATCTGCGGAACGGTTTCTTCGACGGGTGGATACAACGGCCCTGTTGGTGCCGGGCCGGGAAATTTCGTTGAAGGGTGTGACGTTGGGCTACGACGGCTCTGACGGTGCTTTGTGTGCCCTGCGATCTGTGAGGCGTTTTTCGATGATTACAGGGTGCGCGGTGCAGGTGGTGCTAGCGCACGCTGTTGGGCAGGAGCCCACGAAAGATGTCCTTGAGGAGGCAGTAAAGGAGCTTTCGGGCGTCGAAAACGTCGAAACGCGCCGGATAGCTGGAGAGGCCGCAGAGGTCCTGCTCGCAGCTGCGTTGGAGAGAGGCCATGACCTCGTAGCTGTGGGATATCGGGCCTCTTCCACCCTCAAGACGCGTGTATTGGGCAGAGTCACCGAACGGCTGCTAGAGGAGGCCGAGATAGGTCTCTTGATATCTCGGTGAATTGACTCGTTTTTCTTGTTCAATTTGGTCTTTCTCGATATCATGGAGACCCCACCTCTTGGCTTCCTTGCCAGGACTACCCTCAGCAGTCACCGCATTGCTCGCCTTTCATCCACAACAACCGGTCGTCAGAACCCCTGTTTTCGAGGGGCCGCTTGACCTTTTGCTGTATCTGATTCGCCGGGATGGCATCGACGTCCGAAACCTTCCCATTGCGCACATCACGCGTGAGTATCTTTCGTACCTTGAGCTCATGGAGGCCATGGACCTGGGTGTTGCGGGGGAGTTTCTTGTGATGGCCGCAACGCTTTGTCAGCTCAAGAGCCGAGAACTGCTGCCTCGTGATCCGGAAGTAGAGCTGGAAGAGGAGGAGGAGGATCCAAGGGAGCGGCTTGTCCGCCGGTTGATCGAATATCAGCGGTACAAAGAGGCCAGCGAGGAGCTGTCTCTCCGACCTTGGCTTGGTCGGGATGTATACGTGCGGCCAGCGGTGGAGGTCGATCCTTCCGACAGGCCGCTGGCCAGGGACATTGATGCCTTTGCCCTCCTGGAGAGCTTTTATGCCACCCTGGAGGCCCAAGCGGAGGGAGAGCCGGTTCATGAGGTGGAGCTGGAGGAATACTCCTTTACCGAGCGGGTTCAGTGGTTGTTGCAGCTCTTGGATGGGGGCGTTGCGGTTCCGCTGAGCACGATCTTGGAAAAGATCGGAGGGCGGACACAGAGGGTGCTTACCTTTCTTGCGCTTCTGGAGATCACCCGCATGGGCATGACGGTGCTTGAACAAGAAGGGCACCTTGGGCCCATCGCCGTTGCGTCAGTAGTGGCGGCGGACGAGGCAGACCTCACCAACCTGCCAAGGGAGGAGGCGGGATGAGCGAAGACGTGGACAACCTGATTGTGTTGCCTGGGGTGACCGTTGGGCTGGTAGATGAGCCCTCCGAGGAGGTGGAGGCAATCGAGGGCTTGGCCCCGCCTGATCCTGAGTTTCTGATGGCGGCCGTGGAGGCCGTGCTGTTTGGTTGCGATCAACCTCTGAGCGCGGATGCTGTGCGTGTGGCTCTGAACGTGGAGTTGGACGGCGCGGTGGAAGGGGCGTTGGAAATGCTCCGAACTGCCTACCAGGAGCGAGGAGCCGGAATAGAGCTGGTGGAAGTCGCGGGGGGGTGGCAGATGCGTACCGTGCAGCGGGCGGCGCCATATGTGGCAAGAGCGCTGGGAGCGAAGCCTGTTCGTTTGTCCCGCCCAGCCGTGGAGACTCTTGCGATTGTGGCTTACCGTCAGCCTGTCACTCGAAGTGAAGTAGAGGACTTGCGGGGGGTGGAGTGTGGCGGTGTGCTGCGTGCGCTTGTGAGTCGTGGTTTGGTAGGGACTGTGGGTCGTACGGATGATCCAGGGCGGCCGCTGCTGTATGGCACCACACCTGGTTTTCTGTCGTTCTTTGGCTTGGGTGATTTGTCCGATCTGCCCACGTTGCGGGATCTGCGGGAAATGCAGGCCGATGACCCAGCAGAAGGTCCAGTGCCCGTCCCCGAAGCGTGATCTGGTCGCTTGTGCGGCTTGACGGGGGCTGTGAGACAGCCTAGACGGCGTTTGTGGGCATGAAGCCCCATACATGCGTGCGCACCAGCGGGTGCCCACGAAGGAGTGGTCATGGCTGAAATCAGGCTGGCAAAGCTGCTTGCTGCGCGGGGAATTGCTTCGCGTCGAGAAGCGGAGAATATGATTCGAGAAGGTCGTTTGTCTGTGAATGGGGAGCGCGTTGAGCACCCGGGAACGACAGCGGACCCGGAGCGGGATGCCATCCGTCTGGATGGGAACCATCTTCCGGATCAACCGCCTCGCGTCTACTTTATGCTCAACAAGCCTCGTGGGGTGTTGACGACACGCAAAGACCCAGAGGGGCGACCGTCCATCGAGGAATATCTTGAGAAGATCCCCCATCGGGTGGAGCCTGTTGGGCGTCTTGATTTCGATACAGCTGGGTTGATTCTCCTGACCAACGATGGAGAACTGGCCCATCAGTTGACCCATCCATCCGGTGAGATCCCCAAGCGGTACATGGTGAAAGTCTGGAAGGAGCCGTCTGAAAAAGCACTGGAAAGGCTGGAAAAGGGCGTGCATCTCGAAGACGGCAAGACCGCGCCTGCCAAGGTTCGGATACGGGAGCTTACCGACCAGGGAAATGCGTGGATGGAAGTCACCGTAACGGAAGGTCGCAACCGCCTGATCCGTCGTATGTTCGAAGCGGTTGGCCATCCCGTGTCGAAGCTGCGCCGGGAAAGCTTTGGGACGATCGGGCTTGGTGGCTTGGATCGTGGGGAGGTGCGTCCTCTCAGTGGGGCTGAAGTTCAGCGCCTGCGAGATGTTGCTGCAGGCCGGAATCCCAACCGCCAGGGGAAGCGGCGCGTAAAGAAGGGAAAGGGCTTTGCTGTGGCCAAAACCAAGAAGAGGATGGTGCCAAAACGAAAGAAGAGCAAGAAGAAGGTTGATCGCAAGCGGTCAAACCGATAGACGCTGGCTGCGGGGTGGAGCAGTCCGGTAGCTCGTCGGGCTCATAACCCGAAGGTCGTAGGTTCGAATCCTGCCCCCGCATCCATTTTTAGAAGCCAGCCCGCTCCGGCTGGCTTCTTACTTTTTGGGCGGGCCCGTTTCAGATCTGCTGTTTTTTGTGTGTTCTGGGTACGCTTTAGTTTCCCAAAACCCGGCTTAACTAAAGGAGCCGAGCCCGCAGGCGTCGGTTCTTGATTCGGCCATTTTCAAGGTGATTGAGGGCCATCTCGGCATAGGCTCGATCAATGGCTACAGCGCAGGCCTTGGGCATGAGATCAATTCGCCCAATCTTCTCGGGGGGGATCCCTGCATCCTTGACCAGTCCACCCAGCACATCGCCCTTGCGGATCTTTTCATTGCGGCCCGCCAGAATGAGTAGGGTTCGACAAGTCGGCTTCAAAAATCCCAGGTCTGTTCCCTTTGGCGGAATCGGGCCGGTCTCAATGGGTGCTCCTAAGAGCGCTTCGACTCTCTCCAGGCGGTCCAGCTCCCTGGGGCTCTCCACAATGCTCAATGCCTGGCCTTCCTCGCCGGCCCGTCCTGTCCGGCCGATTCGGTGGAGGTGGCTCTCGGGCTCTTGAGAGAGCTCGGAGATGATCACCATGGGCAGGGCGGGGATGTCGATGCCGCGTGCTGCGACATTGGTGGCTACCAGTACGCTGGCGCTTCCGTTGCTGAACTGGATGAGGACGTCGTCTCGGTCCCGTTGCTCCATCATTCCGTGCAGGCTCAGGGCCATGGCGTTGTGTTGCCGAAGCAATCGCGCCAGGTCGTCACAGTCGGCACGGGTCTCTGCGAATACCAAAGCAGTCCCTGGTTGGTATTTGGCGAGGAGGTCAATCACCATCTGGTGTCGCTGCCCTCGTTTGCAGACAAAAACAGATTGTTTGAGTAGCGCTGGCGCTACCTGAGCGGCGACTGAGATCATCTGCGGCACCCGCTGGAGGCTTTGGCTTAGGGCCTGGATCTCCTCAGGGAATGTGGCAGAAAACAGCAGTGTCTGGCGGTCGGGTGGTGTGTGTTCCAGGATGTCCGTGACTTGTTCCAAGAAGCCCATGTCCATCATTCGGTCGGCTTCATCGAGCACCACCACCGAGAGACCCCCTAGTCGCAAGGTTTGCTTTCGGAGGTGTTTCGCGATTCGCCCGGGTGTTCCCACCACCACGTGGTTGCCGTGCTTGAGGGCTGCGAGTTGGTCCCGGTAGGGACGGCCGCCGCACAACGTAAGAATGCGGGTGTTGGCCATGCGTGTGGCGAGGCGCCGGAGCTCCGAGGCGACTTGCTCGGCGAGCTCTCGTGTTGGGCACAACACGAGCGCCTGTGTCTTCAACAAAGCGGGGTCGATCGCGTTGAGTAGGGCCAGCCCGAATGCCGCAGTCTTTCCGCTTCCTGTCTTGGCCTGGCCCATGACATCCAGTCCCTTCAGCATCGCCGGTAGGCTTTCCTCCTGAATGGCCGTCATCTCGGTGTATCCGGCCTGCTCGATGCCTTGCTGGAGTTCGGAGCGTAGCGGAAGGATGTGAAAAGGTTTGGGCATGAGTTTTTCTAACCTGCAGCGCAAAACGGTTGGCTATCTCGCCACAGGCGGGGGTGGGGGCTTTCCGAATGTCCGGGGGTTTGCACGGTGCGACGCTGGTGGGTTTGGCCTACATTGTGTTCATGTGCGGCCGATACACGCTCACCAGCCCCAAAGCTGTGATTGACGCCTTGTTCGGGGACTCCGTTCGCGACGCTTCGGGCTTGCGTCCTCGCTACAACATTGCGCCCACTCAGGGGGTTCCTGTCGTGCGTCAGAATCACGGGCTTGAGCTGTTTTCGTGTCGCTGGGGGCTGGTGCCGGCCTGGACGAGATCCGAGAAATCGCTCCCCGCGCTGATCAATGCTCGGTGTGAGACCGTACACGAAAAGCCGAGCTTTCGAGATGCCTTTCGGGCACGACGGTGCGTCGTGCTGGCGGATGGCTTTTATGAGTGGGAGCGGAAGGACGGCCAGAAGCTGCCCTGGTACTTCCGTCGGCAAGGTGTGGTTGGGTTTGGCATGG
>Ga0163180_10001696_pt1 | contig 12451 bp, 3 predicted proteins | sample AtlANTMetagenome_2_FD_109647 | JGI IMG/M metagenome (GOLD analysis project Ga0163180, IMG submission 109647) | Marine eukaryotic phytoplankton communities from the Atlantic Ocean - Atlantic ANT 4 Metagenome | ecosystem: Environmental > Aquatic > Marine > Oceanic | place: North Atlantic Ocean...
AAAAAAAAAGTTAAAGAGTGTAAAAACTTTTAAAAAACCTTATTTTAAGAATAAGCGTAGAATTAAACGTAACTTTAATATAGGTAGTGTTAATCATAAGAAAACTGTATTACGAAAAAAAAATTACATGTATCCTATATTTATGCTGAACTTTTTTAAACGAAAAAAACGTCTACCTTTGATAAATTCTTCATTAACTGCATTTTTAGAAGATTTTAGTAAAAAACCAAATTTCTTTAAATTTCCGTTCAAAAAGCTGCAAATTGATCCTAAAACTCGTGAAGTTCTAAATGTACAATCTTCTTTAATTTCTGCGAATTCTTTGACTTATACTAATATATTATTTGCATCTACTATATTTGTGAGATCGTTATTGAAGAAAAGAGTGAATGAAATTCATGATAGATTTCAGTTGAATCCTTTTAAAAAATTGTTTTATTTTTCCAAGTATTTTGATGAAAATAAGTTTTGTTTTACCAAAAATAGTTTATTTTCAACATTCCGAGTGTTAGTTAAATACTCTAAATTTTATTCGTTAAATTTACAGAAAATAAACTATGCTTTATTTCATCTAAAATTACAAAGATTGTTTCGTCTTCTGGCTGTTATTCTCAATCAAAAAAAACATATTTTGATTGATTCAGAGAATAATTTAACTTCATTCTCCGAACTTGATTTTCCTATATCTGCTACTTTTTACAATGAGCAGTTATTTTTATTTACTTATTTGGACATTTTTTCATTTGCAGAATTTGATGTGAATATTACTGATATGCAATATTTCTTCGATTTATCTAGTTTTTGTTACTTACAATGTAATGAATTAATTGAGGATTTTTATTCATTAGAATTAATTAATTTATTTTTTCATGACAAAAAATGTGTTATATCTGACGAATTTTTTTTTCTATGCAATACTTTAATTTTTTTTTCAAACTTGTTTTCTATTGATTATGCATCTGATTTTCATTATCGTAATTTTTTTTTAGAAGATTTGTCGCAAAATTCTCAGAGTGATTTCACGATTTCTTTGAATTCTTTTTTTTTAAATAGTGATTTTATTACTTCATTATTGAACATATATATTTATGTTTTAAATTTTGTGAAATATAATTCTCTAATTAATTTAGTAGTTCCATTAAATTTTATTATTTCTGAATTTTCGATGCCATTCATAAGTTATTTAAAATCATTGAATTTTGTAAAATTTATAAGGCAAAACAAGCGAAAATATTTGTTATTTAAAGAGGACTTTTTTTATTTTTTAAATAGTTTTTTTTCATTTTTTTTCATCAAATTTTTTACTGTTAGTAATTTAATTTGTAATTCAAAAATATTGGGATTTGTTGTTAATCTTTTTTTGAGTACGTTTAAATTTAATTTTCATTATAATAATAAATTTTTGTTTAAATTACTCAATAATTTCAAGGAGTTTTTTTTTATCAACTTTTCAAAATCTAAATTAAAATTAAAAATAAAAAAATTAAAATTTTTAATTTCTAATATTGTTAAATTTAAAAAAATTAAGAATGATAAAAATTTTTCTCAGCAAAATATTAATTTACATTTCAAGAAGCCTTCAAAAAAACATTTCAGATATCATAAAAAATTTAAAAAATTATATGTTTCACCTATATTAAAGAAATTAGTTCCAAAGAATAAAAAAGTTAACATTAACTTTGTAAAATCAAAAAAACCCAGCAATATTATATCTCACGAGGTTTCCACTATAGCTTCTACTTTATATGATCATATAAATTTCAAAATTTTTTATTTTTTACGGAGTAAAAAATTTAATAACTTTTTCATTTTGAATAAGTGGTTCAAAAAAAAATCCAGATTAAGTTTAATGCGTTCATTTTTTAGGAAAAATCGTGTGTCTAGAAGATTTTTTTTCAAACGAAGGTTGCGTAGACGCTTGAAAAAATTTCTTTTTCAGAAATTTTATTCTCGTATCTATGATTTTAAATTAAAAACTGATAGAACATTTTATCATTTATTTATTATGCGAAAAGCTAGATCTATGAAAATTTTTAAACGTTCAAAGCAGAGCATACTTAATTACAAAAAATCTGGTGAATCTTTTTTAAAATTTAATCATTTTAAATATTTCCAAAAAAATCGATTGGAACCTTTTTTAAAAAGATTGATTCGCCCTTTAAGATTGATAAATAGAGTTAGATTAAATAAACGTCATTTGTTCTTAAAATCCAAATTTCATCCTGTAATAAAACAGAAAGTTTTTATGGGTTTTTTTGTTTCTCCTCGGTTTTTTAGCTTCAAAAATGCACGAAATAATAGTTTGTTTTTTCATTTTAATTCATCAAATAAATTGAAACAAAAATTGTCCTTATTTTTGCGTCTTCATAGGTTTCTAGAATTTATAACTCGACTTATTTTCAAAGTTAAGTTGTATATCAGGAAAAAGACCATTAAAATGTCAGTACCAGATCAATTTTTTATAATTAGCAAGTATCTGTCGCTCGATTCTTTTTCTGTTATTTTGAAAATATATCGAAAAATAAAGCTTTTAATACGAAGCTTTTTTAAAAGATTGTCTAAATACATATCTCGAAAAAGAGGTTCAAAAGATATAACTATAATAAGAACGAGATTAAATTATAATTTATCAAGTGTCCGTTTTTTATTTTTTTATAATTTTTTGAGTTCAAAGTTTTTAAAATTTTTTGTTTTAAGATATTTTTTTTTTGGTGATTATTTAAAATTGAGATTTCAATTTATAAACAGATATCTATGGTTTCGAACTGTTCCATTAAATTCTTTTTTATTAACCCCTAAAGTTTATATTATTATTACTAAGGTCCGCAACAATTTTTTTTTAACAGCAATAGATTTGTATGGACGTATTTTGTACAAATCAAGTCCGGGTATCGTAAAATTTACTGGATCTGATAAAATGTCTAAATATGCTTGGTTTGAAGCTTCTCTTGATTTTTTTGACGGGTTCTTAGAATTTTTTCGTTATTTTTTGAAATCTAAAAAAAAGAAGAAAGTCTCTTACTCTGGTATACGTCTTGATCGCGAATATAACTTAAGATATAATTATAAAAAAAGAAAATTTTCTGCATTTTTATATCCTCTTGCTCATTATCTATTCGAAAAAAGAAAAATTAAAAAAAAAGCCAGAAAACGTCGTGCAAAATTGAAAGTCAGGTTGAGACGTTTCTTTGTGATATCAAAAGGTGCTTCTGATTTCAATGTTCGAATTTTTTTAAAAGGTATGGTTAGTGAGCGTTTTTATGTTTCGCGTTATTTCGCGGGTTCCGTTAATTATCCAATGAGATCATTCTCACTTTGTCGTATCAAAAAAGTTCGACGAAGATAGATAATAATATTTGTTCTCGAATTTTAAAATGATATAGCCATTTGAAATATTTAGAAAAAAAAGCAAAGTATTTGATGGATTTCTAGGTGTCAAAAGAAACAGGACGTGTGAAAAATGCGAAAAGCTTTGGCGAGATATTATATCTTCGAGGACCCAAAGATTTCCTTAATGGAAACTATTTTTTTTAACTGATGAAAAGAAACTCAGTGAATTGAAACATCTTAGTAACTGAAGGAATATAAATCAATCGAGTATTCCGTGAGTAGTGGTGAGCGAAAATGAGAATCAGAAAGGTTAAAATGCTTTGAAGAATATCAATTTATTTTTTTATAAGAGATATTCCAACTCCGCAGGAAGTACCGTGAATTGATGAGTTAAAGGGTGTGTGCCCCGTACGCCGGAGGTTCTAACAAAAAAAATTAGCATTGATAATTAGAACGAAATCCGTGTAGGTTTGTTCGAATATAACAAGTCCACTTGTTAAACCTAAATACTCTTTGACAACCAATAGTGAATAGTACTGTGAAGGAAAGATGAAAAGTACCTGTATAGTGGGGTGCAAAGAACTTGAAATCGGATACTTAATGAGCAATTGTGGTAGTTTTTATTATTACAATGTACCTTTTGTATAATGGGTCAGCAAGTTAATTTAATAAGCAAGTCTAAGGAGTTTTGCTTTGGAGACGTAGCGAAAGCGAATTTCAAATGAGTGTATAAAGTTTGTTAAATTAGACCCGAAACTAAGTGATCTAGTCGTAGTCAAGCTGAATTTGTCTGAATAAGGCGTTTGGAGGGCTGCACTCGTGTATGTTGCAATATACTGGGATGAGCTACGACTGGGGGTGAAAGGCCAATCAAACTTAGTGATAGCTGGTACTCCGCGAAATTTATTTAGGTAAAGTGTCATTTGTTTACTTTTCGGGGTAGAGCACCAATTGTTGTAGGGGAACGTATGTTTTACTGAATACAGTTGAACTCCGAATACGAAAATTTTTTAAAATGGCAAACAGACTACGGATGAGAAGATCCGTGGTCGAGAGGGAAACAGCCCAGATTGCTGGTTAAGGTCCTAAAAATATTTTCTAGTTAAAACGATCTTATTTTTCGAAAAACACTAGGAGGTGGGATTGGTAGCATTCATCCTTTAAAGAAAGCGTAACAGCTCACTGGTTTAGATAAATAAATCGGACAATGTAGAGGGACTAAAGAAAATAAACCGAAACTGCAAGTTTAATATTTAAGACTTTACTCCTATTAAGCTGGGATATAATAAAAGATATTAAGCGGTAGCGGAGCATTTTGAATGCCGTGTTGAAGGGAATTAGTAATGATTCTTTGACAGAGGGTTTAAAAGAGAGAATGCTGACATGAGTAGCGTAAACATTGTGAAAATCAATGTCACCGAAAGCCTAAGGTTTTCTTCGTAAGTTTTTCTTCGAAGGGTTAAACGGCCCCTAAGGTGAATAGTAGCGAAAGCATTCTCCGATGGGTTATAAAGTTAATAATCTTTTTTTAGTCTATCATGTAAAAATATTGCTCATTGAGGTGGAACAAAATCTGGCTAACTTTTCTTTATTGGATTAAAAAGGTTAGAGGCCATCTTCCAGAAATATTTGAATATTTAGTTTCATGATACTCTAAACCGTACTGTAAACCGCCACAGGTAGGCTAGTAGAGGATATTAAGGTGATTGAGATAACAATATTGAAGGAACTCGGCAAATTCGCTCCGTAACTTCGGGATAAGGAGTACCAACGGTTGATTATATTCTGTATTAATTTTCTGGAGGTGGCACGAATCGGGGATAGCGACTGTTTATTAAAAACACAGGATTCTGCAAAATCTAACGATGAAATATAGGATCTGATACCTGCCCGGTGCTGTAAGATTATGAGGAGGGGTTTTATAATGAAGCTCTGAATTTAAGTCCCAGTAAACGGCGGCTGTAACCATAACGGTCCTAAGGTAGCGAAATTCCTTGTCGGGTAAGTTCCGACCTGCACGAATGGTTTAACGACTTTCCCACTGTCTCCAATATTGACTCAGCGAAATTGAAATTTCCGTGAAGATGCGGAATATTGGCAGCTAGACGGAAAGACCCTATGCACCTTTACTACAACTTCTTGCTGGGCTAAGCGTTGACTGTGTAGAATAGATGGGAGCCTATGATCCCTTGATTAATCTCAACAGGAGAGGCGTAAATGAAATACCATTCTTTTGGTTCTTAGTTATTAACCCTTTATATGTAATTTGAAGGGGACAACATGAGGGTGGTAGTTTAACTGGGGCGGTTGCCTTCTAAAGAGTAGCGAAGGCGCACAAAGGTAAGCTCAAATTAATATAAAATTAATTGGTGAATGTAATGGTAGTATAAGCTTGCTTAACTGTTAGATTGACAGATCGAACAGAGACGAAAGTCGGTCATAGTGATCCGGTAATACTGTGTGGAAAGCTTATTGCTCAACGGATAAAAGGTACGCTAGGGATAACAGGCTAATGATTCTTTAGAGCTCCTATCGACGGAATCGTTTGGCACCTCGATGTCGGCTCATCACATCCTGGAGCTGAAGAAGGTTCCAAGGGTACGGCTGTTCGCCGTCTAAGGTGGTACGTGAGCTGGGTTTAGAACGTCGTGAGACAGTTCGGTCCCTATCTACTGTCAAGTTTGAAAAAAAGTAAGGGTTGTCTCTTAGTACGAGAGGGCCAGAACAACTGTACCTATGGTGTTTCGGTTGATATGCCAATATCAGCGCCGAGTAGCTACGTACAAAAGCATAACTGCTGAAGTCATCTAAGTAGGAAGGCTCCTTTTTATTTTTCGTAGGTTCGTAATAGACTATTACTTTTATGTTTTTTTTTATAGGCTGAAAGTGTTATTTTGGTGATTAAATATGCTGATCAGTACTAATTTAACCTATTATTTTTTTCTAATTTTTTTTTTACTATTAAACGTTGTTTCCATTTATTTAATTTTTCAAAAATCTTTGCATATGGTTATTTCAAAATCAAAAAAAGTTATTAAATCTAAATATAAAGTATTAAATGTCCGTGATGGTATTTTAAGGATTTCTTTTAATCCTGAAACGTTATCTAAAAACGAAAATAAAAAGATTGCATCCTCTTCAAAAAAAAATAGAGTCGTTGTTCAAGGTGAGTTTTTGGAAGTTTTTCCAAATGATGAAGTTAATGCTAATGAAAAATATTTGGCTAAAGTTTTTTCTATAAAGGAAGATGTTATTGAAGCTGTTCTTTTGGCTGATGATAGACCTGTCAAAGAACAATTTTTAGCTCGTCTTACGGGTACTACCGGTCGTGTTCCAGTAGGTTTTGAATTGCTTGGTAGAACTGTCAATGCTTTAGGTGCTTTTTTGGATAATTCACCTGTTTTGTCTTCTAAAGTAAAAAAATTTGATCGTAAACGTTTGCGAAAATTTTTTGCTATTACTGATTTTTTCAATAATGGTGCTAAAGTTAATGCAAAACGAAAAAAAAAATTTTATTCTATTAATGGCTTTTTGCAAACAACACGTTATTCTCCTTTTAATTATGCAGATAAGTATTCAAAAGTTTTCGAAAAAAGTTTTGTTAATCGTCTAGTTTCGTATATGAACATTCCATATTCGAAAGAGCAAACCATTCATTTAATAAATGCTATGGTTAATTCTAAACGAATTTTTCATTATAATTCTATATTTTTCGCTCGAGTTAATATTTTTAAATCATACAAAAAATATTACAAAAATTTATTGAATGAAATTTCTTTTTTGACAAACAAAGATTTTTCTTCCTTAATTAATTCAAGTTCATTATTAGAATCTAGTTTATTGGATGCTCGAGTAGATGTTGAAAATACATTAGTTTCTCAAAGCAACATATATTCACAATTTTTAGAAACTTCTTCTACTAATTTTGGAGCGGACTCATTCTCGTCAATATTGGCTCAATTTGATTTTAATGAAAAAGTTTGGACAGTTCTTTCTGAAATTTTACAATTGTTGACCTTAAGTTCAGTTGAGTCTCAGACAAATGATTCAAAATTTGAACAGTTTTCTGATATTCGTGATTTATTGTTTTCTGGAAATTTTCAAAATGAACAAATAATTGAGAAGTTATTTGCTTACGTTTCAGTTTCTGCTTCTGAATTTGTTAAATTTTCAAAACCGTCTTTTGTTTTAGAAGAATTTGAAGGCTTGCTTAGTGAATTGTTTCAATTTTCAAAACTTTCGAACTCAAAATCTAGAAATGCATTATTATCTAATATAACTTATTTTTCATTACGCCATGGTGCAGATGCTTTTTGTACTGCTCAATTAATTTCTAGTGTTTATTTATCATTGTACTATCTCATAGAGCGCCCTGCTCCTGGTATAATTTCTAGACAATCTGTTAAAGAAGCAATGGAAACAGGTTTAAAGGCGGTTGATAGTATGATTCCTATAGGTAAAGGTCAGCGTGAGTTAATTGTTGGTGATCGTCAAACTGGTAAAACGGCTGTGGCTATTGATACTATTATTAATCAATCTAATAAGATAGTTTCAACTGAAAAAAGTTTGACTTCTTCATTGAATTTTACAAATTTATTTGATTCAAATTATGCTGTTTCGATCGAAATTTCTGAAATTGTTTCAAATGACTCAGTTTCTTCATCTAAAAACCATTCTTCTGAGCGTATTAAATCATTGATAAATTTTAAAAATGTTACTTTTTTAAAAAAAAATAAACAGAATCGTGTTCGAATTGATTTTGTAAATCATTTGATTTCGGATTTTTTGATGATTGTTTCTTTTTTTAATAATAAAATACTATTAAAATCAGCACATTTGTTTTCTAAATTTTTTTTTTTTATAAAATATAATCCAACTTTTTCTAAATTTTTTTTTGATAAACTTTCTCAGTTTGATGATGTTTTTGAAGCATTTTTGTTTCCAAGTCGAATTCGTTTTGGGCATACTTCGAAAAAACAACATGTTCCTTCTAAGAAATCTCGTTCTTCGTCATTGAAAACTTTTTCTAAATCAGAATACCTTTTACGATTTAGTGCTAGAGTTATTAGATGTTATTCTAATAGAATTAGCAAATTTTTATACATTAAATCACGTGCAGCCTATAATCATATGGTTATTCAACGTTTGTTAATTGGTCAAAAAACCAAAAATGATATTTTGAGTTTGCGAAAAAACGAGTATGGCATTTTAGGATCAAGAAATAAAATTTCGTTTCGTTATATGAAAGGGTTTACTTTTGGACAGAAAGTAAAAAAATTTACTAAACGAGTTGCTTCTCGATTTTTGTGGAGATTAAGCCGTTTTTCATTAGCTGAGAAAAGGGCTCGTCTTGAATTCTTAGTTTCTTTTTTTAAAAGAAAATTTGTTATAAAATCTCGAAGATTAAATCGTCGCATATACACTAACTTATTCACTAAAGTACGTGATATAAAAAAATTGCTACATGTAATTAAAAGTGTTCGTAATTACCGGAGTATTTTTGGTTTCAATGTAGCTTTTTATGTTTCAACACTTGTTGGATTAATAGATACTAAATTTGCAAGAAAAGGAAAATATTCTAGTTATGATAAGTATTTTTATTATAGACTTTCTCCTTATATCAAAAATTTTTTTACTAAAAAAGATAATAAAACATTTTTTGATTCAAAATCGAATGTTTTGTTTTCTATTGTTAATTTTTTTTCTGGTGCAAAAGAGTCATTAGTTAATAATTTTAATAAAATAGTTAACAAGGCAAAATGTTACTCTTCTGTTAAATTTTCAAAGCGACCAAATTTTCAATTTCGTCGTGAGTTGTTTTGTGCAATTTTTTCATTTTATTATACATTAGAAAAGGGTACTGCTATGTCTTTTGTTTTCAATAAATTAACTTCAAAGTTGTTAAAATCTTTAATTTTAAAAAATAAATCATTTGTGAACAAAAAAAATCTTGTCAATTCTGAACCAATTTTATCTAATAGTTCAAATTTGAAAAATGAGCCAGTAACCGTTTTCGAAGATGAACCTTTGTATTGTATTTATGTTGCCGTTGGTCAAAAAAAATCAACAGTTAAACAAATTGTTAAAACATTAGAACGATTTAATGTTTTAAAATATACTGTAATTGTTGCAGCCTTTGCATCTGATAGTGCTAGTATGCAATATTTAGCACCATATACTGGTTGTGCTATTGCAGAATTTTTTCGTGATAATGGAAAACATGGGTTAATTATTTATGATGATCTTAGTAAACATGCCATAGCTTATCGACAAATGTCTTTATTGTTACGTCGTCCACCAGGTCGTGAAGCATATCCTGGTGATATTTTCTATCTTCATTCACGGTTATTGGAACGCGCTGCAAAATTGAATAAAGTGAGTTATGGTGGTGGTTCTTTAACAGCTTTGCCTATTGTTGAGACACAATCTGGTGATGTTTCTGCTTATATCCCTACAAATGTTATTTCTATCACTGATGGTCAGGTTTATTTGGAAACTGAATTATTTAATAGGGGTATACGACCAGCAATCAATGTCGGTCTCTCTGTTAGTCGTGTCGGATCAGCTGCCCAATCTTCAACAATGAAAAATATTGCTGGTAAATTAAAGTTAACTCTTGCTCAATATCGTGAAATGGCTGCGTTTGCTAAATTTGGTTCTGATTTAGATGAATCAACACAACGTTTATTGAATCAAGGTTCTAAATTAACAGAATTATTAAAACAATTACAGTATAATCCTTTGTCAATTGAGAAACAAATTGTTTCTATTTTTGCTGGAGTAAATGGTTATTTGGATACTGTTGATATTTCTCAAATTAGTGCTTATGAAAGAGGTGCTTTTATGTTTATGGATTTAAATTCATATTGGACTAATTTAATCTCAAACTTAAAAATATTGTATGATCTACCAGATATTAGCAAAGATCAAAAGTTAGCAATAATTGATTCTTTTATTCAAAGTTTTGAAGATTTTCTAGCTTTAAGAACAGCAAAGAATTTTCAGGATAATTCAGAGTCTTCTGAGTCTTTAGATTTCTTAGATTATTATTTTTTACGACATACTGTTTAATAAATGTTTTTTAATTTATTAAACATTTCAAATTTTTTTAATAGTTCTCGTTTTTTAAAGTCTTTTTTTATAGGGTTTATGAATGTTTGTTTAAATTTTTTTTCCAATTTTTTTATCAATAATTCATTAATTTTTTTAACAATTATTGTTTTTATTTTTAAGTTATTTTTTAATACCGATTTTGATATATTTTTTTCTTCATTGTCAATTGTTTTTTTTAATATTTTAAATGTTTTTATGTCTAAATTTTCTTATGTTGATGGTATAGTTTTTCATCTATTTTATATTACTAATTTAGATTTATTTCTTTTTTTGAATTTATTTCTTGTTTCCTCTTATGCTTTTTTGGCTTTATATAATTCTACTATAATTCCTTCTTCTTCGCAGTCGAAGTTTGAATTTCTTTATAATTTTATCGCTCAAACGGGATTCGCTCATAATGGTTGGAAAGGTCAGAGACATTTTGTTTTTTTTATTGTTTTATTTTTATTTATTTTGGTTTCCAATTTTTTAGGTATGGTTCCTTTTAGTTTCACAGTTACAAGTCATATATTTCAAACTTTTGCATTAGGTTGCGGTGTTATTTCTAGTGTTACAATATTGGCAATTTCTAAAAATGGATTGAGTTGGTTTAAATTTTTTTTCCCTAGTTTGCCACTTGTCATATTGCCTTTATTCACTTGTATTGAATTTGTTTCATATATTTCGAGGGCTTTTAGTTTGGCTATTCGACTTTTTGCTAATCTTATGTCTGGACATACTTTGCTGAACATTTTGACTGGTTTCATTTTGAAAATTGGTTCAAAGGGATTTATTTCATTCTTAATTGCGTTGATTCCTTTTTTTTTGATTTCTGCAATTATTTTATTGGAAATGGTGATTGCGGTCCTTCAGGCATACGTTTTTGTGACTCTTGTTACAATTTATCTTAAGGATGCTTACTCAACTGGTCATTAATTTTCTCAAAAAAATTTTTGAATTTTTCTTCCGGTTGAGCGTGTTTTTTTAAGAAAATTGTATGATTTTTTATGAATTTTTATGCAATTTTTTTAAAAAAACATTCTCAACCGACGCCTTATTTACGGCCTTCAAATGTTAAAGAGTGTAGCTTAATGGTAGAGCGTTGCATTTTGAAGGCAGCGGTTGCAGGTTCGAGTCCTGTCACTTTAATAAACATTTTAAGGCCGTCCTGATTAATTCTTTTGATTTTTTCAAAAAAAATTTTTAATTTTTTTCTATTCCTTGTAGTTTAATGGATAGAACGTTGGTCTGCGAAATCAATGGTGATGGTTCGATTCCATCCAAGACAAACGATTTTTTTTGTTACATATGGTATTGTTTTTTCTAATTACTATATATATATATATTTATATTTGAATTATTTTGATGTTAAAAAATGCAGATAAAATAGTGAGAGAGACTTGGGAACAACAAATAGAACGCAACAGACAACGTATAAAGAAAGAGCAACAGCTATATTTTGACAATTATAAAAAGGAGTTTTTAAATAAATCAGTTATTGATGGAATTTCTGCAGAAGATGACAAATTTATGAAAAAGCGTTTACTGGATTATGTGCACAAATATGTATTTTTACAACGTTTAGAACCTTTAGATAATACTTCCACTCAAGTTTTACAACTTTTAAAATCAGATTTAAATAAGAAAAATTATGCGAAGCAATTCTTCGATTTGCGTAATGTTTTCAGTAATTTTTTTCGGATTAAATCTGTTTTTATTCTTTTTTCTGCTTTTTTTTTTTTTTTCATTGAATATTATATTCATTATTATTCCTCTTTTTCTTTAAATGATATAAATATTACTTTTGAAAGCATAATAAATAAAATACCACCGTTTTTTTAATTTATTTTTTAAAAATTTTAATTTTTTTTCCAGGAACATGCCACAGTTGGATTTTTTTACTTTGCTTTTTCAATTCAAAAGTTTTGCTCTTTTTTTTTTTCTTTTTATTTTTTGTTTGTTTTTTTTTTTTTGCCTAAACTTCTTTTAGTTATATTTGTTCGTCGTTCTTTTGTTTTTTATTTTTTGT
>Ga0163180_10001697_pt1 | contig 12441 bp, 7 predicted proteins | sample AtlANTMetagenome_2_FD_109647 | JGI IMG/M metagenome (GOLD analysis project Ga0163180, IMG submission 109647) | Marine eukaryotic phytoplankton communities from the Atlantic Ocean - Atlantic ANT 4 Metagenome | ecosystem: Environmental > Aquatic > Marine > Oceanic | place: North Atlantic Ocean...
ACGGACGCGTCCGGGTCCGTCACGGCGAGCACGAAGTACCAGCCGCCGTCCCCCGACGTCTTGGCGACGCCGCCGTTCGTGATCCAGAGCTTCGACCCGTTGAGGACGTAGGACCCGTCGGCCTTCTTGACCGCGCGCGTCTGGATCCCCGCGACGTCGCTCCCCGCGCCGCGATGAAACCGCTTCTCACCCGCGCGGGCCGAGGAGAGCGCGGGCCGCAGCGCCTCAGAACTTGATCGAGGTCTCCATCCAGACGCGATAGCGATCCGCGCGCCCGTCGCTCGTCCCATCGTAGTAAGCAAACTTGCCGAGCAACGTGACGTTCTTCCAGATCTTCCGGGTCATCACGCCGTCGATCTCATATCCATAGTCCAGGCCAGCCACGTCCGACTCGAACTTGTGGTAGATCACCCGCCCTTTGAGGCCCCAAGGCAGCTGCGGCGCCAATCCAACGTAGAAATCAGTCAAGCCGTTCGGCCCGCCGTTGTCCAGGAACGCATCCGCCCAGCCATTGAACTTGTGCGCCGTCGCGAGAGGGGTCCGAAATTGCGCGACACCATCATCACTCGTCATAACTTCATACCCGAGGGTGAGAGCCGCGAACCCCTTCCAGCCGAGCGTCCCCTGAATGTTGTAGTAGTTCGCGTGATAATCCGTCGGATTGTCGCCCGCATCCTTCTGGTAAGCGTACGAGAGGTCGTAGCCGAGGAAGAAGTCCTCAGCGATGTCCCTCTTCCCCGTCGCACGGAACCCAAAGCTATCGCTCGAGTTCGCTGGCGAGTTTTCGAAGTCCAGCAGGTAGGCAAAGACTGAGATCTTCGCGAGACCCCAACCTGAATAGTGGAGATGAAGGAAGCTAGACTCCGAATCGAAATTCTTTGTCGGGCTGCCCGGAGCACCTTGGTCCGCGAAGATCCGGTTGACCTGAGAAACATACACATAAGAAGCCTTCAGATCTTCGATGCCAAACGTCGTATCGACGCGTCCCCCGTCGTATGTCTGCTGGTTCTGCCGCCATACAACGTCACCAATGAAGCGCGCGTTGTCGTAGACGATCCGCTGACGTCCACCCGTCACCACAGACCCGCTCTTCGCGAACCAGCTACCGTCCGCCAGGCCGCTCGAAGCCCAGCGAAGGAAGCCCTGAGTCACGCGCGTCGCCTCGGGATCCGCGATCGGAGTCTTCCCTTTCGTGTTCGGCGCGATCCCGTCGAAGTAGGAGTTGTCGTTAATCGCGACGACGTTCTCCATCTGGGCGTACAAACTGAAGCCGTGATAGACACCCGTCGTGTAGCCGAGGTCGGTACGGAGGGTGACCGCGTTCGACCCCTTCAATCCGTCGATATTCGCTGCTTCCCACCGGAAACGCAGGAATAGATCCGGCTTCCCACCAATCAAGGCCTTGATGAAATCAGGTTGCTCGTGCTCCTCAGCACTTGCGTTGAAGGCAAACCCGACCACGATTGCGGTCGTGAGAGCCACCATAAGAGTCTTGGCAGTCATATTCCCCCTTAGTAATAAATTGGGCGCTACGCAACGAGCTGATGACGAAGGTCTTCACTCGCAAGAAAGCCAATGAGGTGTTCGCGAAAGCGGTAGTAGTCCGGGTGTTCGAGGACCGCCTGGCGATAACGTGGGCGAGGGAAATCCACCTCCAGCACATCCCCAACCCGCGCACGAGGGCCGTTCGTCATCATCACCACGCGGTCCGCGAGGAAGAGAGCCTCGTCGACGTCATGGGTGACCATGAGCGCCGTCTTCTGGTCGCGCCCCCAGAGCTCCACCAGAGCATCCTGGAGCTCGTACCGAGTCAAGGAGTCGAGCATCCCGAACGGCTCGTCGAGGAGGAGCATCTTTGGGGAGAGCGCAAACGCACGCGCCAGCCCCACCCGCTGCCTCATCCCGCCGGAGAGCTCGTCCGGTCGTTTATCGAGGGCATCTGAGAGACCCACCCGGGCCAGGTAGTACCGCACGATCTGATCGCGCTGCTCCACCGTCCCGTGCGGATAGACCCGGTCGACCCCAAGTCGCACGTTGTCATACGCCGTCAGCCACGGCAGCAGGCACGGTGCCTGGAACACCACACCTCGATCGGGTCCCGGACCGGTGATCTCCTGCGCATCCAGCACGATATTTCCGTCCGTCGCGTCACTGAGGCCCGCGACCATCGACAGGACGGTCGACTTCCCACAGCCGGAGTGACCGATCAAACAGATGAACTCACCCTTTTGGATTTCCAGGTCAAAATCCTCGACGATGACTGCCGGCCCCTTCTTCGTCTCATACGTCTTGTTCAATTTGACCAGCTCGAGAAAACCAGACATCCGCTCTCCTTACACTCCAAATCGACGCGAGGGCGGACGGAGGTCGGCCGGCTCGAGATCGGGCAGTTCGAGTCCTTCCACCGAAGAAGCCGGCCGAGTCGCGTTGCCCACCTCGATCAGGTAGGACATCACCTCGTTTCGAATCTTCTTGAACTCGGGGTCGTGATTCATCGCGGTGCGGTCCCGCGGCCGGTCGAGACGGACCGGGAAATCCGGGCCCAACATGGCCCGTGGCCCGGGCTTCAGCGGGATGATCCGGTCAGCCAGCAGGATCGCCTCGTCTACATCGTTGGTGATGAGAACGACCGTGCGCTGATCCGTCCTCCAAATCTGCTCGATCTCTGTCTGCAGCCTCCCACGCGTCAGCGCGTCCAGGGCGGACAGGAGCTCATCGAGGAGGAGAATCTTCGGTTCAATCGCCAAGCCACGAGCGACCGCGACGCGCTGCCGCATACCGCCAGATAGTTCCGCTGGCAGCTTGTCGATCGCTGGCATCAAGCCAACCATGTCCACATACCGCTCGACATGCTCGTCGCGTTCTCGCGCCGAAAGGCTGGAGAACACCTGCCCCACGCCCAGCTCAACATTGCCCCGGACCGTCAGCCAAGGCAGGAGCGAATAGTTTTGGAAGACAAGGCCTCGGTCGGGCCCGGGGCCCGAGATCGGGACGCCGTCCAGGAGGATCTCTCCCCCATCCGGTTCGAGCAGACCCGCCATCATTGAAATGAGCGTCGTCTTCCCTGAGCCGGAGAAGCCCACGATCGCGATGAATTCACCCTCCTCCACCGCCAGGTCGATGTCGGATACGACCTCCGTTCGGGACTTACCCGCCCCGTAACCCTTGCTGACCCCTGAGAGCTCGAAGAAAGCCATCCGTTAGACCTCCCCGCTCAAGCGCGCGCTTCATTTCCGAAGGAAACGAAGCCCTGCAAGGTCAACATCAACCGATCCAACGCAAAGCCAATGAGGCCGACCGTGAAAACGGCGACCATGATCTGCGCAAGGGTCTGACTGCTCCCGTTCTGGAACATGTCCCAAACGAACTTCCCGAGACCGGGGTTCTGCGCCAGCATCTCGGCCGCGATCAACACCATCCAGCCTACGCCTAGCGAGAGGCGCAAGCCCGTGAAGATCAGGGGGAGCGCTGACGGGATGACGATCTTGAAGACGGTGGCCGGCCAGGAGAGGCGCAGCACTCGGGCGACGTTGAGGTGATCCCGATCGACAGACGCCACCCCGAGCGCGGTGTTCACAAGCGTCGGCCAGAGCGAGCACAGAGCGACCGTGATCGCAGAACTCACGAAGGATTTCTCGAAATACGGATCTTTGGTCGTGTAAAGGGCGCTGACGAGGATCATGACGATCGGGAGCCAGGCGAGCGGCGAAACCGGCTTGAAGATCTGGATCAACGGGTTCATCGCCTCATAGAACCTCGGAGACAACCCACACACGACCCCGAGCGGAACGGCGATCAGAGAGGCCACAAGAAAGCCGGCGAACACGGTCTTCAAGCTCGTCAGGATCTGGTCAAAGTAGGTCGGCTTCCCCGCGTACTTCCGATCCTTCCACTTCTTGCCCTCGGATGCGTAGCGGGCCTTCATCTTCTCCATCCGCTCGTAGAACGCCGCCTCCTTGCCACGCTCCTGCTGATGGTCGACCACGAGGTTGCCGGCCTCGGCCCAGACCGCCGCAGGCCCCGGCACGCTGCCGATACTCGTCTCCACCGAGGCTGCGAGCGCCGACCAGCCCGCGCAGAAGACGAGGATCGCGAGGAGCGGTACGCCGAGGTTGCGCGCAAGAACTTGAATCTGTTCGCCCGGTTCCTCCCACGTCGCGAGCCTCACGACCGGCACGAAAAGACCCAGGCCGACGGTTTCCATACTTCGAATGATTTTTTCTTTCATCGATCCAATTCCTGAGGGTACTTACGGGCAACCTGACGAGACACGAGCGCAGCGAGTCATTCCGGCGCGACGGCTGTGCCTGACTGATTGCCAATGGCGAAACTCGAGAGATACGCGTTTGGTTTCCGGCCGTCGTACGGCAGCCCATCGATGAATTCGAGAGTCGGGGGCTTATAGCCGTCGGTTTCGGGGACATCGACTGCGTCGAGTTGGCCGGCGGCGACGAGTTCGGCGGCTGCCTTCCGGTAGACATCCGGCCGATAAACCTTCTTTGCCGTCTCGTGGTACCACTCGTCGGTCTTTTCCTCAGGGATCTGGCCCCAACGTCGCATCTGGGTCAAGAACCAGATGGCGTCGCTGTAGTACGGATAGGTCGCGTAATACCGAAAGAAGACGTTGAAGTCGGGCATTTCACGCTTGTCACCTCGCTCGAACTCGAAGGTGCCGGTCATGCTGTTTGCGATGACCTCTTCATCCGCACCGACGTACTCCGGTCTGGCGAGGATCTTCACGGCCTTGACCCGGTTCTCGGTGGAGTCATCCAACCACTGGCCCGCACGAATCAAGGCCTTCGTGATCGCGATGGCCGTGTTCGGGTTCTCTTCGACGAATTCCGCGGTCATCCCGAAGACCTTCTCGGGGTTGTTCTTCCAGATCTCGTAGTTGGTCACGACGGGTACGCCGATCCCCTTGAACACAGCCTGCTGGTTCCAGGGCTCGCCGACGCAGTACCCCTGGATCGTCCCCTGATCGAGCGTCGCGGGCATCTGGGGTGGCGGCGTCACAGAGAGCAAGACGTCGGCGTCGGTCATGCCGGTTGTGTCGTTGGGCGTGTAGAAACCAGGGCTTATCCCCGACGCGGCCAGCCAGTAACGCAGCTCGTAGTTGTGGGTGGAAACGGGGAACACCATGCCCATCCGGAGCGGTGTGCCCAGCTCCTTGTACTCCTCGACGATCGGCGCGAGAGAGTCCGCGGAGATAGGATGCGGGGGCTTATCGCTCGCCAAGGACGGCTCGTTGGCCTTCATCTGGTCCCAGATTTCGTTCGACACGGTGATGCCATTCCCGTTCAAATCCATGCTGAACGGAGTGACCACATGAGCCTGGGTTCCGATGCCAATCGTGGCGCCAATCGGCTGTCCCGAGAGCATATGAGCGCCATCCAGCTCTCCGCTGATCACGCGGTCCAACAGGATCTTCCAGTTGGCCTGAGCCTCCAGCGTGACGAAGAGCCCCTCTTCCTCGAAGAATCCCAGCTCTTTCGCAATGACCAGAGGCGCGCAGTCCGTCAGCTTGATGAACCCGAACTTGAGTTCGTCCTTCTCGAGATCACCAACGGCTGCTGCCGGGCCGGCGGTCAAGATGACGCCACAAATGAGCGCCAGCGTGCGGACCCAAGCGAAGGAACCAGGGGATGCGATGTTCATGTTCTCTTTCTGTCGTTCACGAAGTGACAGATCCGTGAGGATCTTTCGCGAACTCGACTCCCGCATGCGGCGGTGCATTCAGTGCCCAAAAATGGGCTCCGCCAGGAAGGCCGCTTCACTTCCTGCCGTGACGCGGTAGAGGAGCAAGTTGTGTGCCAGCGAGCGAGAGCGAACGAGTGGCCGCGCGCGACATGGGATTGCTCAATTGTGCGACGAGGGGCACACCTTGGCGGTCGGAGCGTGCATTGGAAACCGGCAGGTTGACTAACGCTTGGGCAAGCTCAGGGGGAGCTTGTGCGTTCGACGCGGACGGCACAGTGCTTGTAGGAAGGCTGCCGAGAGTAAGGGTCAAAATCGGCTCGAGTGAGCTGGTTCACTACGCCGTAGTGCATCGGAACGAAGAGCTCGCCTCTCCGAACCGTTGCCCGGACGCACGCGGTGAGCTGGGCGGCGCCGCGTCGGGAACGCACCACCACCCGCTCGTCGTTTTCGATACCGAGCTGCCGCGCATCGTCGGGATGGATCTCTACATAAGGATCGTTGCGATGGAGCTTGGCGAGGACGGACGATTTTCCAGTGCGCGTCTGGGTATGCCATTGCGACGACGAGCCCCGCCCCGTGAGGAGGACGAAGGGCCAATCCAGATCCGGTGCTTCGGGTAGCGGCCGGACGTCCTCGAACAGAAACCGCGCCCGGCCATCGGCGTGGAAGAATCGACCTCCCTCGAAGAGGCGGCGGTGGGTCTCGAGACTGGCCTCACGCTCCGGAAGAGGCCACTGCACGCCGCCCTCATCTTCGAGCATCTGGTACCCCGTGACCCCTGAGATGTCACAAGGCATGTCACGTGAAAGTGCGCGAATGCTGTCGAAGACATCTTCAGGCGTCTTCCATCGCTCGAAGAGCGCTCCGCAACCCCACGCATACGCAATCAACCGAAAGATGTGAAAGTCTGAGAGGGCTTCACCGGGAGCTCGGCTCACCTTCTTGGTGAGCCCAATCCGGCGCTCCGAGTTGATGAACGTGCCCTCTTTTTCTCCCCAACCCGCAGCCGGCAAGACGATGTCGGCGCATCGAGCCGTCTCTGTTGTCGTGTACATATCCTGGACGACGAGCACATCGAGCTGACTCAGCACTTCCCGAGCCTGCGTTTGATCGATCCAGGAGTCGGCGGTGTTCGTTGCGACCACCCACAACGCCCGAATCTCGCCATCTCGAATCGCGTCCAAGATCTGGTCATACGCGAAACTCGGGCGATCGGGGATCACTCCCGCGTCGATCCCCAGCAGGCCGGCGACGTCCGCGCGATGACCGGGGTCCTCGAAGCTTCGACCGCCGAACAGAGAGGTCGTGTTGCTATAGAGGCGGGAGCCCATCGCGTTGCACTGCCCCGTGACAGAGTTGGCTCCCGTCCCCGGGCGACCGATGTTCCCCGTCATCAAGGCGAGGTTGATCACCGCCTGCGCAGTGCGCACGGCCTCGTGGCCCTGGTTGACGCCCATCGTCCACCAAAAGGACACCCGCTCGCCGCTGGCGATCGTCATGGCGAGCCGTTCGATCTGGGCGGAGGAAACCCCGACCTGTTCTTCCACCGCTTCCGGCCGAAAGGCACCAACATGCGCCGCGAAGTCTTCGAATCCGGAAGTAGACGCTTCGATGTATTCAGTATCGATCAACTCACGCTCGATCAGCACTTGCGCAACGGAGTAGAGAAGCGTCAAGTCAGCCTTGGGACGCAGCGGGTAGTGTTGCGTCGCGGCGACAGCGGTCTCCGTCCTTCTCGGGTCCAGGACGACGATCTCCGGATCATGAGGATTCTGCATCAGGCGCTCCCACAGGATGGGGTGCGCGATACACAGGTTGGATCCCACCAGGACGACGACGTCCGACTCCTCCAGGTCCGCGTAGGAATACGGCGGGGCATCGAACCCGAAGGATTCCTTGTACGCCACGACAGAGGTCGCCATACACTGGCGAGTGTTCCCGTCGCCGTGGATCATGCCCATCCCGAACTTGGCGAGCGTCCCGAGCGCGACCATCTCCTCTGTTGGAATCTGACCCGTGCTCAAGAAGGCCATCGACTCCGGTCCGTGCGTATCCGAGACCGCTCGAAAGCGCGTGACGAAGGCCTCCAGCGCTTGCGGCCACGAGACTGGCCTCAAGGCCCCTCCCGGATCACGCAGCATCGGCGCGACTGCGCGGTCGGAGGCGGCGAGTGGGGCGAGGGACTCCCAACCCTTTGGACAGGCCATGCCGCCGTTGACGGGGTAGTCCGTACTTGGCGTCAGATTCACAGCCAGACCCTCACGGAGATGCACGTCGAGACCACAGCCGGTCGAGCAGAAGCCACAGACGGTTCGTGTCGTGGCGTCAGGAGACGTCCGCTCGGGGACTTGCCCGAGTCCAAAACGGCCAGGAACTCGAACGAGGTCGCGGGTCAGGGCGCCATCTCGCTGGCGCAGCAGATCGCGCGCCGAGGTCGGGAGGCCGCGATCTCCAAGGAAACTCCGAAGACGAGAACCGTTCGCAGAAGGCAGCTTCATCTCAGGCTCCCGGCATCGCGCGGGCGGCTTCGGCGGTGAAGAACAAGTGGCGGCTCACCAATTCACTCATCACCGCCAGGCCAAGCGCGATGGCAGCAAGCGCAGAACCACCCGCGATACCCGATGCCGTGAGCACCGCGGCGATGCAGGCGACGACAGCAGCCGAGGCTCCGACCACCAGCCTCAGCCTGAACCGAAAGGAGAGCTGTGTCCGGAGGAGCTCGATCGATCGGGTCATCTTGCCGCTGGGTACGCGAAACACGGTGCGAAACTCCCAGACAAGGAGACCCGCGAGCGCGAGCGCGCCCGCGAGGATCAGCCAGGGCCCCCCGACGCCACCGAAGCCAGCCGCCAGCGCGCCGAGCACCCACATCGTCAGGAGAAAGCCGGAAGCGGTCACCCCCAACGACCAGCTCGGCCTTCGCGTGTCGACATAGATCATCACCGAACAAACCAGCGACACGAGACCACTCGCGAAAGTCACGCTCTCGAGGGCCGGAAAGGCGCTCGCAGCAAACTCCCCGACGGGCGGCCCGAGCCGCGCGAGGCCACACAAGACCGCGCACGCGACCACCGCTGGCACGTACAGACCGAACGCGAGGATCTCACGACTCATCCATGAGGTCCGCCAACCGAGCATCGCACGGAAGGCAAACAGAGGCCTCCCGAGGTGAAGGGTCGCGGCACCCAAACCCAGGACCCCAGCGAGAGCCGCGAGGCTGACGCGTTCGAGTCGAGCGGAGTCGAGGGCTGCGCCTCCCAAAAATGTGTCGAAACCGAGGGCGCCAATGGACAACTGAGTCAGCACCAGCATCACCGCAAGCGGGTCATGCGCGGTCCCAGCGGAAAGGGCTCCCCCGGGAGAGAGCGACTCGATCGCCCGCTCCGTGACGTAGCGGGTGGTCGGTCGCGTGTACCCCGTGGCAGGGAGCGCGCCTCCGAGCTCCGGGATTAGCTCCTCCGGGCTGTCCGCTACGTCGACGATCTCGATCGAGATGGCAGCGGTCGGACATCCCTGAACGCACGCCGGCGCCTCCCCCTCCGCGAGGCGGCCCGTGCACATGTCGCATTTCCGTACGATCCCTAGCTTGGGCTCATACTTGGGCGCGTCGTACGGACACTTGAGGATGCAGTACTGGCAGCCGATGCACTGATCATCGAGGTGCCGAACGATACCGGTCACCGGGTCCTTCTCGTACGCCATCACGGGACATCCAGAGAGACAGGCAGGATCTGCACAGTGATGGCAAGAGGTCGTCACGGTTTGCTGAAAAGAACGACCGGACTCTTCCCCATAAACCAAGCCGACATCCCGCCAGGTCTCGCCCTCGCCAAGCCCGTTCAGATGGTGACAGGCGCTCACGCAGGCCTTGCAACCCGTGCATCGGTCGAGATCGACCCGAAAGGCGAGCTGCTCGCCCTCTCCCGGCGCGCGCGATAAGGGGATCAGATCTTCATAGCGCTCGGCGTGGAGGACGCGCTCTTCCGTCTGATGACGTTGCGAGAACCGGTCCACAGCGGTCAGATCCTGCTGATCGTCCAAGGCTCCCGCGACCCACTGCAGGAGGACAGGCGCTTCCTGCGCCTCGCTCATCCCTCACCCCTCGAACAAGCCAGGTCGGATTCGAGAGAATCCGCCGGTGGCAAGCGGAGCCACACCTCATCCTCTCGAATCTCGACTGAGAACGTCCGGACGGAGTAACCCGGATCGGAGAGCCCCTTCCCCGTTTGCAGAGAGAACGTCTTCTTGTGCAGCGGACAGGCGACTTTCGGCTCGGCATCCTGGTCTCCGAGGAGCCCGCGCGCCAACACGTTGTCCTTGCGGTGCGGGCACATCGCCTGAGTGGCGTACCACTCTCCCCGGCGATCGAAGCGGTACACCGCGAGTTGGTTCCTGCCATATCGAACGGTCGCTCCCCCATCCTTGGGGAAGTCGTCGACCATGGCGACGTGGTGCCAATCCCAGCTCTCTTCACCCGGGACGTCACCGCCCCGCTCGCTCGGGTCCGGAGAGGGCCAATCCGGCGGACGTTTCTGCTCTCGCTCGCGGATGAAATCGACTCCGGAGTCCGGCTCCGGCCCGGTCGCGAAGTGTCGAAAACGCGCCCGGAGAGCGTCGTCTTCCACCACCGCCTTCCACTCACATTGGTAGGTGTCGACCAGACCCTGCATGTCGCGCTCGAGCTGCTCTCCGATTCCCAGCGCATCGTCGATGATCACCGACTGGAGGTACTCCACCCCCCCCTCGAGCTCCTCCAGCCACCGAGCGGTGCGCTGCAGAGGTTTCGCGGTCTGGATGTAGAACATCAAGAACCGGTCCAAGAGCCGGATCACTTCGTCGTCGGAGAGATCCGTCGCGACCAGGTCGCCATGTCGAGGTTGGGCGCCGCCATTCCCACACAAATAGACGTTCCAGCCCGCCTCCGTCGCGATGATGCCGAAGTCCTTGTTCTGGGCCTCCGCGCACTCCCGGATACAACCCGATACCGCAGACTTCAATTTGTGAGGGGCCCGGATGCCGCGATAACGCTCCTCGATCCGGATCGCGAACCCCGTAGAGTCCTGGACTCCGAAACGACACCAGGTGGACCCCACGCAGCTCTTCACGGTTCGCATCGCCTTGCCGTAGGCGTGTCCGCTCTCGAACCCGGCGGCGACGAGCTCTTCCCAGATCGCCGGCAGCTGCTCGACTCTCGCCCCGAGGAGATCGATCCGCTGCCCACCCGTGATCTTGCAATACAGGTCATATTCCTTGGCGACCTGCCCCAGAACGATCAACTTTTCAGGCGTGATCTCACCGCCCGGGACCCGGGGCACCACGGAGTAAGTGCCACCGCGCTGAATGTTCGCGAGGAAGCGGTCATTGGTGTCCTGGATCGTGGCGTGCTCGAGGACCAGGTCGTTCCAGGTCGCCGCGAGGATGGAAGCGACCGCAGGGCGACAGACCTCACAACCATCGCCCTCCCCATGACTGTCGAGCAAGCTGTCGAAGCTTTCGACTCGCCCCAGCTTGACGATCCAGTACAGCTCCTCCCGGGTATAGGCGAAATGAGGGCACAGCTGCCGACTCACCTCGACGCCGCTCTTGGCGAGCTCCGCCTCCAAGATCTTCGCGACCGTCGGCACACAACCACCACAGCCCGTGCCCGCCTTCGTACATCGCTTCACGTCGGCGACGGTGCTGAGGCCGCCGTCCGAGATGGCGCCCGCAATCTGGCCGCGGGTCACCGCATTGCATGAGCAGACTTGTGCGTCGTCGGGGAGCGAGGCACCCGAGGACTCGCTCCCCGACGTCCCGAACAGCCACTCATGAGGGCGTTCGGGAACCGGGGTCCGCGCGCGCATGGCGTGATGCAGCGCGGTATAGGGGTCTGTATCGCCCACCAGAATTCCCCCGACGAGGCGCTCCCGATGCTCGTCGAGAACCAGCTTCTGATAGACACCTCGCACCGCGTCCTCGAACACGACAGAGCGCCCGGGCTCATCGCCGCCAGAGAACGGGTCGCCGAAACTCGCCACATCGACGCCGAGCAGCTTCAATTTGGTGGACAAGTCCCCCTGCTCGAAGCGCGCCTCGAGGTCTCCCCCAAATCGGCTCGCGAGGATCGACGCCATCTCGTAGCCGGGCGCGACGAGGCCATAGACGAAGTCACGGTGGATCGCGCATTCTCCCACGGCAAAGACATGGGGGTCGCTCGTCTGCAGCGCATCGTCGACGACGATGCCACCGCGGTCTCCCACCGCAATCCCTGCGGATCGAGCGAGTTCATCACGTGGCTGGATGCCTGCCGAGATGATCACCATATCTACTGCGAGCTCGGTCCCATCAGCGAAGCGCACCGCGTTCACGGCACCCTCGCCCACGAGCGCGTCCGTGCGAGACGACACCTTCACGTCGACCCCGAGCGCGGTGATCTCTCGCAGCAGGAGCGAACCCCCGCGCGAGTCGAGCTGCCGAGACATCAAGCGGTCGTTCATCTCGACCACACAGGTGTCTAGCCCCATATCCCGAACGGCCTTCGCCGCCTCTAGACCGAGCAGCCCTCCGCCCAGAACGGCCGCCGAGCGCGCACCCCGCGACCAATCACGGATCTCTTCGAGGTCATCGATGGTCCGGTAGACGAACACACCATCGAGCTCGACCCCTGGGATGGGTGGAACACGAGGCTCTGAACCCGTCGCGAGGACCAGACGATCGTACGGCGTCCGTTCCCCCTGGTCGCACACGACACTCTGGTCCGTCGTG
>Ga0163180_10001698_pt1 | contig 12441 bp, 10 predicted proteins | sample AtlANTMetagenome_2_FD_109647 | JGI IMG/M metagenome (GOLD analysis project Ga0163180, IMG submission 109647) | Marine eukaryotic phytoplankton communities from the Atlantic Ocean - Atlantic ANT 4 Metagenome | ecosystem: Environmental > Aquatic > Marine > Oceanic | place: North Atlantic Ocean...
AGCCGGCCCCCCACACCTTCCCGGTTGCGTCACGCCAGGCATTGACGACCGGTTGCGGGAACAAATCACCCAGGAAAGAAAACCCTAGCCCTCCACGTTGCCCGTGCTTGCGCCCGCGACGTTGCGTCTGCTTGCGCCCGCGACGGCGCTTACCACCTCCGTACGCAGCTGCTCCGGTCGCCGAGCTCATTCCGAAGTAGGGCTGGACCCCACCTGGGCCTGCTCCGCAAGTAGAGAGACCATAGTGGTTAGAGACAGTCGCTCCGTTCAGGCTCCCGGCTTCACCCGGCCAGCTTGATGGCGTACTCTTCCAGGCGCCTCCCACTGGGCCCGAAGCTCCCGACTCCCAGGCTTTGGTCAGCCCGCGGGCTCCGCAGCCCCCTCCACCCCGGTGGGCTCGGGTGCGCCTCACGGGTGACCCGCCTCTGTGCCGGCGAGTTTTTCTTCTCCTAAAAGTGCGCCTGTGACGCAAGACACGGCGATGGCTGCGCTGTCTGCGGGGGCGCCTAGTCCCACGGCGACGGCGACGTCTACCACCTTGTTGAAGCATACAGTTAGACATTATATACTACGCGGAGAAATTATTCGATGTTCACGTGAGTCAGCATATGCCGGCGGCAACAGTACTTGTCGAGGCGCAGTGCGTCTAGAACCTCTCCTTCCGGGGTCTTGTCCCTGTTCGCTTCGGTTAGGTATATCACTCCGTCAACTTGCATATTCCGCCCGCTCTTCCGCTCCCTCACCTTGGCCTCGTAGAACCTGTACTTGTCGGCGAGGACTTTTCCGCACGTGAAGCACTTCACTGGAATCAGCATTTCTGGGTATACTTATAAGATACATTATATATCAATTTTCTGCCATATTAGTGTTCTCCACGAAGCTTCCCTTCGTAGTAGGATGCGTCATCGTACATGGCGTTGCCGTCTTCGTCGAACGGATAGTTCGGCTGCCGCACTCCGCTCCTGGCACACATCCCTCTTGGTCCTGCGCCCATGGGGCTCATTGACTCCACGGTTACAACTTTGGCGATATGTTTGTCTACCTTGGGATTAAAGTCCACTCCGAGCATCTTGAAGAGCACGATTACGGTAAGGAACATGACTACCAGCGTTAGTATATTCGGGCCTTGAGATGCGAAGAATGCGCCCATCCCGCTGGCCCGGAATGTCCGGGCCATCGCTCCAAAGTCAACGCCTATGAGCGGGAGAAGGAATGTGACAGTCACAAATAGCACAGCGAGCGCAAGCAGGATGTTCCATTCCTGCATGCCTACGTAGGACAGCGCGTCGTCGGTCATCTATATATATGCTGAGATTATCTGGGGGCAATGGTGTAGCCGGCAGTAGTCTTCACTCTGCGATGTTGAACATCCGATTCATGCAACTGGTCGTGGCACTTCTCGCATATGTTCAGCAGATTGGCCGGATGGTTCTTATGGAACGTATCGATGTACTGGTTGTCGTCCCGTGCCTCGGCCTGGTGGGCTAAATGATGAATCTCCACTGCCGCATTCGAGCGACAAATTTCGCAGAGGCCTCCTTTCAGTTTCTTCGAGCTATATCTCGAAGGAGACTGCTGTAGGAGCCCGCTGGTCTCTGGGTTGTGCCGGGTCCTTATGTCGTGGGCCCTCGCGAGAAACACCGGGTCGAGATTCAGCGACTTGCAGACTTCGAGACCGTACATACTGTCTCCGGGACCCTCCTTGAGCTTTCTGTCGTACGTCAACATTCCCAGCTCATTGTCGTAGACGACGGCCATATGCATGGCCACGAGTTTGTCGAGGCTACGCACCTCCTCATATCGGCACACCTCATGGAAATGCGTCGCGAACAGGAACGTGCAGTTGCGTCCGTGTAATACCTCAAGTCCGGCAGTGAAGATCGAGAGTGCAGAGTCGCTTTCCGTTCCCGAACAGAGTTCGTCACCTAGAACCAGGCTGTTCGGGTCGGACTGATTGAGAATAGCCCGAAGTTCGGACATTTCTACTGCGAATGTCGAAAGCCCCTTGAATATATTGTCTGCTCCAAGGATGCGCGTGAACATCTGTCTGTACGGAGAGTACCTAAATCTCTTGCAAGGGACATACAGCCCAGCCTGGGCCATTATGACGGCTATGCCAATCGCCTTTATCAGACTTGTCTTCCCAACGGCGTTGGTTCCGTACAGAAGAAGCCCGTTCAATGTATCATTCCCGAGAGATAGGTCGTTTGTGACGTAGGTCTCACGCGTCTGGAGATGTTCGATTAGCGGGTGACGAATGCCTTCGGCCTCGAAGAAGGCTTTATCCCCCTGCACGACGTCGGGCCTGCAGTAATTGAACTTTCGCGCAGTGTAGCAGCGGCATTGTTCCACGTCTATCAGGGTCAGGAAGCCCACGATGGCCTCGATCTCCGGTAGGAGCTTCTGGAACTTATCCATGTAGTCTCCGTAGAAGGCGACGTAGGCCTGGACGAGTTTGTCTTTCGTCGTTTGCAGGCCGCTGGAGATCTCCTGGATGCGCGCGTTGCTAACTGAACAGATGGTTTTACTGCTTCCAGCGGGAGACATCACGAGATCGGATATTTCGAAGTCAAACGCGCGCTCGCCACTGTATCCTTGGATAGTTAAGTTGACTACGGACTTTCCTCCCTTGTCAAGAAGCTTCTTTATACTAGTTTTGAGAAGCACCGACCGTCTTTGCGTCAGCTGCAGGGTGGGGTTATGCTTTGCGGTCTCGTGTGTCTTAATGGGCGCGCCAGAGCGGCTCTCCGTGCCCAAGTGAGAGCAGAGGTACGCACGGATTGCCTCGAGCATCTGCCTCCCGTCAAGTCCGATCTCGCGCATCGAATCGATGCTTTCGTTCCTTCCTTCCCGAATGAACGCATTCGAGGCGGGGTTCAGAATTAGGCGGTCGGGAGAGAGGTCGTCTATCTCGGCGCAGGCATCGAGGTCGAACGTCTCCTCCAGCTCTCCCAGCAGCACCTGTGCGAGAGCGTCGATCGGTCTGGGGTCGTTCTGGTGCACATGCTGGAGGAGGAATGGGTCTTTCTTGATCTCCTGGTAGAGTGCATGGGCAGTTCGTAGATCATTCCCTAGAGCTGCGAGGTCCTTTGGAGTCGCCCTCTTGAGGACTATCTTTCTGGAGAGCTTTTCAAGATCGCAAACATTCGACAGTGCCGTCCTGTACTCATTCCATTTGTCCTTCCCACCTAGGAGATGCTCGGTGACGTCATAAGCGTGCCCGAGCTTGTCCACATCCGTAATAGGGTTGCATAGCATGTGTGCGAAGCGTCTTTTCCCCATCGTCGTACTACAGTTATTGAGCAGGCTCGACACGGAGCGCAGCTTGCCCGTGTGGCGAGAGTCGTCGATGATGTTGAGCTGCTTGAGTGAGTGATTCGCCAGCGTGAGGCGCTGGGCATTGGCCTGCACCTCGGGGAAGTGGAGTTTAGTTACCAGGTACGGACTATGGCGGTACACAAATTCGAGAAGAAGGGTCAACGCTTGCACCGACACATAGTTATCCTGCATCAAGCCGATAAGAGCTTCTTCGTGATCGGGAAAGAACTTCGAGAACACTTCCTGCTGGTATATCTGTTTCTCCGCATTCTTTGCTTCTTCATCGAGGCGCGTACTGGGATGCTCTGGAGACGCGAAGTGCATCTTCGACTGGTGCAGTCCGACGAACTGTACCACGTCCTCTACCGCCTTAGTCTCGAGGTTGGACGCCAGTATGCACTCGGAGGGCTGGTGGATGGTCACAAGTCGCTCGAGCTCGTCATAGGTGCAGGGGTTGTGGAAGCTCTCCAGCTCGAACTGGCTCATGGTAACGCGACCCGTATATACGTCGACGTTAGACACCCCGATTACTAACGTCTCTGTGGATATCCTGGTCGGAGGCGATTTGTGCAGCCAAACACACATGGTACTATTGGACACCACCTGGTTGTCACTCCCGAAGTAAGTTCCTGGAGAGATTATCTCCACCAGGCTTCGAGAGGTGTTCTTCCCTTGTATGTCCTGTTCGTAAACTACCACCGTGAATCCCTGCTCCTGGAGTTTCTTCACGTTCTTCTCGAGAACCGTCACACCGAACCCGGCCATTACGACCGGCTTTCCGCGGTGGGTTGTGTTTGTCTTCGTGGCGATCATCATTTCGTTAATGCGAGAGAACTCGGTTATCGAGGATCCCGAGTACGATCCGTCCGCTTCCTGCACGGCGTATACTTCGAAGAAAGAACCTACCTGCATCAGAACGATAGTCTGGTCCCCATATTCTCCCTTGTGTTGCGTGGTGAGGGAGAGATAGTCTTCGACAATTCCCATTTGTAGTAGTCGGGTAGGGGCTTTAATTTGTTTTCTCTAGCACTATGGCAATGTAGATTTTGGTAAACGACTGGGAGATAGCGCACCATAGCGGGATAGCAATATGGGAGTTGAAGAGAGATACCACATCCGCCCTATGCTCGGCGTCGGTACTCTATGGGTCGTAGCGATCGTGGCCATGATAGCCACCTTATCCTCGGGAGACCCTAGCTTTCTCAACTTCGGGCCAGGAAAGACAACTTTCCTACAGTTCCACGTCGATACGTGGGGGAAGTGGAGTCTCGTGATGGCATATTCGTTCTTCTCTCAACTGGTTAACTCACTGATGAATGCTACGATCTACCCGTTCATAACGAATGTCATACGCGATCATAAGGCTGCTTGGGATGGCAGTGAGTTCTTTGGACAGTTAATAGCGCTCGTCTACAAACTGTACTACTGGATCAATGACATTTGCGATGTATTCCTCGTTCTTACGCTCCAACTACAATACTGGATACCGGGCCTCATAGCAGACATCGGGGTGTCGTTATGGACTACCCACTACTACCTGCGAGACAAGCCGGTTCTCGACACGTACGATATCATCTAGCCTCTCTAAACCGCCTCGCTGAAGAAGTTATGCATGAGGTTCTCTTGTGAGGTATTCTCGACGTCTCCCGCGAGAATAGACTGCTCGTACATTTGCCGAAGAACGTCCGCCGGAGCACTGCTCCCCGCCTTGAGTAGATTCTTCCGCCTGAGATAGTTCTTGACTTCCAGAATACTTTGGGTCTTGAGGGCTCCGTGCTCGCTCTGGACTTGCTTGCGAGTGGCCCGGTTCTTGATAAGCACGGCGACTCTCTTGTCGGGGAGTTTGCCGAGCCGATACTTCATCGTTCTAATGCGCGAAGCCTTGGAAGCCCGCGGCTTCATCTTGGCCTTGAAGCGCTCGAGCTTCATCTCTCTTTCCGACTTGGGCGCTTGACCGAAGTCCTTATCATCGATCTTAATGAGAGGCTGGGGCTCAGTGTCGAGGCTCTTCTGAGTATGGCGCTTCCACTCTCTGAAGGTTGGACGCGTGCCGTTCTTAAGCGACCCGTAAGGTGGTTGCTCACCGAAGGGGCTGTGGGGCGAGGTAGGCTGCGGGTTCGCAGGAGGAGGAGGAGGAGGTGGACTGTTCTGGTTTGTCTCTAGAGCTACCGGAGCAAGAGGAAGAGGATCAGTGGAAGCGGGTTTGGTTTCCTCGAGAGGCGCGGTCGTGATCTCGAACATGTCCTGAGGTGCATCGATCGACACGCGCGCGTCCTCCCTGCGGAGCGTCCTTTGTTTCTTCACCTTCTTCTGCTTCCGATTCTTGCGAGTAGAGAGATCCTGCAGAAAACTAAGAGACCGGTTGAATTCGTTCTGAAAGTCTTCTTCCTCGGCGTTCTGGACGCGGTCCTCTGTCAGCTCTTGTTCCTTCTTTCTCTGGAAGTCCTTAATACGCCCGAGAAGTTCTTTGCGCATTTTGTTAGACTGCTTGGGAGCCGCGGGCTTCTGCTTCTTGGGACGTTTCTGTGTTTTCTGTTTCTTACTTCTTCCGTTGGCCATCGCTAGATACTCGGGGTTTATCTGAATGGTCTTTCCCGACATCCTTGCAATAAGACGCAAGAATAATAACGTGCATCAAACATACATGTGCATGCACGAGGCTGGCTCAGGCTCGTCCTTGGTGCCTCCGACGGCTTTATAGAGTTCGAGCCCGCGCTGGATGTCCTCCATCAGCAACCTGGTCTTTTCTGCCTGGGACTTGCAGAATACGCGCCGGCTATGGCATATCTTGGTCTTAGCTAGGAGTGTTTCCATGTCGCGTCCGGAGTACCTAAAAAGCTGCATGTGGTCGGCAAACCACTGCTCGGGAACTGTCTCACCGGGATCGATGCTCCAACCGCTGTCATCCACCTTCTTGAGGAATATTCGACGAAGCTCATCTGCGGTGTAGTCGTCGGTATGAAATCGCCAAGAGAATCTCGACTCCAGTCCGTCGTTGAAGTTGAAGAAGCATTTTTGAAGCTCTTCCTCGTATCCAGCGACTATTACCATTATGGACTCCTTGTGGTCACTGAGTGCCTCACACAATGTATCGATACATTCCTTTGCGAAGGAATCTTTCTTCTCGTCGTTCCCGAGGGCATAGGCCTCATCGATGAAAAGAACTCCGCCCAGTGCTTCTTGAATAACGTCCCTCGTCTTCATTGCCGTTTGCCCGAGGTAGCCTGCAATGAGATCCGCTCGTGTCACCTTTCTAAATGTCCCCGCGGAGAGAATCCCCAACCTACTAAAGACCTTCCCGATGATCCGCGCTATTTCGGTCTTTCCGGTCCCAGGCGGACCGTATATCACCGTGTGCATGAAGTCGTTCTCCCCTGTTCCAAGCCTATGGAACCCCTGGACGTAGTATATTACCTGGTCCACGATGCAGTTTTTCAATCGTGCCATCCCCACCATGGCACTGAGTTCCTTGAGGGGGTCATGTATCCTGTACAGCGCCTCCATATCTATGCTATACTCGACGTTCTCGATCTTCGGATGGTCCTCGATGAGTCTAAGGAGGTCGTCTAGATCTCGGAGCTCTACATCGATTTCGACAAATTCAGTTCGAACAATCTCCTCGCGCGGGGATTGCATGGGTGGCGGATAGGTGGTGTGTCCACTCGGTTCGTAGAGCGTGTTGAATTCGCGGTCGATCGACGGTAGAAGATCGTTGATGATGCGGTCAATGCTGGAGGCCTGCGGACGCGGCGTGGTTGGCCAACTACGATTGCTTCTGTCGAGGAAGTTGATTACGGTTCCCGTGCGCCCTGTGTAAGGCGTGATCTCACGCGTCATCGTCGTAGATCCAGACGGGTCCGGTGCTGGAGACCGAAGATTCGCAGGCAGGGAACTGTAGGTAACTTGATCGAAACTACAATCGAATAGCTCCTTGCATATCTCTAGGTACACCATATGGAGATTGTGGGAAAGATCCTCGATGGATAACGGTGGAACGTAACTGTTAGAAGGGTCTGTCCATGTGAGCGACCCGCTTAGGTCGCGATGACGTCTATTAGGGTTGCGATTGCTCATGCTTCTCTATAATATGGGTATAGAAAACATTTAAAGATAAATTGAAACGATTTATAGCGGGAAATGTCGACACGAGAAAGTAGCATGTCGTCGACGCAAACGAACAAGGACTATGATGCCTCTACCGAGGCCCCATGGTCCATACTCAGTTCATACTTCGATGGCAAACACTTGAAGCAGCTGGTACGTCACCAGATTGAGTCGTATAACGACTTCGTGGGAGTGCAGATTCAGAGAACGATCGAAATGTTCAATCCAGTCCATATCCGCTCGGAGCAGGATTTCTCGAAAGAGGCTGGAAAGTACCGGCTCGAGATGTGGGTTACTTTCAGTAATTTCAGCGTTCTTCGTCCCCAGATCCACGAGAACAACGGCGCTCTGAAACTCATGTTTCCTCAGGAGGCGCGCCTGCGCAATTTCACGTACGCGTCCTGCATGACTCTCGACTTGAGCTGTAAGTATTTGGTGCGGAGTGGGGACAACCTGGAATTCGAGCACATCATGCACAAGACGCTCCCAAAGGTCCACATTGGCAAGCTCCCCATCATGTTGAAGTCAAGCATCTGCGTCCTCGAGCAGTACCGCCACGTGCCACATGACGTGAATGGCGAGTGTTCCATGGACGCAGGCGGATACTTCATTATCAACGGCTCGGAGAAAACCTGCCTCGCCCAAGAGCGGGCCGCCGAGAACCTCGTTCACTGCTTCGATACGAGCAAGAACAGCAGTAAGTGGTCGTGGACTGCAGAGACTAAGTCGGTCCCTGACTTTAAGTGCATTTCCCCGAAGCAAATCTCTATGATGGTCGCTTCCCGGAACAATGGCTTCGGATTTGGGCTATGGGTCCAGATCCCGCGAATGAAGGCTCCTGTGCCTCTGTTCGTCCTCTTCCGCGCTCTCGGTATTCTTTCCGACGCTGACATCTGTGAGCGCATCGTCTTGAATCTCGACGCCGAGCCCATGGCTGTCTTCGTCGAGGCTCTCCGAGGATCGGTCTATGAAGCCAACGAGCACCTCACGCAGGAGGACGCCGTCAGCTACCTCACTGATCAAGTCATGTTCACGCCCATGAACATGGATAAGGAGACCGGGTTGATGAAGAAGCGGGAATTTGCGCTTGACGTGCTTGAGAACGACCTCTTTCCCCATTGCCCTCACAAGGACCACAAGACGTACTTCTTGGGCTACATGGCACTCCGTCTCCTCCGCTGCTCGCTCGGGTTTGACAGCCAGGATGATCGCGATTCGTACCTGAACAAGAGGATTGATCTCACCGGCGCGTTGCTGAACAATCTGTTCCGGAACTACTTCAATAAGTTAGTCAAGGACATGCAGAAGCAGATCGTCCGAGAGATCAATAATGGCTCGTGGCGCTCATCCGAAGACTACGAGAACATTGTCAATTTCACGAACATCTACAAGATAATCAAGTCCACGACACTGGAGAACGGGCTGAAGCGTGCGCTGTCGACCGGTGATTTCGGCATCAAACACACGAACAGCAACAAGGTCGGGGTCGCACAAGTTCTCAAGCGTCTCACGTACCTCGACAGTTTGAGCCATCTGCGTCGTGTCAATACCCCAATCGATAAGAGTGGGAAGCTCATCCCTCCGCGCAAGCTCCACAGCACGTCGTGGGGTTACATTTGCCCGGCCGAGACCCCGGAGGGTGGATCTGTGGGCGTCGTGAAGAACCTGAGCTACATGACCCACGTGACCATTCCGTGTTGCAGCGCGGCTCTGTACGACTACGTCGACCCCTTCATCCAGGATCTCGCCGGGGTCTCGCCCCGGGATTTATACTCCGGTGTCAAAGTGTTCATCAACGGGTGCTGGCGCGGAAACGCAGCCGATCCTGAGAAGCTGTATGCAAGTCTGAAGGTGAAGAAGTCCAAGGGGATTATCAATATCTATACCTCGATCATATTCGACATCCGACGCTTGGAGATCCGGATCTGCGATGATGCTGGCCGCTTGACCCGGCCTCTCCTTCGGGTCCGTGATAACCGCCTCCTGATCGACACCCAGCACGTCCAGCGTCTTGACTCCAAGGAACTTGCCTGGGACGACCTTCTAACGGATTGTAGGATCGACGAGGCAGTTCTCGAGTACATCGACCCCGCTGAGCAGAACCTCAGCATGATCGCTATGCAGGCCCATGCACTTTCGGAGAGCGGGCCCTACATACGTCGCTACACGCATTGTGAGATCCATCCCAGCACGATCTTCGGGATTCTCGCGTCTTGCATTCCATTCCCGGAGCACAACCAGTCACCGCGGAACACGTACCAATGTGCCATGGGCAAGCAAGCAATGGGAATGTATGTGACTAACTACGACAACCGTCTGGACAAGACAGCGTACGTTCTTACATACCCCATGCGCCCGCTCGTGGACACCCGCATCATGAACCTCATTCGCCTTAACCAGGTACCCTCTGGATGCCAGGTTATCGTTGGCATCATGACCCATTCGGGTTACAACCAGGAAGACAGTATCCTATTCAACCAGGGTGCGATCGACCGCGGACTGTTTCAGGCGACGATCTACCATACCGAGAAAGATGAGGATAAGAAGATCCACGGAGACGAGGAGGTTCGGTGTCGTCCCGATCCTTCGAAGACCAAGGGAATGAAGTTCGGAAACTACACGAAGGTCAACAACCATGGGGTGATTCCCGAGGACAGTCTTGTCGAGAACCGCGACATTATCATTGCGAAGGTGCAACCGATCAAAGAGGCGCGGAATGACCATACCAAGGTTATGAAGTACTGCGATCAAAGCCGTCTCTATCGCACGCGCGAGGATGCCTACGTCGACAAGAACTACATGGAACGGAATGGCGATGGCTACAACTTCTGCAAGGTGCGACTGCGGACTGTCCGCAAGCCGGTTCTAGGTGATAAGTTCTCCAGTCGCCATGGCCAGAAGGGGACTATTGGCAACATTATACCCGAGGCCGACATGCCGTTCATGGCAAATGGTATGCGTCCCGACATTCTGATCAACCCTCATGCTATTCCCAGTCGCATGACTATTGCTCAGCTTAAGGAAACTTTGCTTGGAAAGGTCCTTCTCGAACTCGGGCTCTTCGGAGATGGCACGAGCTTCGGGAAGCTCGACATCAAGGATATTTGTAGCGAGCTCTCCCGCCTTGGATACGAGTCCACTGGAAACGAGCTCCTGTACAATGGCCTCACCGGCGAGCAGATTGAGACGTCTATCTTCGTCGGACCGGCCTTCTACCAGCGCTTGAAGCACATGGTCAACGATAAGCAGCACAGTCGCTCTATCGGCCCGATGGTCAACCTGACGCGACAGCCAGCTGAGGGCCGTTCGCGTGATGGAGGCCTTCGGTATGGGGAGATGGAGCGTGATTGCATGTGTTCCCACGGTGCCTCGAGATTCAACAAGGGGCGTATCTACGATGCATCGGATGCCTTCCAAGTCCATGTGTGCAAAAGTTGCGGCATGATCGCTGCCTACAACGACGAGCAGCACATCCACCATTGCCGCATCTGCGATAACCGCACGGACTTCGATCGGGTGGAGCTTCCCTACTCGTGTAAGCTCATGTTCCAAGAACTGCTCACCATGAATATTGGGCCGCGAATACTCACTTAGAGCACATGTTGGCTTCTCCGTTTCTACATATTATTTTCTAGCTGTAATCTATACGATGCCATCCAAATCACTGATGTGTCTTGCTTTTAGCAACCCGTCTAAGCTCGGGGGAGGGCTTCCAGGCGGCCAGCCACCGGGAGGCCTGATCGGAGGCGGAGGAGGACCCCAAGGAGGAAGTGGCATGGTCGGCGGAAGCGCTCGCGCCCGAACGCGGATGATCCTCCGCGACGCATTCGGAAACGGCTGCAAGTTCAAGCACCTTCCTTTCGCTACAAACTTGAGTTCTTACTACAGAACCAGCCCTTTCCGAATGGCGACGAACAGCGGCGACCCCAATGGGACTGTCAATGAAAGCCCCTCTCCACACTTGCCCCAGGTCAACGGTGTTGGAGGGATCCAGGGTGTGCGCGCTAGGTCCCGTATGACCATCGGGGGAGTCCATAACGACGCTAATGCCTACTACTCGGGGAACCCTAAGTACGTCTACGACAGCTCGAACTACACGACCTTCCGCAAGCGCCAAGCAATCAACAGGAACTACAACGACAAGAGTTTCGGCGGAGACAAGTACTATGCCGCGCAGGTTCCTCTCGCCCACGTGCGCCACTAGTCGCTTCGAATATTATATGCACACTGTATATATAATGTTCCCATTCTGGAAGAACTTGCAGATCCGCTCGGCACCTTCGTCTACTAGCATCCCAACGAAGCAATACATTGACAACAAAGTAACCCGCATTCCGATGGCAATGCCATTCAAGTCACAGAACATGAGCCAGGGGAGTGCTCTAGCCAACGCCCGCCAGGTCTATAGAAAGGATTCTGGGGGCGGCCGGAATTGGTACTCGGGGTCAGACGTTACCTATATGCGCAAGATTACTGCCATAGGTAAGAACGCTAAGACCATTAAACCATGGATTAACCATGGTACCCAGGGCGCGGTCGCTGAACCTGCTGCACTGTCTACTGCAGGTCAAGACCGGAGTCTCACGAAGAGTCGCCTCCAGAGGTGTCGGTCGGGCGGACCCGTCGCTCCCCCGAAGAAGGGGTTCATCGGCAACAGGTTTAAGAGCGGTGGAGGATGCTGCTAAGTTTTTATCTCATCGAATAGTATAAATGCAGAAGTACCTCGTCGAGTTTTTGGGAACACTGTTCTTTCTCTACGTGATTCTAGCTACCGGAAACCCGTGGGCCATCGGAGCGGCGCTTGCCATCGCGATCATGGTCGGAGGCAATGAGTCCGGCGGGAACTACAACCCAGCAGTCACCATTATGATGGCTGCCGCAGGTAAGCAGCCCGCCAGTGACGTCGTGCCTTACATCATTTCGCAGGTCGCCGGTGGGTTGGTCGCTCTCGAACTGTACAAGCGCGTTAAGTTCTGAGAGGAACCTTTAGCTATAATATAATTTTCTCCGGTTATATTA
>Ga0163180_10001699_pt1 | contig 12440 bp, 25 predicted proteins | sample AtlANTMetagenome_2_FD_109647 | JGI IMG/M metagenome (GOLD analysis project Ga0163180, IMG submission 109647) | Marine eukaryotic phytoplankton communities from the Atlantic Ocean - Atlantic ANT 4 Metagenome | ecosystem: Environmental > Aquatic > Marine > Oceanic | place: North Atlantic Ocean...
TAAATGTAACACTTCATAAAAAAACGCAATAAAATGCACATAAATTGAAAAAAACACTTTACATTCGTAAAAAAGTGTGATAGTATGTATTATAAAATGAAAAATGAGGAGAAAACATTGAAAAAACATACTTTACCACTTAATTCAAACGAAACCGATAAGGAAATCGATAAAAAATTAAAAAACAGATTTAATATTCTGGAAATGATGGCAAAAGCTGCAATCGAAGGAGATATTAAATCATTAATCGTTTCTGGCCCTGCCGGTTTAGGTAAATCATATACTATTGAAGAAGCTTTAGAAGAATCTGATCCAACAGAAAGAGATCATACAATTGTTAAAGGTTATGTAAAAGCAACTGGTCTTTATAGAACACTTTGGGATTATAAAGATAAAGGTAAAATGGTTGTATTTGATGATAGTGATTCTATCTTCAACGATGATACAACTTTGGCTATGTTAAAGGCCGTAACCGACTCAACCGAAAAAAGAAAGGTTTCATATCTTTCAGAATTCAATATGGTTGATGAGGATTCAAATGTAATTCCAAGAACTTTTCAGTTTAATGGAACAATCGTATTTATCACAAATATTGATTTTGATGCAATCATAGAAAAAGGAAATAAACTTGCACCTCACCTTGCAGCTATGGTTTCCAGATCACATTACATTGATTTGGCAATGAAAACTCGAAGAGATTATTTCATCAGAATTAAACAGGTTGTTAAAGAAGGACTTTTGAAAAAAGGTAAAGGCCTTAATCAAAGAGAAGAAAACAAAGTTGTTCGATTCATTGAAAATAATCAAGATAACCTTCGTGAAATGAGTTTGAGAGTTGCCCTTAAATTGGCAGATATAATCAAAAAACACCCTAGGCAGTTCGAAGAAATTGCTAAAGTAACTGTAACAAAGGGGCTATAAAATGAATAAAAAAAGAGAAAATCAACTGATTAAATTATATAGTGAACTAGGTTTTAAACAAGTTATTAATCCAAAAACTGGTGACTATTTGAAATCACATGATGGTAATATATTCTTTGTAAATGATGAAGGTGAAACACATTGCATTCAAGATAGAACCCCGGCCGCAGTTAAACCAAATGGTAAAATATATCCAAGTTTTTCAGTAACTTTAGAAAAAGGTGCAACGGCTACAAAATTTGATATGCATAAAGTAGTAGCCTATTCTATTTTAGGTACCCCAAAAAATAAATTTCTTGAAGATGAATGGCAAAATCATTATAGTAAAGATGATTGGTCAAGTATGTCAAAAAATGCTAAAGAAGCTACAGCACAACTTTATCAAGATGGTAGAGTTGTAGATCATATAGTTCCAAATAAAAATAATTATAAGGCTAATAATCTTCAATATGCAACTTTAGCTGAAAATTCAAGTTGGGGTAATAAAAATAAAAGTGTTACATAAATGATACACCTATTGATAAAAATGCAAATTAATTTAAAAAAACACTTTACATTTATATAAGAATATGTTAGTATGTAAATATGAATAACACATATAAAAGAAAAAAAGATAAAACCCACTCAACTTCTAGGGGTTGGGAAAAGGCCATGAAAAAATCAGGTAAGGCCAAAGATAGACGATTTAATAAAAACTTAACAAAAAGAGGAGATAGATAATTGAGTATAATACTAACAGATTGTGATGGAGTTCTTTTAAATTGGAGAGACCCATTTGATGCATGGATGATGCGAGAAAAAGGAATATTTGCCGAAGGTGATGTCAGAGTATATGATCAGGCAGATAGATATAATATGCCAGATATATTTGATCATATTCTAGAATTTAACAGATCAGCTAATATCGGATTCCTTCCACCATTATATGATTCAGTAAAATATGTTAGAAAAATACATCAAGAATTAGGTTATAAATTTACAGTTATAACTTCTCTATCTCTTAACCCATATGCTCAAGAATTAAGAACACAAAATCTTAAAAAAATATTTGGTTCGGAAGTATTTGACGAATTTGTTTATTTGGATACTGGAGAAGATAAAGATGATATTCTCTTAAAATATTCAGAATTTTATCCAAGTGCATTCTGGATAGAAGATAAAATTAAAAATGCAATTGCCGGTCAAGAAGTTGGACTGCAACCATTATTAATGAAACACCCTCATATTAAAACTGAGGATCCAAAAAATATCCCATTAATGTCAAATTGGAGAGCAGTATATGAACAAATTGGCGGTTAAAAAATTTAATAGAGAATGGTCTATGGCCGAAATTTTAAATTTAAGAACAAGATTTGAAGAAATAACTGATAATTTTACTATGATAGAGCATGGATCACATATACATATATTAAAGTGGTTTAAAAATGAAGGCTATAAGTCTAACTCTCTACGTGATGGATATGAAGAAGCACTTTTTATCGCGGATAAAATTTTGGGAGAAGTAAATGGTCCAGAAGAGATTACAAAAAGATTCAAAGTACAATGATAAAGACTTAAATGGTGATGGCGTTGTATCAGATGATGAATTAGATGAATGGAAGCAATCAGAAGAAGTGAAAAGACTAAATAGAAAACAAATGCATCAAAGAAATATGGCTTGGGTTTCCTTAGCTTCTATGATCATATTTACTGCAATAATGTTTACCCCTATTGTTCCAGATGAAAGGATAAAACTTTTGACTGATATATCAAATCTGTTTTATTTAGCTCAAGCTGGTATCGTAGGTGCTTTTATGGGTTTTGCCGCTTTTGATAAAAGTGGTATGAAAGGAAAATAAAATGCAAATAGGTAGTGTCACAAATCAGTATATTAACAATTATCATTATCAAGGTGTTCAACAAGCTAATCAGCAACAGGTAACTAGAGAAATTGAAAATTTATCTGAACAACAGTTAATGGAATATAAACAGAACCAATATAGAGAACAGCAAAGATGGTTAGCATATATATTAATGATGCAATTCTTTGCAAAAAATTCAATGTGGAATTTATTGGATCAAATGAGAATACAAAGGACTTTGGATATTACAGCATAATGAAAAATTTGATATACCAGGTTTATATCGGAAATAAATCTAAACTATATAATTATTGTACTGAATCAGTTAAAAAATATGCCAATAAAATTGGGGCAGACTATATCTGTCAAACTATCCCTATTCTTAAAATAACACCCAATCCCTTTCTACATGAAAGAGAAGGAAAAGCTGGTGGCTGGAAAAGATATGGTTATATGCCTATCTTCGAAAAAGAAAATGTTTTCAATTATTTTGATCAATATGATAAATGCTGTGTTATAGACGGCGATATTTTTATTAAGGAAGACGCACCAAATATATTTGATAATATATCACTATGTGATACTTTGGGTTCTGTATACGAATGTGATTTACCTATAACACAAAAATATGCAGATAAAATATATAACTATTCTATGGTACTAAATAAATATGATTTAGCCGAAGGTCTTGCTTGGGAAGCCAAATCAAATACTGGGTATGAATTTTTTAATTCTGGAGTAATGCTATATAATTCTAAAAATATGAAAGATTGTTTAAATGGTATGTCACCTAAACAATTTCTAGAACAATTTGAATTGGAAGATTTTATTAACGGTAGAGGACAATTAAAATTTCAGTCTGATCAATTAACTTTAAATTATTGGTTTAAAAGAAATAAAATAAAAGTAAAACATTTAGATTGGAAATGGAATTGTTTATATGGAGCAGTAGAAAAAGAAGCAGTAAATGAATCTTATTTTATACATTTCTTTTTGAAAGATTATTTACCTGAACAAGGCGAGAATGTAGAAGAATTAGTGAAAGAGATTAGTTGAAACACATTGCATTAAGATCAAGAAGTATGAGAAATAAAAATGCGCCGTATACTTGCCCTGGTTTGGGTGATAGAGCACATAGTGTTTTATTTGCATATCAGTATTCACAAGCTCATAATATTCCCGTAACATTACATTTAACTAGTGACAAATATGGTAAACCCCATAAAAAAGTTTCTTGGGGAGAATTATTAGAATTAGTTACTAATGTTGATATTAAAGTTTGGCCAATAAATAATTTACCAGATGATGATTGGTTACAATATTTAAAAGATAATAAAATAGATGCAGAATTTTATCACTATGAAGATACTTTTGGTATTCACCGAGATGAACCAAAAACAAATCTTGATATATCCAAATATTTGAAAAAACTTCCTTGTTTAAAACCTAAAGATCTTTCTTCAGATTTAAATTTACCAGAAAAATATATAACAATGCAATGGGATTCTACTGATAAAAGTAGATCAATATCTCCAATATTATTAGAAGGAATAAAACAAAAATATGAAAGTGAAGGTTATTCACTGGTTACAATAGGAGGAGATTCAAAGGACCCTCTTTTAAAAAATTCTATAGCACATATAGGATATGCGATTTATAATTCTCGTTATCATGTCGGTTGTGATTCTGGAATGATGCACATAGCACAATTTTATAAAAATTATGAAGATATACACATTTATTATAATTCATTTAAATCCCATCATTTCATAAGAGCAAAAAGAAATGGTAGTAAAATAAACCAAGGAGTACTTTAATGGAACAACTAGAGCTAGATCTTGTAAGTTTAGAAGACCTCAAACAAAGGCATAGTTATTTAAATAAAAGAGTAGCCAAAATGGAAAGAGAAAGAGAACGTACTAGGGATGTAGAACATAAAGAAAAATTAAAAGCAATGAAAAGAGAAAAATTGTTGCTTAAAGATGAAATATATAAAATAGAGAATAATAAAAGAGCAGATAGAAAATTTGAATATAACTTTGATGAACATTTTGGTGGAGTAGAATCTTTTAAATGAAATATGTATTAGTCACTGGAGGATTTGATCCTTTACACTCTGGACACATTGAACTTTTTAACGCTGCAAGAGACTTAGGCGATAAATTAGTTGTTGGTATTAATTCTGATAATTGGCTTCGTAGAAAAAAAGGTAAATATTTTATGCCTTTTATGGAACGTGAAATAATTATTAAAAATTTAGCTATTGTAGATAAGGTTATAGAATTTGATGATGAAGATAATTCAGCAAATGATGCCATTGAAATAATGTTATCTACTCAAGATTTACACTTTAATACAAAACTAATTTTTGCTAATGGTGGAGACAGAACAAGAGATAATATTAAAGAATATGAAAAATATGGTAAAGACCCTAGAGTTGAATTTGCTTTTGGTATAGGTGGAGAAAAAAGAAATTCTAGTAGTTGGTTATTACAAGAATGGAAATTTCCCAAAACTGGAAGAGCATGGGGTTATTATAGAATATTACATGAAAATGGGCCAAATGTTAAAGTAAAAGAATTAACAGTTAATCCAGGTAAAAGATTAAGTATGCAAAAACACCAAGATAGAGCCGAACATTGGTTTGTGACAGAAGGTACGGCAACAGTATATGGACTAGATGTTGCCACTGATTTTATTTTACAAGGTAGTTATGAAGCCCATCAATCGCTACATATAAGAGAAAAAGAATGGCATATGTTAGCTAATGAGACTGAAAAACCTTTAAAAATTTTAGAAATACAATATGGTAATCGTGTAGTTGAAGACGATATTGAAAGAGTGGCAATAAAAGGTTATGATTAATATACCAGTTAGTATTGGTGAATTATTTGATAAAATAACCATACTTGAAATAAAAATACAAAAGGGTATTAAAGAAGCTAATCACGAATTAAATCTTTTAAATGAGATTAAATTTAAATTGGATCCGCCAATTTATGTGAAAGGTTTATATAAAGCTCTTTATAGTATAAATTTTAGTTTATGGGATATAGAAGATAAAAAAAGAAACTGTGAAAAAGAAAAAGAGTTTAATGATGATTTTATAGAATTAGCTAGAGCTGTTTATATTTTAAATGATCAAAGAGCTCATATTAAAAAACTTATAAACAAATATATGTATTCTGATATTGAAGAATATAAAAGTCATGAGGTATATTAATGATTGGTCAAATAGTTTATGTAAAAGGACACAAAGAATCTGAAAAACAAGCTAGTGAAGCATTGGCTAGTTTTAAGAAATGGGGTTGGGATACTTATCTACATGAGGGTTTAACCTGGGAAAATGTAGAAAATACATCTGAATATAAAAATTATAAAATTATAGAAAATAGTAGATTATTAAATTTTAAAGAAGAAAATAAACATAAATTTTTAACCAAAATAAGTTGTGCTATAAATCATATAAGATTTTGGAAAAAAGTAATTAAAGTTAATAAACCTATGGCATTTATCGAACATGATTCTATTTGTACTACAAGTTGGGATAATTACACATTTGATGAATATCTAATATTAAATTGTGAATTTGTTTTCAGACCACCTAATAAATTAGGTTTATCACAATTTAAAGATTATGCTTGGCCAAGTTTTGGATTATGTGAATGGCCAAATGATTATCGTTTAAAATATTATAGAGAAAATTTATGGAAAGATTCTAATATGGCTCCAGGGACTGGTGCATATGCTATAACACCTATTGGCGCAAAAAAGATGTTAAATGTTATAGAAAAATATGGGCTTGATCAATCCGATTTTATGATAAATTCTTTTAATTTAAAAATGCAGTATTGTGTTCCTAGTCCAGTAAAATTTAATAAAATTAATTTGAGTACATCTTACGGAATATTATGAACCTAGTCTACCAATATTATTTACCGTATGAAGCAAATGATGCATATATGGGTGGAAAAACAATGCCGACTTGGGCTTGTACAGGATCAACTTCCGCAAAAGATTATGCCAGAAAATGTGATGCCAGATATATATTATCTCATGATAGATATTTTAAACATCTAGATCCAAGATTGGATGCTTTAAGAATTATATACGATCCTTTCTTTGATAAATTTGATAAAATATTATCTATTGATTTAGATATACTTTTAAAAACTGAAGAAAATATTTTTGATATTAATTTAAAAGATATTGCCATGGCACATGAATATGGAATACACTATGGTAATTCAGGTGATTGGATGCTAAAGGTAATGGAATCTCCCGGACACCAACGAGGGGTTATAGCTTATGGTAAAAAAATATTTGGCGATGATTGGATGTTTCCAAAATCTAAATTATATCCCAATGAAAAATATAGATATATGAATGGCGGAGTTCAGCTATGGAGTAAAGAAGGAAGATTAAAAGCTAGAGAACATTTCACTTCTATTGATGATTATTATATGCATACTAGATATACCGAACAGATGTACATAAATTTACAATTATCCAATCCCATATTTGAAGTTACTGAATTAGATTGGTCGTGGAATAGTATAGCAAATAGACATTGGACAGCAGATAATCCCAAAGGTAAATTTCAACATTTTACTAATGCATTAAAACTGCAGTTACCGAGATATTTATGATTACTATTATAACAGAAATAACAGATTTAAAAATATTCAAAAATTATTGGTTACCTTTAATTTGCCGACACAGAGACGTTAATTTTATTTTTGGTAATATAGAAAAAAATAATTTATTGGTTGACTGGTCAAATGTTAAATTTATTCAACGCGATGTATTCAGTCGTAAAAGTATATTACAGGCAAAAACTGAAATAATATATATTACTAAACAAAATGAAATACCAACTTATGAATTAATGGTTAAATTTAGAAATCCTGTAGAAGGTATAGTACCTAAAATTCATAATACAATGACTGATAGTTCTTCTTTTACTGCATTAAAAAGTGATTATCCAAATTTTAAAAGAAACAATATAGATGTGACAACTTACGTGATATGAAAGCTTATATAATTGGAGATAAAAATAATAAAATATCTATGGCAGCGGTAAATCGTTGTGCAAAATCTTTTACATATCAACTAGAATTTTTTCAACAATCATCTCCTGAAACCTTAAAACGTGATATGGTTAATTTCCCTAGATTATATTGGACGTATCCACTGAACAATGATTTAGAAAGAATAGATGAAGAATCAGGTATGATTCTCAAAGCTTATAAAACATCTAGTCTAGATAAAAAATTAGCTTGTACTGTTTCGCATGCTCGTCTTTGGAAAAAGTGTATTGAATTAAACGAAGAAATAATGATTTTGGAACATGATGCTATTTTTATAAAAAAATTTGAACCTTTTGATTGGGAAGGTGGTGTATTGGGTCTAAATAATCCTCGGGGTGCAACTCATTCATCATATAAATTTAATGATTTAATTCGTATAAAAAGAAAAGTACAACCTGCTCCTTATGTTTTATCTAAATATGCAATGCCTCAAGGTTTAGCTGGTAATTCTGCATATATTATTAAACCATATTTTGCTGAAAAGCTTTTAGAAAAATTAAAACAAAAAGGTTTTTGGCCAAATGATGCTCTTATGTGTTTACAATTTTTTCCTAAAGATATAAAAGTTATCTACCCTTATTATACACAAGTTCAAGGAATAGGATCTACAACGGTATGAAATCATATATTATAACAATGTTAGATAATAAAAAATCTGTAGAAGCTACAGAAAAATGTATTGAATCAGGTAAAAAATTTGGTTTTCATAATATAGAAATATTTAAAGCTATTACTCCAGAAGATGATTTAAAATATGAATTTGAAAAAGACGGATTATCTATTGATAATTTTAAAGTAGATACTAGATATTCTAAATTAGAACCAGCAATGTGTTGTTATCTTTCACATAAAGAAGTTTGGAAAAAATGTTTAGAATTAGATGAAAAAATTTTAGTTCTAGAACACGATGCTATTTTTATTGATAAAATACCAGATAATATATATTTTAATGGACTTGTTAATTTAGGAAAACCTAGTTATGGAAAATATTTTGAACCTGCAATGCAACGTGGAGTGATGGGTTTATTTTCAAAACATCACGGGGGTTTACCAGGAACTCATGCATATATGATTTCTCCAATAGGAGCACGTAGATTATTAGATAAATTAGAAACAACTACGCCAGATTTATTTTTAAATAAAAAAGATTTCCCATGGATTCAAGAATATTATCCATGGCCAATTAAAGCCGATGACCATTTTACTACTATACAAAACGTTGCAGGTGCTTTGGCCAAACATAATTATAATGAGGATTTTAAAATATTATGAAATACGATACAGCTTTTATAACTGGATGTGACCATACCAATGAATGGATGATTCCATGGTTTGTGGAAAATTATAAAAAACATAATACAGCACCATTAATATTTGCTAATTTTGGAGTAAAAAATTTAGATTCTATTAAAGATCATTTTCATGCGATAATGAATGCTGAAGATTCAACTGAAGTAAATGGTTGGTTTAAAAAACCAAAAGTTATGTGTAGTTCACCAGCACATAAAACAGTTTGGTTAGATACAGATTGTCAAGTATTAACTAATATAGATGACATATTTGATTTATTACAACCCAATAAATTAAATATGGTTGAGGATAAACCATGGACAATGCGTCGTGGTACTAACGGACCATGGTATAATTCTGGAGTGGTCGGATTTATTGGTCAACCTATGATATTAAAAAATTGGGCAAATTGGGTTAAAGAAAATATTACGGAAGTCGGAGACCAAGAAGTTCTTTATGCTAAATTAGATATGATGCAAAAATTAACTTATATAAATCCATTACCAAATGAATATAATTGGTTAAGACTTCAATTAGAACATGATAATCAGAATAGTTGGAATAAGAAAATAATACATTGGACTGGGCGAAAAGGCAAAGATAGAATTAAGGAGATGATTAATGTCTAGAGTTGTACATATAATTGGTAACGGTGATAGTTCATTTTTATATAATGAAGCTCCGCGTAAAGGTTTAAAATTAGGTTGCAATCAAATAGGATTTGAGATACCAGATAAGTATGCAACTATTATTGTAGATTATAAATTTATGGATGCTATGACAAAAGGTAATATAATGGTATCTGGCCAATGGGTGTTAGGTTTTAGACCTAAACATTGGATGGAAATGAATCCACAATATTATTTAAAAGTTGCTCCACACGTTAAAGAATTTTATACAGAATTACCTAAATATGTAGCAAATTATACAGATTTTAATTGTGGACATATGGCGGCTCATTATGCTTGTAATAAATTAAAAGCCGATGAAATTCATATGTACGGTTTTGATTCTCTTTTTGATTTTAATTTAAGAAGTGTATCAGACATTAGTCTTAATTCAGATAGAGGAAATTCAAATAATTTAAGATTATCTGATAATTGGAGACCAATTTGGCAACAAATGTTCAGAGAATTTAAAGATGTAAAATTCAACCTTTATTATTATCACGATAAATTAAAAATTAATAAAGATGATAATGTCAATATTATCGTACATGATCCCAAGAATAAGAAGGTAAAACCATTAGATATGAGTAATATATCTATGGCATAGTGTTACATTTATGATACACCTATCAATAAAAATGCAAATTAATTAAAAAAAACACTTTACATTTGTGTTTAAATATGTTATATTATACTTATGATGATTAATAAGGAGAAAAATAATATGGATATATTTGATTACAACGAAGTGAAAGGAACTTTGGCTGGTATGTCAGATCAGCAACTTTCTACTCTAGCTGAAAAGCTAGTTCAGCAGTTCCCTAAGACTGCTGATTACTTTGCTTCTTATCTAGAGGCTCATCTTCAGGACAAGATTGTCCGTGAAAATGAGGAGGTTATATAATGTTACAAACAGAATATAGCCGAACTTATGATTTAGAAGAATATTGTAAACCAAATTCTGTAATGGAAGCAGAAGATTTATGGGGATTTCAAAACGAAGTTATTAGTTTAACTGAGTTAGTTGATCAAAGTAATAAGAAAACAGACATTTATAAAACTTTACAAGAAAGACTTAATAATATAAATTTTATACTTGAAAGAATAGATTTAGGTCAAATTTTAATAAGGGGTTTATAATATGACAGTAACTGTTTTACCATCTTTTGATAGAAAATTTTATTCGGATATTCCAGGTATGGAATCCCCGTTTATGACCCGTAGTGGGAAAGTATTATATTATGATCCTCGTGAAGGTGCATATTATGATAGAGATAGTGACATTTATTTAACTTATGAGGAGTGGAAAGTTTATGACAATCCGAGAAAAACAGCCTAGATCAGAAATAGTTATCGATATAACTGGTCCTGATGGTAATGCATTTGTTCTAATGGGACATGCTAAAAGATTTGCTAATCAACTTGGTTTAGATGCCGAGGCCATAATCAATGAAATGACTTCAGGAGATTATGAAAATCTTCTCCGAGTATTTGATAATAACTTTGGTAATTTTGTAACCCTGGAAAGATAATGGGTTATTTACAAGTAACAGGTGGTGGAAAAAATCAGAGAAAATTAACTGAAAATGCTGCTTGTTTTGCTGTTAAAAAATTATTTCCAAAAGCTCGTAAATATTATATTAAAATCGAATTAGGTTCAGAATGTGATGATTGTTTTGAATATGACGATAGAGCCTATAAAATAAATATAAATAAGAAACAAAGTGGAGATGATTTTTTAACTGCAATATTTCACGAAATTGTACACGTGAAACAATATATTTATGATAATTTATTAGATAATTATAAATTTTCTGTACATAAAGGTGGTATGATATATTGGGAAGATTATATTAATCATCCAGCAGAAAAAGAAGCTTACAAAATGCAGGAGGTGTTATTGAAACAATGGCAAATAAAAATAAACCAGTAAACTGGGATAACCATGAAGATTCTCAAGCTGAAGAATTTAGAAGACAATTATTAAATGAAGCAGAAAAGAATAGATTATTAATGAAAACAATTCAAGATTTGCAAAAACAAGTATATGATGGATATAAGAGGATAAAGGAATTAACAGATGAAAAAAACACACTTATTGCTAAGCACAATTCTGATGATGGCATCGTGTCATCCAGCACTGGCGGACGGCAACTCCGAAGTTGGAGTTGGTGGAACAGTTCACGATCATTATAAAAATATAATAGTTCAAAACAATCCAGTAAAAATTCAGGTGTGTAAAAATGTAAATACATCTGGAGATAAAAGTGGTGATATGGTAGCAGGAGCTATTATAGGTGGGATTATAGGTAATCAATTAGAAGGAGTTAAAGATGGTGGAACACTTGGAGCTATACTTGGTGGGATGCTTGGTCATTCAAATAGTAATGCTAGTGCTGGTACTCAGAGAGTCTGCCGCTATGAAACGCGTTATCAAGAAGTATCTAAAAAAATCTACGACTACAGCGTAGTAAAATTTTGGTATCAAGGTAAAGAATACAGAATAAAATTCCGTAAATAAAAATTCAAATAAAATGAAAATGTTTTACAAAACTGTAACATTTCTCCAAAGATAGAAATAATATATAATAATATCAGGTGAAGCCTTCAAACAAGGAATCCTGATAAAA
>Ga0163180_10001702_pt1 | contig 12430 bp, 36 predicted proteins | sample AtlANTMetagenome_2_FD_109647 | JGI IMG/M metagenome (GOLD analysis project Ga0163180, IMG submission 109647) | Marine eukaryotic phytoplankton communities from the Atlantic Ocean - Atlantic ANT 4 Metagenome | ecosystem: Environmental > Aquatic > Marine > Oceanic | place: North Atlantic Ocean...
ACGTAGAGAACAAGTTAAATACGCACATAAATACTGATGATGATAAACTTAGAACCGTTCCAAAAAACGATACAAAGTCTTAAGGACTCAGGCAAGTATCGAGTATTCAACGACATAGTTAGAGAGAAAGGCGACTTTCCTGTTGCTATTTGGTATGGACCATACAATATTAAAAATATTGTTAATTGGTGTTCAAACGATTATTTAGGAATGGGACAACATAAAGTTGTCATTGACGCAATGCATACTGCCCTTGATCAAACAGGTAGCGGATCGGGTGGTACAAGAAACATTGGTGGCACAAGCCATTATCACGTGGCATTAGAGAACGAACTCGCCCGACTGCATAGCAAAGGAGCGGCTTTGCTCTATACAAGTGCATACGTAGCCAATGAATGGACAATGGTCGCCTTAAGCAAGATCGTACCTGACATTTGTTTTGTTTCAGATAGTAATAATCATGCTTCGCTAATACAAGGTATACGAAATAGTAAAGCAGAGAAACGCATTTGGATGCACAACGATATGAGCGACCTCGAAAAGAAACTAAAGGAAGTTACCGCCGAAGGACTTACACCTTGCATAGTCTTTGAATCTGTGTATAGCATGGATGGCGATGTCTCCCCAATTTCTGAAGTCTGTGACCTTGCCGAGAAATATCAAGCAATGACTTACATTGATGAAGTACATGCTGTAGGACTATACGGAAATACAGGTGCAGGTTACTGTGAGAAGGTTGGTGAAAATAGAATTGATATTGTAAATGGTACACTTGGTAAGGCTTATGGAGTGCAAGGAGGTTACATTGCCGGTGACGGATTGGTCATAGACGCAATACGCAGTGTGGCTAGTGGATTTATATTCACTACTAGTACAAGCCCGGTTATTTGTGCTGGTGCCTTGGCATCTATAAAATACTTAAAAGACCATAACGATTTACGGGAACAACATCAAGAACGTGCAAAGAAACTAAAGCATATGCTAACCGAGGTGGGTATAGAAGTTTTAGATAGTGCATGTACTCATATTGTTCCCGTAATGATACGTGATGCAAAGTTATGTAAAGAGATGAGCGACATGTTGTTAAATGATTACAACATTTATATACAACCAATAAACTATCCTACTGTCGCTGTAGGATCAGAAAGATTGCGTATTGCACCTACACCATTGCATACAGATGCTATGATGTTTGAACTCGTAGAAGCATTACGCAAGACATTTAAAAGAATCATATAAGGATATTTTATGAATAAAATAAAAAAGTACATATGGATGGGACTTGGTTTCTTATCCTTAGGAATGGCTTATGTGGGCGTTATCGTCCCTGGTATTCCTTTTTCAATCTTCTTAGTATTTGCGGCATATTGTTTTGCAAAGAGTAGTAAACGTATGCATGATTGGTTATACAATCACAAATACTTTGGACCGTTCTTAACTAATTGGGTACAAAAAAGAGTATTCCCTACCAAAGGCAAGTATGCGATGATTATAGTTATGTCGTCCTCGCTTGCGTTCCTTTGGTTTACTACTGAGAACATAAAAGCAGTTATGTGGAGCGGAGGCTTCATGGCCCTTGTTGCGATATGGGCATGGCGTTTTCCAGGAACACTAGAAGAACATAAAGCAAGAGTTAAACAGGGTAAGAAGATAGGTTGGCTAAAGTAAAAAAAATAAGAAGGTTGGTTACGTTTGGATGCAGTTTAACATATGGACATGGACTTGCAGATTGTTACCAAGACAACGGTCGTGAAGGCGAAAGCCCAAGCGTTCAGGCGTGGCCGTCTTTACTAGCACAAAAATTAAAAATTCCAGTAGACAACAGAGGACAAGCAGGAGCCAGCAATAAAGAGATTTGGCTAAAGGTAATGGATTCTAAGTTTAAAGAAGGCGACATGGTTGTTATACTTTGGACTTATTTAAATCGTAATTGTTTACTACTGCCAGACTACATAGATAGGTTTGGTCCTTGGCGTGGCAGTGTCCGTTCTAAAAAATGGTTAGAACATCAATTTAATGATTATGATGCAACAATAGAATTAATGGGCAGGGTTGATCATGTAACGCATTACTTAGATAAAAAGAAAATACGTAATCATCATTACTTTGCTGATTGGTATATTACACAACAAAAAGTATTCACACGATATACTCATCCTCAAGATAAGATGTTTATAAAGTCTGTGCTTGACTTTGCTAGAGATGGTCAGCATCCGGGTGCCAAAACTCAGCAGGCATTTGCAGATCAAGTTATAGCAGATCCTACAGGCCCCGCTGTTGGATTCTCATTTATTTAATTAAACTTTTGTTTCTATAAGATCTTTAAGGAGATTGTTTAGGTGTTCTTCTTCTAGGCAATTTACTGCTTGTATAGGCATAAATCTGCCATACTCTTCTAAAAGTTTTTTAGTAAGATTTGGAATCTGTTGCCTATCCATTACGAATTCTCTACATGCCTGTTCTGTTTCAAAGGAAGGATTCTCAAAAACGTATATGTCGCCTTCCATTGTGGCGAACAGAACTACTATTAACCATTTCATACCTGATTACCATTCCATAAGGGCATCTCCAGTGTAATTTCTGGAGGCTCGTTGTCAGGAGTGATTGTTGCATGAGCACAACCTACTTCTAATAATTGCATTGGAGACTCGTAAGAGGTTTCTGCATAAGTCTTAACGCCTTCAATAACCTGCCTTTTATTATCCTCAAAAAAGGCCTGACACGTCTCGTGATGGTTGAACGTTAGGCCGTAACTAATATTCGTTTCTGTGCCTGAACCTTCTACGTATCCGAATATCGCATAAAATACTATCGCCCACTTCATAGGTCTTCTTCCTTTTTGATAGTTGAGCCAGTTGGTTTGAGTTGCACTCCGCTTGTCAATAAACACATTACATCATTATTTGGATTTGGGTCTTCAATAGTAATACTAAAAGTCCATGTCTCTGGGTTTGCCCAAAGTTTTACAACTCCTGGTAATATTGTTCCTTGAGGGTTAACCATTACTGTCATTTGTCCGTTGCCTTGTGTGAATTGATGTTCTCCATATTTTTTGAATATAACATTAGACATCGCCTCTTTCGTATCACAGGCAATTGAAGTAAGCATTGTAAATGATTTACTAGATGGTTCTGGTAAGTCTGGTAAGGTATTTTCTTGTGCATGAACATTAGACAACATCCCTGCTAAAGCCGTGATCGCTAATACGGCGGTAAGTTTTTTATACATTTTTTCTTCTCTCTCTGTATCTCCATCCATACTATGAATGGTCTGTAGTCCGTTGATCTAAAAGTATTGATCTACCATTTGTTGAGATGCTATTTCGAGACCTTGTCTCCACTGTTCATCTCCATCATACTCAAATAGTATACGGTCTGTAGTTGGTATTGTCAACCAGTTTTTATGTTTTGTATGTGGTAGACTTCCTTCAACCTCTGCTTGAAGTTGACCTGGTCCCCAACCACATACCCCACCTACGAATCTCCAATAGTTCGGAGCATTACCTGTTGACATTTTCTCAATCATAAACTCATCACTGCTTAAACTATAAGTTCCGATTGGATAGGTATTAGCACTTGTCCATTCTCCTGAATGAAATAAAGTGACGGCTTTTTCATTAATAGGGCCGCCTCTATGCACCACTTCTTGATAATCTACTTCGATTCCTTTAGCATGAAAAATCTGCCTTATTGGATACTTGGTAGGTTTATTTAGAATTATACCTTGAGAACCTTGTCTCTCGATATCTTCGTAGACAAATATAACACTTTTTCTGAAGAACGTGGAGTCTAAGTTAGGGTGTGCTATAAGCACCTTTCCTGCATAACTCATTATCCTGTCCTTGTTGGACTGATAGGTCCCCCATACTTTGTGCTTTTGAGTTTCTTCCCTGCTAGACTTACTCGCTTATTGCCAACCTTCTGACTCTTCTTTGTTGAAGAACTTCTGGCTCTTAGACCTTGACTTCTACACGAACTCAAAGCACTAGCACCTATGGCACTATCGGACTTAGAAGACTTGCAAAGGGCCTTAGAGGCTTTCCATTCTTCTATGTCTGCATCGTTGTTTAACAGTTCATCTACTCTCATAAAAGTATTTATCAACGATACTTGTCGGCAGGGTTATTATAGACCCCGCTGTTGCCCATGTCATGACATAGCCTAAAAGTAAATGCTTTACGAGGACCACGTGTGGTGTTTAATGAAACTTCACCAGACTTCTTATGGTACTCTATTTTTGTTATTTTTGCACGTTCTCCGTTTTGACCCACTAGGATTTCTTGCCCTAGTTCTAGGTTAAGGTTGATATTTCTTAATGTCATGAGATTTCTCCTTTGATGCTCAGCACTTGGCCTGCACTTGTATTTATTTTACCAAAACAACTTGACAACCGCAAGAGACTATATTATAATGTAGAGGTAGTTTTAAGAAAGGTTATGAACATGACTGGTTTAGAAATTTTAGGTATTTTAATTATATATAATATGTTGACCACAGGAGAACCTATGATGACTTGTGTTTCAGGGTGCTTTTAATGTCTAGGTCTATTATTATAATGTGTCTAGCACTAATGGTTTCTGCCTGTGGCATGACTGGGAAGTCTACGACTTACGGTTATAAGTCTTACGACCCTTGCATTAGATGTGGAGAGGGTTGGACCTTTCTGCCTAACACTCCATCGAGGGATTAGATTATGAAAAAATTATTATCAATTGTCTTACTATCAACATTTATCACAGGTTGCCAAGCCACAACTATACAGATGTTCAAAGAAGAAAATACCAAAATTTATTCTAAAATTAATGACCCTGTCTATGGCAAGGTTCACAGTTTTGAGTTTGGAACTGAATGCGGTGATCTAAAAAGAAATCCAAAAAATGGATCCAACCATGTTGGCAAGTTTCATTATTCTGATTGCGGAGAAAATAGTGTCCGTTCAGAAATATCAGAATGGGGACATCACCAACCAAAAGAAAGTTGGTACAGATGGAATGTATTTCTTCCTAAGGATTTTCCTATACAAGAAGGCGGTAAATTATTGTTAGGACAATGGCATAATGGAGAATGTCCTCATGTATCTTTTACCAGTCCAGGTAAAGCAGGTTCATATAATGGCTTCTCAAGTGGGGTTCTGTATTTTGAAACTATGAAAACTTGGCAGGGCGATTGCAAAGACACACAGAGAATACCATTTACTTCAATCAAAGAACTTAGAGGCAAGTGGACAGAATTTGTAATGTTCGCAAGATGGTCAAATAAAGATGATGGAAAGTTTCAAATCTATATTGATGGTGAACTTGCAATGAAGTGGAATGGAAGGACATTAACCAAAGGCAAAGAAAGTCGTAATTATGTCAAGGTTGGTATCTATCAATGTTGCAACGGCGCCAATCCAATTAAGCCTGCGAATGCTTTATTTACTACCCCAGAAAGATCTTCTAAAAGTTTTTTACCAAAATAGGTTGACTATTATAATATAGGTGCTATATTAGTAGAGTAAGTTAATTAAACATGAGGGCAAAAATTATGCAGAACACTTTACAATTCCAAGACGTAGACACTTTTGAATTAGAATATGAACATTTTTCAGATCTAAAACAAGAGTTAGGTTATGAGACAGTTTGGTCCATAGAAGGTATTATGCCTTTGGATAAAGCAATTTTTACTGATACACCTAGGGTGGTTAAATATAAATGTATCAAAGAGATGGGTGATACTTTTGAAGATGTCACTTATGAAACATTCACTGCCGTTGCAGAGAATGGAACACTAGGCGCTCTTTGGAAGGCGGCAGAGTCATGCTACCAACAAGCCAAATTGGCAGTAGGTGACTGGCATTACTTTATAGAAAATTTTCAAGTAGAGTCCGACGGTACTTTAACATTAGAGACAGGATCTTAATATGGGGTACACTATTTTACAACCAATCCCAGAACGTTATGAAGAACGTCAAGGTTTAGAAGGACCATTCCAAACTATGGCCAACAAGGTTGTTTATTACGATCCCAAAGAAGGATCTTATTATGATCCAGATAAAGATGTTTATCTAACTTATGAAGAATGGAAGGACTTAGGATGAGATTGATTGCATTAGGTCTTATATTAATAATGACTTCGGCTTGTTCTGTAGGCACTATAAACGGAAAAGACGTTATTAGATCAATCAACCTAGGAAAGAACATCAGCAAGATAACGACAGCAGGAGTGAAAGAAGAAGCAACCAATTGCGTCAAGGACATTTTCGATCCTAGCAATAGAGGAAGTGGGTGTTAATGTGGTCGGTGCTTTTTTTGGTTATGGCTTTGGCCCTGCCAATATATATGTTAATCAGTTGGAACAAGGAGGATCCAAAAAAATGAAAACTTTCGAAGATATTCCTTTTAAGGAAACAAAGACGCCAAAAGGTATCCAGGCTATATTATCATTTGGTGATTATGATTTGAGCATTGTAAAGAGTGATTTCTCTTATGGTGGTAAAGACGGCTATTATGAAATTGCGGTATTCAAAGGTGATGGGCAAGTTGAAATGCCTGGCATCACAGAAGACCACGATACCGTTAAAGGTTGGCTTTCACAAAATGATGTTATGGGTATCATCAAAAAAATGCATCTAGTATCAGGTGTAGATCCGGAGGTGAAGTGAAGGGAATTCTTTTAGTTCTTTTATTTTCAGGGCAGGTTGAATTTAGACAATTCGATTATGAACCTAAAGATTATGATGGCACAAAAGGAATATCAGATACAGAAATAGTTCTTTCTTGTTCTGATAGGGCAGAAGAATTATATAGCGAATTGGCAGAACATAGTTGGGAAGATCCTAGAGGACAGGGCTGGTATCTAAAAGATGGCAGTGGTACCTTACAGGGTCATATTTGTTAACCAAAAAAGGTTGACTTTTCTATAAACTGATCATATACTATAAGAACAATAAGGCAACAGAGAGGCACAAATGATTCATTCAATTTTAGAAAGCAATATGCGAGAGGCAGTTCTTAAAACTGAGAACTTGAACGAAGACGGTTCAGTCAACTGGAACTTCGTAGATGCAGATTGTTATATGGCTGTAGGTGATTTTTTCAAAGATCAAGACACTTACATGGAATCATTCAATGCAATAGCAGATCAAATCGTTGCAGAAAATCATTCATCAACAGACGAAATTCAATTAGAACTGGAGGGCATTTAATGTTTTATATTTACGAGAATTCATCAACTTATATTATGGGCAAGACAGATAAAAATGGTTTGACAAGACCAGATCACAGTCAGGTTTATAAAACAATGGCGGCGGCCAAAGCAGGTTTGACTAGAATTGCTAAGGCAGAAGGTCTTTTACAGACAGATCCTAATCATGCTTTTTATCGTTATGCAATCTGTGAAGCAGAAAAGTTTCATAGAGATATTGAAAAGTCCGTAAAGAAAAAGAATATGATGAACGGAAAAGAATTTATGGAGAAAGTTAATACTCCTTATTATTGTTCACCGTCATCTGAAACTTATTGGAGTATGTAATGATTAGGAATAAAACTCAAAAAGAATATATTATTGATCTTACTGGCCCAGATGGCAATGCCTTTGCATTGATGGGTCATGCTAAGAACTTGGCGAAACAATTAGGTATGAATAGCGATACCATTATTGAAGAAATGACTCAAGGTGATTACGAACATCTCGTTAATACGTTTGATTCTCACTTTGGACATTTCGTAATTTTAGAAAGGTAGATTATGAGCAGAAAATTTATAAAAATAGGCACCAAGGTAGACAGCCCCTGGGGTGAAACAAAGGTGACAGGAATCGAACTATGTCAAAATGGTGAGAAGTATGGTATTGATATGCCAAAGATTTTTTTAGAAGATAAAGACAGGTGCACCTTTGATCTAGATAACGGTCATTGGGCATATGGGTATCAGGTGTCATTATGAGATTCGAGAGAGACCCAGAAGAACAAAAGGCCATAGACGATTGGTTGAAAAAGAATGAAATCACCATTTGTCCTCCAGGTGCAAGAAGTGAACCAGGCGAAGTAGGATATACTTGGGGTAAGAAAAAGAAGAAGAAAGCAGAACCAAAGAAGAAAGCCAAAAAAGGTTGACTATTTGCAAATCTGGTCTTATAATAAAAGAATAATTAGGCAACAGAAGAGGGCGATATGAAAATCCAAAAAGAATTATTCACAAGTGAATGGGGTGTTAGAAACGATGTCAAACATTTAGTTGACGCACTCCAAGACAAATTACCTGCCATGGGTATGGTAAAGAATGCTAACAAGAACAGGCATCTTGAAAAATTTAGGAAGGCACAAAATGTCACTTATGACATTTTTAATAATGGATTGATCAACAGAGGCAAGAGTCTTAAGGTTCTTGGTCTTAAAAAAGATGATCTTCCATTGCCACAATATTACGGCAGAGATCATTATTTTCCAGGCAACTGGGATAGGATTGAATTTTTGGTGAGTGAAGCATTCACTCCCATAGTTCGAGCGGCCGCAATTGAACAGGGCATGATTAAAGGTTGACAAATTCAACCCTTGGTCTTATAATAAAACTATAACAAGGCAATGAAAGGCAAATAAATGGCATATATTTCGACTCCAGAAGTGGCGGCAATCAGAAGCCAACTCAAAGAAAAATTTCCACAATTGAAATTCGGTGTTCGTAAGCATCATCATTCATCTGTGGATGTCACTATTAAAAGTGGCACGGTCGACTTCTCCGATTTGGTTACAAAATGCTACCAAGGAGCAACCGTTCCATTCAACGGCTATCATCAGACAAATCAATACTGGCTGGACCGAATGGGTAAGCACCAAGATCTTTTTGAAGAGATCTATAAGGTAATTAAGACTGCCCCAGGTACGGTAAAAGGTGGTAGAGAATGGTTTGATGATTCAGACTCAATGACAGATTATTTTCACACCGCCTTCTTTATGAGTGTGAACATAGGTTCATATGACAAGCCATATGTCCTTGCTAAGGCGCCTAAGAAGCCCGTACAACGGTCTAAAAGTATTAGACTACCTAAGAAAGCCCGTGTAAACGATACAGGTGAAACCGTGGCTAGAATGAATAAAGAAGAACAGGATAAATTTGTCGACTATATTGTCACACGTTATCCTAATTTGGCTGACGACTTAATGACTAAGATCGGATTCAGTCTTATGGATCAGGAGGTAAAATGAAACCAAACTATATAAACATGGCAATCAATCTAGCAATTCTTGTGCTTTTGATTTTTATTGCCACTCAGGTAAATGATATACATAAGGAAGTCGTCAATGACTGCCCGACTTGTATGATTCCTTTAAGCGGAGAGAAATAGATGCAAGAACAACTGACTGCAATAGACGATGGATTTGTCTCTGAAAAAGATATCGTCGTAGGCAAAGATAGTAGAGGGTTTGAATGCTCATCTAGTGTATTGGCTGAACGTCTTACCCAAGTCGAGATTGCTATGATTTTAGAAGATCATAATAGCAGAGATTATTCTGTGATTGCAGAATATTTAGGTACAGGATTTCGTGGTTATCATAACATGAGTCCAGGTGAATTATATTCACAATTCAAAGAGCAAGAAGAAACATTTTGGCGTCTCTTTGATGATGGTGAACTGCCATATAGTGAAGAAGACGATCCGGCTAACCAAAAAAGTTGACAAATTACGATTTTGGCCTTAAACTATAGATAATAAGGAGGTATTATGTTCAAAGCGATTATTTTTATGGCTCTAGGTGCTATGGGTGCCTATCTATACATGAACCCAGGCGATGTCCAAGGTTCAGTTGAGATGTTGAAAGACGGAGTAAATAAAGGTGCAACTATTGTTCAGGAGGCAACCAAATAATGATTGACATCTTAGATATCAAAGAAGGCGAATCATATGCCTGTAAATTTAAGGTTGAGTGTATGCTCGATACCTTTGGCAGGCCACATCCTAACCTATCCGATACACCCTTGCAAGGTCCTGGTGTTTATGAAGGACTTGGTGTATTACTCAAACGAGATACAAAAACCAAATTGGTAGAATTGCAAGACGAAAAATCTAAAAAGAAGTTCGTTGTTCCTTTCTCTGACATTTGGGATATAGATACCGTAGATTGGGTCGACGACAATGGTTGAGACCTTTATCTTTGTTTCATATTGTTTAGGAACTGCCTTTGGTTTCTATTGGGGTGTTGCACGTGGCCAAAAACAAGGTATTATTGATACCGTGGATAAATTAGTAGAAGAAGGCTATCTTAAATATAAAGGATTAAAATCTAATCCGCAGATAATGAAATATGATGAGGAATATTGATGCGAGATACAGACGAAAGCATCTATAACAAAATTGATGGACTCACAAAGGTCCTAGAAGAACGAAGAGCGACCCTTGAGCAGATGTTGGAAAACAAAGTCAAATATCAACTCATGCAAGGTACCAAAGACGATATGTATCGTATCCAAAGAGAAATAACAGAACTTAGAAACTCCCTATCAACGAGTTAGAAATGCGAAAGACTCGACGCCCACAGGCTTCAAAAATCTGGGAGAATAAACCCAGAAACTTTATTGCCAAGTCTTTGAAACACGACAAAGAATTCCGCCCTCGTGTTATTAAAAATAAGATTAAAAATAAAAGGCCGAAGTATCCCTTAAAGGTTGACACTCTAGACGATTGATCATATAATATAAGTATATGTTAATAATCAAGAAGGGTAAAACCATGCTGACTAAAGACTATGCAAATGATCTTAGATCCGCAATTAACTTCAAAGACTATTCTAATTTAGTCTTTGCATTGGGAACATCACTAAACGACAGAAAGGACAGGTTCGACAAGAGTGACATCATCGAACAGAGCATCGAAGTTTATAGTGAGGGCAGATTAAAATATGTAGACGGTATAGGCAGAGACCATACTGATACAGAACAAGGTTTAGATTTAGAATTCAAATATGTGGCTGATGGTTTATTCACAGCCAAAGGCAAGGCTCCTAAGAAGGTTGTCAAAGTAAAATTAAAGAACAGCCTAGGAAAAAACAAAGGCACAGATATTTCAGATCCAGCAGACTTCTATATGATAGGTCAGCAGGATTCGATTGCAATTATTTCATTCAAAGATGTTGAACCCTATCTAGTAGGAGTTCCAGATGGCATTGAGGCTCATATACCTTTTGATGCATTGACTTTCGTTTTTACTCCTGAAGAAGTTCAAGTAAATCCAGCATTAGAATTAGACTACAAAAAGGCAAAACTAGCGGCTCAACGTAAGATTATTGAAGAAGCACGACTTTAACCAAAATAGGTTGACAGTCTGCTATAAGATGCTATTATGTAATAGTAATTAAGGCAACAAGAGAGGCACAAATGACAAACATCGTAACCAAGGCATCCGAACTCATCTACAAAATGGACGGTGAGGAACTTCAACAGGTTGTTGAAGCAATTCAATTAAAAAGACAATATCTAGCCAAACAGGCTATTAGAAACTTTGTCGTAGGCGACATGGTTCAATTCACGTCACGAAGAACAGGTGGCAAGGTCAATGCAACGGTCGAAAAAGTCAATAAAAAATATGTAATAGTTTCAACTCACATTGGTGGGGAGAAGTGGAGAGTTCCTGCAACGATGTTGACTAAGATTAAGGACATCGCTTAATGGGAACCTTTACTATTGAATCAGGACTAGGGCTTTTGTTCTGTGGTATCGTATTGATAGGAGTTATAGGTTTCACAGGTTTGTGGATAATCAATAAGAACAAAGACGAGGACTAGATGGGACCTTATTCAGAAGATAAACAATTTCAAAGAGCAACTTCGATCAAAAGGTTGCTCGATGATAACCCTGACATGGATCCATTGTATAGAGCAATTTGGAATAAGCATCTTATGAATCTTGCTCTAAATGAGACCACTTACAATTACAGGGTCAAAAACATTTACTCAAACTTAAGAAGGGAGATAATATCATGGGAGCAGTAAAGGCAATGTTAATGGACGAAGAAGAAAAGGTCTGGGACAAAATCGCAGACGTGGTTTCAGAAAGTGAAGACATTTCTGAGGCACAATCTAAGGCCATTGAACTTTTCAAAAAACACGATCTTTTAGGATATGTAGACGAAGACATGATCGAAGAAGGCGTTTCAGAAATGTGGAACGAGTTTTGGTCACAATATGCCTAAATATCAAAAACAATATCTTAAACCTACATTCTTTGATCCTAAGGATCATTGGATGGTAGGTATCACTTGGCCTGTAAAGGGTTCGAAAGGAAACGAATACGGGGTCACACTTCATGACAAAGGTTTTGAATGTGAGTGCATCGGCTTTTCGTTTCACGGAAAATGTAAGCATTCAAAGGCTGTGGTTGCTCAGTTGGAAAGAGCGATGGCTTGAGTACCTCCTTTGACGAATTACTAGAACACGATTGGAAGAACTATAATACCCA
>Ga0163180_10001703_pt1 | contig 12425 bp, 4 predicted proteins | sample AtlANTMetagenome_2_FD_109647 | JGI IMG/M metagenome (GOLD analysis project Ga0163180, IMG submission 109647) | Marine eukaryotic phytoplankton communities from the Atlantic Ocean - Atlantic ANT 4 Metagenome | ecosystem: Environmental > Aquatic > Marine > Oceanic | place: North Atlantic Ocean...
CGTCGTCGTCTTTGTCCGCTTTTCGTAATAATAATAAAGCGACGACGACAAAAAAGGAAGAAGACGAGGGGGGCCAAAAGACGTTTTGGATCGAAACGACCTCGAAAGCGTGCGTGTTAGCCGCGATGGAATCTGGGTGTTCGAAGACCTTCGTCGTCGAGGGCGAGGCAACGCGCGAACAGTTCGCGAGATTCGCGCCGTCCGACGCGCGGTTTTTGCACAGAGATGGAGCGCGCGTGATGGCATTTTCTTCGGGAGACGCGATTGCATCGATCGTCACCGTACGCGAACCGGAAGATGTCGCGACGGCGAGAAAACAGTCCGGCGTGGTACTGGTAGACGTCTCTGCGAACGACTGGTCCATCATCCCGGCGGAAAATTTGGTCGCGGCGAGCGCGGAGAGAGGAGGGGAAGTGGAGTTTATCGCGTGCGTGAAGACGAGCGAGGAAGCGTTGGAACAGTTGGAAGCGTTGGAGACTGGAGTGAGAGGGGTAGTTTTAAAAACAGACGACGAGAAAGAGGTGCGATTATTAGCGAAAGTGGTTCAGAAAATCCGCAATAGAGGTCGAGCGAACGAAAAGTTGGAAACGGTGAAGGTGACGAACGTGAAGAACTGCGGTACGGGAGATCGGGCGTGTGTAGATTGTTCGACGAATTTTAAAGTCGGAGAAGGTCTTCTCGTTGGAAATTTTGCCAACGGACTGTTCTTAGTACACAGCGAGTGCTTGAGTGGAGAAGGGTACGTGAATTCGAGACCGTTCCGGGTGAACGCGGGGGCAATCCATTCTTACGCGCAAATGCCTAACGGAAGGACCGGGTACTTGAGCGAATTGAAAGCAGGTGAAGTTGTTTTGCGGGTCAACGCGAAGGGCGAAACCGAAGAGGCAACGGTTGGACGCGTGAAAACGGAAAGGCGAAGCATGGTTCTCGTCGAAGCTGAAAAAGATGGCGAAACGTATTCATGTTTACTTCAAAACGCAGAGACAGTTCGATTAATTTGCAACGAAAATGGTGAGGCAAAATCCGTCTCCGATTTGAGAAAAGGCGACGAGGTGTTGATTAAAATTAGCAAGCAAGCGAGGCATACGGGGATAGCCATAGACGAAGACACGTGGTACGAGCGATGATTGATCAATGTAGTAGTTTTAGTTAGTTTTAGGAATGTAGGCTACATGTATCCTGGCTAGTAATTGCTATGCATACAACAATACGAGAAAATTAAAGCTAGTTAGTTCTTCGCTTCTTCTTAGCAGATTGTTCTTCACTCGGTGGCGGTTTCGCATTTCTAGGGAACTTGATGGGTGCAATGATTGCACCAGAAGGTTTCAAGATCTTCGGTTTTGTTAACTTTCTGAACTGTTTTTCTGTGTTGACGTCTGCTCCGAGAGGCGTTCGCATGCTGCCTTCGTAGACGGCTTTGGAATCGTAGCCACGCGGAAGCTTCTCGACGTTATACGCAGCGGCTTTCTTATCGTACCTTTCCGAGATAATCACGCGTTTCATTTTAGCATCTTTTCTTGACTTAAGCGCTTTCTCGCGTATCGTGTCGGCTTTTTTGTTCTGGTCAATAATCCATTTAGGCGTGCTTTTACGCTCCCCTTCCCAGGCGCCCCATCCCGGGAGTAAAGTTGGTCTTTCGACATCAGGAAGTTCTTCTTCGATATCTTTTAGTTTTTCTTTTTGAAACGCTTCTTCGACGTCGTCACCAGCAAATGCACGAGAAACCAACGACTTTTGGTCGTCTAGTTCTCCTGTGGCGGTGGCGTTAAAATTTTTCACGTCGTCTTTTTCGCCTTCTTCTTCTTCCACGTACGTTCCATTGGCGATGGCTACTTTCTTTTGCTTTTCTTTCTCTGCTTTTTCGGCGAGATGACGGGGTTCTACGTATAACTCTACTTTTTTCATTGCGGCAGCTTTCCTCTTTTTTTCTTCCTCGTCGTCTTCCATCAATACGGGTTCAAACTTTTCAAATCTCGCCGGAGGTCTGTTGCGCAACGCCGCGCGTTCGCGAATGGTTCTTGCAGCTTTCGAAAGTGGCACCGTTTTTGCTCGTGTTGATGTGGCATTATTTTTCTTCTCCGCTTGTTTCTGTTGTTGTTCAAATTGCTTATTAACTCTGCTCTTTTCCTTCGTCGTCGCTGCTCTAGCCTTCTCAGCAATCGCTTGCCACTCCTTCGCGTCCTTCTCGTCGACGATGTTTAAATCATCGTCAGAACCGTCGTCGGAACCATCACCATCGTCTTCTCGTTGCATCTCCTCTAAAATCGCTTTTGCAGCTTCAGTAGTTTCCAGCTTTTTCTTTTCTTGCGCTCGCTTCATAAACGGTAACGCAAAAACACCTTTCGACAATCCTTCCGGTAAATCCTCGTCGCCGCCGTTGGCTTGATACAAAGCGTCCAACGCTTTTTGCTTGGCGCGTTTGCGCCTTTGCTCTGGATCTTCTTCTTCTTCTTCAGAGCCCGATTCGAATTCACTCTCTGAGTCCCTATTCGCACCATCCTCATCAGAAGAATCATCTCCGGGCGCGTTGACTTTCTGTTTCAATTGTTGCGCCAATCGATGTTGTTCTGCCATGGCTTCTCTCGTACCCGGTAAATGTGCAATACCTTTTTTAATCGCTCTTTTTGCCCATCGCGAAGTGTTACGATGTTTCAATAACACGCGCTCGCGCACGCGAAAGTATTCTCGTCGTTCTTCAGCCGTTCGGCCTTCGCTATCTAATCCGTTCTCGTCGAAATCGTCGTCGTCCATTGTCAAACCTAGATCGTCCTCGTCGTTGCCATCTCCCATCAGTTCACCGTTCTTCTTCGCCTTCATCTTGTTCGCCCTCTTTTCGCGTCGATGGTAGTCTTTAGATTTGATTTTCTTTAGCCGCGCGGCTTTGCGTTCGTGATAAAACATCAGAGCCTTCATTTTTGCCAACCGCGCACGCCTCGCTTTTGCTTCCTCCGGATCCATTTTTGACAAAGCCAATTCCTCAGCTTTCGCAATTTGTTCTTCGTCAAACGCGTCTGCTTGATCCTTCAAAATGGAGGCAATTTCTTTTTCCATCTTTGTCCTCGGCTCAAAATCGTCTTTCAACGCCCCTAGAGTATCTTTTCTGTTTATCATTTTTTTCGAGGACGGCTCAAACGTAAGCGTTTCTTTCTTCCTATTTTCTTGGACGATAGGTTGCCACTTGCTAAGATCCTCTTTGGTCGTTTCATACGCCGCGATGCGGGTCATTTTTTCCGTTACAGATTTCCTCGCTGGCTGTGGCGTAGCATCTTTCTTGGAGATTCGTCGAAGAGCACGCAACGATGCGCCGTTTAAATCACCGTCTTTTATAGGTTTGTCGTCGTCGTCGTCGTCATCGTTGACATCGTCATCTTCATCCACAATTTCCCCGGTTGATCGCTTCGCCCTCGTCAAAGCTGCAATTGCATCGTCCAAAGTCAACGTTTCCCCGCCTATTTCCACCGGCGCGTTATACATCCCCTCTTTTTCGTATTCCGTCACCGATCCAGGTTTTGGTTGTTCCAACCTTCTCTCTCGTCTATTCTCGCCCAAAATGTCGTCCAACATCTTCTTGCGCTTATCGTCCTTTTCGTCGTCGTCCTCGGAATCTAACTCTATTTGTTCCTCGTCGTCTAATGCATCATTCACACCTTTTATGTTCATCTTTGTGTTTGGTAATGCAGTCGTCTTTATCGTTTTGCTCTCATCTTTCTTCGTCTTCTTCTTTATCTTCTTCTTGGGATCCTCCTTTTCCTCGTCGTCGTCGCTATCTGCGAGCACGTCGAGTTGTTCTTCCTTTGCCTTGTCGTTATGATCGTCATCGTTGCCATTCGACGCGTTCATCCCCTCGTTCTGTGCCCGTGCAATCAGTTCCCCGAACCCGTCGTCGTCTGAATCTTCTTCTTCACCATCGACGCCGTCCTTCGCGCTTTTCTTCTTTTTACTGTCGTAAAAGGTCATCCCTCGATACATCTCCCTATCTTCATCGTCGAACGCTTCGTCCTCGTCAATCTCTTCGTCAGAAAAATCCGAGGGTAAATCTTCGTACGCGTCTTCATCGTCTCTTTTGCCCATCGCGTCGTCGTCATCGGAGGACGACGCATCGGAGGACGACGCATCTTTCCTCTTCTTTCGAATGCCGCCGCCGCCTCTTCCCTTCGCCGCTTTTTTCTTCGCCGGTGGTGGTGCGTTCGACTTCTTCTTCTTCCCGCGGTTTGCGCCTTGGTTTCTCCGCGCAGACGGCATGATGCGCCTCGTCGGCGTCGCCGGCGCCGCCGTCAAAGGGTTTCCTCGCGTCGCGCGCTTGGGCTTTCGAAATCTCGCAAAGTCGGTGCGCGCGAGTCGTGATGTGACGACATTTTTATATTATTCTTTGCAAAAAGTGAAAGATACTGAATGCTCTCAAATGGTGTGTGGGTGAGTAACGATGGTGACAATTTTCTAATTCTAAATACGCGCCTTTGCGCATTGTCTCGTACATCTCTTTCTACACTGGTCGAAAAGTTTTTGTTGGCGTCTTTTTACGGCGTTTCGGCAGAGCCGGTAGGGGCCTCCTCCTCGTCTGGCGTCGAAACGACGGCGTCGAAACGAACGACGCAATCGAACATTTCACCTTGGCACAAGCGCTCGGCCAAACGGGCGTTTTTAATCATGGCCAATTTAAGCGAGTCGCAGACGAATTCAGCATTGTAGTTGGTGTGAACAGCGCGGCCCATACCTTCAAGAACGACGAGGTCGACGTTTGAGGAGGCTTCGATGAGTTCGCGGCTGGCGCGACGGAGATCGATGCATGGACCGCCGTTACCCGAGGAAACGACGTAGAGAGAAGGCGTTTTCAAACCTTGTCCTTCATCGCCGTATAAAGCAGATTTGAGTATACCTCCACATGTTTCCGCGGCACGTTCGAGCAATGAGAACAGCTCGTCCGCGGTGACGTCGTTGAGTGCGGGTAAAGCGTTAGCAACGAGGACGACTTCCGTGCCTCTTCGTAAGAGTTCGACGACAAACGGAAGAACGCCGAGGACGATATCCGCGCCGCTGTTGTCGACAAAGATGTGCGCTTTTCTGTATCCGTCGTTTGAGGATAACTTTTTGGCAAACTCTTCGAAACCGTCGATTTTCCACGATAAGCGCGTCGCATTTTTCCTCGCCTCTTTGTAGATGTCAAGGATGGTACCGTTGTTGTACAAATCCACGCATGCCTGCGACCCCCAGTCGAAAACGTTTCCAGCCAGGACACCTTCGACGATTTGAATCAATCGTTGATTTTCATCTTCCATTTGTTCGAGCTCATCGAGTAACTCGGGTAAGACGACTAAAGCGGCATCGTTTTCGCGTTGTTTCACATCCGCGTAGGCGTCAGCAAAACCACAGTCTCTCAAACACTCTTCTCTCGCTTCGAATAAAGAGGAGAGCGAAATTTTGCCGCATCCGAATGGGTCTTTGAGTAACCGATCGAGCAAAGAACCATACGCGTTGCGAAACTGTTCCGCGCGTTCCGAGGGCGTTCTCTTACGGTAGTTATTGTTGGACTCGAAATCGTACGCGTCGTAATTCACAAACGCGTGATGATCGTCCAATGAAGTGCGAGTCGATTTTTCGTGCTCTTCGTCGTCGGGGTCTTCGAGCTCGGAATCTCTCGCGCGTTCCGCGACGCCTGCAGTCAATGATTTCAACACCATCAGCCAGTACTCGCGATCTTCGGCACTGATTGCTGTTTTCGCTTGAAGATCAAACGTATCTGGCACGTAAGACTCGGGGTTTTGTAACAATGGGTACGGTTCCAACAACGGCGCGTAGTGCAAAACGCCAACGTCAAAGTCGTTCGATGATGCTCGAACACCCAAGTGACTCGATAAGTTCGAATATCCGCGACGATGTCGACTTTGATGCGACGATGAAAAACTGCTTTGTCTCGTCGCGGGTGAATCTCTTCCTAAACCTGGAGGCGAAGTCCTTGCCAAACTGATGCCGTCTACATGGGAAGCGCCCGCAGAAGAGTCCGCACTACTATTATTTGTTTCTAAATATAAAGATGCCGTCGCCGCGGCTAAGTTCTCGCCCGATGACGTGTAACTGTTACATCTGCGAATAGTCGTTGGTGGTGACGATGATTTAGCTCCTCCATTCTTACCGTAGTCCTCGTGCGCCGCTTTCGTGGAATACTTTATGAACTTCTCGATCCACGATCCTCTCGTTTCCGCCGCGCCTAGCTTTTCTTTCGCCGTCGTGTCACTCAAAAACGCTCCAAGTGCACCTAAAAAACCCTCGTGTCTCAAAAACATCGCTTTTGTTTCGCCTTTACTCCAAAAGTTCACCGCGAACGAAATCGTATTCATCGTGTATGCGTGGCCGCGAATGAAGTATCCGCCAAAAAATATTCTCTGCAAACCATGAGCTTTGGCATTCATCGTCGCTAAGTGCGCGATGTTATACGAAATCATTCTGAGCAAGGATAAAGTGATATCTGCTTTGCTATAGTCGCTCAAATCGCCTTCCTCCATAACGACTCTACCAAACGAACTCGCAATCACGTCGGACGATAAACCAACTTTGGCGTAATCTCGACCGTATATATCCCCAACGAGCATATCCACTCTCGCGGAATCCGCATTTTGCGAGCACCTCAACATCTCGTCGTAATCTCTCATCCCGGTTAACAATCGACACAATCCCCAAAATGTCCCACCTCCAATATTGGACCCGGAAATGCGCTCGTGTCCAGTCTCGGTGACTTTGATAATCGACACGCCGGAGCCAATGTTTACGAGCAAATACGGGAACAAATTGTTGCTACTACTATTACTAGTGCTATTACTTTTACTATCCACAACATTCGTTGCTGCCGCCGTGTTTACGTTAAAGTTGGTCTGCACAAAAGTCTTGGTATCGTTTTCAAACGTAAACGCTTCATCTCTAATCGTCTTCAACAAAAAGTTCGCACCTCTCACAGCGCACGCCATCTCGTCTTCTTTTTGCAACTCAATCCCCAACGCATCCCGAAACGTCTGCTGGTGCTTGAAGGACCCTCCTCCAGTCGCTTTAATCTCCGATTTGTGTTCATCTCCGATCCCACTGCAGTGTAATTTTTTCCGTTCGATAAAATCTAGGCATTCCCGTAAACTCGACGACGGAAACCGTCTGAAGTGCAAACGACCTCCCAACGCTTTCGTGGTTTCCTTTTTCTGACCATGTCCATCCGCATCGGCATCTTCCGCGCTGTTCGGCCTGTTCGCGCTAAAATACACCAGCTTAATCAAACTACCGCCTAAATCGAGCGCAAAGTGTTTCACCGCGTCCCTTTGTCGAGGAAGACTAATCGATGGCGCCGCTTGCGTCGTTTGTTGTTGTTGTTGTTGTTGTTGTTGTTGTTCTTGTTCTTGTTGTCGTCCACCACGTGCAGTTCCATTCTGTTCGTGATTCTGTTGCGCGCTCTCCCTGACCAAGCCCGCTCTGGGCGATGTCTGAGATAACTGCGCGCTGTTCGTGCTGCTCGATAAATTGCTCGATTTGCGATCGATAGCCGCGCCGTCAAAGTCGAGCAACGTTGTGCCAGACGGCGAACGACGAAGTTCGTTCATCTTTTTATTTATGGCGTAAAGTCGCTTTTTCTTTTGAGGTCTATCTTGGGACGAAAAGTTGGACTTGGGGAACACACATTTTCTTCTCACTCTCGTTGGCTACTAGTACGGGCTATATGTATACACGTGCTACTACTATGTCTCGTTTTTAAGGTCCTCTCTCCTCATCGAACACATTCGCTAAGTTTTCGATAAACCGAGATTGGTGGAGCATGCTGTACCCGCCGAGAGTGACTGTAACGCCGTTAGATTCTTTGCTCGCGTTGAACTTGGCTATCGCGCGAGCCTCGGCGTACGTCGCACCGCCGACGATGAAGACGATGATTTCGGCAGGTTTTTTCGAGCATTCTGGCGTGAAACCGTCCCAAGTTGGCGAGTATTCTATGGATGGGAGCTTCCCGTTGGCGCACTGAGCGACTAACGAGCGCACTAACGGAACGTGTCGCGTGTACACATTTTCGGTACCTTTTAAAGCGGAGACGGAGGTGCGCATTCGCGCGGCGATAGTTTTCGTGCCGAACAAGTCACTCGTGCGCGCGTTTTCACCACCGCGTCGGAGCATGCAATCTAAAGCGTCAATTCGTTTCCCACCGACGTGGTTGGAGAGAACGCGGAGGAGGTGTTGACATATTTGCGGCGCTTCGGTTTCGCGTCTTAGACAGTACAGTCCGACTAAGCGCACTTTCTCGGATTCGCCAAAGGACGGGTCGTTGATGATCTCTTCGACTTGTTTCTCCAATCCATTGACCGATGTACCCGCGCAGGCTAGCTCTTGTTCGATTTCTGATACTTTCATCAACTGCCTATCGTTTATGACTTTCGATAACGTGTGGACTAGCTGCACGTGTTTCGCCACCGTGGCAGATTTTTGGCGAAACTCCGGGTAGCGTTCGACGAATTTTGCGACATCGTCGACCGAGGCGGAAGATTTACTCGCTGTCGTTTTCGACCTCTCGTTTGCAAAATCATCGACGTACTTCTTCACCGCCGCGCCAACGTCTCCGTAATCATCGTACTTGTGGTCTCTAAAAAATGCATCTTCTCTAGAAGAGAGAATAAACTCCTCCGGCTTTTTGCTCAATTTTTGCGCGTCCGGCGCTCGTACTCTGTTCGAGCTCGAAATGCCGAAAATCTCGTGAACCATGGCTTGATACGTCCATTGTGTCAACAGAGGCGTCACACAATCGTCGAACCTATCGATAATTAACGCGTGACAATACCCTTCGTCGTTTCGTCTCCCGAAATCAAACAATCCAGGTTCTCGTTCCGAGGTCACTCTTTGCGCGTCTTCGGCGATTCGCCTCGCAATGTTCGATTTCGCCGAATACCGAAACAACGGCGGTCGTTTTAACGCTAAACACACGCTCGTTACCCCTTCCACGCATCTATCGATCAACGGCGTCCCGTTCCTCACCCCCCAACTCGGATCGCACATCAAAGTATACTCGTAGTTGGATCTTTGAAAACTACCGTTATTACCGACTCTCTTCCGCATCCCGCCATTCGGATCGAACGCTCGCATCGAGTCATCTTTAAAACAATCTTTCGAATCAATTACAAACGTGCACTCGTCTGTCGCGATGACATCGCAAAAAATCTCTTGAATCTGCTTCACTTTATTGTTTTCTCCTCCTCCTTTTCTCGCGTCTGCTTTCGCAATCGCGCGAAGTTTGTGCTCGTCTACGGTGTTGGTAAAAAACACGTGGAACTCACCGTACGACGTCAACGATCCAGATATTCTCTCGCACAACGCGTTCACGTTTTCGCTCGTCGGTCGTACAATGCACACCGCTTTCACGAACCGCAAACTCGAGTCTTCACTTCTCCTCCCCCTTAAAGGCACCACCCCCGTGCTCGTCGCATCACCATCGCTCAAAGGTTCCACCGCGAACACTTCTCTCTTCAATACGTCCGTCTGGCTCAGCGCATTCGAGACGACCGGGAGCGTCGCGCCATCCACCAGCAGCGCTTTCATTCCCGACCCGGTCTCTTGCAACGCTTTTTTGATGTAATTGGAAAAGATGGAGGAGAGAGAGTGTTTTTGGGTCGTTGACGACGACGACGACGACGCTTTATTTCCGTCCATATCGTTTCTTTGCCCCCCCCACGCGTTGGTTTCTTCAACAATAACAACAAGAAGAAGAAGAAGAAGAAGAACAAGAGACTCTCTCTCTCTCTCTCTCTCTCTCTTTCTGCGCAAGGGCGTCGTCGTCCAGTCGAAAGAAGAAAGACTTCTTCTTCTGGCTCGTTTTTTTTGAAACAAATGAATGAATGAATGAATGAAAATGAACAAAAAAAAGAAGCGCGCGCGCAAAAAAAAAAAAAAAATTGTCTTCTTCCCGCTCATCATTCCCAAAAAAGTTTTCCCAAAAAAACAAAAAAAAACAAAAAAAAGAATTTGATGATGGCAGAATTTTTGAACACCAACAAGAGAAAAAAACAGTGGAGATGATGATGCACCAAACGTCGTGACTTTTTTTTGGATGATGATGTGAGAGACGGAGAGACACATGCGACGACGCGAGGAGGCGTGTGCGCTTTTGCCAACCTCCTCTTCCACGCGGGATGATGACGACGAAGAGAAGAAGAAGAAGAGGAAGAGGAGGAGAAGCGCCGCGCTTGGTGCGTCGTCGTGCGCATCGTATGCATCGTTGTCGTCATCGACACGAGGAGGACGTTTTTTTTGTATCTTTTTCTGCGTCGTGAATTTTGTTGCGTTTCGAATGATGAATCATCATCGACGCGAGAGCGAGAGTGACGTCGAGAGACGCGAGTCGAGCCGAAACAACGCGAGGAGGAGAAAGAACGGCGAGACGACGAACGCTTTTGCGTCGATCGCGAGAAACCAGTTGCCGTCGTTCGCGGACGTATTCGGAGACGATGTGGATGCAGACGTCTCTCTGAAGAGCTTTTCGCACGTGGAGAAAAAAGTACTCGAGTACGAGCGAAGGAGAATATACGCGAGCGAGGTAAAAACAATGCGACAAGACGAGATGAAAACGCGAAACGAAAACACGGGAAAATGGAAGATGCTCTCGAAGCCGAGACGACTGAACTCGACGGAAATGAGAGGGTACGTGGACCACATCGAAAGCGAGGAAGCGAGAGCAAAAGGGGCGTTGAAAACGCTCCAAGAGTTGAAATGCGAGACCGAGAAAGAGTGCGAGAAAGTCGTGGAGAAGTTGGTTTCAAAAATCATCGACGAGTTTAAGAAGAGCGAAAAATTGTTCGTGGACCACGAGGTGGTGTCGTCGATTAATTTGAGCAACAGAGCGTTTGGGAGTCGGAACGCGGAGCGGGCGATTTTGACGTTGAGTGGTGATGAGGAACAGTTGAAGATGTTAGGTCTCGACGAAGAGAAGATGAATGGGTTCAGAGAGTTAGGACGAAAGAGAGGGGGTAAGAAAGCGTGCGCGGTAGTTGGGAACGGGCCAGTAGAAGAGAATAGAAATAGTGAAAGATGGGAAGAGGAGGATGAGGATGCCGGTGACGGTGAAAAGAGTGGTAAGAATAACATTGGACGGACAATTGATTCCCACGACGTCGTCTTTAGAGTGAATCAAGGGCCGACGGGCGGTCGATACGAAGAGAAAGTTGGCTCTAAAACTGAGTTTCGCGTATTGAACAACGCGTGGTCGGAGAAGTACGGTCAAGAATCAGCGATAGGGAAGAAATTGAGAGAGGCAGTGGAGATGGACGAAACGGTCATTTCTACGCGAGCGAACGCAGAGAGATTCTATGAACTCGCAAATCAGTTCTACCGGAGTAGTTTACATCCGCCTTGGATGGCGAGCGATAGACTGCAATCTGACGTCCGAAAGCTTCTCGAAAAGGTGAGATTGGTGAAGACGCGAGTCACCGTAATGCGCGAGGAGAACATAGAACGAGACGAATTGAAGGAACACGAGGACAAAAAGCACGCCATCATCAAGGGAGGAACGACGCCAAGTACGGGGATATTAGCCATCTTCCTCGCGATTGCCTCGGGGTGCGACACCGTCGACCCGTACGGATTCAGTTTCGGCCATGGACGGTTTTCGGGCAGTAATGGTATGAAAACGTATCATTACTTCGTCGACAAGGAGAGTTTTCATAACCCGACGCATTCGTACGCTTTAGAAGGCGAAATACTTAGAGTAGTCAAACGTTTAGGATTCTGAACTTTTTTTATCTACCTATGCTGTACTATTACAACTACAACTCCTATCGAAAAGTCTAGAGCTAAATTCTCTTCCGCAAGATCACGTAGTGCGCACCTGCAGGAGCGTGATCGGTTTCCTCGTACCCAATCTTCGCGTAAAACGCCCTCGCGCCTTCGTTCGTCTTCAACACCGTCAAAGCCATGTGTTTCAATCCTAAACCAACTCCAATTCTTTCACACGCTTGCATTAAAACCTTCCCTAGCCCACTTCTTTTCATCGTTTGTTCCACCTGTAACTCATATATATACACCGACGCGACGTCGTCGTCGTCTACTTCGAATCGAAAGTGCGCGAACGCTTTCGGCTCTGCCACATCTTTTCCTTTCTCTTTCATCCGCACCACAACGAATTTCGCGCATTGATGATTCAGCTCTCTCCTCTTCTCCAACGAGTTCCACCCCCACGTCTGTTCGTACATTTTCCGCATGTTCCTTTCGGTCAACGCGTACATCCACTCTCTCTCGCTCTCCTCTTCGATTTCTTCGCGCGACGCGTAACATGTCATCTCCAAAAACGACAAAGTCTCTTTGGTGTCCATCATCATCAATCGCAAAGTTTCGTTCGCCGTCGTCTCCAACCACGCTCTCGGCACCGCGTTCGCCACCGCCGATTTCTTCTCCTCCTTTCCTTCTTCTTCTTCTTCTTC
>Ga0163180_10001705_pt1 | contig 12415 bp, 5 predicted proteins | sample AtlANTMetagenome_2_FD_109647 | JGI IMG/M metagenome (GOLD analysis project Ga0163180, IMG submission 109647) | Marine eukaryotic phytoplankton communities from the Atlantic Ocean - Atlantic ANT 4 Metagenome | ecosystem: Environmental > Aquatic > Marine > Oceanic | place: North Atlantic Ocean...
AATTGATGAGAACCCTGAGATGTTGGGTGATCGTCCAGACATTGATCCTTTTGAGGATGACGAGGTTCTCGAATGCGGGTTAGAAAATCCAGAGATTTGTGACACTTGTCAGTAAGGGGACATAATGCCTTCAGGCAAAGCAATCAGCGCAGAGTTGTGGGCCGAATACCAAGCACTGCGGCGACAAGGCCAATCGATATACGGGGCCGCACAAAAATGCGGTATCTCTTACCACGCTTGCCGAGACGCAGAAAGTGGAAAAGCCCCGAAAAATTACACTGCCGCTGAAGAAGCTTTAGGGCAAGCTATACAACAAGTCCCTACATATGAAACGTTGCCAGATGAGGCGCAAGCAGCGTACAACAACATAGAAGTTTTTGCTAAACGCTATTTTGGAATTGTTCTTCAGCCTTGGCAGATAGAAGCAACAGAACGAATTATGTCGTTGATGGAAACAGAGTACGAAGAATATGTAGTAATAAATGCTCCTCCGGGGACAGGAAAGTCCACATTTTTCGCTAAAGTACTTCCTGCATGGGCAACTGTGCGTAATCGTGCCATTCGTGGCATGATCGGGTCTTCAACGCAGCGTTTGGCTGAATGGTATTGCCGCAGGTTGCGCGCCGAGTTAGATCGAGCGCATCCAGTTAAAGCCGAATTAAACGACGTTCGTTTAAAGTTGGCGGTTGACGCCGAAGCCACGCTGCAAGAAGACTTCGGATTATTTAAACCAGATTCTTCAGAAATATGGCGCGCTGAAGCTTTTACTGTGCTACAAAAGGATGACACCCCGTTATCTCAAAAAGAACCCACATGGTCAGCTTTCGGGATGGATTCTGGTTTCCTTGGAGGCCGGTTCGATCTTGTAATCTGGGACGACGTATACGATCCACGAAAGATGCGTTCAGCAGAAGCTCGTGAAGATATGCGCCGCTGGTGGGACGAGGTGGCAGAAACCCGACTAGAACCCGGTGGTTTGCTCGTTCTACAGGGACAACGCATGTCAGCAGACGACATTTACAGGTATGCGTTAGACAAAGTGGCTCCTCCTGACGATATGGACCTAGAAGAAGAAGAATTTGAAACAGAAGACGCACCAGAAGAATGGCGTAAATACCATCACCTCAAATATCAAGCGCACCATGAAGAGCTTTGTCAAGGCGATCACAAACCTGACGCCGCACCTTGGCCCGAAGGGTGCTTACTTTACCCTCGCCGCCTCCCGTGGCGACGACTTAGACACGTTAAAGCGCAAACTCCAGACCGATTTGAAGTCCTGTATCAACAATCAGACGTAAACCCTTCCAACGTTTTAGTAGATCCGTTGTGGGTTAGCGGCGGACAAAGCACAGATGGAGTATTCCATCCGGGGTGTTGGGACGAAGATAGGGACTTGTGGGAGTTACCTTCCAACATATCGTCAGATTTACACGTTATGGCAAGTGCAGACCCTTCTCCTTCACAATTTTGGGCTTTGCAATGCTGGGCATACGCCCCTGAAACTGAGTTCAGATATCTGCTAGAGTCCTATCGACGTAAAATGGATGCCCCATCTTTCCTAGATTGGAGCCATGAACGCCAATCATTTTCTGGAATAGCGGAAGACTGGTGGCAAATTAGCAATAATTTAGGACATCCAATTACACACTGGATTATTGAAGCTAATGCCGCCCAAAAATTTATTCTCCAATACGATCACTTCCGACGCTGGGCAGCGTTACGCAACGTCCAACTGGTTCCGCATTATACGCACTCTAAAAATAAGGGCGACCCCAAGTACGGAGTGCAAATGCTTGCTCCGTTATGGCGTGTCGGCAGAGTGCGTTTGCCCGGTAAACAAAACACTGAAGCAAGACCTCATTCAATGCTTTTGGTCAACGAAGTAACCCGTTGGAACGCTGAAGGCACTGGTGCCCGCACAGATGACTGTGTTATGGCACAATGGTTCTTAGAACATAATTTAGAAAAACTTTATTTACCTACTATGATTAACACTCGTCAGTGGCGTCCATCGTGGATGTCTAATGACGACGAACCAGCTTTGAGGTAACTGTGAAAACAGTTGACGAAATCGTTTCAATATATGCTTCTCGTTCACAACTAGCCGATGGCGCTAAAGAACGAATGAGGGTACTCCGAGATTATTATAACGGAGATGTAATTGTTCCGCTACCTGAACTTGACTCTGACGAACAATCAGCAGTAGCTAATCTTTTAGCGCAAGGTTTAGACCAGACAGCTATGCGTATAGCTTCTACGAGCCCTGACATATTTTGTCCTCCTGTAGACACAAAAACTAAACGAGCAAGAGATAACTCTCGTATCCGCCGCCAAGCACTTTTTGGATGGTGGGAAAATTCGCGCATGGATTTACAACTTGCTAAACGAGCAAGACACTTAATTGGGTATTCCACTACCTGCACTCAAATTAGGTACAACCCTATAAAAGGATGCCCTGAATGGCATTTACGTGATCCGCTAACTACTTACCCAGCAACAATGCTTGGTGTAGACGACATGCGGCCAAGAGATGTTGTATTTGGGTACGAACGCAGTCTTGGGTGGATAAAACAAATGTACCCAGAAGCAGGACGCATTTTCCAAGGAGATTCAGTTAGCGACGATCACAGCATCGAACTTATTGAATACCTTGACGCAGAAGAACAAGTTTTAATTGGACGCAGAGGACCAATCAAAAGCGGATCATTTATACCTTCGTCCAACGAACAAGAAAACATTCAAATCGAACTAGAAAGAATCCCTAACTTTTTAGGAGAAACTCCTCTAGTTTGCGCTAGTAGAATTGCATTAGACACAGCACAAGGCCAATTCGACGGAATCCTTGGCATGTACCAAATGCAAGCACGCTTAATGGCGCTTGAAGTTATAGCAGTACAAAAAGGCGTATTCCCAGACACATGGCTAGTAGGCCGAGCAGGGGAAACACCACAAATAGTAAACCCAGCAGACGGCTTAACTGGCGAAGTCGGTGTAGTACGTGGCGGCGATTTACGAGATATGCAGATGCAACCGGGTTATATGACTAACCCAGCCATCGACAGACTAGAAAGAGCGCAACGACTAACCGCTGGCATCCCCCAAGAATTTGGTGGAGAGTCAACATCCAACATCAGAACTGGCCGCCGTGGCGACGCAGTTCTATCCGCAGTCGTTGATTTCCCTGTGCAAGAAGCACAAAAAATAATGGCTCGTTGTTTGCAAGAAGAAAACAAACTAGCTGTCAGCATGGCAAAAGCTTATGGTGGCAGACGACCTACTTCGTTTTATGTGTCAACTAAAACCGCTAAAGGACGAGTTGACTATGTACCAAACGAAAACTTTGACAGCACCGACAACGTTGTTAGCTACTCACAAGCTGGAGCCGATATCAATAATCTCATTGTTGGTGGAGGCCAACGAGTCGGAATGGGAACAATGTCTAAACAATCGTTTATGTCTATTGATCCCTTGGTTGATGACCCAGAATTTGAACACGATGCAGTAATAGCTGAACAACTTGAAACAGCGTTACTTTCATCGTTGCAACAACAAGCAGCAGAAGGAATTATTCCTCCGGCTGATCTTGCACGAATTATGGACTTAGTAAGAAGCGACAAGTTTGAACTCGCTGAGGCAGTAGAAAAAGTTCAACGTGAAGCACAAGAACGACAAGCGCAAGAAGTCCCAATGAATGCTCCAGAAGCGCAACCGGGATTAGCTTTACCGGGAATGGGGGCAGAAGCAATGCCTATGGAAGCACAAATGGGTGACCCTGCTGAAGCAGCTTCGCTAGAAGAACTTATTGGTGCGCTGTAATGGTTAGAGCACGCAAACAACCTATGCGAGCAGCAACTAACCAAGAATATGGGGCAGCTAAAGAACAAATGGATGCACAACGAGAAACACCGTTGCCGCAAGATGTTCAGATGATGCCACGACCCGGAGCTATAAATCCGGCTGACACACCAGATCCTTTTGGTCCTTCAGAAAGACCAGATGAACGTATATATACGCCGCCTATGCCAACAGGGGCAACAGCCCCAGCTACAGGTCATACTGCTCAAAGAGCACAAAAATTGGGTGTTGTAATCCCAAGTCTTTTAGCGACTATGGGATCATCTGACTTTACGACTCCAGCTACACGCAAAGTTTTGCGTCAATACGAAGCGTCCCTTCCACCATCAACGGATGAATAATGAGCATTCAAGAGCGTTTTGGCAATATCGCTAATGCCGCATGGCAAGGCACAGATTCTGCTTTTGAATTTTTAACAGACATCCTTCAAGAATTTACAGGTTCGCAAGACGAATACGACGGGATGGTAGGCACAATATGGGGATCGTGGAATGACAACGTTATTGGTGAAGGTGGCGTATTACAAAGCGCTATAGGGCCAGAAGGTGTCGGCGGAGAAATAATTGATGCGTTGCCTAACCCTGTCAAAGATATAGGTAGGCCTATATTTAACGCCACATTTGACACTATTGACGCTGCTTACGAAATGGGCATTGACCGTCCTTTAGCTGTGTTATTCACGCTGGCAAATGCTGGTGTTATGGATGGCACAATAACTAACTATATTGATCCTCGTGTGTGGCAACAAGCAGCAGAAATTGCAAGCTTGGGCGATGCATTTGATTTAGATACATGGACTGGGGATTCTGGAGGATCGCGAAGCGCTGGACAAGCGTTTGCTTTAATGATTAATCGAGCAAACATACTTGACCCTACAGAAGTAGAACGTATTGAAGGAACCCCGCTTTACAACATTAGTTCCGGCATTGTTGACGCTGCATTGCAATGGTATTTAGATCCAGCCAATCTTGCAGGTAAAGCAATAAAAGCGAAACGTTCTACAAAAAATCAAGAACTACGAGATCAAGTAGTCGAAGGAAATTACGAAGCTGTTCTAAATACAAACGGATACAGAAACTTTAAAGGCGCTTTAAAAAACATTGTTGACGAATCAGAAGTTCCTTTTTCAGACAAATTCAATAAAGGCGAAGGATTTGTTTTTGACGACGAAGTAAAAATTGGAGAACTAGCAACAAAAATTTTAGGTGCTGCAAAACGAGGACAATTCGGTCGCCCTTTCCGCAACATGACATGGGATGAAGCCCAAACGTATGCTTCTCTTTCAGGCGGACTTGACGTTGGACGCATGGACCAAGCGTTTGACTACATGATCCGCATACAACTAGGCGATGTCCAAGCTATTGCTGACATGGAAAAAGCAGCAAAAACATGGGTATCTACCATGTTGAACTCAAATATTTACGATGAGCTTATGGCAGTTCAAGATGAACTTACTTGGCTCAACGAAATGGAAACAAAAAATCTAATAGACGAACCGTTAGCAGAAGCCGCAACATTAGAGCTACCACCGCAATTTGAACGGTTAGCTAAAAAACTAGATTTATCCCCAGAAGAAATTTTTGAACGTCGTCAAGAAATAACAGAACAATTTAAAATTACTCAAAGAGATTTAGAAGCAACGTTGTTTAACGATAGTTACGGCAACATGCCGTTTGCTGCTGCTTTAATTCTGAAGCAAGAACGGTTTAGAACTTTGGCGCATAACGTGTCAAACAAAATTAATGGCGTTGAAGCTCACAAAGGTCTTGACTGGTTTGACGATGGTGTAAACAATAACCCTGATCTTGTTTCTGCTGCTGCTGACGAAATACTTTTAAAACACAACATTAATTTGCTTGAACCGTTACCCATGATTGGCGATGTAGCTAAAAATGGTATTGCAGTTAAAACCTTTATTATGGATTCTCCTATAGGCAAAGGAGTAGCGGCTAACCCAGCGGTAAGACTAGTTACCGAAAAAGTTCCTCACCAGTTAATGAACTGGGATGACCCAGCACAACAATTTACAACGTTTGAGCGGATGCTTCGAGATGCAAGCAATGTTGTGTTTGAAGGCAAAACGCTTTTAGATGAAGCAGGCTTAAACTCAGATCGAGTTTTAGGCGAGTTTATGCAAATCAAGTCTCAAAAAGCTCGACGCCAATTTTTTGAAGCACAAGTAACAAAATTAAACGCTTCGTTGCCTACTCTTTTTAACAAAACTTTGGATCAACAAAGTCTTGACAACATGGCACGAACTTTGCAACGTCAATATGGGCGTGCCCAAGAAGTTTTACAGACGCATGCTAAAGCAAGTAAAGCTTACGGAAACCTTGATTACAGCAGGTTAGATTACGCTACTGACGGCGAAATTATGGCTCGTTATATTCCTATGACTACGGCACAACTTAAAGAGTCAAGTCTTGTTCCACGTTACGATCTTTACCAACAAGCATTTGGTGACAACATGTCATCAGCAAGTCGTAAAATTCGTGGGACTATTGAACAAACGTTGAACAATTTTACAGCTATTTGGAAAAAAGCAGTATTGCTTCGACCAGCATGGCCTATGCGTGTTCTTATCGACGAAGTTGCTCGTAACGCTGCGACTATCGGAGCGCAAGCAACGCTTTCAGGGTTTGCTAGCGGCTTTAACGATTTGCGTGTTGCATGGTTCCGCAAAAGCGGCGTTGACATTGGCAGACCAATGATGGACGAAATAATCTTTACGTTAAATCAAGCTAAAATTAAAACTCGCAAAATGGCTAAAAAAGGCCAAGTGTTTGACGAAAACTCAATTCTTGGAGAACGCTGGAATGATTGGTCAGCAGAAAAACAATGGGATTTAACGCAAGACGATTATGTCGAACTGCTTCAAAGCTATAACGAAGCGCAGCGTATTGGGATAGTTGATCCAATAACAGATTTAACTGAACGAGTTATTTCTAAAGAATACGGCAAACGAAGAATCACTCGACGCACAGCTATGACAACAGGTCTTGGTTTGTTCCTTGCTGGGCCTATTGGCGCAGCAGTTGGTGGTCTTTACGGTTTGTACGGACAAAACACAATGCGCCGAGTAGCCAGAAGCGAAGTTCTTACTAATCAACTGTTTGCTCTTCGTGAAGGAGCACGAGCAGATCTTGCAAAAATTAAAGAAGGTTACCGCCAACAAGTAGCGGCACTTGACCCTAACGATTTAGAAACAGCTAAAAAGCTAACTAAAGAAATGCAAGATTTAGACACCGCTGCCAAAATTCTTGAAAGAGGGGCTAAAGAAATAGAACAACACGATCAATGGCTTTTAGACAACTTTAAAAAACAAGACTCTAAACTTTATGACAACTTTCAACGAGTTGGAGAATTAGCAAGTGAAGGTAACTACAACAATGTTTATCTTGGTGGTTACTCAGTAGAAAACGCATTTGGCGATAACCCAACAGAAATAGCCATTTATAAAAACGCTATTTCGTCAGATAACTCTAACCGTCAAATGTGGGAAGGCGTATCAGTAGCAGCTAGGCGAACTACTCGTCAAAGAGATCGCACGCAATACGATATTAAAAATCCGCAACAAACAGATTCGTTTCCTGCTGCATACAATGACACTTTGAATCGTCAATGGATTCCTATTGGCGGCAAACAAACACCATTTCAAGAATTTATGAGCATGTTTTGGGATGGTTCTTCTAACGAAACAATCTTAAAGTTTCTGCAAAACGAAGGCCAAATTGTTAGAGAATCTTTCCCAGATTTCTTTAACCAAGACCCGATGGCTTTAATATCTGACTTGCGAGCAGAAACAAACACTTACATACCCGATCTTCCAGAATTTGAAAATGTAAGAAAAAACGCTGCAAACGGAACAGAAATTGAATGGAACCGAGACATCCAACCAATCATTGACCGAAGTTTTGACGGCGAAGTAGACAAAGTTAGAAAAGCTGCACAAACTGACGACTTTGGAAAAATTGTTGGAGACTCTTCGCTACAAGACGCTGCTAGACACCGCAACCTTCAAATGCGTGTAAACAACTGGGTCGAAGAAGCATTTGAAAACATCGGAACAATGACTACCGACTCTCTAACCAGAAGTCCTTTGTTTCGTGCATTGTACGAAAAAGAAGTAGCACGCCAATTAGCTCCATTAGAAAACCCAGACAACAGGCTATTTACGTTAAGCGGCAAAGACATAGAGGTAATAGAAAACCGAGCACGCAGCAAAGCTATTATCGCTAGCAAAGAACTTCTTTACGATTTAGCTGAACGTTCACGATTTGAAGAAGTAGCTTCAAACTTAATGCCTTTCGTAGGAGCGTGGCAAGAAGTAGCTACACGATGGACAGGAATAGCTATAGACAACCCGCACATGGTTGCAAGAGTTGTTCGAAACTGGCGTTTATTAGAAGCAGAAGACGAAGACGGCAACCCTCTTGCAATATTTAGGCTTCCCAATATTTTTGATACAAATATCCCGGGTGACGGCGGAAAATTCATTCCGTTTTCTAACGGCAAACTATTCGGCAAAGCCAGTGTCTTAACTGACACAGCAGTCAATTTTAACATTAAGTCGATTTCTATGATCGGGGGAACCCCGGGGGTAGGTCCTCTCGTTTCTTACCCAATTTCAGAAATTGTTATAGAAAACCCTTCTTTTGAATCAGCAGTTGGCTGGGTTTTGCCATACGGAGTAAACGAAGGCCAAAACGCTTTAACACGTTGGTTTGATTCTGCTTCTCCTGTTTGGATGAAAGCAATGGCAGGGGCAACAGGGCTATCAACACCTGAAAGAGCACAAACATTAGCTCGTGTAACCGCTGATTTAGCTTACGAATACGAATCTAACGGCGACATCATTTCTACAGAATCTGATTGGCAAGTATTTGAAGACGAAGTGTATAGAAGAACTACACAAATTCTTCAAATACGTGCATTCGGAGCGACATCTATGCCTATGTCATTCCGTATGCAGTCACCACACTGGAAAATGATTAATAAATATTATGAAATATCTAAAGAAAATGGGATAGAAGCAGCAGATACATGGCTTTTGCATAACCATTCTGACCTTTGGGCTATAACAGGCAGGCAGACAGCAGCTAGAGGCGTAGCTTCGGGAACATTACAAGGCGACAAAGCTTACGATAAGCACCAAGAATTTGCTGATACGTTTCCAGAGTTAAGAGATTTAATCATTGGTCGTGTTGGGCCGTTAGATGTTAAGTTTGAATACAGCAGAGCCGTAGCTATAGGTGAAATGCAAGACGGTAGACGTGCAGATTTAACTCCACGAGAAATATACGAAGGAGCTTCGACCACTAAAGGCTGGAAAACATGGCGAGGCGTCATGGATTTCGTAAACGAACAATTAGAAGCTTCAGCAGCAATGGGAGAATCAGGGGATTTGCAAGCTCACCCCAAACTTCTTGATTTAGTTAATTCAACAGCAGTTGTTATGGGTCGTTCTAACCCAACATGGTACGAAGAAAAACTTCAAACCGAAAGTCCGTTAGGCCAAGCAAGAGTTATACAAGGTTTACGAGAATTTTTGTTAGATCCAACCTTTAACTACCACCCTTCATGGGCATTAATTGAACGTTGGGTAGACAACCACGACAATACGTCTTTAATTATGCAACAAAGGTATGAATCTACAGGCAACAGAGACTTTTTGCGGTTGAGTTACGAAGGCAATGCCGATATAGCAGCAGACTTTCACACTACAAACCTAGATCTAGCGTTACGCCCTGATCTAGCAGAAATACACACACGTTTTCTATCTTCGATAGACACAGTTAAACAAACCAACTTCGCTTGGAACTTCCCCACTACTAATAAGGCACTAGCAGCATGAGCGACGAACTCAAAGATAACTTAGGTCCAGCAGAGCAACGTCAAACTCGTACACAAAGAACGTTTGACAGTTTTGCCGAAGAGCTTTTGTTGCAAGGTCTTATTTCAGATAATGATTTGATTATGCTTCCCCCGGATTATGAAGCAGGGTTACCAGAAAAAACTGGTGACCGTCCCGGGGAAAATATTGGTGCCCAAGATTACCTTGTCCCACTTTTTGGAAGTTTTCTTGCGCTTGGTTTAATGCAAGCAGGGCCAACTGTTTTAGCAAAAATGGGTGGTGTGCCTGCTTTGCAAGCAGCAGCAAGAATGACGGGTTTACCGGCAACAAAATTCCCGTTTGTTTCTTCTTTAAAAGGTGCAGAAACCTTAATACGTCCTTTTCTTACAGTCCCTGCTACAACAACTGGCACATGGATTAGCGGTATAACTAAACTTGGAGTTGTTGGAGGCGGTCTTGCTGCTGCTAAACAAATATGGGGCGGGTTGTTTGGCAAAACAGACAAAAGCGAAAAAGAACTTAAAGTAGAAGCCGAACAACAATTGCAAGAAGATTTAGCTGGAGCTACAACTATTGGTCCAACTGCTGAAATTCCGGGAATGGGAAAAAGCGACGGAGGATTTGGGTTAGCTGACTATTCTCTTTTAGCTGAACAAGCAGGGTTAAACCAAGGAAATTTCAGAACTGAAATGCCAATGTTTTATGGTGGTATTACTTTAACTGATAGGGGAATGTTTGCTTCTTCCGAAGCTTCGGATGTAGCTGGTGCAGCTATTCTTGAAGGTTTAGGCGATAAAGCAGAGTTAGAACAATACCTTGTTCCGCCTTTAGCAAGTTCAGCAGGTCGAACTCTTGGCGCTATGACTGTTCGTTGGTATGACATTTATGCTCCTATTTCAGAACAAACAGTGCAAGCAGGGTTAGGTTCTGTTCAACAACAAGGTGCTGAAGGTCCACAAGGCGAGTTTTACTCTGAAAGCAGAATCGGTGATGACCAAATTATCGGGCGTTCTATGTTGGCACCCGGTGAAGAAATGTCTAATGCTCCTTTAGGTCGGCGTTACGAAGAACGTGAAGCTGATATGGCTTATGGCATTGATGATGCTTTAGCGTATTACGATCGGTTAGAAGAAGAAGATAAACGTGAGTTTGCTACAGGGCTTGTTGCTTTGGGGTACATGGGAACTGGCGCCGGAACTCAGTTAGGGTCAATCGATTGGCTAGTAAATCCTGATTCGGCTTTGCAACGTGACGCTGTAGAAACTGCTTTAATAAATGTTGCTGCTGTCCAGAATCAAAAAATGGAAGCTGTTTATGGGGCCGGAAAAGATGCTGCAAGTCTTTCTGACATGGACCCATTAAGGAACAGGTATCTTCCGATGCTTGATATGGAAGGCGGCTTGTTTGACAATCCTGAAGCAAATGTTAATTTTGAAGAATTTGTTCGAGAAGCACAACAAAAAGCTGGGTACCTTAAAACCGTAGATAGTCGTTATGTAGCTAAAGCTACTAACGATTGGGCGTTTCGTGTTTATGGACGTTCAGCTACAGCAGAAGAACAATCTGCTGCATTAAACGCTGCAAGTGCGTTAGCAGAAAGTTTGCCTGTAGGACCTAACGCTGGCGGTCGTTTAAGCGACGCTTCGTTAGCTGTTGGTGCTTTAGGCGAGTTAGATATAAACGAACCTGAAGCTAGAGCAAGTTCTGCAAGTTTAATAAACAGTATTGTCGGCAATTTTATCCAACGTAATTCCAGAGGACTTGTGACATGAATAGGATGTCTTACCTAAAACGTGTTGATTGGGCAATTAGTTTTCTTGACGCTTTAAGAGCAGAAGCAGGAAGCAGAAACCCTAACGATTACCCTGCGAGTCCCGGCAATATTTCATTTATTTTGCATTGGATGGGGCGAGAAAACACGGCAGCAAAAAACAATCCTCTTGCTACTAGTTGGGATATGGGGAATTCAGAAAGTTACAACGATCACAACGTTCGTAATTATCGGAATCGTGAAGAAGGCATAAACGCTACAGTTAGAACTCTTGTAAAAACAAACCCTGCGATAGCTCGTTATGACAACATTCGAGTTTTGTTACGGCAAGGCACAACACCAGACGAAGTAGCTAACAACGCAGGTGCTAGACAAGAGTTAGCAACTTATGGGACATGGGAAAAATCTCCCGGTAGTTGGGGCCCAGCAAAAACTAAACAAATTAATTCAGCTATTGAAACAACTTTGGGTCAAGCAGTTCCAGCCCCTCGTATGCCCGGGGAAATGCCTGACCGGGAAGTTGAATTAGGGCCAGATGATATGCAGTTGCTGTCAAATCAGTCGCCTGTAGATGACACTGCTTATGCGCCTAATGATCCAAGAAACAACCCTAATCCAAGAAATATATGGGAAGACATAGAACCACCAGCACCACCTTCTGGGCCATCTCCGACTCCTTCTACAGATCCGGGTACATGGGAAATTATAGAAACACCTTCTCCTAATACTTCTGTAGATGGGCCTTTGTTAGATGGAAATTATGCCAACGCTTTTTATGGGTTTTTAAAAGATGACCCACGAGCAAACATAATTATTGGCGGTATTGCTTATAATTTTGTTGACTACTTAGACGATCAAGTTCTTCGCTGGAAAGCCGAAGAAGCGATAACTGACCAAGAGTTAAACAGTCGTATCCAAACATTTACAAACCAATA